>Ga0209372_1000269_pt1 | contig 33098 bp, 23 predicted proteins | sample AgamicAtPe_FD_187170 | JGI IMG/M metagenome (GOLD analysis project Ga0209372, IMG submission 187170) | Agave microbial communities from Guanajuato, Mexico - At.P.e (SPAdes) (version 2) | ecosystem: Host-associated > Plants > Phyllosphere > Phylloplane/Leaf | place: Guanajuato, Mexico | collected... | reverse complement strand
CATACTTTGCGCCAAGAATTGTCTCCGGTGATCTATAGAATCGTGATTGTATGTAAGAATGAATGCGCTCATTCTCAAAACATGACGAACCAAAATCTATGACCTTAATACCACTGCGCGATTGTTGTTTTAGTAGTACATTCTCTGGTTTTAGGTCGCAGTGAATGATTTTGTTTTCGTTTAGAGCCTCTAAGCATTTCAAAATTGAGTAGGCAAATCTTCTAACCAGATGTATACTAAATCCAGCGAACTTATTCTTTCTTGTAAGCTCGTATAGATTTAAACTTAACAATTCGAAGGTTATGCAGGTATGATCGCGGAATATGAAATGTTCAAACATATGAACAACGTTCATAGTGTTGTTGACATCCTTTTGACGTAAATGTTTTAAAATATTGATTTCAGTTTGTGCTTGCTGGTGAAATCGTTTCTCATTGCGGACCATCTTTAATGCCACATTTTGCATATTTTTATGATCGAATGCCCTTATGACACTACCAAAGCTACCCTTACCAATGACTTTCAACATCTCGTACCTGTAAGCGATATGATCGTGGGCAACGTGGATGTATGATCCGGAGGCATCATCGAAACCATAGTTCTTGCAGGCAATATTGTTGCCGGCCTGAAGGCGACTTTTGTTAGGATTTGCGCCGATGAAATATATTTCTGGATAATGCAAAATCTCGCTAGCTTCGTATTTGGTCAAACGTGACCTGTAGACTTCAAGGACTTGTTGGGGCGAGACAACGAATGGTTCTTTGACTGGTTGTTGTTGCTGGGTTTGAGGTGGTTGAGGCGGAGGTGGCGGTTGTTGTTGATGTTGGTGTTGTAATGGTGTTGGCTGTGTAGGTTGCTGTTGCAGTTGTGTGGCAGTGGAGCTCTTGATTTCATGGCGATGAAACTCTTTGTTTATGCTGCTGTTGTTGTTAGTATCGACAAAATTTGGCCTCGCTGATATCATTACCACATGCGGTTGAGCCTCGTTTGTGTCATGCGTTTGAGTAGTGTGTATGTGATTGTGGTGGTTTGTTTGAACATGATGGGCTTGGTGATGGCCGTGGCCGTGGCTTTGGCTGTGATGGAGGTTATGATGGTGGTGGCCCTTTTGGCTGCCGGCTGAAGAGGATGATGACGAGGTTGAGGTTGTCGTTCCTGTTCCAGCCGCCGACGATGAGAGCGACGACGAATGGGTATTTGTGGCCGCTGTTGCGGTGGTGGCCGTTGTATTGGCGCTGGACCTACTTCGGTCAATCGAGGTTACTGGCGAGGCCGAGTGACTATTTGGCGCCAGCTTCCCATTGACCATGGAGGTAGCCGTGTGACCTCCCACCACGACGAGATCATTTTCCTTGTTGCTAGTTACTACTGTCATCTTGAGCCACTTGCTCGTTGCTGCTGCTGCCACCTCCGCCGGCCCTCTGGCTGACCAATGACTCGGGGTTGGCTCGTTGGGGCCCCACTGGCGTTTGGGCTACTCTCAGGGGTTTTGAATGGGCCACCACCGAGGCTCAGGGTAATTCTATTCCTACCAACTTTAAGCTGCAAATATTTCGATGCACTAAGACTAATGGTCAATCGGCTAGCTCTCTAAGTTTCTCTCCACACTTGCTGCCCACTTGTCCCCTCTCGCCCTCTTAAACGCATAAAACTTGGCACTGTCGCTGAGTTAGTGAATTTACAATACTATCTATGAAGGGGAATTAATAGTAACATTTGTGACCCGGTCGGTCTGGCGACCATTTGGGGTTATCCAAATCAGCAGCAACATCAACAAACCTGCAAAACAATGGGAGCCGACGTTCTTCCCTCCTCGCTTCTTCACTCCAATTCACTCGCTCGCTCGCCCTCTCTCGCGCACACAGGATTGGCTGATGCAATGGAGCACACAGGCACATCCAGGCCAGCAGTGCCAGGCCTGCGAAACTCACGCACTCACACACACAGACACACACAAGTCAGCGAGCAAACAAAAGTCCGCTAGCCCTTGCCCACTTTGACGCAGAGCGAGCGACATAGAGAGAGAGAGAGAGGCAGACACGGGGGCTAGAGTTTCATATGCTCTCGCGACCAACTTTACATCGGGCACACACACACACACGCACACGCACACAGGCGCATCTAGGCTGCCTTTGTCTGAGCGCCCGAGCGTCTGCCGGCTCGTTTCGCGCCGCCATTGCAACTTGCGTGTGCGTGCGTCTGCGCGACTGTTAGGTTGAATAAATTTAGCTCACTAGTAGAATTATTATTTGGCCTGCGAGAGCCGATGGGCTAGCGCACAGGAGCCGGGGAAGCGAGCGAGCGGCCGGCAAATGCGGAAGGTTCAACGCGCCCTGTGAGTGCCCCCTCCCGCAGCCTGTGTGGCCGCGGAACCAAGCGCGCCCGAGTTCAAGATGCGGCCGCTGACGTGCGCGCGCTCGCCCAATCTAGGTCAGTCACTCGCGCGCAAACCCCTTCGCTCGCCAGCTAGCTTGCCGGCCCCACCGAGCTCGCCGGCCCCTGTCAACTTCCGCGTTCCTCCACGAGCTAGTGCGCACAACTGGCCGGAGCCCAAGGAGCGCGCCACCGCTACTGCGCGGATGGACGCGGAAGTGGGTGCAGGGCGCGCGCGCGCTAGGCGGGCCCAGTGGCCCAATGGCCCGATAGGCCACTGGCCTGGGCGGCCCGCTGCCGCCAGTTGGCCGACTCCATGGGCTGACCTACTTTGGGTTTGGCTGCGTGCGCGGGCCGATCTCAATCCGGCAACCGCTTTTTATTAATACCATTATTGCCGCACCGAGCGATCGAGCAAGCTTGCTGCGGCGCCCGCTATCAGCGCTGGGCCCACCGGCGCCCCAAGTGAGGCCCGTCCGCCCGCCAGCCAGCGAGACAGCCAGCTGGGCGCCCGCCGCCTAGCCTAGTTACAGCAGCGGGGCCCAGCAGCCGAGCAGCCAGCCCTGCTTGCCCCCTTCCTCACTGGGACCTTTTGGGGCCTCGCTCGTCTCGCCTCGGGCGGCTAAGCTGAGCTTTGCCGCACTTCACTGGCCCGAGATTGCTCGCTCCTTGCCGGGGCCAATGGGGCCGCCTTGTCGCCGCGAGGAGGAGGCCTCCGCCTTTCGGCTCGACACCTGGAGCGGGGAGTGCAGACGGGGCGCCACTTCCTGGCTCAGCGCTCGCTCGGCCGCCCAGCGAGCGGCGCCAATCTCAGCAATGCCGAGCTGCATGCAAATGGTGCCGCCGGTAGTGTGGAGCTCGGCGCCACTTAATCGCCTCGGCGCAGAGGCTTCGGTCTCGCGCGTCTGCATAACGGACGCAATGAACCTGGAGCTTTTTGTTGTCGTCGTTGCCGTTTTCGTGTTGGCCAACATAAAACTACGACTGTTTAGTTTGGTTTAGCTAAGTCGAGTCTAGCCGAGCCAAGTTTACTCCAGCCTAGCTTTGCCATCGAGTGCAGTTGGACAAACGGAGCTACTCGAGTGGATGAGGTTTCGGGTTTAAATTTTGCCGTTTCTCCCTCCCAAATGCACTGTTATTCGGCTTGACTTACGATTGTTTCCTCCGCTTTCCTGTCCTGTCCCTTTTTGGGCTCCAATTGTGAACTTGAGTTAGCAAATGGTCACTTGAATTTCCATTTCCACTTGTTGCCTTCCGAGCTTTTCGCGCGGCTCGCCGCCCAGACTTGGCCTTGCATCGTAAATTCGAGTTTAACAGCCGAAGGGATTCGATCCAGCATGACAAAAGCGCCGATAGCTCCGCCCAACGAGGATCATTATCATGCTGTAGCCTGAACTTGAGCGCCAGATCCAATGCCTTCGAAGCTCGCCGGCCGCAGCTCTCCACTGGCGACGCTTGGCCGCCGTGAGCTTGTCGAATTCAATTTTCCTCCTCCTTCCCTCGCCTCCATCTCCATCTCCGTCTCCGTCTCCGCCTCCACCTCTACCTTTACCTTTGCCTTCGCCTTCGCGCCCTCGCTTCCCCTCTCGGCCATCCGCAGGCCAGCCGGCGCTCGCCGTTCGCCTTTGTTTGCAATCTCCGGCCTTCTTGTTCCGTTAAATCTCTGCATGCCCGTTAGCGGCAACCGGAGGCTGTTCGCGTTCCTAGCAAAAGGCCACTCTGCCCACCATGAAACCGCCGGCCAGCCAGCCAACCAAGCGGCCAGTCAACGAACCAGCCCACCGACTCCTGACAACTTCTTGGCGAAACCGCTTCCATCCATTGGAGCCTAGACAGCGGCACCATCCAAGCGCTAACCTTGAAAGCGGCCGAGCGCTCGTCTCAGAGGCAAAACTGAAATTTCTGCGACAACTCATAACTCATTAGAAGACCGAACTTGTTTTTGGAGTTCCATTCGGAAGGAAGTTCTATTTACTTCAAACTGAATGCAACATTTGCAATCAACCGCTGGCCCAGTCAGGATTGTTTAGAGCGAGAGAGCTAATCTAGGGGCGACATTCGTTCTCCATGCAGTCGAAGTGGCCGAGAGTAGAGGAAGTGGAATTGAATTTATTGTACGGAGAGGATACATTGACCAAATTGAGTGCTGCTGATCAGAGACTTGTATCATTCCTTGTCGGTGTATGTTCATGCAAATGAGTGCATAGAGGCAGGCTCACCGGCGCAACAAGCGAACCGACAGATCAGAATTGATAAACCTCAATCAAGCTCAGCAAATTGAAGAAGAAAACTGTTTAAAATGATCTCAAAATTAAGCGCTGCCAAGCAAATTTCGTGCCTAAGTCGTCCGCTTCTCATTGCAATAGCAGTCTTGAGCCTGAGCTACAGTTTGCCATTCGTCAGCTCAAATGAGCTCCATCGGCTTGACGAAAACGGACAGAGCTTGTCCGTGAACCAGCTGTTGGCGGCAAATCAGCAGCAGCAGCATCATCATCACAACATCCCAGGCCACTACGAGTTCGAGGTGGCGCCCAAGATGGAGCCGCCGTCTGTGCGCAAGCCACCCTATCAGCAGTCGGTGTCGGCCTGTCCGGGTTCAGGTAAGTTTAGGGCTCCAACTCTCCAATCAACGGAGAAAGCTGGGAGCGAAATCACTAATTTAGCCAACCTCCTCCGCTAGACCCCTTCGCCGGCTTCTCGCCCAGAGACACCCTTTGCGGCGACCTTAACCAGGGTCGAGTGCCGCTGAACCCGCTCGGCCAAAATGTTGCAGACCAAGCCTATCCCTTCGAGCTGATCAAAAACAAAACCCTCCAATTCTTGGCCCGCGCGCTGCCTGTTTTAAAGCTAGAATACGAGACCATTCCAAAGGTTGCGCGTTACCTGCCGACCAACCAACTGCTAAACCCAACCCACCTGGCATCGCCACTGAGCCAGGAGCACATGCACAAGATAAACCAGCGCTTCTCCTCTGCAGCAGCAGTGGCCGCAGACGACGAGCTCTTTGCGGGCTCGCCTTACCTGAGGAGACGCAGGAGGCGCTCGACGCAGGAGGGTGGAGGCGCCGGCATAACAGCGGCCGAGTTGTCCCCAAACGCAAGCCTCGTTGTCTCGTCGGCCCACTCGGCCGGCCGCATTCTGGTTCAAAGGAACGCGAACGAAACGGGCGCAGTTATCACGAAGGACGGCTACAGGTCAATCCAAGGCGGCTCGGCGAGCTTCTCGGCGGCCACAACCTCAGGTTCGGCCGGCCAGAAGCAACAGGCCACCCAGAGGGCGCACAACTCGGCCAGCTATTACAGCTGGGCGCCCAGTATCGTGCAACAAACAAGCAGCTTCAACGTTCTCCCATCTCAACCCTCGTCGCCGTCCTCTTTGCTAAGCGACTCTGCAAATGCGCCCAACAAGAGCCAGAAATTACCCCAACCAGCTAGCGGCGCAAAGGGCGGCGAGTCCAGTGCTGGAATAGGAAACAATGGTGACAGACAACAGAACAGCAACGGGCAATTGCAGCGATTGGCGGCACCAGCCAGCCACCCAATGAACTCGACGGTATACAGCACGACCATCTCAAGCCATCACAATCACGCAATTGGAGCGAAAGAGAGCCGACCAGAGCCGAGTACCGGAGACAGCATCGGCCAAGCTCGCTCGAGTGGCGGCGCCAGCACCGATGTCACGCCAGCCAGCTCGAGTTCGGCCATAAACGGTGAAGGGGTTGGCGGAAGAGGTGGCGGCGGCAGTGGCAACAGCAGTGGTGGCGGTGCAGGCGGTGGAAACGGCAACGCCGGCCATCTTGCCGCAAAGGAGCCGAGCAAACGGCGACTCTCCTGTGCCGACTCGACAAACGGATTCACCTCAACGTAAGTGCTCGTCGAATAGTGTTTGCCTAAGATCGGGCCGATTGTTCCACATGGCCGCCTGTTCCGTTGAATTCAATCAATCTGGGTGAGCTTTTTGTCTTACATGCGGCGAGAGGCTGAAACAAATTTGAACCGGAGGTGCTCACCTGGAGCTGGTGGCGCTTATCTGCGGCATTGTTTCCGGAGAAACCTCTTAAAAGTCGACACAGTGATTGCCAGTAGACTCTAATCGAAAAGTTCGGATGCTTGCGCAATCGAACCGGCATACTGAGGCTGGTAGCAGGCAAAATTGGTTACCAGAGAGCAAGCAAGAAGCTACCAGCTCATGGCAAGCAAAACGAAGCTCGACAAATCGGAATCCTCTGATTCGGTTGCTCTGTTTTCTAACCAAGAGTTGGTCTTTCTTAGGCAACAGTCACGCTTGGCTTGATCGCCAACTAACGTGCGGGCGCCAAAATTGCTAATTCACCTGCCACCTCTCAATTACACCGAGAGCCGTCCACTTTTTTCCACATCTTGGCTCAGCCCAACTTTGCTCTACTCAATCTAGAGCTCCTACTTGGTCAGCGCTGTCACTCTAACTGTAAACTTGACCTCGAAAGGATGTTAATGAATCCGCAAAGAGTTTGAGTAGCAATATCTGGACTGGACCAAACTTGGGTGCCTCTCTGAAGGCATCGCGCCATTGAACTTGAAAATTTGGCCAACCAGCCCACTCCTGAGGCTCTAGTTTTTCCTATCTCTCTCGTTGCCATTCTCTTCTCTCGCCATCTTTCGTTTGTATCCGGCGAGCGGACTAGCACAATGAGAGAAAATCGTCCTATGAAAGCTGAATGGATAGGCGAAGATTTCGCGTGCTAAATCCATTGTCTTTTCAGTAGTTTAAGCTCCCTGCCTTGAGCTTGTAAATTGTTGCCCCACTCCCACTGAGTCTAATTCAAACGCTGCCTATTTATGGCGAAAACCTTTCCCAAAGACTCATCAACAGCTTGATTGACCCGCGATCCAATTTCCTCATTCCTCTGCTGACCTCAATGTCTCCTCCTACCCACACTGGCGCCTCGCTGGATGTTGCAACAATTTGCTCGCCTCCCATCATGCAAACTACACAAATTGGACTCTCCATGACCAGAATTTGCCAAGTTGCCTCGGCTCTGATTGAGGGCGACAGACCGCCTGCCTGGCTACAGGTAGTCAAACATCTAAGCAACGCATACTCGGGGACCCCCGATAGTGTAACCTCAGCCAACAGTCCCATTTGGTCAGTTTTAAGCGGGCTGGCGCAGGATTCAACCCCAAAGAGCAACTCAAACTCAAATTCACTCACTTCAGCAAAGCAAAATCTGATGAGCGTTATACTGCCACTTGCGTCCCTCTTATCTGGTAGCTCGGCAAAGGATTCCTCCTCGCCCGATTATACCCTCTCGCAAAACAAGGAGCACCAGGCTCAAACTTTTGGCTCGTCGTTTGGTAGCACAACCTTGAGCCGGCTTGCACTTGCCGGCTGGGCCTCAAACGCGATCGCTAGTCTGGTTGAGTATTTTGTGCCCTCTGTTTTCCAAACAGCCAGCAGAACGTTTGCGAAACGAAAGAAGCCCTTCGACCCGCAGGAAACGTTTGTCGATACACCTGCCTCGGTGGCCGCAGCTCTTTCGGCCACGAACATGAACCGGCAGCAGCAACCTGGATTGGGTCTAGTGGGCAAGCAACCGCCAACTCCCTGCCCCTCCGTGGAGGAGTACATTTCGCCCACCTTTGCGCGCAATTATCAGGGCGCATGGAAGTACGTGGTGCAGATTCCTCACGAGGGTTATTTCACGCAAACAATTCAGCGCACCTCTTGCGTAAGACAAAAGTGCGAGTTCACCGAGGGCGTTTGCCACGAGTCGCCCCGATGGGTTAGCCTGCTGGTGGCAGAAATCTACTATCCAAACACAGTGTTTGGCCAACAGGCTGAGGCTCCGGTTGGCAGCCAGAGTCAAATGGCTACTGCGGCTTCAAACAATCACATCCAGCAAGTAGCCTTGCAACAATTCCAGCAGCAACTCCAACAGCCGACACCTCCGCTCCAAGCACAAAAGTCAATCCAAGATCCGCTCCAAATGACCGATTCCTTAAACAATTACAATCACAACCTGAACAATGCATTCATCAACGCAGCCAACGAGCTCGGCTGGGATCCGAACAATGTTGCAAATATGCAACATTTAGCGAACGCCTACAACTATCAGCTACTCTCAAGAAATGGCCTCATGCCGAGCCAATTGCAGGCCGCCGAATCTCGGTCCAGTCCGGCGAGCTACCCCGCTGGTGGGCCCATGCAACCAGTCAATCCGTCCAACAACCAAGCTTCAAATCAATACTCAAGCCAATCCCAGAGCCACCAGCAGCTTAACGCGCAAACTGCCTACAGTAACGAGTACATTACCGCGCTAATGGCGGCAGCCCTACAGCAGAATCCGAATATGAACATCAACGATCTATTGAATAGCCTTCAACTTCAACAAAAGCGCAAGAAACGCGATCTCTCGAATCAGGTAAAGCGGCCTCTTCCCTCTCAATTTGTGGCCAATCAAAATTCACAGTCCAGACCGCACCAGCTTGAATCAGTGGCCTCAATCAACGACATTACAAATCATTTGCAATCACAACAGCTCATGCCAACAAACTCGCTCAACCCAAACCAAATGCAAGCCTTCAAACAGCCCCAAGCTGAGAGCAGCACCCCCGTTGTTGAGCACCAGCCCTCAGTTAACGCACAGCAAGTTAATGGCGAGACTGGAAATCAGGCTCAGGCAACCAGCGAGGGCGTGAACCAAGTTGAGTGCGATGGCCACGATAAACTAGGCTGCTATGTTGTGCGCGTCTACTACGATTGGTTCCTCGTTAATGGATCGTGCAAATGCTGGAAAACTGGCCCCACAAGCCAAGCTGGGTCGCAAACCTCGAATGGCAATAGCTTCTTGAGGAGAATTTTCACAGGTTAGGAGGAGACATTTGGTATAGTCGATGTAGATTATATCAGCCAAGCTCTCATCTGCGCAAGCGCCATTAACCTTTTGTGGTCGCCAATAGGTACAATCGCTATTCAAAGGTTACAGACAATTGAGCTTTACTCTTGGTTGCTCTGGCGATCTCACCGAAAATGTTGTAAATTATGTTCATATAGCCACATCCAAATCTAAACTATGACTAAGCTATGCCAACAAATCTACCTTTGTATCAAAAGGATCGTGCAGTTGCCCGTAAGATTCTTTTACTATCATTTCCTCCACGCAATCTGCTCCAATAGACTGGTTGACGAATTCTGTTTCTATTGACATATTCTGATCGTTCCTGATGGCTCGTGTTGGTGGGTGGATCTTACAACCCGTCAGACTAACATGATTGTCCCAGTCCGAGTTCGCACTCTGCACCATGAGCTTGAACCACAAAATGCAAAGCAGCCACTCTAATCTCTCTAATGACTTCAGGCACGACACCTGTTTCTTTTAGTCTGATGTTGAAAGTTGAACTCGGTCTATAATTGGACGCGAATGGCGAGTCTGAATTCAATTTTCAATATTCAGGAACATTGGTCAAAGGAAGTCTTCATCGAACATTCTCAATATGACTTGGACTGCCGTCTGCCGTTTTGTCAGGAAGATTTTGTTTTTTACTGTTCGCCATCCGCGAATCAAAAAGATAGATTTCCACACTAAATATGACCTACCATCAAATCCGCCCGAAGAGGTTGCCGAATTTAAGGCCATGACAGACGCAAAAGTGCCTCTAGTCCTCTTGCTCAGTCTATCTTATACCATCTTTTTCCTCAAGAGTCTCCTCGTTCCCATCATAACACTATCCTTCTTCAACCATCGCAATCCAGAGGAGAGTCTCGAATTGTTAGACAATGGCCTGTATAAGTTTGCATGCATTTTAACGAACTGCACTCGCCTCTCGCAGAGTGAGAATCTGGCTGAAGATTTGAGCCGATTACCGATGCTTGGTATCTGTAAACCAAGAATGAACAAATATTATCCCCCGGCGATCAATCTTGGAGGTTTCGGCTTGTTGATATTTTCAGTTGGCGGCTCAGCTATGTTCATGATGGGTGGTCTCTTGCCTTTGAGAGAGATCCTCAGGCCAACTGAGAACGATGCCCTCATGTTCATCGCTGCACCAGTTATAACGATCAAATCTTTCCGTGAAAGGGTCGAGAGGATCTTGACTGACCTGTCTGTATCGTATGTCAACTATAGAGCAAGTATAGCTGGACAAAGGATTGAAGATCAAGGAAAGAAAAGCGTAGAATCCTCAAAATTTTTCAGCCTGCGACAGCCCCTCTTCAATGATCCAAAATTCAGCTCCACAATACGAGATATCCATTTCGGGTTCAGGACGGCCAGTGAACACGACAAGTATGTGAGCGATTGTTTACCCCTAATCAGATCTCATTGGTGGCATTCCCACATATCTAGAGTGTTTTGCATCACATTTGCGTTTATCCTACTCGGCGAAGCTATGATTGGAACCTTTATAGTTGGCTTTGAAAACGATCAATTGAGTGCCAAAGGCGAACAGTTAGAAAGTTACTGGAAAGTGATGCTAGAAACGAACTGTGCGATGTGGGTCCTGGGCACATCTGACACTAGGCTTGACCTGAAGCGTATAGAGTTTAGGTGGACAATTCATGCGATTTGCGAACTTGCTTTCTTCTATGCAATGCCATTGATTAGTGTTGGCGCTCTGCTAGCTTGTTACTATGTTATAAGTTGCGAGTTGAACTTCTGGTCAGCAGAGCTACATACTAAGATCCACTTGGCGGTAGAATACGTCAGAATACAGTCCTTGGTTTTGTCGAACACGAACGGTAATGAGCACAAGAATCGAACCACCAAGGACGATGAGACCCGGACGAGATTTTGCATGGAGCAATTGAAACAAGAATTAGTTGATAGGACTGATTTCTGTGTCATATTGTTGCAATGTCGGCCAATTAGAAGAGATGATAGGTTGATCAATTCTAAGCTCGATAGTAAGATCGCTTACCAAGAGTTGGTAGTGGATCTGTTGTCGGATGATGGAACCCGCTTATACAATTCGCATCACGAGCTGCTCGAAAAGATATACGTCAATTTGCGCTTGTTCATTGAACTGGTCCATAGAGACGCGCCATTCATTGCCACCCTAATTATTGTAAGCTACAGCCTATGCTTTGGAACCGTTATCGTTGCTATTTGGTACAATCACCATTTGAGAGGCTTTGTTACCTATCCGATGGTGCTTCTGGTTTTTGCCATGGTAGTATCAACAGTGCTAATAACGTTAGCATCTAATTTCCATGCCAACGTAAGTAATAGAGCAATGAGCAACAAGTAGACTGTATGTATATATTCTGCAAAGTTGTGTACTGAACCGTTGCACTCTACAGGCTAAAAAACTTCATCCGCTAATTTGGAATCTGATTGCTCAGACAAGCAGCTCCAACGAACCCAGGGGCTGCCATCTGAGGTTGTTGTGGTCAAAGCAAATCACAGTGCTCGAAAGTGAGGGCGGCATCGCGTTGAGAGCGTTCAACATAAGAGTGACATATGTCAACATTATACAGGTAAATAGTCCGGGGGTTCGCCAGGATAAGATGCTATCATGCAGCTAAATTACTCATCTAGTTGACTCTCCTTCTCCTACCTCAACACAAGTTAATGATATCGATTGCAACTGTTCTAGTGCTCGCGATTAAATCTTGACCAGCCGTGTGTGTGTGTCAGGGACTTTGATGTCAATGATGTTTAAATATCTGTTTCAGATTATCAAGCTGTGATGATACTAGGCATCCGAATCATGAGTGATTGGCTTCCGAGATTGACCAGCTTCAGGAGGGGTTCAGATTCAACACCACAGTTGGCGATACCACAGATAATCATGGCTTCAAAGCAGCTCTGATTCGTTCGCCTATCTATCCCAAGTTCGATGACTGACTTGATTAATAGCGAACATAGCCGGCATGATATGCAAAAATAACGCTCTTTGCAGGAGCAAAGCCCTGTTCTCGGCAGTATGCAGACCGCATGTCTGACATCCGAGAAGAGAGACCGCCACTTGGCGGCCGAACTCCTGCCGCCGAAACTCCGCTACGCTGCGCTCTGCAGCGGACAACGAAGTTTAGCTCAAGCGTAACATTAGGCTTCAGTCTCCCTCAATGATATCGACAATTTTGCCGAATTCAGCTGACGTTTCAACTGTGGGCACCCAAACCAACTTTATTGTTTGTTTTAAACATCAAATCAGACTAATTTAATACTACTTCTGGTCTCAAGCAAAATTGACAGCTCCTTTCAGAGCGAAATTCCAATTAGAGTGATTATTCATACTCAAAGATGGGCTCACGTGCTTCTCAGCTAAGAAGCCGGCAACAAGTCGAAGAATCGTCGGTAGTGGCAATCGCTGATGTTTTAGCAGATGCTTCTGAAGCTGATCTTAAAGCCAATAGCTTGAACAATAATAACGACAACAATAACAACAGCAGCAACGTGGGTGAAAATGTCGCCAAATTAAGGGACACTCTCCAAGAGATTGGAAAACAAATTCTGAAAGAGAATGGCGACACTCAACAGTTAGATGGGCAACAAGCTAATGGAAATTCAAGCACTCAGCCAATTAAAGTCTCAACTTTACAGCGCCAAGCATCTCATATACAGTCGCTTGCTCAACGTATCCGCCGCTCAAGTTCATTACGAGCCCCAAAACTCAGAGGTCTCATTCCATCCTTCGTGAGCAGTAGGCGCAAGGTGAGTCATATCTGAATAGCAAAACATTGCGCCCCATCTTTCCCCATCATTGCAGACCCAATCGAACCTTGAGAACGTCGCTGGGCTTAGAGGCTGTGTTAGGGTATCTCAGTTTCAAGCCAATTCCTCCTCTCACGCTTCAATGACATCGAACTAAGCGGCACAGTTGCTGAGTTGGCAAACTTTTCTAAACTTTCAGCCGTTGCTCTCATGGTAGCCTTCAAAGCCAGCGCGTCCATGCTACGTCCGCTCTTGAGGCTATACAATGCTATCCATCACAATACTGCTCGCTGTTGCCTAAGGCACACAAAGATGCGTGACGTTGGTGTAGCGAATGAAGTTCGTTTGTTCAGCCTAACCAAGTATGAGCTACTGCTGCTTCCACTACTGCTAGTTCACCCGGTTAGCTGATCCTGGTGATGACAATTCTGGTAAAAACGTTTGAAGTAACAGCTTTCCCCAAATTCAGGACAATCCATCGCAATGGTGAACGAAAATTCTGTTGATCGCGGATCATCACGCTGTAAAGTTGACACACTCATATCGACCCTCTCTCAAGGCTCATTCCGTGCATAATTTGCGATCATAATACCACCCTACTACCCTTCTGGTGGATATCGCCCACCCATGCTTCAGATGCGCACTATTTGAAGACGATAACCCATGCGCCCGATGGTATTCTCCGGTTTCAAGAGGTTTCAGCCTCTTTGAACATGAACCTTTGCCAACATTGCTCAAGCGATTATCTTTCAATTGGCGGAATGATAGATCAAGCAGTTGATTGAGCCTGGTTTGGCTCTAGCCATTAGATGGCAACTATATGTAGTTCGCTCGTCCGCTTTCAAAGCGCAAGTAAATAGAGCTAGAAACAATCGCGAGCAGAGCTTCGAGCTTGCGACATCTCCAACATCCACTTCGTTGCGGGCTTAACTATGATCAACATGGTGCATAATTATTTTGAATACGTAAAATGCGTATTTGATTCAGGATGCGCTTCAAACTCAGACGCTCCCTTTCACAACCTAGTTGCGCCAACCAAGGTCCTACTTTTGCCAGTCATTGCTCTACCTCAACCGTACCTCTATATTTTCAAGGGCCCAGAGTTGGGCATCATGCGTCAGCCTGGCAGCAGTAGCATCACCACCCCATGGCCAAGTCTTGGCCCCGATCTAATTCCGTAGAAAGATATACTCATATACCCCTCAGAAGCTTGTCGCACGAAAATGTCAAATCTTGGGCTCCCTCAGTGCCTGCTCGCCGGATTGATCTCGTCTTGGCAAAACATTCAAGCTCAGCTTGTGAGGCGGACATCCTCTCTCCCTCCCTCTCTTTCCCTCTTTTCCATGAGCCAGTAAGCCTCTTCCATCTTAGCTAGTGATAGGTTTGTATTCAAATTTTAAACTGTTCGGTGCAAAAATCAGAGCTCTATCGTATTCGATCGTCAGCTTTCCAGGAAACAAGTTATCTTTAAATCAACAAACCAAAACGTATCAGCGGGTATACTTTCAACTGAGCACTCGCTCAACGTGCAATCGATATTGAAGATAATCAAGTGTGATATCTGCGAAGGCGAAGAAATACACCCATTACATTGCTATTCGATAGTTGTGCTGACCTGAAGATTCACATAGCAAGCACAATCGTTCTTCACAATGGTCTGCATCTTGATATCTCGACACGCTTAGATTGGTCTGCGTCCGCGCTCAACTCTTTTTAGTCATTCGTCCATAGTTTCTCGGTCGCTTAACACTAATTCTTATCATTAATTTTAGATGATTTTATCGCCAAATTAACCTGAGCTTCCACCAAGATGTTTGCCACAACGATTCAATACCTAGTCGGCCTGTTGAACAGGTTATCATTGAAATCGGTGCGCGTTCTAGAAACATGATTTATAGCTTTCAAGCTTCATCTCAATTACTCACGCCTCATCTACTAACCGACCCCTCCAACTCTAACCCAAATTCAGGCATCTACTGACACAACCATAGCACCGATTCTAGAGCAACCAACCGCTCAAGCTCAGGAAGCTATAGAGCAAATTTCAACACCAGTTGAACAGCCTCCAACAGTGTCCGCTGATCCAGAATCCCCATCAGAGCAAGCGGAAGCGAAGGCCGAGAATTCAGCACCCATCGTTGAAGAATCTGGATTAGTAGAGGAGAAAGCTCAAGATCAAGAGCCGAAATCCGAGGCGGCTGTAGAAGAGCAGAAGGTGGAACCAGAGTGTGAGCAACCGATATCGGTTCAAGAGTCAGATGCTAAGCAGGAAGATCTTGTTCCGTCGGAGGCAGTTGCAGAGGCTGGACAACAGATAGCTGCTCAGCCAGTACAAGTGGACGGAGACTTGGTGCCGGCGGCCGAGCAATCTGTCCCAGTGCCCGAGCAACAAGCGCCAGAGCAGCAAGCATTAGAGGCTGTACAACCTACACCAGAGCAACCAGCACCTGTAGCTGAGCAACCAACACCTGTAGCCGAGCAGCCAGCACCTGTAGCCGAGCAGCCAGCACCTGTAGCCGACCAACCAGCACCTGTAGCCGACCAACCAGCACCCGTAGTCGAGCAGCCAGCACCCGTAGTTGAGCAGCCAAAGCTGGATGCCGAACAGTCCGCACAAGAGACTGCACAATCGGCACCAGTGGCTGAGCAGGCAGTGCAAGCGGCTGAGGAACAGGCACAGAAGACCGAGAGAGCGGTGTCCGAGCAATCGACACCAGTTACCTCTGATCAACAAGCTACAGATTCTTGTCAACCGACCACTGAGTCCGAAAAGCCAGGCTCCGCACTCGCAGAGGCGGAATCGACACCCAAACACCCAGATGAACCAGCTCCAGTATCTGAACAGCCAGTTTCAGCGACTGAGCAACCAATACCTGAATCAGAGGGGTCAATTCCGGCGCAAGAACCAGAGCCTGTCGAAAAGTCGGACCCTCCTGCTGAGGAAGCGGTAGCTAAACAGGCTACAGAGAATGGTGATGCACCGCTAGAGACATCACCCGAGCAAACTGACAAGCCAATCACCATTGAGGCCGAGAAACCAGAGGGTGAGGTAGCTTGCTGAACGAACGGTATCTGAAAGCGCATGCCAAGCAATTTTGAGCCGATGGCTTTATCCTTGACTCGTTTTGTATCATTTAATACTGCGAGATGTCAGTAAGCGAACCTGATTCATTGAATAATATTACATTTTAACCAATCTTTGGCATTTTAAGTTCAATAAACCTCCAGTCAGATTGCTTCTAGTTTTTAATTGTCTGACTTTCCTTCATATTTCGTGGATTTGATTGTCATCTATCTTTAGGCAGGTTAAGATACGACACGTTTCTGTAATCATCCGCCATTTTGACCATGCAGGTATGTTTTCTGAAGGTTTTTCAAAGGCCAAGTGATGCACGATTGCCGGTCCGTCGATCGAGATTTTCTCACACTTTTGACCTCCTGTGAGCTCACAATCCAGTTTACAAACTCTCTTATTGACAATATTTCATTTGATCTAACAACCTCCTCTCTCTCCCTTTCTCTGAGAGTCAAGTTCAGGTCTAAAACAAATATTCTCTTTGCCGGATGTCTTTGGAACGACCGACTTGCAGTGATCCTCCACTCACTAGAGCAACCTAACGTCCGAGTGGCTGAAGGTGTAGGTAGACTCGATTCACTATATAAATGCTGGTAAAAATGAATCCTACCCCAGTCTTCATCTTGCTAGATCCGAGTAAACACATTTCCACCTCCTCCAAAGTTTAGATCCAATATCCAAGATGATCTTTTCAAGCCTAATCGTACTCGTGATATCCAGCCACTACGCTTGTGGCTCGGAAACAAATATCAATCAGCAGACAAAGCAAGACAAAGCGAATAAGCAAATCATAGATCTATCCATCAGGGATCCAGTGCCAGATTTGAGTTGGTTGCATGCTTCTCCAGTGCAAAAGGCTCAACCATCTACATCAGAGTTAGTGAATCAAAAACTTGATGAGGGCGCCTCAGATAATTCTCACAGATTGATGTCGGACCTTGAGGGCCGTGAGGTTAATTACGTGGCAGAACATGAAGCACCGAGATACGAGGGCAGCAATATGTTGCTTGCGAGCAAATTACCAGCAGGTAAACGTCGCTTTGACGACAACACTGCCCTCGCTTCAACTGGCCAGGCTCAGGGTAATAGATTTGTTGCGTTGGATGCAATGGTTGATCCAATCTTAGGTAAAGCAAACCAGCACTCCAACTCTAGACGGGAGCAAGGGACTAGAAGACACAGGCAGCAAACTTTACGACAGCAAGAGCAGCTACCGAACGCTAATCAGAATTATCATAGAAGATCAATGGTGCTGAATGGCCAGCGCGTAAGTGCCGGCCACAAACAAGCCTACTCACGGGCGCTGCTTACCGGAAACAGCAACGTCAATATGCTTCAGGAGAGCCGCAAGCGACCGCAGAAGCCAATGGTTGGTAGAGGCAAGGTGCAAAGAACCAACGAAGATTTCCCGAAGGATGATAGCCAGAACTACTATAACGAGGGGAGCCCAAATCGTAGAGCCGACTCCAATGACGACGATGAGAGCGAAAATGACGACGATGACGACGACAATGAGCCACGAACTCAAGCTCAACCGACTAAGAGGGGTAAAGGCCAGCAGTTGAAGAGAGCGGCAAATAAGCATCAAAACACCAGGTATCGTGGAACCAACAACAAGCGCGCGCGGCTACAAAATGATCAAAACGATCAGGATAACGAGGACATTGATGCCACAAATGTTAGAGGTGTCGCCTCGAGAGATACAGCTATGCTGGATGCTAACCTTTCAGACAAGCAGAGTCAACTCAACGGGGATAACGGTTCAAGCCTCGATGGGCTGAGCATTGAGGACGAGACGGCAGCCTCTTCAGCAATGCAAAATATGAAACATAGCTCCACAGATCTACAGACAGCAGCAGGAAGCCACCACGGCCATCATGGGCACTACTACCAGTACGTTGAGGTCCCGAAGAAGAAGGCTTGGAAGTTTGGTTTCAAGAGAGGAAACCATAAACATACAAGTGAGTACTTGCCCCTGATGCTCAACTAAACCTAGCTGAAATTCATCTAACACGTTTCTTTACCTCACGTTTTGCATAGTCGAGCGCCATGAAAAGGGATACAAGAATAAGTTTCAGTAAGTACGCGCATTGAGAATAGGCAGCGGCGGGTCTCTCGAGTTTGTCGTCTCGAGACGGCCAGCTTCTCTCTTTCTCTCTTGACATCCCATTCGAGAGAAACACATACTAACGCTATCTATACAGCTCCTCATTCAAGTGGCACGCAAAAGAGAAATGCAAGAAGAAGAAGAAGTGCGAATCTGTGGGAAAAATGACCTGGGAATATAAGCATCATGACAAGAAGCACCATCCGTAGGGTTGGTGTCCACCATTACCAAGCCAAGTTTTTAATCACAATCGGGTTGCTTTTAAGCTGCATGGACAACCATACAATACTACCTCGATTGTGGTGGTTCTTTATTTATTTATTAAACTACTAACTGAGTTACATATGCATGAATCTGAACAAATTCAATCAAATTGGCTCATCTCATTTGCTCCAGTTCCAACCTGTCTTCTCTCTCTCCCTCTCATCTCTAAGAATCCTCATAGTACCTCGGCCTTCAGTCCGCTCTCAAACTAGGGGCTCCGTCTCGCCCATTCCGAACTTTACAGGCTCAAATCAAACTATCTCCTCTGAACTCAATCATGACAGCGCTCTGTTGCCTCTGCTCAGCTCTAAGTCTTCAGAGCCCTTTTGGCGCCGCTCTGAGGAGACAGGTCGCTTGCGAGGAGGTTCGGCTACACTTGTTTCGCCTGTGCCTATTATCCAAAGCCGTTCAAATCTTGTCCACCTGGCGAACGAAACTTCAGTATTAAGCTTCTAAATAATTACATGGAGCCTACTTGATCGGCGCTCGGAAGCAACGAATCGTCCGCTATACCGATTGGAAGTTTCTCCTCCTGTTGCTCATCCGATCTCTTGCCCCACATGCCCCTCAGATTGTTCCAACGTGAGTTTTCCACTCTCTTCCACTCATAGTCGCTAACCGAACGCGAATGCATCGGCGCATGGAGGGCAACTTCCTGACTCTCAACCGAACGATGCGGAATTGCAGCCTTGGAGGTCATCAAAATTTGCGATTGGCGACCTCGACTCAAGAGGCCAGGAGTAGAGGTTTGCTGTGTAGATCTAGTTGGTGTCCAAACAATTCCGAGAAGCGAGTGCTTTCTGCCTCTCGATGCTCTGCCATCAGTTTGTGCTTGTAATTCCGTATCAAGCTCATCCACCAGCTCTGGTTTAGCCGAGCCCACTTTCGTGGCCGGCACAACCCTCAGACTGGCTTGTCGACTCTCGATTGGTCCATATATGCTCAACGATGGAAGTGTGCGGCCGTTTCGGTGCAGCGATGAACCAATCTGGTATGGAATGAGAGCGTCCAAAAGTTGGTTCAACTTTACCATCCTCCATTGCTCGGCCGGCTGCTTCAGAGTGTATCCATCTAGATCCAGGCCTTTTTGGTGACAGGCAGTGGACGTGGAGAGAAAAGAGAGGGGGTTTTGTGTGAGATTCAAATCGAGATGTTCGGGCACCTTTTTAGCTGATCTATGGAACACACTTTTGGATATGTAATGGCGCATATTGTCCCGCTCGCCGGCGGATGAAAAATCAGCTTCGTCCTGTTTGGTTCGCTGCTCTTTCTCGTTGTAGGTGTTGGTCAACGCTGAACTCGCTTGAGAGACTTCAGTTGAAACGTTTTGCTCACTCAAATTCTCACCTGAAATGAGCCAGCTCATATCGCCAACAATGAGCGCTAGAGCGAGCCATTTCGTAACTCCTTTAAGGACAAACATCTTGACCATCTAACTAGTGGCTGATGCTCGCTACACTCAAGCAGCCGGTTTGTTTTAGTCTTTGCAATGCAACTGTGCTGACGCTGAGCCAGTCGATGGCGGAATTAAATTGATAACCTAGACTTAAAGTTGGCCGACAGTGTTACGACTTCGGCTAGCGGCAGCTCACAATTAGCACCAACAAAGCCAACGTTTGCGACCTAAAGAGAGTTTTAAATTTCCACATCTTGTGCCAGCCAGCTACTGTAGCTAACACTCACCGCTTGCTATGAGTGTGTTCGCGTTTGTTTCTGGTTCTCTATCAAGTCCAGCACGTTTATGCAAATAGAGAAGCGGGGGGACAATTTCAATTTGGTTGACGTACTTTTATGGCCTTAGAAGGGTTTTTCCCGTTCTAGGTGGTTGGAGGAATACTTCAAATTGGAACTTTTCCCGCCAGCAACTGGCAACCGGATTTAAGATCGTTAAATTGAATGGGCGAAATGCTAATAATCGTTGGGCCGCTACTCCTCGTTCGCGCAAAGCCGCGTTTGATGCAGTTCCCATTAGGCAGATTACCGTTAGTCTGCCCGCGATACACGGATCTAAATGCTTCCTCTCCGAATGGTCTCCTCGATGCCTCTTTCCTTCTCTCAAACGATTGGGCTCGAGATTGCGCGCTCGCACCCGGAGCCAGTTGGCTCATAACTTTTACCGTCCAATCGGCGCCTGCGCCTAGCGCCTTTCGCGCTCGCGGCCGGCTGGCTGCTACTGCCTACAAACGGCAACAACAAGACACAGCCACCTTGCGACGTAATTAAATCCATCCACAGCCGCCTCCTATATAGCTAGTCCTCTCTCACCGCTCGCAGCAAAACCAATGATTAGCCGGCGGCCGTAGAGTTGGCCAAATTTTCACTAAAAGCGGCGTCACAAACAAATGGGCGCCGCTCGAATGGACTCTCCTAGCCACAGCCTAACTGCAGTGTGTCCAGCCCATAAGTTGGACCAAATTGGTTTGTCTCTCCGAAGCAACCAGCTAGTTGCACAATGTTTTCCTGTCAATTTTAACGGCCACCAATGTAAACCGAGCTCGTCTGGCTGTGGATCTCACTCGGCCAATTATAATGGGAACCATCCGTGCATCTAATTATCCGGCCCACGAGCGACCGCCACGCGTTGGCCGCCAATACAACAGCTAGCGGGCCAGATTTGGGGCCCCAGAATGCGGCTGATGGCTTCCGCTGAATGGGGCGGCGCTGAGAGTGATTTATTTTGCTGAGCGGGCAGGCGCCAATTAATTACGATCAATCACTGGTTTGCTGGATCTCAGCTGTTTGGTAGGCAGCCACTTGCGAGCAGCCAAGCTGGCAAGTGTCTGCCTACCAGCCTGTGTGTCGCCTCCCAGCTGAGACAAAGGCGTCTCGCTTGCGCCAACCAGAACCTTGATTGTACGCAAGCCATCCACGAACAGCTAGCGCAGCCTCCCTGTTGCAGCCTGATCGTAATTCAATGACTTCCGTAAAGAGGCTTGCGGCCGCTCGAGGCTCTTCCGTGGGGTTGATGATGATGTCGATCACGACGACGAGGCTGACGGGTCTGCTGAGATAAACGAGACATATTTACTTGGTGGCCAGCTAGCTCGTACGCCTGCGCTCGAGCTATTTGCATATCTAACAAGCTTAGAGCGTCCGCTGTCGCCCACAGGTTACTGGCCGCCGGCCCCCTCGTTGGCGTCAAGGCGAGGCCGACCAAAGTGAGATATCTGCGCCACCTTTGGCCCCAGCTCAACCCGACTTCAATTGGTTCCGAGTTGCCCACGGAAGTGCTTTGTTCGATCGATGAAGAGGATGCAGGTGCGAGCTTAGCTCGAGTGGCCAGAGCACGCGATCGCTCGTTTGGTCCTATGTTTTGAGGGGTCCTATCCGAGTCTGGAGGGCCCGAGGCTTTTGGCGGCAACAAAACTGCACCATTCATGCGAGGGGGCGTCCAAAAACTAAACTCCGACGCCGACCTAACAGGGTGAACGGACAGTTGGACGGCACGTCATCACGCTGAATGCGAACGGGGCGCGCAACCGAAAGGTGCCCATCTTTTGCGGTCCTAAGCGTTAACAATCTCCCATCTTGTGGAGCCCTCCGGCGAAGCTTATGGTTCCGGTATGAATGCGATTAATCAAGCTCTAACGCAGCTTTAAGGCCTAGCGGCGGTTTGTCGGCGCAGGCATATCTGCTGGATACAGCAGCTTCCAATGCGCGCGCTAACATAATGCAACAGACGCCCATGCTCAACACAATGGCCAGCCAGGTGCAGTTGAACTGGACTGCAGTTGAGGTGATTCAACTATTTCGACATGATCGCGTGGCCATTCCACGAACACGAGCAAGTGTGAGAGAGGCTCCACAAATAACCTGAGAAAAGTATGGCTTCACTTGTAGTTTTATTTATGAACTCGGCCTCGAGTTCAACTAACACTTGCCCTGATAAGCGTACGTGGCAACACTCCCGGAAACTACTAATACTTGGCCCCCGCTTGCAAGCCGAAGTTCCAATCGAAATCGCTCGCAAACTTGAATGAACTGTTAATTTGAATTATAACACAATAGACATTCACTCCACTAAATCAAATTCGCAAAGTGAATGTCAGGTCCAGGCGAGCCCATCGACTTGCGTGAATCCTTTGTTGTTTCGATTTAGGTTGAGTAAGCCTTTGGGTTCACCTGCCATTAGTCTGCTTGGTTCAATTTCTTCTATTGCATGCAGCGTTCGAGGCAGCATGGATCAATAGATAGTAGGCGCAACGGCCAACAATCTCCTTCAAAACCTCGTTGCTTGGCGCCGACTCATCGCGCCGGCCCACAAGTCTCCTCGCTAATGCCTTCAAGGCTTTCATCCCAACCCGACCAATTATTCTCGGGTCACTGCCGCTCAATTGTGCGTTTTCAATCGCTTCTAGATGCATGTAAGTTCTAATTGATCTTACAGTTTGTATTATTGAGTAAGTTGCTCGTCCTTGTAATTTAAGAATCCTAATTCCATCGCCAATCACAGGTAGATACTCCATGAAGGTTGGCGTTGCGTACAGTTGGTCTAGCAAAAGCGTTCCAACTTTAGTCGCCTCGATCACGAATGTCTTGAAGGCCTCCAACGTTGGACTACCAGTCTGCTTGCTTATCTTATTCAGCTCGAAATCAGATTCAACAAGCATTTGCGCAAACTGAAAGCGCTTGACCGAAATTGAGTCAAGCATTCCAAATACAATCAAGTCTTGTTTAGCTTGCTCACTAAGCCGCCTATCCGCGAACACAACGTTTTTGTCCGCTTCCTCCAGCACATCCAAGAGGCCTCCAGAAGCCTTGATTGAGCTCCTAGGATGAGGCTTCTCAATCTTAGGCACATCTTGCAGGTCTGGCTCAATGTCAGTGAGATTTATCACTTTGGCCAGGTCAGCTCGGAATCGTTTTCCATACTTTCCATTCAGAGATGCTTCGGCCAGCTTCAGCGCAACAATATCGAGTGTTTCTGAGAGCCCATCGGTTCCGTTCTGAGATGCTAATTTAATTTGTTCATCGACAAAATAGCCCAAGCGGCCGTTGTCAGGATCATCGTCGAGCGGTATGACAAGGCTGGCGCCGGATGTCCTCTGCAAATCGGAATAAGTTAGAAGGGCCAACGTTATGACTACTTGAGTTGACCTCAAATTCATGATTGCTCTCAATGATTCCAATCATTCTCTGCAGACGCCCCTCAAAGTGTGGATCGCGAAACTTTGCCGTTTACCACGCATAACCTGGGTCGCCCCACCGATGTTGCCCCTAAAATACTCTATCACGAAACGGGCGGACTTTTGAGCGTGACAGGTTGGTGGTGGTGCACTCATCTTGTCAAGAATTGTTGATGCAAACGATACTTGTCACAACCACTTGTCACATAAAGCTATATTTAGACCTCACTCTCTACAATTTAGAGCTCGCAGATTACGCAGTGGAATCAGTTGTCATCGCCTTAGGATTTAGCATTGTCAACCAAGAGGGTTGATAGCTATCTTGTGGTTGGACGTGCGAATCGTGCAGCTTTTCTCAGGTTGAGAATCTCAACGCTGGTCAATCGACCGATTGCTGAATGAAGGGGTTTGAGCTGATTGGAGTAGATTCAACGTTGGCACGTTACGGAACTTCACCAATCAGATCACGGGCTGCATCCGCTCTGGATGGCCTAAACACATGATAGCTATACTCGAACAAGTGTCCCTGCACCCTCTCCAACGCGTGTTCTACCTTTTCGAGAGGAGCACAAACTAGCAACTATAGGGCAAGCTATGGAACAATGGGACTTGCGTGAAATGACAGGCCCATGGAAGTTGTGTTAAATCTTGAGGGAGGAAGGCCAAGTTTTACTCGATTTGCTCTTAGTTGGGTTGATTTTTGTACGCCTCCTAACCGAGGCTTTGGCTGGTTTGGCTTCCTTCACTTGCTCAATCGTTTGACGTTTAGCTCCTATTTGTCTATTGGAACAAACGGTCGATTGATTGTCGTCACTAATGTGTTTCTTCAGGTTTGTAGGCGGGTGAAGCCCACGACTCCAGCAAACAATCTGTCGCATGAGCAACAGAAGTCCCAACTCAATTATCCGCAAACCCTGTGCTGTTTACTGGTGCGGGGATTGAGGTTGCGAGAATCTCAACCGTTCGAGACGAGCAGGTGAACGAATTTCATTTCGGCCGAATAAATTAAGACGGACGCAAAGCTCATCGAGTAACAGCTCTTGTTGTATTTATAAGACAGACAACTCTGGTGAGATAATTGAATTAGATGACGACAAGTAATGTTCTTTGTAGCGAGTTCACCAACAGTAGGCATAGCCTGAGATTGGTCAAACGAACAAATCAGAAACTAATGAGAGAAGTTCGAGTGAGCTAGGCCAATTTGACAGAATCTATTATTTGGGCATATGTTTTATAGCAACCAACTTTCTTAGCTGTCCGCCATCCTTCAAGAGAGGCTAAGCAAGAGTGGCTCGGGTCGAGGCCAGCTGGTTGATCTTTCTTATTGAAGTTGGATATCGATTGCTCAGGTCCCGATTCCTAGATTTAATGTCGCTTATCATCTCGTTGAAAGATCTCTCTAAGTGCGTTTGCTCCACTTTGATTGAAAAATCCGATTTTGAGCTTTTGTTCCCAAAGTTCATATCCCTTGAAGACTCGTACGGTCCAATAATGTCATGCAGAGCTTTCAATTGAGCAGAATACAGGAAAGATTGGATATCCGCGCCCGTAAAACCGTCCAACCGTTCGGACCACTCGTACAAAGATGACTCGAAGTCAACAATGTCCATGTTCTTGCCGAGAACCTTCAGAATATCATGTCTATCATTTCTGTCAGGCATCGGGCAGTAAACATGTTTGTCGAGCCGACCTGGCCTCAGGATTGCTGGGTCAATCATATCGGGACGTGACGATGCAGCAAGTATGAAAACGCCTCGGCTCAACTCTTCTACACCATCCATAAGTGTCAGGAACTGATTTACAATTCGGTCTGTCACTCCAGTTGAATCAGAACCTCTCTTCGATACCAGAGATTCGAATTCGTCAAAAAATATCACACAAGGTTTTGCCATCTCAGCTTGTTTGAATAAGGTCCTCACCGCACCCTCACTAGCGCCAATATACTTCGATAATAACTCAGGTCCACGAACATATATAGATTGGATGCAATCTTGGCTAGTTAGAGCTTCAGCAATTAGCGTTTTTCCGCAACCTGGAGGGCCATAGAGCAATATCGAATTCTGTGTACGGATCGGGCACCGTTCAAACAACTTGGGGTACTTCACTTGCAGCAGAATCGTCTTTGTCAATACCTCTTTGATCTTGTTCATACCACCGACATGCTCGAAAGTTCGAACTGTCTTCGTTTGCAAGGCAACGCCACGAAGATTAGCTGGAACGTAACCCTCTAGGGACTTCAAAACATCTTCCATCACAATGCTAATCGGCTCAGAGTCGAAGTTTAAGGTAACTCTAGAGCAAGCGTTAATCACGCTGCGTTCCACAAGTCGTCGAATATCACCGGGAAAATAAAACTCACATTTCTTCGCCACAAATCTGAGTTGATCCGAATCTAATTTTGATAGAACGTTATTTTTGCGCTCTGCTAAGATATCTCTCAAAATGCTAATTCTCTTATCTAGATCTGGCTGACGAATCTTGATAATTTGGTTAAAGAAACGACGGCCCCGAGGTTTCGATAACCTCTCATCTAGTGCGCCAATAGATTGGCAACTTGCTATTATCATAATACGGTTTCCACAGCGATGCTCAGATCGTTCTAATTGCTTAAATAGATTACATACGACGTCCACTAACCGCTTCCTATAGAGAACCTCTTGTCCTTTCTCATCATTATGCTTTGGGTCGCAGTGGACAATCGAGTCAATGTCGTCTAATGCCAAAATAGATGGCTGATTTTCAAGAGCATTGGCTAATAGATCGTACAAGATCTTCTTGATGCTCTCCGGCCTCTTGCCCCTGAGTTGTTTGCAGTTGAATAGTTCACTATGGAATTTTTTATAATCGCTCAGAATAGATTTCAGAAAATGTGACTTTCCTGAACCCCGATCACCAGTTATGAGTAAAGCACCTGGGACAAATCTTGATTTGCCATCTATTCCTAGAGAACGTGAAATCAAGGGTATTTGATTTGCTATTTCAAAGTCGTCATTCGAATCACTCGTCTTCCTCGGCGTTTCGTCCAAAGAGTGATGAAACTGCATCTCAGTCCATTTAGTTAATCGACCGATCTTGTTATTTGGTTCTAGATACAATACTTTTACCAAGACTTTCACATGTTGGGACAATATTATGGGGATCACCAGGTCTCGACTAACTAATTTGCAGGTGTCAAGGACGTTCGCATCGATATGCTGATTAACAATTCCATAGTCAGAAGCATCCAATAATTGAACTCTACACATGGTGCAATCGGTTATTTCCATACCATGATTTAAGCTTATGACAACCAATTCGTCCTTCAACTTGTTTGCCTGACCGAAGCTCAAGTCAAGCTCGACAAAATGGCCCCCTGTCACCTGCCCGTCCCACATGACCAAAATCCTCACTCCCTCCTCCTGTACTGAGTCTATACAAACAACCGATCCTACCTCCAGCGAGCTCTCCCCAAACACAAAGTCTCTTGGCAGGTGCACATAACAATGTCCAAGACTCGACAACTTGAGCTGGATGGGCAGCATTGTGGTGGTAGGAGTGGTGGTGGTGGTGGTGGTAGGGGCGACAATCACTTCTGGTGTCGATGTGCTTCTTTCATGGCTTGCGAATCAAATTGATCACAGGCAGTCGATGAAAATGACCGCACCGAAAGGATTGGTTTGGTCGGAGCCATGACTGAAGATGCTAATAGGGATGAAGATGTGGCTGACAAATTCAGAGTGCTTGGCTAGCCGAGTGCCAGCTGATCACTGAATACTGAGACTTTTGTTTAAGCGTGATACATCGCATCGTCCACTCGCCTGAATATACACATGTACACTCGCGCGTCAGTATACAGTACTGTAGATTCTATAGTCGGCAGATCGACACGAGCGCCTGGGCGCGGACTATCAACGTGCCACTGACAGGAACACGTGGCCGACGTGAAGTATACATTCCACCATTCTGTATCCAGCGACTTTGTTCTATAGATGTTCTAGTCTTCAAATGGAACAGTTACCTGCCGCCGAGGAATCTTCGGGAGTAAGAACTGACTTTGACGCTGCAAAGCAGGAGTTGAAGCGAACTATAATGGAGAGATTAAAGGATTATGACTGGCTTGACCAAGTTAACCTCAAGTGTGAGAAATATATTGAGAACAACGGTACCAAATCGACCAGTGTGGAGGAGGTAACAGACTTCTTGCTTAATGATGCAGTCAAAAGCTTCCCAAAACTGTTGAAGGACGAGATGTCCGATCAGATTTTGAACTACTTGGAAGAGTTAGAGCTAGTAAGCTCATTCAAGAGCGCTGCTGTAGAGCCCCTCGACTGACAAAAATCTTGAGAATCAAGATGCTGGAAAGGCCATCTGTACGAAAGTCAGCGTGAATTTAGAGTGTGCTGGTTTTCATTAACTGTTCTAGCGCAAATGAACAGAAGGAGGAGCCTAAAGGTGAACACAACTTCATCAAACTGTCAACAGGTTTGTTGGTCAGGGCGGGAATCTAGAGATGGCGACCATAGAGGTTGCATACGAACAATATTTGATGACCTATTGAAGTCTATATATTGTAAAGACTTACGATCGAGTTTTATCTAGTGCGCGATTAGAGGCGAGTTGAGGCTTAGTTACTTCTTTGTGAGGTATGAGTACCGCAGTTGCATTAAAACACCTTTTAGTTGAAACCTTGTCTCTGCTGACTCTGCTATCTAGCGAACAGTCGAGAAGCCTGTTCAGGGATCTCCTGTTGTAAACAGATACCTTCGATAGAGAAATCCAACTCCAAGCGTCATTGCCGTAGTCTGATGTTATACGACAAAGGGATGGCAAATACTGGAGCGCAGTCTAAATGAGGATTCATTTTCACTAGACGTCTTGGGGTCTCAACTAACACTTCGTGAAAGTTTTGCCTCGATCCTCACCCTGAGTCAGAGATCTTGGATAGCTCTGCGCCATGATATCGAATTGTAGACTCTAAAGGAATATTCTGCGCTCTTTTATTTTGTGACCCTTCGGTGAGATTCTCTCAAGGTGTCATCGAAATCTATTCTAATTCTAGCATCTCAAGATTAGTTGAACGACTTAATATTCAACCAAAGCGTTGAATGTTAGGAGTGCAAAGGGTCATTTGAATTCCCGTTATGCGCTATAGATGCAAAACAATCTCAATGACTTAGGAGTAAAACACTACCCCTGAACAAGACCGTGATCCATGATGAAGATTCTACTCTTCGTAACTATATTGGTCACATTGCGATTTGAATATGTGCACCCTCAAATTCCGGGTCTACCTCCAATACCTGGCTTACCAGGTCTAGCTAGTTTGGGTGGAATGGGTGGGATGTCTAAAACGCTCACTGATATGTTCACAATGCCTATGAGTGCAGGGACTAGCACGATGTCAAGCATGATCACCCAAGGGGCAGACACTTTCAAAGCATTCGCTGAAACTGGGACGAAGCTCATGAGTAGCTTTATGGGCATTCCTGGTGGTAAGGACGCCGGTCCACCTGGCAAGGACGCCGGTCCACCTGGCAAGGACGCCGGTCCACCGGGCAAGGATGCAGGTCCACCTGGCAAGGATGCCGGTCCACCCGCAAAGGATGCCGGCGGCGCTGGCAAAGATGCTGGTGGAGGGCCACCAAAAAATCCCCTCTCTGATCTTATGGACCCAGCGAAGTTTCTCGGTGGAAAGAATCCACTCGGCGACATGATGAAAAGTTTAACCCCGGAAGCAAAAGCTGGCGGTGATGGGAAGAATCCCTTTGGAGATCTGATAAATGGAATAGCTGCAGCTGTAGCGAAGAACCTACCTGTCGGTGGCCCTCCTGGAGGGGGTGGAGGCAAAGGTCCACCAGGTGGGGCTAGCCCCTCTGGCGGTCCACCAAGTGAAGGGGCCCCGCCAGCCGGAGGAAGCCCACCCGCGGCAGGTGGAGGGGCGAAAGGTCCGAGCCCACCGCCAACTCTCTCCACTGCTGCGCCAACCACTGGGGCCCCAACAACCGGAAAGCCATCGACAACAAGCGCTGCACCAGACAGCGCCAAGTCCGACACGCTAAAAGCAGCCACAGAAAAGCTAATTAAGCTTCTTTCGTCTCAGGTGAGTACTCCAGTACCTCAGCCGGCCCCAGATGACCAGTCGTCGCCTCCACCAGCAGAGGGTGCGCAACCTGATGAGTCGATAGGCAAATTTCCGAAACCAAAGCCAGCCAAAAAACCACCCGGTAAATCAGCTAAATCATCCGGTAAACCACCAGGTAAAGCCCCATCCAAGCTCAACACAGAGGCCCCCAAACCTGGCGAAGGAAACTCCGAATCCGGTCTCGAGGCCGGAGAGTCAAAGAGTGGCGTAGAGAGTGAGAGCGGCGAAGATGGCGAGGAATCTGGTGCATCGGCCGCAAATGGGTCCCGCCTGGGGATAGCTTTTTCATCCGCCGAAGCTAGCAACTCAAGAGCGGATGAAACAGCCAGAGGTGGGGCGGGATCTAGGGCAGAGGGTGCGCAAGATCCGAGTGACGGATCCAAAGGACCTCCACCTGGGTCCGGATCGACAACTAAGCCGCCAGCTGGTGCTAGCCCGAGCCCCGGACAGGGTGCCGGTAAGCCAGGGGCAAAGCAGTCAACACCAGCACCGGTCGGCCCACCGGGGGCAAAGCCACCGCCACCGAGCGTGCCACCAAAAGTGAACTCACCTGCTCCACCATCAGCACCACCTCCGAGTGCGGGTCCGGCTGGAGGGAAACCGACTCCAGCAGGAGCTACTGCTGCAACAGGCAACCAACCAAGTAGTCCACCGGCGCCTGGTGCATCTGCCCCGCCACCCAGTGCGGCTCCAGCTCCACCCCCACCTGCGGGAGGAAAGACAACACCAGCGCCGGCGCCGGCTGGCTCACCTAGTGGTGCGCCCAGCAGTCCATCCAAGCCCGGTGCACCTGCTCCACCACCCAGTGCAGCCCAGGCAGCAGCTGGCCCACAGAGTAGTCCACCCAGTAGCCCACCAGCACCAGGTGCATCTGCCCCACCACCTAGCGTAGCTCCGTCCCCGCCCCCCACCACATCTCCGGGAGCAAAATCGACGCCAGCACCAAGTGGAGCACCAAGCAGTACACCAAAGCCTGGTGCACCTCCTCCGCCGCCTAGCGTATCTCCACCTCAAGGAGGAAAATCAACACCAGCACCGACTAGCCCGCCGAGTGCTAAGCCAAGTGGCTCGCCGGGTGCTGCTTCAAGTGCAGCGCCAAAGCCCTCCACCCCTCCACCAGGCACACCACCACCAAGCTCGGCGCCTCCAAGCACCACGCCAGCGTCAAGTTCGACTGCAGCCCCAAGTTCCTCAAAGGCTCCAAGCTCTTCCAAGGCCCCGTCCAGCACGACAACCACCACGACCACCAAAGCTCCATCGAGCTCGACCACTGCCGCCTCCTCCTCGACAACTGAGAAGCCTTGCGCAGCGTGTCAACGAGCAAAGACGTCTACTACCACCACGACCACAACCTCCCCATCAAGCACGACCAAGCCGTCCGCTTCACAGGTCACTGAAATAGATATAGCGGTGAAATCCGTCTCACAGGCAGTGACCTCGACGGCTGCACCTCAATGGGGGCTGCTAATAAAAGAGCTGCTGAAGTTACAGCAGCCTTCATCTCAAAAACCATCGCTAACACCGATGACAACACCTCCAACGGTGAAACAAGCAACAAGCCAGGCTGCAACTCTAATTGTTGAGCAGCACATAAAGAAGCACTCGCACAAGTCAAAATTGATGCCAGCACCTCCGACATTAGCGCCGGCGCTCGTGGCAAAGCCGATGGAGCTAGTTGTGTCTAATACAACTACTGAGGAAGAGGACGAGGAGGAAGAGGAGGAGGAAGTTGTTGTGGTGACTCAGCCGCCGAGCAGCAAGAAGCCGAAGAAGAAGAGGAAGGCTAAGCACCCGAAAGCGAAGCTCGACAGCAGCTCTTCTGCCGCTGGCCTAATTCAAACGGCCATGCAGATGAGCTCTATATCGCAATCACCACAAGTGGCACCCCAACCGACCAGTTCTCCATCAACGCAAACAACAGATTCCATCACACTGGCTCTGCTTTCCCAGCCAACACCTCCAACTCTAGCTCCGCAGCAACTTGCATCCGCCTCGATGATGCAGATTGTACGCACGAAGGCTGCAGCAGCATCATCATCTCCAGCACCGGCCGTACCTTCTCTCGGCACAGCTTCATTGTTCGAGACGTCAATCGTTAAGAACGCATCACTGGGGCAAATGGCGACACCCTCAACACCGCCAGTATCACCAATTATTATGCAACGCGAGAGGACGACCATTGTTTTGTCCGTCACAACAACATCAAAACCGACCCAAGTGCAAATCCGCACGGAGAACATTAAAATCTCGGTGGACAACAAGGTTGCTATGCAGCCGATTGTACCTGGCGCTCCGGCTCCAGCTGCCCCTGCGCCAGCTCCACTCGTGGCTGGATTACAACCAAAATCTTCGGTTGCACCACCGCCACCACCAGCAATGCCGGTCGGCGGGGGAGCTGCTGCCCCGAGTAGTAGTGTGGCAGCTAGCGCCAATCCTGCACCGGCTCAAGCAATCGGAGCTGTAATGACACCCGTGAGCACAACAACCACGAGCACCACAACATCCACAGTGTCGGCCGGCGGGGTCCCTGGACTTATTCCTCCCGTAACCGCGAGCGCAACGGCATCTGCTAGCGCTAGCTCGGCCTCTAACGCAAACGCTAGTGCAAGTGCAAGTTCGAGTGCTAGTGCTAGTGCTAGCGCTAGTGCTCCAGCAGTAGCCCAAAGTCCGCCTGCTCCACCAGGCCCGCCATTGGGGTTGACCGGATCCCCAGCAGGCGTACCGCCCCCTCCACCGACCGATCCGGGAATACAAGCTGCCGCTGCGGCCAGCACTGGTCAGCCGGGGGTGCCGCCAGCGGGAGCTGCCACTGTGCCAGCAGATGAGTCACAGGATCAGTATGAAACGATCGAGGAAGTTATCGAGGAGGCACCCTCAAAGAGGCGACGGCGACGATCGACAGCTGATTCAGGTGGCCTCGAAGAGGATGCTGACACTCTAGAGAGAATCATGCCGATCAGTCCGATTAGTTCAAATCTGTATGATTTTGCACGCACGAATCAGCAGAAGCCGGAAGTTGCTATAGCCCCACCGTCGGCCTCCTCAACTGCAGAGTCAAATTTGCATGCCGTCAACAACGATTTAAATCTGGCTAACCATCGAAGTGCACCGTCGGAATCAGAGAGCAAGAGTTCAGTCACAAAATCAACTATAACGAGCACCATCCAACAACCGAGTGTGCAAACCGTTAAGGTAACGACTCAATCGAAAACGACAAGCGATAGTTCATCAGGTGAGAGGGCTAATGCTGACACTGCAATTTTAGGATCCAATCAGTACATCCAAGAAGTTCCAACAATGCAGAGAGCAAGTCCTCAAGAAACGACAGTCTCCACAAGTCCCCTCTATCCTTCTCATAACGGAGGCTCCGAATCGATTTCAAGCACCGAAAACACGAC
>Ga0209372_1000268_pt1 | contig 33114 bp, 26 predicted proteins | sample AgamicAtPe_FD_187170 | JGI IMG/M metagenome (GOLD analysis project Ga0209372, IMG submission 187170) | Agave microbial communities from Guanajuato, Mexico - At.P.e (SPAdes) (version 2) | ecosystem: Host-associated > Plants > Phyllosphere > Phylloplane/Leaf | place: Guanajuato, Mexico | collected... | reverse complement strand
AGCCGAGCAGCCAGCCGAGCAACCAGCCAGCCAGCCGAGCGAGCGGCCGAATGGGGCCAACCAACAATGCAAATGAGCTCTGTAAATAGATTGACAAATTTCCCCTCCGCCCAAGCTGCAGTCAGCCCCGGCCGCATTAGTTAGCTAGGGGGCGCGCAATCCAGTTCGGCCGGCCGGCCGGCCTATTCAAATGAGCGCAGCGCCAGCCGGAAGCGCGCTCGCCAGACGCAATTGAGCGGCCGAATGTATATATTTGGCTGACAAATGTCACTCACGAGCAGCTGTTCCGCCTCCAGCGCGCCCGTCTTGGCCGGCGCCGCCCGCGCAAACCTGGCTAAGCCCTCCACTTTGGACTGGGCGCCCGTAATCCTTTTATAATGACAACTTTCGAGGCCGGCCGGCGCCCCTCTCCAGACTCGCCGGCCCCTCACTTCGCCGCGCGCTCCTTTGGGCCGCCCAGCCGCCAAGCCGCCCGCCGCCCGCAAGACAACAAAGGCGCCGCCAGTGTTGGTGTCCAAGCAACAAAGTGAATGATAATGAAGCGCGAAATTGAATTCGTTCCGCGGCTTCCCAGATCGGCTCGACTGCGTGTCGCGTCCGCTTGGCCGGCCCGCAAGTTGGCCCGTCCGCCTCACTCGGCTTGCTCGCCGCTCGCTTGGCCCCGCCAGCCAGCCAGACAGCAAGCAAGCCAGCCAGTCGCCCAGCTCCATTGCGCGCCCAAAACTCGCGAGGCCACCGGGACACCTGAGCGGCCCTAATTGATTCATGCATATCTGGCGGCCCCTCACGCTCGGCTTGCCCCTCCTGCGCGCGAGCTGCCCAGCCCGAGGTGGCGCTGGCGGCGGCGGCGGCGCCAGGAGCCCCCCATTAATCAAGCTTCCGGGAGCAGCTCGCACTTGATTGGCCGCCCGGCTTGATTGTGATCGAGCCAGCCAGCCAGCCAGCCAGAGGCAACCCGACTCCAGCCGGCGGCGTCGGAGCCAAATTAGCGGGCGCCAATTAATTAGCCTGCGGCCGCCGCGCTTTGGGATGTGTGATTTATTTGTTGCTCGTGGAGGCGAAGTTTTTGCGCCTCCTCCTCCTCCTCGCTAGTTTTGCGCCTCGAGTTTTTGGCCGCCGAGTGTGTGTCGCCCCCGCGCGACACCTGTCGGCGGCTCGGCCAACAGGGGCCAGCTCATTCATCACGCGCGGCCGGCGGCCACACCAACCAGCTCGGCCTCATCGGCTATCTCGGCGAGCGCGGCTGGAGCTCGGCTGAAGGCGAGCGGGGCGCAAACAGCTCACTCCACTGGATTACACACTATCGGCCCTCCAATCTGCTGCTCGTCTCCGTCGTCCAGCCGCGAGCTGATAAAACGGCCGCCAGCCAACTTCCGCCCGGCCTCTCAGGGCGAGCGAAATTCTCAAAGTGAAGCTAAGTGGAAGCAATGAGTCTCTGCGCTGGCGGCGCCCATTCATGCGAGCGCCGGAACTCGCAATCTGACCGCTCGCCTGGTTCCGCTGTCGCTGTAGTTGGAGGCGCGGCGACCTGCAAAACTGGCCAACGCCAACTGTGAAAAATGTCCGCCCATCAGTTTCGTATTAGCGGCGGCCAGCTCGTATCGAGTGGCCGACTCATTGGCGCCCCTCTCGAACTCTCCTCCATCTATCTAGCTTAGGGGCGCCTTTGGCCCCAAACCCAAACCAATCAAGCCAACTGGCCAAGGAACAACAAAGATGCCTCGCACAAAACTAATCCCATCAACTCCACCGCTCGCGCAGCAAAGCCAAGGGCTCCAATGCTCAGGATCTCCTCCTCAAGCCCGCTGCTCGTCTACGGGCTGCGCTCGCCACCTGATGGGCGGGGAAGGAGGCAGCGCCGGTTGGCTTGCGTCGTGCAGGAGGAGGCCAGAGTGAGTCTTTGGTGCGAGCTTTCAGGGAGCAACAAACGGGAGAGGGAGCTCGCGCACAAGGTTATGTGGTACCTGAACGGCGCCTTCCTCCACTCGAGCGCCAACTCGGACGTCTACAACCTCACTTTGGCCCACAGCCAAGAGGAGCGAAGGGGCCAGCTGGGCTCAATAAGTTGCGCCCACCATGTGCTTGGCGCCTCAAGCTCAACGGATAGCTTTCAAGCAAGCCAAATGCGCGTCCACCAGTCCGCTAATGAGCTCCTCCTGCGAGCCAAGGGTGAGTTGCGCGCTTCGTGGGCCAGATGGCGCCAGTGCGGCGCCCCCAGTGGCCAGCTCATCAAAGCTAACATCCTCAATTTTAAACTACACAAAACAACACAATAGTTGGCCCAAAGATGCTGTACCGCCCAGATCTAATGCCAAGCGTTCGAAGCTTCAGCGAGCTCGAACTAAGCGCGAACTCGGCCGCCAAATTGAACCTCATTTGTTTGGCCCAATGCGAGCCGATCTGCTCCATCGACTGGCAACTGAACGGGCAGCCCCTCTTTCCAGCAAACCCAAACCAGCCGCCATTCCCATCGCCAACCATCAAGACTATTGTCTCAGGTAGCGGCGACAGCTTGACGGGCTTAAATCAAACTTCGGCTGGCTTAGTGATGGAGAGAGTGCAAAAGTTTGACTTCCACCATTTGGGCTCCTTCAGTGCGTTTGAAAGTTTGATTTATCGCAAGAACGAGTCCCAATTCACCTGGCTCAGTGAGAGCAGCTTGGGCGAACCGGTTGTTGATTTGCCCCCGAGCCTTAGCGCCAACGGGGCCGCCCAGATGCGCCACTCCTACGCCAACCAGGCAAATGTGTTCAGCAAACTGGAGCTCACGTATCACCAAATTGGCCAACTCTTGGCCCGAAGCCCCGAGGAGCAAATCCATGTCAAGTGCAAGCTGAACACGATGCTCGGCGGCAAAGCCCAACAACCAACGAGGAGCCCACCAGCAGGAGGAGGAGCAGCAGCAAAGGAGGGGCCATTTGGGCAAGCGGAGGGAGAGTTAGCAGCCGAGATTGCTAATGGAGAGACGACGCGCAAGGAATCACCAACTGAGCTCGGCTACGCTCTCATTGAACCGTCGCGCTGGTTTCCGGAAGGGGCCGACGAAACCGAGGAATGGGGCCATCAATTTGGCATGAGTAATGAGCCACTGAACTTGACTGCTCTCAATTACCAATCGCGAGCCGAGCTTGTTAACAAAGGGCCGCACTCCACTCGGGTGGGCGCGTTGCTGGTTCCGGTTGGCGCCGGCTTTGATGGTGGCCTCTTGCACTTGCAATCGCGCTCGCAATCGCAGGCCTCGCAAAGTGAGCTCGCGCTTGTTGATGAGATGCAAATTAGCATCCTCTTGGACAGTGAGTATTGGAGCCCACAGGCGGCCTAGTGCTGGCGCAGAAGCCGATTTTGGGCCGACTAGACTGCTAACTTGCTGAATCCAAATCCAAATCCGAAACCAAATCTGAATCCAAATCAACCGGCCAGGGCCCCCGAAAGGTGTACGCATCTCACTCGCTGGACTTGCTAGCGGACAGGCAGCGCCAGCTGCTGGCCTCATACTCAGCGAGGCTCAACTCCTGGAGCTTGTCGACCCAAACAAACCAGCGCCCCTGCTCCAATGCCAGACTGAGGCCAGCAGCTACCCGGAGGCCAAATTGAAATGGACACACAGGTAAGTGCTCCAGCTCCAGCTCCAGCTCCAGCTCCAGCCTGAGCTCAACTGATTTATTCTGTGCCCTCCATTAACCAAACCACCTGCCAACTAAAACACCTAAATGCCACCCCCAATCAAGGCACCTGAACCAGACGGAGAGCTTGATCGGCAGCGAGGGGAGCCAATTGAATCTGAGGCATGTGATTGAATATCATCAGCGCCAGCTCAATGTTGATCCCATGTCAGCTTACGGGGTTGACGTGGTAGCAAATATTGTCGGAAATTACACCTGCACCGCGAGCAACGTTTACGGTTCCAAGAGTGCCAGCATACCAATCCAAATCCAAGGTTTGTCCCCATGTTCACTTGGCCCAACTACTAAACTGACACTTGTCAACAAGGCCGCAAGAAATTAACCTAACGTCTCTGCTCTCTCGCCAGGCCGTCCACTATGCAAACTAGCGCTTGTTCGCGAGTTTCTCGGCGCAGACAACGAGTTGACGGCCAAACTGAGGTGCACAATCTACTCGTCGCCGATGCTCCTGGAGACAGTCTGGTTTAAAGGTGGCCAAAGGTTGTCGGCAAATAAGACTTTGCCCGAATTGATGGCCGCCGAACAGAGCAAGCAGCCCGTTTCTGTGGTCGAGCTTGATGTGATGATATTGAATAAGCAGCAAGACTTCATGTTGACCGAGCTCATGAGTCAGTCGGCCAACTTCAAGTGCGTTGCCAGAAATCCTCTCGGTTACTCGGAGGCTTGCGAGTTGAACTTGGCTGATAAACAGACACTGCTTAGTAAGTAACCCGACAATATTAGCCTGACAAACCTGACTCCAATCAGATAGACCTGAACAAAGCTAACCAAACATCACACATCCAACATCAATCGATAATCAGACACCTTCAAATTGGCCACAAGTGGCCCATCTGGCAACAATCCGGCACTTTCAATGTTGACACTGGCAAACATTAAACAAGTTACGCCAGTAAACTTTATTTCAAACGCTAGCGCCGAGAGCGTTCCAACAGGTCTGTCCAGCTCGTCTGTTTTGGACACTCTAATCTCGAGACTCGATCTGGTGCTCGCAATTGCCTGCTGTCTCACTATAACCTGGTTACTCTTCGTTATAAGTCTCACGTTTGTTCGCAGACGTTTTGGAGATTTGAGAAAATTTGGCACCAAGGCCAACCACAATACAAGCTGGCGTTTCAACGCAAACCGCGAAAAGTCAAACAACGAAACCGTTGGCGGCCCTTTCAGGTCGAAGGTTTGCGTAAACTATTATGGCGGCTCAAATGGGGACTCAGAACACGACATGATCCACTCTTACTCGCAATCGTCCCATTACGAGGACTTTGCTCAGCATCAATTGCAAGCGCAGTTGCAACAACAGCGAATGCTCAGCCAACAACCGCTCTACTCAAATAGCCATTCGACACTTAACAGGAGACCCCTAAAGTCCTCCATCTCAACCTCGAGCACTGGCGAGAGTAGCACGGGCAGTAGGCAATGTCAGCAGGTAATGAGACTCAACGAGTGCCAAGCTAATTTCTCCAACACCATGCACGAGTTACACGGCTCAACCTTCCATTCTGAGCGCCAGGTGAGGACGTGCGACGCCTTGGCAGTGGCGCCGCAATCTGGAGGAGGAGGAGGCGGCGAAGGATCCATGACTTTATCGTCCAATGTGCCCCTTATTAGTGGCGCCCAATCGAAGATAAACTTGAGCGACCAACCAAAGCAGAGGCAGCAAGCTCGCCGACCTTACAAGGACCAGCTAACGTTTTGTCCACAGGCTCGGAATGAGCACATCTACGATGATGTTGTTTATAACCAGGTAATCTTGTAGAAAATTTTTCTGTGATTAACGGTGGCAATCGGATAAAGACTTCTCGTGATTCCACATGAGACAAGAGGAATATAATATATGATGATAGTTGATTAGCCAAGCTTTTGGTGTTATGTGTATGTATATAAGTGTGTTTGCGGTTTATTTACAATGGTTCATTGTTGAATGTTTGAGATGGACGTTCAGATAACAGATGGATCTTACACTCCTCTCGTTGACTATATTGGATGAGCTCCATAAAAGTTCCCATCATCCTCGTTTAGTTCACCTCGGATTTCTTTTCTTTTTATCAGTATTGTTTTCCCGTGGAGCTACATTCTCCGTCTCGTTGGCCTCCACTTCGAGCCTCTCACATTTTCGGCAAAGTTTCGTTGAGGCATAATTGGCCGCCGATTCGGCTGCTGTCGACTTTCTAGCAGTTTGTTTGGGGATGTAATATTTCCTTTCCATTTTTAATGCTAGATCTGTTGGCTCTTTGTTAAAACTGCACTCCCTTATCGGCGAAAGTTCGAAGGTTTTTGGTTTTTTGTTGCCGTTACAATACGAAACATTGAACTAGATTGAGATTATTATTATAATTATTATCAGCTGTGCAGTTTTGGCCGCATTATTATTGAACTTATGGGCACGAATTTACGTGAGCCAAGAACAGATACAAAGCGAGATATCTCCATCATTCAATTTCGTGCACTCAAAGTAATGGTGAAATTTCTCCTCAGCCCCCCCCCCTTAACACTCCGCCTGCCACCCCCAACGGCGGTAAGTCATGCAATCTAGCCAGCAACCGAGAGCCGGCGGCCTTATCGCCACCTATCCATTATGCTCGGCCCAATGGACCATCCCGCTCACCTGTCCTGTGGAAGCACCAACAAACCGCTCGGCATCATCGTCTGTAGCCGTCACTTGCTGGCCAAGGCGCAGCCGTTCAGCTATCGATTGCAGCCAGCAAGATCGGCTTGCAAGCTCGAAATCTGATCGCCGCAAATCTTGTCCACCGACTCGTTTGGCTAGCTTGCCAATTTTAAACTGAAACAACAACAAACTATGTTCTAGATTCTTGTCGCTCCTCTCGCGTGCGCAGCTTTAACGGGTGGGTTGCGCCCACTAGAATGGTTGGCAGGAAACAATCAGCGAGGGGAGGAGGAGGAGGAGGAGGAGGAGGAGATTGTTAGTGAGACTAAGCGTTTGGGTGCAAGCTGAACTTCGAGGTTGGCCTTGCATATGAGCTCCAATCTGGTCCCTATTTACCTGGCGCGCCATTTAAACTTGGCCATTGGCAATTTCAGCGCCAACCCCAAAGCGAGCGCTAAGGCCAAAATGGAAACCCTGCGCCTCGTTTGCCCTTGCAATTGTAGGCTAACCTACTTCGATCAAAACAACTAAATGAATCCGAACTTATTGGAATTAAATCCCCCTAACTGGCTTCATTGCAATAAGCTAGCTCAGCGCGAGCTGAATGCCCGCGGAGAGCCTATCGCTTCATCCTGACTCTGCCGTTTCCGTTCCAGCTTGCCGCTCGCAGCGCCCAGTTGGCCAATGGAACTGGTTGCAAGAAGCTGGTCAATGGCCCAGCACAATCTGGCCGGCTTACCGGCTCGGAATGGTTGGAAAATGTTGGGCGCCAACTCAACAAGGTGGGAGCTGGCAAACGAATGTTCGGCTTTGGAACGCCATTTGGCGGCGCGCAGGATTTGCGGCCAGAGCGAACGGGTTGACGTCAGCGCTCGGCTCCACCTTTGGGCCAGATTGGCGCCAGTTTGATGGGCTGAGTTGGAGGCTATTTGAGCGGCCGCCTGACGAGCGACGAGCATTGCGTTGATGGGCCGGCCGGAAGTGGGGGCGAGTTTTTAGGCGGAAAACAATTGTCTGGCTTCGTACAGTCGATTTGGCGGAGGGTTGAGCGCGGCCGGCGGCTTCTCTCGAAGCGCCGCCAAAGAAGCCAGGCCGCAAGGCGGACGGATATTGGAGTTTTGCGCCAGGTTCGTCGCTGCGGAGATCCCCGTCCGTAGAGACCCGTAGAGCTGGAGGCCGGGCGCTTATTGCCTCTCGCTGCGCTGGTGCCGATGGGCGCCCGACAAGGGTGGCGGCTGCTACCGCCGGGAGACTTTAGTCAGTGTCGGCGAGCTGGACCAGAAACGTGCTTGCGAGCGCGAGGTTAACTTGGAGAAAGTGAAACAAGCTAAGGGTCGGGCTGGCCAGCAAGAAGCGAAGTGAAAATCTGCAAAGCATCAGCCAGGCGAGTGGATCTATCCTGCGCTTTGAGCGAGCAAAGCGCCACGAGAAGCTAAGCGCGCTGAGGAAGGGCGGCCAGCTTGGAAGGATAGAGAGGGCCGCTTTTTGGCTCGAAGGTGGACCAATTGGTTGGATAGGATGGCGCTCACACTGAAGGCCCTGATTGTGGCCGCCTGCTTGACGGCCCTATTGTTGGCCCTCTGCGCCGGCCACTCGCCAGTCGAGTGCCAGGAACAATTGACGGTTGAGAGTAGACAGCAGAAGGATAACGACGATTTGACTGACACGATCAAGTACCTTGAGAAGCTGGACAAGTACTTCTCGCAAATGGCCCGGCCAAGGTAAATAGAGTGGCGGGCGCTGGCAAGGCCTCTTTGTTTGGCCGCTCGCTGCTTGCCCCTCACTGCCCGCTGCTTTGGGCCGCCCTGAATCCCCAGACTGGCAACTAAACTCCAACACTGCCCAAACCCCCCACTCAACTCGACTCTAGGTTTGGCCGCAGCGAGTTCAAGCAGCAGGCGCCGTCTCGCTTCGGCCAGCGCCAGCAGGCGGCTGCGGCTGCGGCGGCGGCGCTGCAGTCGGCGCAAACGGACCCACTGAACGCGGCGCCAGCTCGCCTTGGCCTCCTCGCAATGGAACTCGCGAACAGCAGGCTGGCCCGGAAGTACGCCGACCCAAACTACTGAGCGGCGGCCCAAACGCGCGCCGGAAGCGGCGACTCAAGGCATAATGAGGCTGCAGCATCAGGTTGACAGGCAACAGGGCAGCGAGGACAGAGAGTCAAGGGCAGGAGGTTGGCGTGCAGGGGAGCGAGCGGCGGGCGGCAGACGAGAGGAAGCGGCTCCAACGGGCGCATTGTCTGGCCCCAAAATCGGCCACCAAAAGCGCCAACACTGGCGGTGGAGGAGGAGGAGGAGGAGGAGGGGGATGGAGAAGCGGGCCTATCCAAAGCCGAGAGCCTTGCAAGCGCATCAATAAATCTTTCAAGCACGATGATTCATTGCACCTCATTTGTCGGCTTGCTTAAGCGGAGCGGATTCACCTGCCAGCGGGCTGTTTGTCGCGCTTGGCGCCTGTCTTAGTCGGCCACCATGATGGATGGCCCATGAGCTCTGGCCGGCAATCCCGGCTGAGGCTGGCCGCATGAGTGTCTAATCCGAGTTGCGCGAGTCGTTTACTGTGTTTGCTCGCTTTGAGGTGGCCGCGTGAGCTGAGGGGGCGGAGGGTTCGACTAATTCCAGTCCCTACAGGCGGTTGCCCTTTATTTGGTTCCTACTGGCACTGTTGTTTGGCACACTTGAGTGGAGCTAGCGGCGGCCGCTAGGTGGCGAGTTGGCTCGCGAGACACGGGGCGCCCTCTGGTGGCGGCGCCTCCAACCACCGGCGAGCGCGCCCAGCCAAGTTCATTGATCCAACCGGCGCAAGTGGGGCTCAATTAGCGAATTTGCGGCCGGCCTGCTCGGTTCCGCCGAGGCCGCCCAGCCTCTGCTCGCGCACACCTTTGGCCGGCGCCAGTTTGCGGGCCAAGTGGGGCCGGAAGTGGGGAAAACTCGGCCAAGTTGCCCTCCAGTTCGAGTGGCCGGCGAACGGAGCAGCTCTTGCCGCTGCGCCGGGCAAAGTGGGCGAGCGCTGATAAGCAACAATGGTAAGCGAATAGCCGGGCGGCCACCGCAAACAGCGGACGAGCAGAGTGAATGGGAACGAAAGTGGAGATCAGCACAAAAGATGAAACGAAAAGCAGACTGTCAACATTGGAAGGGCGTCAGTGCGCGCAAACAGTCCCAGGCTCGAGCTAGCTCGCCGATTGGTTTGGGTTCCCGGCGAGCCGGCGGCTGGCGGCTGGCGGCCCTTCAGCGGCAGCGAACACATTCATTTGCCTGAAGGGTTGCTCGCTCGCTGGTGGCCGCGCGGAGCCAGCTTGGCGCCGGCGCCACTGCAGCTGATTGATTAATTGATTCGGTTCCAGTTTTACCGCAAGTCGGCGGGCCGCTCGCAGCTCCGTGGGCCCGACGAGCCGCCAGCCAGGCCGAGCGAGGCTGGCTGCGCTCGCAAACGGCGCCCGGCCAGATCTGATTGCGGCCGGCCGAGATAAGGCGGCAAAATATCATCCGCTTTGGCCCTCCAGCCGGGCGAGCGCTTATCTGGGCGGCGCCGGCCAGTTGGCTAGATCTGGCGGCCGGCTGGTGTCGCGGCCGCCGCCTCAGCCTGAGCCACAGAGGCGGCGGCGGCGGCATCTTGGCGGCCGGCCCGTCAGCTGGCGGACACACGAGCAGCCTTGGCCACGCATGAATGGGAGCGGCCCAGCTCGGACCAGGGCGAGCGGCCGGCCCGTCACGAGCGCCGTCATCTGCGTCGCTCGCCCGCTTCGCCTTTATGGCCGGCCGGCGCTCTCGGCCCCGCTCGCGCTGCCTCCCATCTGAGCGGGGAGCGAGCGCGCGAGGGAAGCCAGCGCCAAGCGGCGCGGGCAGAGCAAGCGGCGGCATCAAATTGGCTCGGAGGCGGCGCAGTGGTAACAATAACAACTGGCGGCGCTTCGTTGTGCCGCCGCCAACACGACTGCTGCCGCCGCCGCCGCTGTTGGCTTCGCAACGCAATTACAATGCAGTGTGGCGCTTCCACAGTGCGGGCCGCCAGAGGGCCAAGCGCAAGCGAGAGAAAGCGGCCGAGCGGAGGCTTCTCCTCGGCCGACTGGCTGGCTGGCTGGCGCTCGCATCCCGCCACTGCAAAGCGAGCACTGGCGGCGGGGGAAGCGAGTCTGGCGGCCCCGCGCGGCCGGCCAGACTCACGAGTCGTCTGCCCATTCAAAGCTCGAATTCGCGGCCTGCCATCAGATGGAGGAAATAATCTTCGACTGGGGCAGCGCAAGGCCACAATTTTGCTCCGCCGCCCTGCAATGGGCAAGCCGGGGAGCGAGAGGAGCCGACTCTTGGGGCTGCGTCCGGCGGAGCAGAAGTGGCAGGCGGCCACTGGGCTCGAGCCCGAATAGAAAGCGAGCGTCCGGGCCTCTGCTGCTGCTGCTGCTGCTGCCTCTGCCTCTGCCGCCGCTGCTGCTGCTGGCGTGGCCGCTCGGCCCCCACCTCTCGCCTCCTCCCCCCGCCGGCTGGCCCGCTCGCCTTTGTTGACCGTTCGGCGGCGGCGGCGGCGGCGCAAGGGCTTCCCCGCTGGCCGCTGGCCTGGAAGCGGGCCGGCTCACACCCGCCAGCCTGGAAGGTGTTTCCAGCCAGCCCTCCCTTTGTTCGCTTTGTTAAATTGCCAGACCACTACACTTGTTGTTGTTGCTGCCGCTGCTCGGCTCTGCTCGGCTCGGCTGCGACTTAGTGGGCCGGCCGAGGGGCGAGCCTGGCGGAGCTTGGAGGCGGCCGGGCTGGCCAGACCGCTCAGGCCGAGCGCGTGTCCGGCGCAGCCAGTGGCCAGCTCATAATTGGCCGGCGCTCCCATGCGAGCGGAGGAGCCGACCACTGTGAGAGAGTGGGCTCCTCGGCCCGGAGGCGGGCGCACAGGTGGCCGGGCGAGAATGCGCCCGCCGCTCGTGACTCGCGGGCCGGAGCTCGAGCTTGGGCTCGGAGTTCGAGCTCGCCGCTGGCCGGCCCGATGGGGCCGCCAGGAGGGCCGGCGGCAGGGGCGCTGAAGGTCGGCTCGGCTCGGCTTTGCGATTGAATTGTCATGGAGCCGGCAAAGGCTGCTCGCTGCCCGCTGCGGGCTGGCCAGGATGTGGCCGGCGGATTCCGAGCGCTCATTCCGGGGCGAGCAGGGCTGCGCTCGCCAGCCAGCCAGCCAGCCAGCCAGCCAGCCTGCCTGCCTGCCTGCCAGCTCGCCAGGCTCGGCCAGGCCAGGCTAGGCCAGGCCAGGCTAGGCTAGGCTAGGCCAGGCTTGGCTCGGCCGGCAAACACTGGCGCTGCCGCCACCTCGGCCGGCAGGTCGGTTTCTAGTTTCACGCCGCTCGCATTGCAGTCGGCGGTTGTTTTGGTTATCGGTTGCGGGCGGAGAACAACAAGGACCAAGATGGAAACGACGACGACAACAACAACTCCACTGCCGCTGGTGGCGCACTCGCGAACGAGAGGCAGGCAGGGAGGGAGGGAGGCAGCTTGTGCAAGCCAGCGCTCGATGTGGATGTCAGGCGGCCGAGAGCTGGCTGCAGCGCCAGGGGAGGAAGGGCGCCAGAGTGAGCGCTCGCTCGGCTTCCACTGCAGCAAGCGAGCTGGCCGCAGCCATGCCGGCCGACCGGCTGCTCCTGCCGCCGCCGCCGCTGCCTCCGTCTCCCCTCCAGTCTGGCAGGCAGGCAGGCTGGCTGGCTGGCTGGCTGGGCTCTGGCAGCCTGTGTGTGTGAAGTGCGCACCACTCCGGCCTCGCCATCCATTCACTCGTTGATTCATTCATTCGCATTGCCTTTCAACTTGGCAAGCGAGAGACCTAAATACTAAGCCCTGAATCTCATGCTTTCCAGCCAGCGTTTGTCTGAGAGTCTTTGTTGTTATTTTCCAAGCCAACGACTGGCTCACTGCGCTTGTAGGCTGTTGCCAGTGGAGCGCGTTAGCCGAGTGGAAAGCGGCAGTGGCAGTGGCGGCGGCGGCGGCGTAGGCTGGCAGCGAGCGGCCACGGCCGCCGATCTGGCCGCCCTTTGAGCCAGCGAGACGCGGAGCCAGCCAGCCAGTTAGACGGCAGCCGGCCAGGCAACCTGCGAGCCAGGCCGGCCGAGAGGGAGCGCAAATTAGAATAGAATTCACGAAAAACAACTAAACCGGCCGCCTGTGTGCAAGCGTTAGAGCCAGTGGGGCGGCGAGAGGCGAGGGGCGAGAGGCGAGAGATCCCGCTCGCTCGCTCGCTCGCTCGCTAGCTAGCCAGCTAGCTAGACCAGACTCGACTAGACGCCTGCCAAGCGAGCGAGAAGTTTTCTGGCTCCCCGATAAGTGCCAGCCAGGCGAACGGGCGGCTCCATGTTGGTGGAGGCGGCGCACAATGTTGGCGACAACATTGCTCAGTCGCATGCGAGTCAGCCTCTCTCTCTCTGCCTGCCTGCCTGCCTGCCTGCCCCACTTGCCCGCCCTCCCCACTTGCGGCCGCCTGGCGCCTCTCAGTTGCGCCACTCCAGCCCGGCAAGCTCGGCCGCGCGAAAGGCGACTCGGCCGGGCGGCGAGCGAGCGAGCGAAATTGAAGGGCCAAGCGGAGGAGAGCGGCAAGCCTGCTTAGTGGGGCTCAGAATCCCAACGACCCTGTCAGCGTTTGCAGGCGCCGACTTGGGCGCTCCCCTCGGCCGCGGGCACGGCGCAGCGCAAGTTGGATTTGCGCCGGGGGAACCAGTGATAATCAACTATGTGGGGGTCGAGGGGGGGGCCAGCCTGTGGGCCCGAGCAGGCAGGCAGGCGGCGGCGGCGGCGGCGGCAACAACGGGAACTGGAGCCTGATTGAGGCTGGGACGCGGCTGGTGCGCGCAGCCCTTGCGAGGCTCGCCCTCAGCCGCCAGAGACGCGTCTGCTGGCCCAGGGAAACAGGAAGAGGGAGCCATAGGAGCGAGAAGAGAGAGAGAGAGAGAAAGGCGGCCACACTGAAAACAGTGGCTGGCCTGCAGAAAGCCAACAAAGGCCCCGCAAGCCAGCTTAGGATGGGGGAAGCCCTCCATCTTTTCCATAGTGTCCTGCTCGGGCCGGCTGGTCGCCAATCCGCCAGTCGGTCGACCAGTCATCCAGCCAGCCAGTCTGCAATTCGATCCCAGAGTCTCCTATGGGAGATTTGCCCTTGCGCTTTGGTGGCCAAAAGTGGGCCACCAGAGCTAGAGGTGGTGCATTTGCATGGCACTTGCACTTTGCTCCAGCAAACAGTTGCGGCAGCGGCCGACAGCAACGCCCAGTGCTGACCTCCTCCGCTCGTGTTCACCTTCCTTCTCCGCTTTCTGCGCTGGTCTCGTCCAACTTTGCACCAGAATGCTCGTCAATTCTTTTGCCTTTCCATCTATCCAGCCTGTGGCTAGCCAACCTAAGTAGAGCGAGTTTGGCCCAGATTAATTGTTGCCGTTCCACCGAGTGCAGGCTCCTTGCAGCTCGCAGCTTTCAACTCCACCATCGCGCGACGGATCAACGCAAAGCCCCTCCGAGTGCGCCAGTCCAGGTGTCTCTCTGATCAGCCTGATTTGGGTTGGATGGGTAACTGTGAATAATAACGAGACAAGAGTGTTTTTGGTCAGGAGTCAGTAGCTGGGAGCAACGTTTAGCACTTGGTTTGGAGACTGCCGCTCAACTATCTCAACAATCAGCCCCACAACCTCAACTCCCTCCCTTCGCCGCAGCAACTGGCTGCTCAAACAAGCTGAAAGCGGCCAGCTCGGCCAACAGGCGCACGAATTCTAGGAGCACTAAGCAGCTAGCACCCGACTCAGTACTTGTAATCACATCGCGCATAGAGAGACCAACAGACAGAAAGAATAATGAAAACTTTGCTGGCAAACCAGCAGCAGGTAGGGTTTGTATTTGACATAGAACTAGTTTGGTTCATTTGGTTCATTCAATCATTCAACGTTTCTCGTCATTCATTCATTTGAGATGTCATCAACTATTGGATAAATCTTGGAAATTGAGTGTCTAACATGATGCTGCTGACGATGATGATAATGGCGCTGGTTCTGGTGGTTGCAACTACGATGATTATTATCATGACTATAATGATTATGAATAATGATGACTGAAGTAGCAATGATATTCTAGGTTTTGTTTTTGTATTTAAACTAGCAAATCTCACCATCATCATCGACATCAACATCATCATCATCATCACAATTACTGCTTATTTGTGTCTGGTTTGGTTACGTCACTGACTTGGCTTTTGTTTTACTTTTTATTATTTGCTCTTACGTAAGATTTTAGAGTTTTGGTTTTGTGTTTTAATAATTTTATAATCACGAGTGTAGGTTTTGTTTGTTGGTGCGTGCGTGTGTGTGTGTGTGTGTGTGTATGTGTGTTTGTGTACTGGTGTTATGCTGGTTTGTTGATGGTATGATAGGTGAGAGAGTGAGAGAGGGAGGGAGCTGGAGATTGAGAGGAATAGAGAAATCAAATCAAATCAAATCAAATCAAATCAACCATGACTCGCGGACGTCATGGACTGCGACTCCCTTAGCTGGTTCTCTAACTCTTCAACTCGCTCCTCAAGTAACAGATACTGGTTGACTAATTGATTCTTACTCATTGAACTTAGCCTCTCTGTGTGAATATTTGCGTAAACCTCTTGGAACTCGCTTTGCAAATGCTCGTGGTTTATGAAGGGCGACATCCCGTCCTCGTCGCCTGGCGAGCCAGTTGGCCTGTGCGAGGGCGTCGTTGGATTTGATTTTGTTGACTCTTGGAGCTGTTGCGGTTGCAGAGGCGAACTCTGCGGCTGCTGCTGCTGCTGCGGCTGCTGCTGCAACTGCTGGCATTGGGATTGGGGCTGCAATTGGGGCTGCAACTGCTGGGCTTGGTTCCTTGATGCAACTGAGGGCGAAACTTCTGACTGTGGGGCGGTTTGGTTGGTTGTTAGCTCGACGTGCTGGTGCTTCCTCTTCTTGTTTCGATTGTAATGCTCCATAATTGCATTGTGCATGAGATCAAAGTCGGGCTCAATCGATTCATGGTCGTTCATTATGAACTGGGTCGTGTTTGAGGGCGCCTTTGGCACTTGGGATCGCTTGCTGCGATAAAAGTGGTTCAGGGCGTGCCTGTGGTGGTTGTTGTGGTGGTGATACTGTTTTCGTGCACGTACCATCTTGTCTTGAATCATGGTGTGTCTAGGTTCGTTCTCATCGGACGCCAAACTTGAAATGAGGGCCCAGTTGGATCGAGTCTGTTCGCTTTGCTCTGGTCAGATGAGTGCGCGTCCGCTGCGGGCCTGGAACTCGAATGAGCCTGTTCGAGTCGGAGCGCGAGAGAGAATGAGCGAGCGACGCAACCCAGGAGCGCTTTTGCGCTCGCCTGAGCGCAGGCCAGCAGCAGCTGGGGGCGAGCCAAGCGAGGAATGTTGTTCGCTAGAGAAGCGGAGAGGGAGATGTGCGGGGGGGGGCCGAGAGAGTCAGTTTGAAAGCGGAGTCCAAGCCGCCAAGGCTCGCCTGCGCCGCCGAACCCGCGCACTGCCCTCCCCCCGTGCTGCGCGCGGTGGCTGCGCAGAGGGGCCGGGCGCAGCAGGCGACTCGCTAGCTGGCTGCTGTCGCTGGGCAGCCGCAAGCCGAGAGTGGGGCGAAACAGGAAGGCGTTTGGGCGGCGCAGGCGAACGATTCCGAGGCTTTTCTCTCCTCCGTTGGCCACTCGCCGCAGCCAAAACTGTTTCCACTCGCCCTTAAGCCGGCCCTTGCGCGCACTCGCCTCCTGACACGCCCACCGCAGTCGTAATTCTCTCCTCGCTCGCGCTTCCACTCCGCTCGCTGCTTTCCCCGCTCGCACCCGCTGCCACCCCCACGCGCGGGAGCTCCCGACTGGCATGGGGCGGTCGGCGTTACAGCGGCTGAAAATTGTTTTCGGGCTAAGCACAGAATTCTGGCCTCCGCTCTGCTGGCGCGGCAGTCGTCGTGGCTCGTTGGCGCCCGAAAGTCGGCCGGCCGGGTCGGGCTAGTGGGCCGCCGGCGCTCCCGCAGCCGTCCGCCGACCAGCCAGAGAGCGAGCCGCTCGACAGCCGGGCGTGTTTGCCGCTCCCACCAGCTCAGTGCGCGGGCGGGCCTCCTCGGTTGTGGCCCGCGCTCGAAAGTTGGCTTGGCCAGCGCAGTTGCTCCCGTCAGCGGGCAGCGCGAGCGCGCGAACCTCTGACTTGCTACAGTCGGGTGCAACAAACCGGGCTTGGAGCGCTCGCTTGCTCCGCGCGCACCAATACTGCTGCGCATTTCCCGCGCCCTGTCGTTCTGCCGACGAAGCGCAGTTTCTATCGCTCTGTGTTGTGCAGTTGACGTCCGTTGGCTCTTCCATTTAGCTCTCGTCTTTTGCCCCCCTCCAAATCAGATTGGCACAACACAAACACACTCACGCATTTATTCTGTTCGTGAATTTATCACATTGCATTTTACCTCAGAATTCGAACTTTATCATTTGAGATTGAAATATCTATAGTTCAACATGGCTAGAACGAAACAAACAGCCAGAAAATCGACCGGAGGAAAGGCACCAAGAAAACAGTTGGCCACCAAGGCAGCCAGAAAATCGGCACCATCAACTGGAGGAGTGAAGAAGCCTCACAGATACAGACCAGGTACTGTTGCTCTTCGTGAAATCAGGCGCTACCAAAAGTCAACTGAACTGCTTATTCGCAAATTGCCATTTCAACGGCTAGTTCGTGAAATTGCCCAGGATTTCAAGACTGATTTGCGTTTCCAATCGGCTGCCATTGGCGCCCTTCAAGAGGCTAGCGAGGCCTACTTGGTCGGATTGTTTGAAGACACTAACCTCTGCGCTATCCACGCTAAACGTGTAACTATCATGCCGAAGGACATTCAATTGGCCAGACGAATCAGAGGTGAACGAGCTTAAATCTGTACAGCATAAATAAAAAGAAGATCTACACCACAAATAGTTCTTAATTATTAACTTTGTTTATTTAAGATACCGAGAGACCTCTCAACGGGTTGCAAGACCGCGGTTTTTCTTTTGGATCCTGACCCATTGCTCGAACGGTCCGTGGTTTCCGAAATAGTGACAGTAGACGCCGTCAGGCTGAAGGCGACCCTCTTTTCGTAGGGCCTGGTAGTCTTCCGTGTCCCACTTGGTGAAACCCCATTTGCGTGACACGACAACCTAGTCGTGTGCGAGTGGATTTGGGCAGTAAGGGAAGCAGTGTGTTAGTATGAGATCAGATGAAGAGCCTACACACTAGGCAAAAAGTAAAAGATTTGATCTAAAAAAACAACAACTAACCTTTTGACGTCCCGGGAACTTGAACTTGGCTCGACGGAGAGCTTCGATCACATTCTCCTTGTGGTTCTCCTTCACTCTAACTGACAGGATAACTTGATCGATATTGACACGAGCCACAGTACCCTGCGGTTTTCCAAAGGCGCCCCTCATTCCAGTTTGGAGTCTATCGGCTCCGGCACAGCTCAACATTTTGTTGATACGAGTGACATGGAAGGGGTGTACTCGGACACGTAGGTGGAAGGCATCCTTACCGCATGTTTTCACGAGGTACTTGTTGGCGCAAATTCGGGCAGCCTCCAGCGCCTCCGAGGAGATCTGCTCCCACTCCTTTGATATTAGGTGAACGCAGCAAGGGAACTCGTCCACCTTCGCCTTCTTTCTGCCCAAGTCGAATATTCTGATCTTTGGATCCGGAACACCACGACAGAAGCGCGATTTTGGGTAAGGCTTGTTCTTACAATAACGATAACAACGAGCTGGTCTTCTACCCATCTTAGCTGAGGCTAAACGAATCGGCCCGGATCAGGATACTACAGCTAGCCGACCCCCTGGTTGCTTAAATAGTTATTCCAATGAGTTGATAGCAATAATGAAGACGATGTCAATAGCGGTGGTGGTAATAATAATAATGATAATAATAATAATATGAATTAGAATAATACGTTAGATGTTTTGTCGTATGGTTAGGTAGATGAACGAAGACGGTATATGTTGGTTGTGGAGCATGAAGATGGTTCTAGGACCATTGATTTCTGTGATGAGTGCAGCAAGTTGCCTGCATGCGCGGGGCTGTGGTTGTGTGCGCGTATGTGTGTATGTTGAAGTAGGTGTGCAAGCGTGTCTGTCTGTGCTTGCTTGAAGCGGCGACAGCGGCAGCATGAGTGAATTGCGTGTGAATCTTTTCCGCTCTGCCTAGAGATTGTTGGTTTTGTGCAAGAGGTGGCGTTGAAGTAGGGAATTTCTGCGCCAATTTCAATTTACTCTGTGTGTAATTTGCAAAGCTAGCTTGCTGGTGCGAATTGTTCTTTGGATTTCTTGGTAGCAAGGATAGTTCAACCATGACTTGCCTTGAGATGCTGGTGTAGCTTACAATATTTCATCATTGCGTCTACCCGAATAGCGAATTAGTTAGGTATTTGTGAGTATAGACGGCGGCGGCGGCGGCAGCGGCTGCGGCAATCTCCTAGTTCCAGCTCATTTTCCGTACAGTTCATCCACCATCTCGTCAAACTTCTTCTGCTCGTGAGATAGTAGCAAGGCGTCTACACAACGCGTGAACACGTTGTTTCTGAAGCAGTCTTGCCTGGATGGAGAACGGACGAGGGTAGCGACATCGGATGGTTATGTTAGTCATACAAAAGAGAGAGAGAGAGAGAGAGATGGGCGACTAGATAGGCAGCCAGATAAGTGGACAGATCAGCGGCTAGATGGATGGGAGGGCCGAGTTAGGCTTGGGCGCCAGCGCCAGCCTCGAGGGGAGTGAGTAAGTTTCGGAGGGAGAGGAGCACTTGTTGTGTCTGAGCTGCCAAGTTGCCCAACCAAACAATCTGAGGTCTGAGCGCTGTTGCGCAACTGAAGACAACGACAACAAGGTAAGCGCACTTCCAAGTCTGCGCGCGTTCCGTTCAATCGAGTTGTTGTCTGATGGAGAGCAAACAAATCTGGCGCTCAATCTTGCGATTGCTCATCAGGTCGAATGACTCACCTGCAGGCCGTGTGAATGTCCGGCTCGCGGTAAAGCTGGTAGCACTCCTCGCAGACTCTGTCTAAGCGGGCAAACTTGGCCTTGTCGTAGACGCCAAGACAGCCTAAGCCGGCAAAACTGCGCTTGAAGATGCCCTTGGCCTCCGCCTGGCCCACTGGCTGCTGCAAGGAGCCGGCCGCCGCAAGAAGCACCAGGAGGGCAAGCAGGGCGGCGAGTGCGAGCGACGCTTCACTAGATGAGCCTACTTTTACCTTCATCCTGCCCTGACACTGGCCCTCTTCTCCTCCTTCCAGATCTCCTTCCCCTTCCGCTGCTTCTCGGGCCTCGATTGGGGCTGCTGCTATTGGCGGTGGCTGCTGCGAGGGCGCCCGATTGGTGCTGGCGTTGGTGCTGCAGTTGCTGGTGCCGATCTGTGCAAGCTTGCACACTCTTGTCCTGTCCTGCTCGTCCTCTTGCTGTCACGCTGTCTCTCTCTCTCTCCTTCTCTTTCTTTCTCTCTCTCTCTCTCTCTCTGCCGCTGCCGCTCTCCCCAAACCACTTGCTGAGCCACAACAACTCGACCAAACCTCGCTCCACCTACTACCGGCTCAACTCTTTAACCTGAAAATGCACAATGTTCACCCTCTGACAGGACAAAGTAGATTGATTCGAATGGCAGCGTAACTTGTTATGTATTCCCCTGCAAATCAATAAATTGCAACTGGATCGAGCAGCGCGCGCAAACTCCATCCGCGCAGACTAACTGAGCGGACGCAACGCGACCGCCGGCCGAGCGAGACACGGCGAGCCGGGCTGGCGGCAGTACGAATGAAGACGCGATAGCAATGGCTCGGTGGCAGGAATAGCGATCGAGCCGGAGACCTTTGTGAGAGACTCAGGCTCGGAGCGAGATCGGCCATTGATTATTGCTCGGTTCCTGTCGAGTTTTGTCCTTTTCTCTCTCTCTCACATACACACACATACACACACAAGTGTGCATTTGCTCGCCCGCTTGCTCGCTCGCGAAGCTTGGCACTGAATTCTCACCGCTCGAGCTCACCTCTCGCTCCCCTCAGAGCTCGCTCCTGCCTTCCCTCCGCCTCCACCTCCACCTCCACCTTCACCCCCTGGTCCTGTTTCCTCGCCCGCAACTTCCAGCCTCCAAGGGTGGCTGCAAGAGAGGGCAACCGCTCGGCGCTTCCTCCATCACCAGCCTCATCCTCCCCCCTCCCCACTGCAACCAACCAGATCCCTCACCAGCAAGCTCGGCGCCCGCAACTTGAAACACGAGATGTTCAAGGCGCTCAAGCCACCAGTTGACATCCAAAGCCCAGATGCTGGATGCAGCAAATTTTCCGCTTGCTGAACAACAATGCGAAACTTGGCTTGTCGCGCCGGCGGCCCGATGGCGCCTGCCGCCAAAGCGCATCCCAAAGCGCCTATCTCTTATCTCGTGGCCACAACGTTGCTTTAGAGCTTCAACTAACAACAATCGGGCTAACTATCTGACGGAACATTCTTAGCGGCGCTTTCATGCTCAACTTTCATGCGCAAAGTAGTGAAAAGTTAACCAAGGAACCCAAACAGCAGGCGCCGATGTTGTTGTTGTTGCTGCTGCTGCTCCTGCTAATGCTCGATGATCAAACACAACGGCACTGCCGCCTCCAAATGGCAGCCGACCTAGCAGCCGCAAGTGGGTGCCACCAAGTCACCAAGTCTTAAAGTGAACGGCATCATGGGGCGTCGGCACTAGTAAGGCGCCAAGATCTAGATTGGTGGCGCTATCTCGGTGTCGCGCCTTGTCAACCCGATCACAAGACTGATAGATTTTATCGGAAATCGGGGGGCACAGTTTGTTTATTTGCCAGCTCTTGGTTGTGGACGAGACGATTTTGTGGCACGAACAGAACAATACGAACTCGGCGAGAAGTTCGCCATCAATTTGAAAGAGTTGAGAGCTGCAGATTCTCGGGGTTGGGAGTGCAAGCGAGCTGGGGCTTTGGTTTGGGGCGCTCGATCCGTATCTCGTCTAAATCAGATTAGGCTCGTATTGAGCTTGAGCCGAAGGAATCGATTGAAATGGAAAAGTTGGTATCGCTCTTGGTCTTGATTGTGAATGCTTGGTTTGCTTGTTGCGAGTTTAGCAGCGAGCAGGTCTTGCCTCTTCTTGTCTAGTCTAGTCTTGTCTCGTCTCGTCTCGTCTCGGCGACATCAGCTTGTTGCTTGCAAGCGGCCCGGCCTACTCGCCCTCCGCCTACTTGTCGATTTGTCACAGCAAGTCACAATCTCAATGTTAGCTAGCCCAATCACAAGCCAACCTGGCAAGCTATCTCGGTCGCACCAGATTTGCTTGGCAGCCAAGGCGCATAACTCGCGCGCTCTTCACCAGCCACACTACCCAGTCCTCCTATCTCCACCAGCAATCTAACAACGGGAACAATCTAAGAAGAAGCTCAGCCCAGCCCAACTCGACTCAACCAGCAACTTTCAAGCACAACACCGGCATCTCCTTGCCAGTTCATTTGAGTACGTCGGCTAGCTCTGGTAGTCAGTCAAATCGACTTGAATCTGCCTCAGAATTGAGCCGCTTCTAGGCGCCAAGTGTCAGCTAGCAGTTCATTCAACCTCGTTGATCAGATAAACGTGGCTCCTCCACTTTTCTCATACCAAATTGAATCAAATGAAGCTGATTCAGCGCCCGACACTGAGCCACCTTCCTCCCCCTTCTCATTGAATCATCAAATACAACAAGTTGTGCCAGAAACAATAGGAATATTCATGGAGCCGACAAGAGGCTATCAAACAACATTTGCTAGGTAAATAAACAACCACCAATTGGCACTTGCTCGTTTCGTCCAAATTCAGATTCACGTTCATCCTCCGCTCACTTATTATTACAACCTTAACTTGAATCGGGCCGACCAAAGCTAGGGCCTCGAACTTCGACATCTCATCTAGGCAAGTTGTCGATGAAACCGTGGCTATTTAGCCAAAACAAGCGTTAGTTCGGTTGTTAGCCGAATTGAGTTTTAGTTTGGGCACTTGTTCTGCCATCAGACAAGATGGTGATAAGAATTAAGGCTTGCTTAGCACCATGTTTGTTCGAGTTTGTTCATGGCTGCCAATGGGCGCAGTTATGCGTGATCACTGAGACAACATGCGGACGGCGCGACCTTTAATTCAAGCTCGCAATTTAGTATACCAATCTCGATGACTTGTGTGTCTGTGCGCATGGGCCCACATGAACGGAGCCAGCAAGAGTTCGAGACTCGCAAACGCCGCTAGGTCACTCTCGAGACGAGCGCTCATTTGTTTGCCGCCGCGGCTCGAGCGTGGGCGTAACATTAGATCGCAAGCTTATGAAATTTTTAAGCCCAGCACGTAGTCGGCTGACGGGTTGGTTCTAGAATTGAGCACATGCGCCACCCCCCCCCCCAGCGGTGAACTTTCTCTCCGCTCTCTTAGAACTGGTGGACTATCCATCACGATCTCCATGATAGGGAGGTGTTTGTGCAAATAGACCAGCGTGAGGCAAATTTAGAACGCTAGCCCGGTCGCGCTTTTCGCACCTGCTGTGCAACTATCCCAGGCAAATTCAAATAGCGAACTTAAAGTTTGCATTCTATAAAACCTTGAAGCTAACTATGCGATCTGGTTTCCACAGAGCCAAGGGAACCACTTTCGTTCGGCGCCTATCTTGGTTCCTGGCGGATTGTTTAAATAGAAATCCGCCACCTTTTCTTGAGAAACCTGTACAGCTCCAAGTTTGTCTGCCGGCTAAACGGGAGCTACTGAGGCGCGTCCAGGTGGCACGTAGGTATGGACCACTTTGTCTTGCTGTCCTGAGATCCAACCATCACCCTATATGCACTAATCACATAACGACAACTGACATGTTGGTGCTCAGATCCATCGGACCCCATGTGGTCTACTAAGCTTCTAGCAATTACTGTCCTTTAATAAAAACGCTTGTGTCGATCTGAGTCATGGCGTTGGTTGCCTTGGATCCCGAGACCAAAAGCAACCTGTCTGAGGTAGACTCTAGCGCTTGTGGAGATAGAGGCGAGTTGACACACCTAGGGTTGAGATCGCATTACCTGTGCTTGGCTTAAGCCTCCCAATCAAATTACAAATCAATCTATCGGATCGGTCGCTACTGTTTTTATATAATCTGAACCAAGAATTCTGGGCCAAAATTGAACTCCCAACGAATACCTATTAGTTGGGAGCCTCTTCTTGTGTGATGGTGATATAACGTCATATGAGCCCTTCAGATGCTTTCTAGATTGTAATCACATGCAAAATGACACCCATGGACGGACTGTGGCGACATCCGTCATATCACCTTTGGTGATCGACTCGAGTTTTGCAAATGATTGAACAAAACCTAATCCAAATCGCCCATTCTGGAACAGGGATCAATTGAATCATGATGAAGCTGTGGATCTCTGCCACGCGCCAGCCGTGGGCGTGTGGATCAAGCCTGACTCTAGTGTCATAAGCCTATTCTGGTGAACCCAAGTCTACCTCTCTTCTGGCCCCGGCTGTGCAGCCTCTTCGGTGTTGGCTGTACGCATTGGGCACTGAATCAATCATGTCATGTGGACATAGCGAGAGTGGAGGTGAACCAAGCCATGGCCTACCGTTCTAAGGCTAGAATGAAAAAGATAATCTGGCCTCTGATATTGATAATATTCATTGTTTCAATCGTGCTGATGTCAATATATGTTTGAAACAGCTTATTTTGCAATCAGATGCGATGAACAAAGAAGTCTGGATAGAAGAAGTGGGCTTCCCGGCGAACTGTCGCCTCTGAATCACTACCATGAACCGCGTTCCTCGTATTTGTCAGGTCAAACCTCGACCTTAGACAATTGGGATCATCATAGATGGTTCTATAAACATTCGCCTTGCCTATCAGAGATCTCCGAGCGCCGATGGCGTCATTCTTCGACAGAATCATGGCATATATCGGCGAACTAGACATTAAAGTTGTCAATCGACCAAAGAAGAACTTGTTTTGATGTTCCGAATAAAACTCTGGCTTTTTGGAACAGGCCCACAATCAATATGCTGTTAAGAATTTATTTAGAGAGGCCAGCGATGGGAGGTAATAGTCGGGTGCACACTGTCTAGCCTCATAAGTATTTGAAGTGCCAAACTCGAACATTTCCTCTTTTGTACCAATTCCGCTTTCGACAAACAGTGTCGACATGCCATTTTTGTGCCCGAATGGCATGTCGGTAGTCAATCTATCACCGATCATTATGGTTCGAGTTGGGTCAATATATGGGTGCTGGCTGCGGATGATGTCGAAAAAGTAGGTGCCTGGCTTGCCCAATACAATAGGATCACGGCCAGTTCCAGCCTTGATTGCGGACACATAGAGTCCAGGCCCAGGCACAAATATGTCGGGCGAAACTGAAGGAAAGGATTCATCTGCATTTGAGGCAACAAACAGGCAATCGGGTCGCTTGACATAACTGCAAGCTTTTGCCAACTTCTTGAAGCTCACTTGGTTGTCAAAACCAACTACCACTGCGCCCACTTGTTTGTCCACCTTGAATCTTGCTTGGCCCGGCGCCCATTCATCTGGGGTAACATCCGGTCCAACGCCAAAGTTTTTGATCCCCATGAGGTTGAGTTCGTCCGCTATCCCTTGGCTGCCGAGCACGTATACGCTGCGTTTGAAGTTGATCTGTTTGAGATAAAGAGCGGAAGCGTAGCTTGTTGGAAAAACCTCGTTTAGGTTTGCGTCGTAACCCAATTTTCTGAGCTTCTGTAAGCACTGGATTCGGTTCTTTGTGCTGTTGTTTGTGGCAAAGATAACTTTCTTTCCAAATCGTCGGAGCGCATTCAGTGCCTTTGCAACACCATCGATTGGATCGTTGTTTATGTACAGAACTCCGTCACAGTCTGTGATGATAGTGTCGAAAGAGTCCATGAAATCCTCGAAAACATCCTTGTTGTCCAAGTTCTCGATTGATTCCTCCATCTTTGCCAAGATGTATGACTGGGAGAGACCTGTAATGGGACTATCTGGTGAGCTAGTTGTGTAGGACTTGTTGATTATCGATGGGGAAACGAGCAGGAAGTTGTAGAGACTTGAGTTTGGGTATCGTTGATCGTCGGCGTTAAAAACTAGGCTTGTTATTAGAACGGTGTGGCGGGAGAAACCTCTCGTAGTAGATGGTTGGGATGAACAGGTGGGCGAGCGGTCTCTTATATAGCCCATTGGTTTGCACCCGAGTGGTTAGCTCCCACCTCTGCTCTCAGCGAAGTGTCAGCGATACTAGGCGCAGGCGAGTAACCGAGGGGGTCAGCAAAAGTCCATCATGCTTCTCGTGTGTGGCCATGGCAAGCAAGCACTAGGATACCTTAACTAAACAAATGTAATGGAGGTACAATGGAGGAGGGCTGGCGGACAAACAATCAGGCACACACTCGCTTGCGTCCGATTCGCGTTTAGTCTCATGGGTCATACAATTGAGAATGGCCCTGATGCAAATCCTTATCATAATCGGACCTAGGCAGAAAAATTTCCTCGTCACAAATTACTTAGGATGGAAAGTTTCTTTCCTCGAACCTAATGAATGAATTTGTATTCATCTTCTTTACTTTTTGTTCATACTTATATCATACAAGGGAGAGCGATAATAATGGTCGATGTTGACTTAGCTTGTTGCTCGATTCAATCAGTCTTATGGAAAGCTCTATTCCCCCAAGGAGAAATTATCGGCGCTAAGCTAGGCAATTGGTGATGTCGCATCTTTTGGTCAGATAATGACACTAGACTCTGACAGAACTGACGATTCTAGAGATATTTCCATCGAGATAACAGCCAAAGCTCATTGCTTCGATAACTGCACACTCATCGATACTTTCTGCTCTCAGCAAGGACGTGCTATCGATCCAACCAGGAAGTGCTCAAATAAGAGAGATTTAAGTATTTGAGGGAATGCATAGTATCCTACTTCGTATCCTGCTGTTACTTCAGACAGGCTTTATTACCTCATTTAACCACTGATACGAGTCGTCGTTAAAAAGCGTCATATGCTCAACGGTAAAATCGATGGGGAAACCTTACAGGTACATAACAACCTTCATCAGAATTCGTCTAAGGACATAAGTGGTTGCGTCAGCGTCATGTTTTATAATCTACGAACTTTGCTCAACGTGGTGGCTCGAAGTAAAATTCGAGTCACTCCATGAATCCTATTTAATCAGAACATACCTTAATATGTGACTCATGAGATCAATATATAGGGAAACTAGTATTTATCAATATAGCCAAACTGGCTTACCTAGGTTTAGTTGTCTATATCACTTCGTGGTGCGAATGCGCGCTGATCAATTTTGAAGGCAGATTTCCAGTTATCGTAATCCTCCATTGAGAATGAGAGAATGGATTGGTTACCCTCTCTGATTGCCCGTTCCCTCTCTTGACTTTGGGTTTGGTCGGCGTCATCTGCTGATGTTAAAACAGCCTTACTTCTTGAGTCTGGTTTGATACCAACTTTGCCTTCCTTGACCAGAAAAGAGACATGGAATATATTTTCGACTGTTTGCGTGAAGGATCGGGGATCAACTAGGGTCTTGAAGAAAGATATACCCTCCCTTTTATCTTTTAATAACCTATTGAGTTGCTTATTGATATGTTCAACTTCTTTGGGGGTTGAATCTCGTTCGACATCTATTTCAATGTTCTTCTCTTTCGCAGTCACAGATTTTGTCTCAACTATCCTCTCCCTCACTCTTCGTCTTTTTTCTTTTATCACGAGATCTTCAACTTTTAAGGCTCCGTAGAAGAATTCGAATGTTGGTGGACAACACAAGAAAGTGCTGACATGCTTCTCAGTAATATATCTGGCAAACTGTGGCCAGCTAAGTTTTTTGCCCTCCTCGTTGTCAGCCTCGTTCATCAGGCCTCTGATAATCCTCCTCAGATCAAATTGTCTTGAGTTAGCATTGATACGCTTAGATGCTTCCTGGCCAAGATTAACCAGTTCGCGTATGTATTTAGAATCTGCAGCAGTTCCGTCGAGCTTCTTCTTGACAACTGGGTATAGCTCATTACATCGCTTCAACTCCTCTTCCAAGATGTCTTGTACAGCGCTTGGGTCTTCGTTGCGGCCCATGGACCTCAATTTTTTCGTTCTCTCCTTGTATTCGGCCACAACCTCGGCTCTTTTGACCTTGCGACGGCTCCTGTCGGTATCCATTTTCTCTGAATCGGAATAGTGAAGGTGTATACATCTATGCCTATATACAAAGGTACGAGAGTAAACTATCTCGTGATTAACACGATCTAAAGAAGCATGAATCCAATTGCAGCTATTGCGATAACGTGAGTGATACAAATCCGAGAACATCACTTCTTTTTTTTCAAGCAGATGCCTTTATTTACATGGTGGCCTTTCAAAGCACGCTCGCGCGTGCAACACTTGGAACCAACACTAGAGACTGGAACACTGTGCAACGGTTTTGTGGATGAGCCAGCGTCTTACATCAAACTGCCGTCTCGTTGATCCGCGCTCTTGACCCACTGAAAGCAATACTTTTGGCTATTTTAGTTAAGCATTAATACTCAATATGGATAAGTTCAAGCTTAACTTCGAGGCTGACTCAATAGATGATAGTCGGGGAGAATGCCAACTAGATCGACTCAACGAGGAATTGAAACGAAAAAACGGTATTATAGAGGAGAAAGCCAAGATAATCGCCTCTTTGCGGCAACAAGTTAGCGATCTGCAGCAAGATGCCGACGATCTAGAAACTAATGAGCAACTGCTAAAACAGAAAGTCGATAAACTTGAGAAGGAACTTGGCCAAAAGAATGAGGAACTAGAGGCCATATCGCATGCACTCAAGGAAGTTGAGCTTGCCAACGAAACACTCAGTAAAAGACTAGATGCCCGAACCAGTCAGTTACAAAAATTTGTTGAAGACCTAGCCGATAGTAAGAAAAAATTCAACGAAGTTCAGAATATCAATGAACAATTGCAACACCAAAACGAACTTCTGAATATTGAGCTGGAATCTACAAAATCACGAAAGCGAAACTCGCGAGATTGCGAGGACGAAGAGGCTTTCACGCTAAGGATAAGAGATCTCGAAACACAGGTCAACGTGCTCAAGCAACAAAACATTAATTTAGTTGCAGAAACTAGACAGCAGAAGCAAGAACTGGACGGGCGAGAGAAACAGAACCGCGAGTTTGAACGTTACCAGGATGAGCTCAAACAGCGTCTAGCCAATTTGCAAAAACAGAATGAACGTCTTGCATCAGAGTTTGCCAACATGGCTGCCAAAAAACAATCCTTCTCAACATCAGATCGTGAGCAAACTAATGAAGAGATGGTTCAGGAGCTTTATGATCTGAGAGCTCAGGTTAAGTCGCTGAGCCACCGTCAATCTCGCCGTTCTATTGACGAGGAAATACTCAGACTGAAGCAAGAGTTGGATCTGACTGAAACCTCGTGGAGACTTGAGAAGCAGCACAAGGAACGCTATGCTCGCGAAAATTGCCAACTAGATAAGAAAGTCAACGAACTAACCAAGGAGCTAGACCGTATGGCGAAACGGTGCACGAATCTTGAGTCAAGATGCGCTGAATTGGAGGCTGATCTCAGACAGAAGTTGTCATCGCCCACTCCTCCTTTGCCTCCAAAAACCAATGTGCAGCTCGCGGATCAAGATATCAAATCGGACCTAACCTCAGCAATTCACTTCTCTATGGCTGACGAGGTAGGGGAAATTATGGACTCGAGCTCAGTAAAATCAGTTTTATCAAAAGAGAAGAGACTATTGAGCGAATCTAGCATGCGAGGTCAACATGACTGTATCCAAAACAAGCGAGCAGCTTTAAACAGCGAGAATCCCTTACCCAGGAGAACAGTTTCAGCGACCTCGACACACTGCGCCAATCATCGTATCCAAAAGTCACAACTATTCAACGATCCATTGCTCGAGCAGAGAATGCGCTTAGAGCGTGCTAATGAGCTAGCTAGACGCAATATGCAAACTAAGCCTCTCCATCAAACCTCATACGCCCTTGAGCTTGACACTTTTGACACGATTGGACTTAGCGAGAATGATATCAAGCGAGGTAATGTTCCAAGACCTCCGCTAGTGGACACTAGCAACCAGAGGAAGCCTGTGAAGAAGTCAGAGGCTTTTATATTCTAAGTGAAGATGGCGTTGCTGTCTAAGAAGTGGAGCTAACAATTACGCGGTTTGCACCCATGCGCATGCGACTGTCCTCGGACGGAAGTGCACCTGATCTCGCCCGAATATCGAAATTCTTACTCGAATTTCAGTCCGACTATAATCTATGCCGAATCAATCGCCCCTCAAGCCATCTTAATTAAGAAATCGAAATAAACTCCAGTTGTCATAGCCATGACGATAAAATATTATGCAAATTTGTGTGCAGCGTATCTCGTCATTTTGAGCGCAAATACAGGTAGAGCTTCGAACACGTTTGGTCAGTTTGTCGATCAAGATTCACTGATAGACTCGAGAGTGTCAATTTTGGAGTCGAAAATTTGTCTCCTCACGGAAGATTTTGATAGATTAAAAGAATCGCTGACCGGACGACGCTCAAAAAGCTCGGGTCCTTGTAATAAGGTTAGTAAGGCTCGTATTAGATAAAGCTCAGATCTCTTGAATTCGTTTGCCGGCTCGTTATCGGATCTGCGGGTTCGAAGTGATTGTCTTGGACATGGTGCTAAGCAGAATTGCAAGTCTAATCCGAAAGGTCTGAGCTTTTGCGAATCTAAAGCGTCAACATGGCGTATGAGGGCCAAACTACCCCTGGCACCTCCGTCCGATTTGGATGGGTCTATTTCTTGTTCACCAACTAGATGCACTGTTTGCTAAAACAAACTTCGCCCTTAATTCTTATCGCATGTTGAATTATTGCTATGTCAGGAAGCGTTTGCACTGCTTCGACCGCAGCATTGCCAGCAAGTGACCAACAACTAGCCTAACGAAGGATCGATTTCGAGTCGGCCTTGCGCAGTCTTATCGATAGTCTAAATCTGTATGAAATAGCATTACGTCTATCTCTTTGTTATTCAACTCGTGCAAGCTGGCCAAATGCTGGCAAAGTCTAGTGAACCCTCTGACAAGTGCCACGAACCGGAATAGAGCCATGAGCTAGGCCTAGTATACATTTGACCGCTTATTGACTCCTCTATCCGACCCAACGACGATAAATCACCCAGCTAGGGCTTGATTCTGAGTACGGACAGCTCGCAGGTTTGAACTGGGCTACCCCACGGGCAAGATCCATTTCTAAACGCTCGCTCGCTGATGACAGACGCCAGGCTAACTTCCTCAGAGGTGAACCGGGCGAGCCAGGTCGTAATGGCTTGGATGGGATCCCAGGCCTAGATGGCGCTCCCGGACTCGACGGTATTCCGGGAATCGATGGTCGCAATGGTAAAGATGGACGCGATGGCAAGGATGGAAAAGATGGATTGCCCGGTGAGCGCGGGCCTATCGGCCCACCTGGCCCAGCGGGTGAACCAGGTAAACGTGGGAAGATTGGTCCGCCAGGCAAAGTAGGATCGACAGGCCAACCTGGCGTCTGTGTTTATCAGGCGAAATTCAACTGCAGTCGGGAAACTGACTTACAAAAAGTTAATGATTCCAGCGTAGGAAATGCCGTTCTTCTCGCACCCACCATGATCGGCCTGCAGACCGAGATAGATGGAGAGCAGAGCGTCATGGTGAGAGAGGGTGACAATGTCTATCTTTCCTGCGAAGCTTTCGGCCAACCACAACCTAGTTATAGTTGGCAACGCTGGGGCAAGTCCCCGATTCTTCTCGACCTTACCTCCAGCTTTAAAGTTTCCTCTTTTCCTGGTGGTCAGCTACCTCTTATCAATGTCGGTCGAATGCAGGCGGGCAAATACCAGTGTATCGCAAGCAATGGTATTTCTCCACCAGCAACAAAAACTGTCAATCTCGACGTCACCTTTGCGCCCATCATCCGACTATTTCCCGGGCCCTCGATCTATATAGTCAAACTGGGGTCCAGCATAGCATTTGAATGCATTGTGGAGGCAAGCCCATCTGCGTTCATCTATTGGATGTTTGGTTCGAACTCTATTATGGCCAAAAAGTCAACTCAGTTGAGCAAAGAGGTGACTAAGCTAACTGATTCATCTCGGCATCGACAGTATATCGTAACTGAGAGTATTGGTCAACTCTCTACTGGCGCTCACTACTCAATCCTAACTCTGAACTTGACAAACATAGCCCGCGAAGATCTAGGCCTGTATAAGTGTGTGGGCAAGAACCTGATCGGACAGTCAGAGGGATATGTTTGGGTCGAAGACGACTCTACTGTAGAGCAAAAGGGTCGCAAATTCCGGGATTTAATACTTGAGCAGACCGGATTGGGAGGACAGCTTGATCCATCAGCTGGGTGGCCAAGTTATATGCTTGAACGATATGCAAACTACTCGACATTTGGAATCGAATTCAAGCAAACATCCTTCAACAATAATAGTCTTTCCAAATTGAAGGTTCACATAAAGACTCTCGAGTCTATGTTGAATAGCACGCGCCATATTGAGAATCCTCAGCAGGGTAGCAGAGTTCAAATTCCAGAGATCGGCTCGCAGATCAAGAGCCAAGATATCCTGGCCAAAGATGATGACGATAAGGGCGAGTTGTGTCGAATTCTGAGGGATGAGCGTCTAGGTTACAAATTGGACCGATCGCGCATCATGCTGCTGGATCAGGTGGGTAAGCCGGTTTACCTCGGTAGTGTCAGTGACGGAACAATTAATTGGTGGTCGTTAGGTGATGCTACTGACGACGAGGCGGAATCGTCCGGATCTGTTTGCTTCGTTACTTTCTCCAACGTAACAGATAGGCTATTCAGATACAACAGTTTGTCAGATCTAGTCAGGAATCAATATTCGGCGAACTCGACTCGAGCAAGCCAGTTCTATGAGCTCAAGTATCCGATCTATGGTAGCTCGCACTTGATCCATGAGCGCCTGTTTGTCTATGTAGGTCTCGTCGCCTCAAGTCTGCAAGATACTGGGCACTTATCACTTGTTTTGTTCAACCTGAATACTGGCCATTCGGATGAAACGAGTTTGGAGGATGTGCTGCTGAAAGACATCATAGGTCAGCCAGCTGACTCGGGTGTAGTGTCAAAATTAGAACGGGTAGAGCTAGCATCCGACGAAAATGGTGTCTGGCTCATTATATTAACATCAGAAACGAGCAAACGTAAAATAGAGGATAGTCAGGGCCTATTAGCATCCATGGCGCGGCGAATTCACCTACTCAAACTCGAACTTCTCGATGGAGGAGCCAACAACATTAGCATTGAACATCACGTAGATATGAAGCTCGATTGGGGGATGGTTGGCCAACTGTTCATAATTGACGGGGTATTATATGGGACCAAAGATAAGCATTCGTACACTAGTAAATTGCAGTTCGCTTACGATCTCTATAAATGCAGATTGCTACCGAAAGAGTACCTCAATGAATCGCACAGAACGCTGACAAACCATTTTGGAAGCACGCAGATGATCAGGTATAACCCAGATGAACCAAAAAGACTGCTTATAATAGACGGAAACAACCTCCTCTGGTGTCCGGTGAAATTGATGGAGCGAGAGCACGATGACGATTCGCAGCAGGCTGTGTTGGGTTTCGGGTATGATAACCAGACTAAACTGCTCAACCCATAACTTTTTGTTACTAGAGGTGAACTTGATGAGTAACTCGGAGTGCAATGCTGATGAACAAACAATCAACTTCGTTGAATAATTATTAGGTAGCTAATTATGTATACGGCCCTCGACTGATTTTTTCGCCGCTTACCAGTCGCTAGATAAACCTGAGTTTTGCTCACCCGCCTGA
>Ga0209372_1000264_pt1 | contig 33487 bp, 21 predicted proteins | sample AgamicAtPe_FD_187170 | JGI IMG/M metagenome (GOLD analysis project Ga0209372, IMG submission 187170) | Agave microbial communities from Guanajuato, Mexico - At.P.e (SPAdes) (version 2) | ecosystem: Host-associated > Plants > Phyllosphere > Phylloplane/Leaf | place: Guanajuato, Mexico | collected... | reverse complement strand
CTGCCGTCGAAGCGCAACATAATATCGCTCTCCTCCTCTCTCGCTCTTCTTCAATACTATTGCACGGGTGCTTAATTTTCCCTAATGTTTACACTCGACCTCAAGATGTCGATATTGAGAAGAACAAAACATGAGTCTTATGCGAGTGAACTAGAGTGACAGTTCGAGTCTATTTGAATTTGCTTGGAGGCGAAATTTCCAGAGTTTTCCCGAGAAACGCAACCATTTCTTCTTCTATTGCGTCGTTTCTAATCTCTCACACAACCTGTAGTTGTTGCGTCTCTTGGCCGCACCGAAGGATCTTGCTGCCTCCAGCTGGCTCGGTTCACTTCTCTTTGGTTCACGTAAATTCAGTCCAACCAAGCGAGAGCAGTCTCATTCCATTGCCAATAGCCTGTTAGCCGAGCTGGCAAGCGCGAGCAAGCTGCGGTAGGAGTCAAGAGCCATCACAAACGAAGAAAAGCGGCTGGCTCTGTTGAGCCTCGTTTCGAGCGTCAGGTTTTATTATTTTAACCTAGCCCATGCAAACCATGACAAAGACGCAACTTTTGGGCCACACGCTAGTATTTGAAGCGTAAGCTGTCTCCTCCTGTACCAGCTACTAGCCGCTTCATTGGCGTCTGGATGACTTGTTACGCGAACAACCAGCTTCAGGTTTTGGTTAAAGCCGAGCGAAGGGGCGCCCAGTTCTCAAGATTAGTCCACGCGATTGGCCGCAAAGGGGACCCTTGTGCTGGTGTTTAAAATTTAAACTCCAAAGCGGAGCTGAATTGTGGTATTTCAATGCCGCTCCGAGCAAACAGAGCCCAGTTGGTTTTACTTACAACCACTGTAGGATTGTAGCGGAGGATAAAGTAACCTTCCTTGGACAAATTCTATCTCTGGGTGGCCTACAGCCGCCTCAAGATTGCCGGTGTCTATTCAGTGCGCCGAAGAGTTCAGATCTGAGGGGGCAAGGCCGCAAATTGGCTGGATATTCAGGCCAAAGCTGGATATCCAGCCGATCGGTGACTCGCCCTGTCGGCGGCGGTAATCGCAGAAGGCAGATTTTATATAAACTAGACTGAGAATAAGGGAAAACTTTGGAGCACCTGTTCGTAAATTCATCCACTACATGGCAGCACTGGGCTACTTGGACACACATGCGAACACAGATCAGGTGAGAAGCTGGTGCGGACGCCCAAGCGCCGAGTCTTCGGCTTCCAAAATCGACATCCATCAGTTGGGAGTCAATTTAAATGGCGCACTCAATCAAATGAGGCGAAGTAAATAGAGAGAGGCCGAACAAGCTTCGGCGATAGATTGGTCCAATTGAATGGAAGTCTGCGTTTGCCCTTGCTAGGTCTTGTCTAGTTTGATTTGGGCCACAAGCGGCGGGCAAAGTTGGCGTGGAATTGACATCTAAAGGTCCTGCAAATTGAGCCCTTCAACAGAGTCTCTTGTCCATTAGTGGGGGTCATGACTATCGTTGTATTCACTGATTGTAAGCCTAGAGCAGGCGTTGGGCATGGCCGTCGGCATATGGCGCCAGATGGGCCATCGAGCAGCGCGCAGCTAAGGGCTTCTAGGCGAATGTTGCGCGTTGCCAGTGATCGTAATCAATGGCCCAAGCCGACAAATCTTAGGCCTGGAGTCGCGGGCGGACAGGACAAAGTTGAGCTGACCTCGTGGTCACAAGTGTCTGCGTCCATAGATAACCGTTACAAACCCACGATAACTCTTGCGAGATTTCGTCGCTTGTCTGCCACCCGTCTCTCCAAAATCACGCTTGAGATGGCCCGAGAAGCCGGCCCTTGATGTGCGCGCGCGTGGAGCCCAAAAATAACGAGCAAAGTGGCTGGCAAGAAGGCGGTGCTAACGGTGGCTCCCACCTGACAAGTTATTATAGCCCACTTCTGTCGGCTCAACATGATGTTGGCGGTGGCGGCGGTGGCGGCGGCGGCGGCGGCGGCGGTAAAAATATCGATACCGTCGACAACAAATCGATAGTGGAGCCTTGTGACCTGGAAAAGTCTGCTTCGTATTGGCCTTAATGTGCCTTTGGAGTGAAAACTGTGCCGCTTTCAGCCTGCGTCAGCTGACACTGCCTGTGGCGCAATGACGTTGCTCGCGTGGCGACAAAAGGCCTCCACTTGTGTACAATGTTATTGTGCGTCTCGCCATTGGCAACCCAACCACCGAGAGCTCCGGCCGCTCTTGCCAGGCTCCTGGCATAGCCGCCCACACATGACCCGAAAGGAAGCTCTCCAACAAAGACCTCTCACTCTCGCTCTATCTTGGCACAGCGCTGGAAATGGCCATGCTTTCGCAGTATGAGGCCGCCTTGTGCCGGCTTGTTTGTCGCTGCTCCTGGAGAGCCGCTCGGCCGATGGCTTGAGCTTGGAAGCGAGAGGAGCTTGGAAGTGAGAGGAGCCGCGTGGAGCTGATGGCCGATGGAGAGAGTTATCATGGGCGAAATCGCTGCTAAAGTGCACGATGTTTTGTCTAGCTCCTTCCAAAAACAGCGCCGCCGCCGCCGCCGCCGCCAGCGGGAACTGTCGCGAACAGTTCGAGCCTAAACAGGCTAGCAAGCGAGCTCAACGGTTACAAACGTGCCCGTTTGTCGCCCATCTCGCGGTTTAAACGCTCACCGATCATGGCTAACGGGCAAACCATCAATCATGACATCAGCTCACATCGGCTTGCCGCTTCCCTCCGCCCGCAAGACAACCAAACCAAGCGTAGACCTTCGGGCGCCGTTCGCCTAGTCTGCGCTTTTGGCCCCGATTTTAACACAAGACTTGTTGCTGCAAACTCTCGCCCGCTTTGCGCCACCAAGAGTTGTCTCTCCCTAAATAGAGCAATTTCAGGTCCCATTCGGCTCCTGAATTTGGTCCTGGTTTTGGTTGTGCAGATTTGCGCTTGCTCCAGCCGAGGACACAAAGGCGGCCGAGCTGGCGGCGCACATTGGAGCGCGCGCATTCACGCGCGTACACACACGCACACGCACACGCACACAGGCGCAACCAAAACAACAAGCAAACCGAAAGCGTGGAAGCCACGTTGGCACGTCCTTTGCGCGCGCAACCAGCCAACCGGGGCGGCGAGGCAGCGGCCGAGCTGCGCCAGTTTGAGCCAGTCCTGTCAGCTCGAACTTGGAGCTCTGAGGCGAGAGGGGCGCTGCGAGCGATTGGCTGCTGCCAGCGAGGCGGATGCAGTGAGCTGGCGAGACGGCGGCGCGCAGCGAGGAAATGGAGGAGGAGGAGGAGGGCCGACTTGTTGCTGCTGCTGCTGGCTAGCCCATTGGCCGGCGCGCTCGCTGAGAGTAACAGTGCCACCGATGCACTTGCTCGCTTATGGGCTTGCGGCGGGCTAGTGATGCGAGCACACGTTGCTCAATGCAGCCACCGACGCCCTCTATCGCTATCTCTTTCTCGTCCGCAAGAGCTGACGTTGCGCGCGGGACTCCAGCGAGCGAGTCTGGCAAGCGGGCCGTGCGTGAGCCAGTGTGTCAGCGGCCCAGCTTCTTCCAGCCGGGTCCGTGCGTCTGTGCGAGCGGCGCGAGCGAAACGGTCCCCGCCGAGGGGGCAAGAAGGAATGCCATCTCATTGAGCGCGGCCAGGCCGAAGAGGAGCAGGAGGAGGCGGAGATACTGCGAGCGGCTCCTGTTCCTCCCGGCCGCCAAGCCGACTTCTAGCGCAGCCAGCGAGACAGAGAGGGAGAGGGAAAGAGCCGGCGCTCACATGCCCGGTATTTGTTCTGGTTTCTCGAAAAACATACACGCATGCAGTCTGGCCGCCGCCGCCGGCAAGCATGAGTCCAATGTGCTTCTGGCGCTCTCACTCGCCGGCCTGCGAGCGCGCTTACGAGCTGCACACACAAGCACACGCACACAGGCGCAAGCTCAGGCCGGCGCCAGCGATCGCTCCATCCGAGATAGCAGCAGCTCCAGTCTCCCCTCCTTCGCCTGCCACCAATCCCAACAGATACATCCCCTTCCAATACAGCCGCCGCCATCTCGCAAAGCCATGCATCTCGGCCGGAGCCGCCATTGCTGCCACTAGTCAATCCCGAGCGCTAAACTAAAAACCATCGCCAACTAATCAACCATTGGCCACTCGCTGGCTTGTCGTCGTCCTCCTCCTCCTCCTCGTTGTTGTCAGTGTGACTTGTTATTAGAAGAGAATGTAGCTCTGCCTCCAGCGAACCCTCAGCGCTGAACAGACCAAGGAGCTGCAGCCAATTCATAACCAATTTAAACCCTGCCCGGCTCGTTCATAACGTGGCCATTGTGAGCGGCCCGCCTGACTGACTTGCTAAGTAAGAGGGAGAGAGAGAGAGAGAGAGAGAGCGAGAGGAGGCTGCCTGTTTGCTCTCGCTAGCGAGCTCGCCCTTTGCTCTGCTCTGGGAGCTTGCAACTTGTGAGCGATTTTACATGCTGTCATCTGGCCTCTCTTTGCAGAATACTTGCCTCGTTTGGCCGTCAGCGCAGCGCTTGTAGTATTTTAGAGGAGGGGAAGTGCAGTAGTGGTGGTGGTTGCTGCTGCTGTGGTGCTAGATAGGAGAGAAGAAGAAGAAGAACAGAGGGCTCTGCAGTGGCAAACGCAAACAACCGCTCACACAAACACACACGCACGCACACGCCTGCGCTCACCTGCAATTCTTAGGTAGCCAGGTAGCGAACGATCACTAATCGAGCGATTTATGGACAAGCTCAGTGGGAATGTCAAGAGGATAGTCGCCGCTCGAGTCAGCCCGTAGAGTCACAAATTCGATTAGCGCCAACCAGTGGGGGCTAGAGTGTCCCTTTTGAGCAGCTAGAGAGAGGATACATAGTGGAAAAGGAGGGTAGGACAATCGAGCCCTCTTCAGCCGCCGCCACCCTGGCTATGACCAACACTCGCACTTCCATAGGATTTACAAAAGCGCACAAGCGCACGAACACCGGCTATCATCGCGCACATTATCGTCATTGTGCTCATTTTCAGTGCCGGCGCCAACATTACACCATTATCGGCTAGCATAAACATAAGATCGGATAGCATGTGCCCACTGTCCCACATGCTGCATTGTACTGCGCTGGATCGTTCAAGCTCAATTATTCATAAACACAATCGGTGCCACCACCACCACCACCATCATCATCACCATCATCATCTTTATCATCATCACCGTCATTGTCACAATCTGCACCGACGACTCAGATCGATCATCGACTGACCAAACTCCTGCGCGCTTGTCATACCCCTCATCCTCTAAACAATCGTTTGTCATCGCGACACCAGGATCCTAGATAACTATACCTATGTTGGACGTAACCTCAAACCAGAATATCATAGGCACGGGCTGTGGGATGGTTAGCAGTAGTTTGGACGATGATATGGATCCCCCTTTCGACAATGATTGGCTCCACGAACACAATCTAGATATACTATTTGATTTGTTTGAGGAAGAAGTTGAGAGAAAGGGTTTGGACGTTGCGAGTAGCAATTCTTCGGCAATTTTTGGTACCTCGCCAGTCACATCTTATTTATTTGGAACTTCGCCATCATTGGCCTCCGCATTAGACCTGTACGATCTGTTATATTTCGAAAACCAACACCAACAAACTATTAATGCCTCGCAGCAATCATCATCGTCATCATTACCACCAACTACAACGACGAACTCACAAACAAATCATCAAACCAACAGAACAACAGCCGAATTAACTAATAATAACAATAAAACTACAGATCGTAGCTGTAATATGAATGCACATCAAGTTAGCAAAGATGTTCCTATTAACCATACAGCAAGTTCTATAACAAATGCCATGAAGATTAAAAGAAGGTCCAAGAAAGGTCAGAGTGAAGGTGTCTCGCTCCTTGCGAGACCACTTACGAGCAATAATGGGAGCATCGGCCAAAATAGTGGTAGCACTCGAACCAACAACAAAACTAATAGTGATAAGAATAGCACTAAGTTAACAAATTTCAAGAAACCTTTGACTGGTAGCGGTTGCAGTAGTAGCGTAAGCATAGACATTAACCAAACTAGACAGGGTCAATATAACTCTCGCAATGAGCAACATATTCATCGAAACCACCATACCAGTTGTACGTCGGGATACGCGGTTATACGCGAACACGCCTACGCAGTGCGAGGCCACTGACAGACTACCTAAGCAAATAAGTTCACTATAACATTCTTGTTTGATTTGTCTCTCCATTTATATCTGTAAGAACAAGTTCACATATAAACCTCCTCAATTGCACATTTAATCAATGATATTGTTCACGCCATCTGCGCTAAGACGACTGCTTGTCTCTATTTAAAGATCACTCACAAACTTGTACATGCACACTTGAACCGCACCAGGCTTGCGTCGCCCCAAGAACTGTATCATGAATGAGGTTACATAATAAAAGAGCTCCTGTCGACTAATTCTTTATATCCGGGCACAGGTTTTCTCGAGAGGCTGAGACAAGGTACGATAGGCTCTGGGCTTCCTCACAATGAGTTACGTAACGCGGGCAGCACGACGCCGGCCGTGCTAGCACGAGGTCGCTCGCTATTAATTCGCTGGAGCGTTACAATTTACATTCCGCATTGACGATAAAAAAGGTCCATCTTAGAATCAACCTCTCAACGTTTTCGAAATTCAAGTATACACGAGCGGACTCGGTAATTTGATATTACCTCGGGCAGTTACATAAACTGGGCTGACTTATCCTGATATTGTATATGTTATCAGACATACCTACCATCAAAGCCATTACAAGGACAAGGCGGACTGAAGTGATATCAAGATAGAGCAGCGCAATATAACCTTTGTTCGCATCAGATACGGCGACAAATTCCGCCTCTTATCGAAAAGCCACTGAGTCGCAGCTAGACGTCGCAACAAGGAAGTTTGATGTGAACCGTAACCTCAGGGGGAGTCCAAACTTACGATACTCGTTACAAAGCTCCTCGGTCAGAGCAATTCGTTCAGCATATTTAAGCTTAGCGTCTGCAGGTAAGAAATTATTCTCTGAATGACGAGGCATTCTGGCAAAGAAGACGTTGTATCGGATGACAATCAGGATGTAGCTAGCTGCACGTCCCCCAACGTTGTCGGAAAAGATAGAGAGAACTTGGATCATACCTGTTCCGATGATAAGCGTAGGGCTGATCCCACAGAGAGAGCTCCTCCGCTACACCCGTTTGTTCACTGGGCACAATCTCAATCCCACATTTCTCTCCGTGTAGACTTGGCAGAAGCGAATGATTTGGTAGTTTCTGTCGGCGACAATCGCAGCTCGTTTAAATTCTCAGCTCAAGGTAAAGGAGCTCAGGGATTACAAAGTTACTGCTTTGAGTTGGATCTACATGCGAAGGTAGAGGAAGATTTCGATTGCCACTCGATTGAAAGGTACGTGCTCATTCTCATAAAGAAGGTCCATCAGGCTACTTGGCCGCGACTCACAAAAAGTCCGACTAGATTGGCTTGGCTACGAGTCGACTTTGATCGTTTTACAAATGATAGTTCCGATGGCGAGAACAGCAGCGAAGATGAACTCTCTAAGGGGAGACGATCGCACGAACTATTAAGACAGGAACTCGCAGACACAAACCGCAAGCATAAGCAATCATCGACATCCTCATCCAAATCGAACAGTTTATGGGCTAACGACATCTTCAACCCATTTAACAAACGTAGTCGTTCAACAGATTCTGGAAGCATGAAGTACGATTATAGAAAAGACTCAATGCTTTTGGACTGTAGCAAGAATACGGCCAAGAATGCCCTTGATTATAGGAAAACTTATCTTTTTTTGTATAATTTGGTGATGTTTATAATGTTTCTTAAGGTCTACATAGTTCTACTGATCAAAGGAATAAGCAGCACTATCGACGATGACATTGTACAGGGAGCTGCATTTATAATCAAAATTCTGACCTACACTCAACTGTTAGAAACAATCCACCCAATGTTGGGTTTGGTACCAGGTGGCCCTTTGATGCCTTTCACTCAAGTTGTTGGTAGAATCTTGGTCAACTACTTCCTCACTCAACCAAACATCCGTCAAGATTCGGCGCCGTTCGCGCAATACCTCTTCATAGTCTGGTCAAGCGTTGAAATATTTCGATACTCTTTCTATGCCCTGAGGGTATTTAAAGTCAATATTTATCCGCTAACTTGGTGTAGGTACACTTTATTCCTTCCGCTTTACCCAATGGGTGGACTCTGTGAGTCAATGGTAGTATTTTCAACAATCAAGCATCTTGAGAAGACGGGCGAATACAGCTTAGACCTTCCTAATCAAGCGAACATATCCATAAACCTACCATTCTTACTAAGATTCTACACCTTTGCCGTGCTCGGACCATCTATATATATACTCATGAGGTACATGTGGAGCCAAAGGTGTAAGCAACTGAAGGAGAAAGTTGCATAAGTTTCTTAAATCCGCCTTAAAACTGGGTTCCAAATTAGTTAGACTGAGAGCAGTATCGTCCAGTGCCGAGTTACTTCGACGATTAAACTTAATCATCCTTTATATGTCAGTCTGACTTAGGTAACGTTTTATCTGAAGAACCTTATCCCCCTCGATCATTTTCTAACTCCTTTAATGAGTCGTCAGAACTAGTTGGCAAAGGTTTTGCGTTTCTCGACAGGCTGTCAGGACTTTACTAGACTGACAAAGCTCATTCATCATTTCGGTGGAATAGATTTTAATCTCGAGTGAATACAACATACAAATTATTGACCAATCTGCCAAATTTGAAGAGTTTCATACATTTGCAAGCTTACTACAAACTCAGGGTTGCCTGTAATGAATAAAAAGTTTCGTTCTGACAGTCATATCTGCGATGCTTGCAGCGCTAAGTTAAGTCGTCTATGGCTGATGGTCTCTGATGACGTTGAACAACCTGAAAATCTAGAGCTTCAGTGAAGGCTAGCCACCCGAAACCATACCGGCAGTGACCGTTTCCACCATCCCGACTTCTAATAATCCAATAAAACTACTGTACATACCCGTCACACCAAAAAAGACCCCAATACAAATAATCGATATTTCCCAAGTGATTGTTTGAGTGTCGAGTTCGTTCCACCGTAAATGCATATGAAAGTAGCATGGCCATACAAACGACAGCATTGTTCCCGTAAAGCTTCCGATGAATCCTAAGAGCAGAGCAAAGTGTGGTATCGAGATGGCCGCGAAGGTGGTCAGCATAACTAGTGTTACCCGAAGACCAATCGCCCACACACGATACTCGCCATCGCGAGTCCACATCGAACTAAACACTTGAGGTCCCTCACCTTCCGGATGAGCTTCGGTTGGTTTCCTCTTGAAAAAACTTATCTCGAGTAAATGAGCCGCGGCATAGTATGGCAGTGGATATGACAAGAGAGCTTTAACTACTAGAGTGAGGTTGACTAGGGCCTTGAATCCTCTTGTCGGAAGGTTGTTGGTTATGACCTCTTGCGTCGAGTCGCCAAATGTGAGAAACCCGACGTAAGCGAATATTGTTTTACAAATTGCAGCAGCTATGTGACTCCAATCGAGCATAGTATCGAACTTAGATGGATCCTCCATGTTGCCCTCTAAACTTGGTAAAAAGATCTGGGATGTGTAGCTGAAGACGACGATTCCCAAACAGACCGGAAACGTAGCGGCATCAATACTAAAGGTCACCTTGTCCCAGTACCAGTCTCCGATCTGCAGGAAACAGTAGGCAAATATGACCGCATTGATTATGAAGTGTATGATTGTGCACCAAAGACTTAGGGTGCTCACCGATTGAAGATTCTTCAAGAATGCGCATGGAATCAGGACGATACTGCAGAGCATCATCCATGATCGCATGTCGATGATTCCATCGGGAAAGGTGCCTATCATAAGATCACCACAAAGTACTATGTAAAGAATGCACGTCATCACAAGTTCAATCACTTGGGCTGCATTGATAATTTTACCTCCATATTTTGGACCGAAACATACCTGTGCTATCTCGACATAGCTATCACGAGCACGTACAATTCTGCCCGTTTTTTCGTCACGATCATATAGACAATCCACCAGAATTTTTCCGGTATGACAGCAGATATACGCTACCAATACTAGTGACAAGAGGCCGCAATACCCACCATGCAAGATCGAGTAGGGCAGGCTAACCAAGGACATGCCTTGTATTGCATTCGTGACATTCCATCCAGCTTGCCGGTCTGAAATTTTACCGTGACCTGCACCCTCAAAATCGCAGATATCTCCAGTATCGTACTCATCGCCCGTTATTCCATTTTCAGTTGTTCCAAACGCCGTTTCGGCTTCGTTCTTTCCGCTGATTGTTGAAACTCGGCTAGCTTGCTTCCGCAACTTGAGTGCAGTTTCGTCTCTTAGTTGGTGTTCATACTGCTCTTCGTAACATTGATTGCGTAGACTGTTGGCTACTCCAGGCCTGGGGAAGTTCGTCCTCAAGACTTCATGGCCCTTTCTCGCAATATCTAAAATTGGACTAAGCCAGATTTCCATCTTTGGTCAACTTTGATGGGATCCGGCTGGCTTTGAAAGACTTGATTCCATATGGTTTCGTACTAAAAGCCCCCCATTGAAAGGGAGATGTTTTGAAAGACTTAGATTCGAAGAAAGACTTGATTCAGTTATAAAACTATGGCATATTTGATAAATTTTGTTCTCAGATGCTTAGATCCTTTGAAAGACTTTGTGGGTTAAGTGCTGTGTAATGAAAGACTTGGTTACAGCGATTCCATATCCGATAGATGTGTACGCTTGAGTTCAACAATAGTTTGTGCCGATAGTCATAATGGTTCGATCACCTCAACTTTTTCGAGGAAAACATGGCAAGATGAGCAGATGGGCGCTTCGCCTTTTTGATGACACGCATTTTCACATGGACACAAATAAATCCATTGCGATACTCTAAAGATGAATAAGATTGAACTGGATATGGGGCACCACTATCATTGTAATTGACAGAGTAGAAACTCTGTTCTAGAATCCATCTTCGATCAAAACAGATTTATCTTGAGGTTGATCGTATCTCGCAATCAAGCAATGAGGTCTCACTGCAAATGAGGACTCGCCTAGACGGAAGCTATGCTTATATCCTGTGTGGGCTTCAAGCTGCGTGCACGAGCTTCGCTGCATGAATCTCTATCTGACCATCAGAGGTCTCCACGGTCTGCAAGCAGTTTGCAAAACTCATGATCTAACAATCACGCATCCTGATCAGCAAGGTGCAGAGGTTTTATCGAGCATGAAACGAAGTTAGGATTTCAGAGTGAACAGGCCATTTTGTGACCAGAATGGTAATCGGTGTAGCTCTTGTCTTTAGACTACCGAGAGGCCATTCTCTAGAACGGCAGGTGCACTTAGTTCCCGGAGCGCGTATACAAATTTGGCCTTCTCCAACCATTTGCTCTGGCCGGCGCAAAAAGACCGCCACATTCGGATCATCAAACTGCACAATGTTTAGGTTGATGCAACACATTACTGCACGGCCGAATGAATTGCAACGAAGTGAACACTAACGAAGTGTCTGGCTTGAAGCATTGAAATCAACAATAGATGTATGATTCATTTGCAACAATACTCCCCCTCTTCTGATCGGTCAGTGCTTTGTTTTTCGCTCAGACTCGGATACTCGGAGGGTCTGTGCATGAGCCAGATGTATGCTCTGGTGCTGGAACAGTTTCATGAGTTAAGAAAATGTGCAGGTGCGTGCTCCTCTTGCGTCATCAGCGTTCAATCTGCTCAGATTTCGTAAAGGTTTGCCAACTTGGTGTGTTCTAAGCGAGACGGCCGAGAGAGTCTAATTCGCCGTCTACTGGCTTAGTTCGATTGTCGGTAGTTTGAGTCACGATGGCGATCGACTCAGTTGAATGCTGGTGCGCACATTTTTAAAGCAGCAAGGCCCTGTGATCATTTGGGATGGAGTCGGCCTTGCAGTCTCATCAGGTAGGCAGCAATTTTCCAGGAAATACTGCGAATTAAAAGCTCTGCACCTGCCCGAATTTCGCAGCTTCCTTCAAGGCGCTGTCGGCTAAAGTGTCTGCGGTGTTGAGGAAATCTGAGACAGAATTAAGATGGAGATTCGCCTGCCTTGGATGCGGAAATCACTTCATCTAATGATCATGAGATACTTAGCTTATACAGCTACATACACAGCCGCAAATGCAAGCGTATCAATGTCCTTAGACCCCATTGTGTGGATTGTTAGCCTCTCGGCTAGAATCTTGCGCTCGTCTGGCCAGCAAAAGGCAGGACAAAGCTCGGTCAGCCCAACCCATCCGCCTGTCAACATTCACGCCCAAGCCCAATGCTGTCGCTCCATTGTGCGCTATATAGACGCAGAGCAAACACTCCGCATCCGGTTGGAGGCAGGATGTTTCCTTTGAGCAATCTACAAGCAAATGGAGGGACATTTCCCCGTGAGCTCGCTGACTTGACCAGATTGAGGCTTGTTCGGGGCCTCTCTTCGCCGTCTCTCTCACGCGTTCTGCATTCCTGATGGCAAAATCAATTGCCTGTCACAGAGGAGGAGGCTCAGAGTTTTGAGTTCAGCTTTTGGGTCCAAGTTGTGTCTGAAAACGTCTGTACTATACTTGAAAAGCTTCACTGTCGGAGCAACTGTTTGTTTTCGCTCGTTTGCTTTTGGCTGCTCCTGATTAGCAGCTCTGCCTGTGGCTCAGCGAAGGAAGACTAGAGTTCTGGCTTCACAGCTACACCTGGCCCATGCATAATTTTCCGATCAGGTGCTTATCACCTCCAACAAGCCGTCAAAGTGTGCGCCAGGCCGACGGGTTGCAACAAATTGGCCAACCGGCCCACCGAATTGGGCAGAGCTGGGCGGCCCGCTTGCGTTCGAGCTGATGGAAGCGCGATGCGACTTCGCCCATCGAACCACAAAGCGGCGGCTCCCGCGGCCAGGCAGGCGGACAAGCGGGCGCGTTTGGAGTTGCCTAAGAGCGCGCCAAACAGACAGACGCACGCACACTTGAGGGCACCCGCTGACTGGCCAGGAAGCGCTGGTGGAGCGCTTGCCTCATCTGCTAGCCAAGTGTCTGCGCTACAAGCGAACGAGCACTTGCTGCGCCTTTCGGCGAACGAACGAGAGAGGCAGCTGCACTTGAGTGGGACGGGCGAACGAACGAACGAACGAACTGTTGCGCCATGGCTGCAGGCTGCGGTGCGAGCGAGACGCTTGCATGGGCCAAAGGCGGCAGACGCAATGCGATTCAATATTGAGCTCCAGCGCCACCAGTTGAGGGCCGTGTTTTTCAGTGCAAAACTTCAAGTCGAATGCCATGCTTAAGCCAATGTTACAGTGGCCAATGGGGGAGCGCACGGGTGTTTTCTTTTGCTCGCTCGCCCGCCTGCCTGGACACCCTCTCTGCGGCCAGTTCAAGTCTCGCCCGTAGGGAAGCTCCCTGAGTCAAGTTGCTCCAGCATCCAACCATCGAGCGGCCACTCCAATCGACAGGTTACTCCGCCCGGCTAACAAACAAACAATGACCAAACGCATCCTGACAACTGGTGGATCCCTTCGAGTTGTTCTCTGAATTGCATCATATATTTGCAACGAATCTCATGTCAACCCAGCAAAACATCGATCTCTCTCATGTCCAATGCAAAGCGTCTTAGAGATGCAGACCAAGCAGCTGACATGTAATGAATGCGCCTCGAACAGAAATACCATTTGTGTTCAAATTGCACCAACTGACAGCACCATTTTAGAGGAAAATATTGAAACATACACAAGATCCCTCGAGGAACCCGTTGCTAGGTAGCCGCTCTAGAGCTGCGCGCGAGGCCCAGCACAAATCAAACCCAAAACTGCACCCATGTTACCGTACAAATTGTCCATCATAATCAGAGACTAACGGTCGTTGTATTACTACTTAAACTCGACCAACTATACAACAGATCGTTATTTTGAGTAAACCAAACCGATCTCAGGCAATCTGTCACATAATTGCATAACTATGTCATTCATTAGAATCTGCTTAATAGTCAATAGTTAGTACTTCAATGTCTCCATTTATGGCGAGCAAACTTTGATCACAGCCACAAAAATCATGTCCCTAGTTGGTGGCGCTGTGAGCGCTGAGACAGCGCGCATCTTTGGAGTATCGTTCCTAGTTTTAGCGACTAAAATTATTAGACCAGGTCATGTCTATAGGCTCTCAGTGACAAATTACTCACCTCAGCTTGTTACCACGCATGCCTCCATCTTGAGGGATGGGCTCGATATTGCGTCGTTCGAACAACAATGCTCAACCGGCGTACCAGAGACAATGATGCTACGGATTCCAGCACAAGCTTTAGAGGGCATTTACAAGCTTAAAGTTGAAGGTAGAACGGAAACCGACGAGGTTGTATTCTCGAATGAAACTCTCCTCGAATTCAGCCAAAGGTCAATAACAATTTTTGTCCAAACAGATAAGCCGATTTACAAGCAAGGCCAAGTTGTTAAATTTCGTACAGTGCCAATAACAACAGATCTAAAACCTTTCTCTGATGCATTAGACGTCTATATGTTGGACCCAAATGGCATTGTGGTCAAACGGTGGCTGTCAAAGCAAACTAATCTTGGCTCTGTCAGTATCGAGTATCCTTTATCCAATCAGCCGGTTTTGGGTAATTGGACAATCAGAGTGTTGGCACAGGGTCAGGTACAGAACAGCAACTTTTTAGTCGAGGAGTATTATCCGCAACAGTACGAAGTGAAAGTTACAATGGCAAGTGAGTTCTTAGACACGGAAGAGTACATCAGTGGATCTATATCTGCCAACTACACTAACGGTGCTCCAGTCAGTGGTAATCTCACGGTTGTTATCTCAGCAGAAGTTGGTAGCTTGTCCGGCTCAACGACAGAAACTGAGTCAAAGTTCTCAGGCTTCACCGAATTCAAATACCGGATGATCGACTTGAAGAGATTGTTGAATGATAGGCTCGAAAACGCTCGAGTCACTGTCGCCGCTTATGTCGGAGAAAGATATCTAGACTTGTATCAATCTGGATTCGCTCGCGCCGTCATATCATCTTCAAGGATCAAGCTCAAGTTTATTGGTCCATCCGTATTTATTTTTAAACCGTTCATGACATTTGATACTTATCTAGCAGCCTCTTACATGGGTGGAGCTCCTTTAGATCAAGATTTACTCAAGAATGGCTACTTAGACGTCCGTGTTACAGCGATCAACAAATTTGGTAGCGCTTTGCTTCCGAACAGAACGGTTGAAATTAGCTCAACAGTTCTAGGCACCTGGAAAATATCAATAGATATCAAGAACTACATTAACAAACAAACTTTGCTTGACTTGGATCATCTGAAAATAGAGGCAGTATACTATGATCGGCTCATATCTAAGGCTAGCGCTGCTGCACGGGCTTACCCCGCATACTCTCCAAGTCTTCGATCTGTCCAAATAATGACGAGCACTACAACAGCTAAAGTAGGCGACTATGCAATATTCCACGCCTCTGCCAATTACAAAGTAGATCTTATATCCTATGTCATCATATCAAAAGGACTCATTCTCACATCCGGTCGAGAGAGAATCAAATCTTCTCCAACGACATTCGCTATACCAGTTTCCGCCGAAATGGTACCCACCTCCACAATATTAATCTACGATATCACTAAACATAACGAGATAATATTAGATATGTTGACTTTCCATGTAGATGGAACTTCTCTACACAATTTCACCGTTATCCTGAATCCGAACAAAGATAAACACGGCGAATCGTTGGAAGTTGCAGTCTACGGTCAGCCTGGAACCTATGTTGGTCTTTCAGCTTTCAACAAAGATCTATATGCGCTATCAGGGGCAGGACAGATGAGTTTAATAGATTTTGACCAACAAATGCAAGATTTTGATCGTCATACTGATACTGTGACACATCATTGGTTGACACCCGATGGGCGGATACAAGAAATATTAAATTTTCCCTCACCAGCGCAAGGAGTCGATGCCCACAGTATTATTGAAGATTCGGGTTTGATTGTTTTCACCGATGCCACCATTCCAAGAAGATCTTACACCTCCTGCAGTCAAAATCTAACACGTTGTTTAGTCATAGATAAATGCTACAATGGAACATTATTCAGATGCAATGGCAGAGATGATTGTGGCGATACATCAGATGAAAGCGGGTGCGATAAAGTCAGTGATACAATTCTTGCGCGTACGCAGGAGCGGCTAGTTCGTACAAACAGAATTCAGAGGATCTATGAAGACAATTGGCTGTGGAGGGATATCAATATTGGTCCTCTAGGACATTATATATTCACCACCCGGCTCCCTAGTGTGGTTTCGACATGGTCTGTCAATGCGTTCTCTATGAGCACTTTCCATGGCATCGGTCTCATGAAAACCCAACTGGAGATCTCAAATGTAAGACCATTCCTTCTGAAAGTGGAGATGCCCAGTAGTTGTAATCTGGGCGAGCAGATTGGAGTTCGGGCATTGGTCTCCAACTTTAATTCAAAAGAAATCGAGGTCAACATAATCTTAGAAGGCTCTCTCGACTATAAATTTGTTCAAGTCAGTGAATCGGGTGAAGTTTCCTCCTACAATCCCGAGACATCATTCGGTGAGCACCAGCATCTTATCACTGTGAAGCCAGATGAGACTACCTTCGTCTATCTACCGATTGTCGCTCAAAGGTTGGGTGAAATCAACGTAACTGTATCCGCAGTTACACAAGTTGCAAAACGAACCATATCCAAAACCTTGCAAGTCGATGCTGATGGAATACCACAGTTTGTGCATACTGCCATCGTTCTTGATCTGTCGCAAGGTTCATACATGATCAAGCACTTAGATACCAACATCACCGAATCTCCGATTGTCAAATATGACAAGGTTCGAAGATACATCTATGGTTCAAACAAGGCGACAGTATCAGTATCAGGTGGAGTGGTGGGCCCAATATTCCCAACAATGCCAGTTGATTCAAGTTCATTCGTGCGGCTTCCGTCCGACTGTGGTGAGCAGAATATGTTCAACTTCGCAGTCAACCTTATGTCTATATCATACATTCGTCAGACAGGTCAAGAGACACCGGATTTAAAGAAAGAGGTGTTCAGACACTTGAACTTGTTGTATCAGCGACAACTGAGTTTCAGAAACAGAGATGGATCATTTCGTGTGTTTGAATCGTCTTCTGAACCCAGCGTTTGGTTGACAGCTTTTGTGGCGCGATATTTGCATCAAGCCACAGCGCAAGAATGGGAAAACTATATATATATTGATCCCGATGTGATTGACCAAGCTATCGGTTGGTTAGTGTCTAAACAATCTCAAGAGGGCTCTTTCAATGAGCAGTCGTTTTTCGTCCACGATAGAAAGCTTGATAACGGTTTGAAACTCGGACTACCGATTGAGGATTTCAGATTGAAGAATGTTTCCCTAACGGCCTATGTATTGATAGCTTTGCACAGCGTGAAAGATCGCGCAGGCGAACAAGCTGCTCGAGCCAATAACGCTCGTATTCTTGCTCAAAAGTATCTTGAATCGTTGTTGCACCGAACCACAATCAAAACGGCTCAAGATCCCTTCGATCTAGCTTTGGTCACATATGCTTTGCAACTTGTTAACTCTATCGAAGCAGATGAGGCTTACAATAACCTCGATAAGCACATGCAGCAGCACTCAGGTTTGCGCTATTGGAGTTCCGAGGCTATTCCAATGAATCAAATCAATACTCAAAATAACCGCAACACAATATATCCGAGAGCTAGAGGGAAGTTTGATTCAAAGAATGTCCAGACGACAGCTTATGGCCTACTGAGTCAAATACAACGACAAGCTCCCTTTCAAAGAGACATCGTCGAGTGGTTGAATATGCAAAGATTGTCGAACCAAGGTTGGGCCTCAACTCAAGATACCATCGTTGCACTGCAGTCTTTGATTGAGTATTCGATCAGCTCAGATCATAGATCTTTTACGGATGTAAAGATCGCAATAGAAGCTCCAGCTCTGCGGAATCTATACAGAGAAAACAAAATTGCAATAACAGAGGCGAACATATCTCACACTCATGTGCTCAAGATACCAAACGCCCATGGAATCTTCACCGTGAGAGCGGAGGGCTCTGGCACCGCTCTTTTATCACTAGATATTCAATACAATGTTGATTGGCCCCACTTGCAGATCAGACCGGCAGTAAAAGCGTTCGATCTAGATATTAGACCTAGCTACTCCGGAAGAAACAGTTCGAATATGCACATGGATATCTGTACTCGATGGACCCTTCTATCTGAGGCTCCACGCTCGGGTATGGCAGTGCTTGAAGTTCCTATGCCTACGGGTTATATGATAAGCCAAAGTGTTTTAGACAGGATAATTAATGCAACTAGCACTGCTACTCTAACCTACCCCAGAAATCTTCGTGAGGCTCGAGCTGTCGAACGAAAAATCTTTTTTTATTTTGACTACGTGAGTATCTAAAAGGACTTCCGAAATTAAGTAACGCTTGAGCATATGCTTATTGACAATCTGAAATTCCAACCCAAACAGATCGATGATAAACGAACTTGTGTGCAATTTACACTCAATCGATGGTTTCCTGTTGCCAATATGACTCGCTTTCTGCCAGTCAAAATATATGACTATTACGCCCCTGGTGAGTTATTTTGCGATTTACACTATTTATGAATCAGATCCAATGATCATGACTAACTTGGACCTCTCGTCCCCTAATACAATGAAGAACGATTCAACGAAACAATGTTGAATGCTTACAACTTGTACGCGTTGAGTATTTGTCACGTCTGTGGATCGTACCAGTGTCCATACTGCCCAATTTTTAGTGCTGCTTCTAGAGTCAGCCCGGTGTTGATGACTATATGGCTAATCGTGATCGTTTCTCACACGATCTCAATCGTGGCAGCCTACAATCATCATTATTATCCAGGTTAAGTTTTTCCTCGATGAGTGCCCATCATAGTTGCAATGGATACGAGCTTTTGACGCTCCAAATGGAACCCTTTTACAAAAATAAATAGTTTATCAGTTGCACTAGCCGATGGTCAATTGATATGTTATCACATCTAATGAAGTTAAAAGTATCGAAACGCACCAGTCGTTCTTGAGCTGCGTTGATCGTCGAGATCGTGCCAGTTGCCATAATCAACAGGTTGTATGTCCCTCCTAGAATGTGCCCGAGAGCTCACTGAATTCGGATCATCGGTTACGATATCGCTTGGATTACTAGCTAATAGTTCATCGAGTGTTTGATAACCTTGCATGACGGCAACGATTGTATGAGGGACATGAGCAACTTGTAACTCAATGTTCCTGGCTCGCCACCATTTCCTTTTGTTATCTAAAACTTCAAGCAATTCACCTCTTCGAACTGAAAGCTCTTTGTCGTTGTTGGCTTCACGAGTGAATAGAACTCTAACAATCATTGCACCTCTTGCTTGCAATTCAAAAAACCATTCTGTTTGTGATGGGCCCAAATCTAATAGCATGGCCTTGTGGCCGGCTTCACTCTGATGTTCGATTTCAAACGGTGGCAGCATTGGATGTGGATTGTACAGACCTAGTGACTTTTTATGTCGTTCATCATGTGCGAATGGTTTATGATTGTTACCTTTATCCTCTCGGTGGCGATGAGTTGATGGCCCAGCAGTAACTTTTGATCGATGATCCTCGAAAATACGTTCCTGTAGCTCACCGTAATCATCTGCCCGCACGTCCTGGGCTCCGCTGAAATCGTGCTCTAGACGGTTAACTTCATCTATTGGTTGCTGAAAATATGGAAGACAGTGTGGAGTTTCATAGTTTGGAGCAAATGGATAATCTGAATGTCTTTGTTTCATCTTCCTCAAGGCCTCCTCTTCTGGAACTCCAAATCTAATATTGCGTATATTCTGACTCTCTGGGCCATGAAGTATTCGACCATGCATGTCGGCGCGAGTCGATGCCCCTTCTATGCCAGACCCGTGAATATAATCATATGGCACTGGGCTGGGGTAGGTATGAAGGCTTGTTGGATCGGATGTGTGAAGATGTGGAGGAGATGGTGCGATCCTCTTCTTATGATCCCTTCTATGTCCGTGTGACTTCAATCCATCCAATCGACCACTCTCTACACTAGCCATGTACCCTGGCCTGTCGTGCTCAATTGCCAAGGTTCCGTTGGCCGCGGATGTTCCACAAGTAGGCTCACTAAGCATATAAGATGGACGATGCCGGATCTCATGACTGTGGCGCCGATGGCTATCGTTAATGTCAACAGATATAGTCGAACTATCAGTTTGTGGCGCAGAGTTCACGGAGGGCGGCATCACTAGACCTATCAGCTCTAGTTCACCTATGATTGGAGCCCAGCCGTCCGAAAAGATGGGTTGAAACGAGCTCGGCATCCGAGAGGCTTTCAGTAAATTCAGATCAATAGTTTGAGTCCAATTTGGGCCCAGAGACACCCATAAGTCGGACTCTTTGCTAGTGCAACAATTTGATAGCAGGTCGAGAGCATCCTGATTGAGATATGGAATTCCAACTAGGGTTGGGTCGATCGGCGGTTTTGCTGAGCAACATTATGAGAGTAGTTGGTGGGAGAGACGACGCACGTCCGATTAGTTTACCTGCTGCTTCCAACAAAGAAAACTGGGTAGAGTATCCGTTGCATAGTCCGTTTTATCTCTGCATTGGCATGGCTAAAACTATGGATTGTGAGTCGGCACTCCCTCTAATTTATATACTCATTGGGTAACTACAAAGACACATGCTGGGCAACCAGTTTCCAAGCAGCAGTTTTTCTCGATTCAGATTGATTGATCGATTCATGCTCTCTAACTACTTACCATTGCGTGCTGATTCGATTATTATGGCCAGGGGAGTGAAGAGAAAGTGGACCAGCTCAGGCGCATTCGGTTCGTGAATACAACCCTTGAGTTTGGCCAACAGGTTGAAGGCCAGCTTGAATTTACTAAGGATCTCGAAGTAATCGTCCTCGTTTGGGCCTCTGGCACGAGCACTGAGCGTTGCAAGTTCGGCAGCTGTCATTGGCAAGCTCGGTTCAGCTGTCCCACCACCACCCTTGGTGAATGCGGGATCTCCGACTTTGCTGGCAACACTATTACCATTTGATGTTTGATTCGAGCGTTTTGAGAGCTTCCTTCTTGATTGGATATCACGGATAGCGGCCACTGCTTGCTGGAGCCGGATGATGAATTTTTCAATATCATCAAAGCAGTGATTCAGCACTGAAACATAAGACTCATTTGTTGTGACCTATTTTGGTGCGTACAAAATCAAGAGTGTATCGGGGGTCGAAAGCGACCGTTAGTTGGTGATACAAGCAGCAGCGGGGCAGAATTTCTCTAGAGGACTCGGCACTCTAGGCACATATTTGTTGCAATATCTGATCAGTTCCAGTGTCGATTGATTGATTATGCAAACAAAGCCGACGAGAGAGCCTCCATTTATATCTCATTTATGCACATCGACCTGTCCACGCTCTAGCTACTGCTGCACCGATACAACAAAACATCAACCGGTCATAGCAATCTAGCTGTCTGTAGTGGTCGTACTAGCCTCGTAAGGAGAGAGTGGGGCAAAATCTGACACGCTCTAGTCAACAACCTGCAAGTTCCCTTCAAACATAGGCAAGACAACAATGCTCGACTTGACAGCTTGTCGTCTAAACCATGGTGGAATGATGAATGGTAGTGATGCAAAGGCGAACAACCTGTAGATAGATGAGAACAAGATGTAGCTTTGCTTTAAAAAATCCAAGCCATCAAGTTTTTGGCTTGCATGATACAGACAAGGGGAATTAGCAAGATGAACGGATTGAGATACTGGCCGCAAACAAGAGAGGTTTTTGATAACCGCTCGAGAGCACGCAATCTTAGCACTCTTGGAGCGACCAGGGTCGAGAAATCTTATCGTACCAGGTGCAATATCTCCAATCGCTCAGCGCTGAGGTACCAGTATGAAGGCTTTCCTTCCTTCGTCCCTCTCAGGCCATCAGGAAGTGAGCTCAGACGATCAACTGATCTACTCACAAGGGAATATTGGCGTGATTGCGATTAGCACGAGACCAGGTGGCACGGATTTATCTCTACGATACTTGCTCGTTATCCTAAGTTTATATCGGCAAGCTGACGCTGAGTACAGGTGGCTCCAGTGCAGGCTTAGACTTGAACTTGGCTTGCAAACACGAGCCATTACTTGATTGAATAGAACCTGATAATCTATTTCATCTCTTCCATTCGACTAGTAACTGAGACTGTTAACCTGATCCACTAGCGTAATTAGGCAATGGTCTCAGATAACGATGCAACGTCAACCTTTACCAATCGACCTAGTTGCTTTATAATCCTGTTAAGCTGACGAGCGTCCTCTATACGGACTCGTATCCCAAAGGTAAACTTTCCACGAGCGTACGATTGTCGATGCTCTGTAGTAAAACTTGAGTTCGTTTCGTTCAACTGAAACAGATTTTGGATCGCAGAACAAATTTGGTAGCTAGAAAGCGAAGCAGGTGGTAATTATGGCGGCCATAAGCAGGAAGAATTTGATTGACCGGGCTTGCTTGTTAGTGGCATGGGTATTCGTCAGAAATTTAGGGTTGTTGGTTAACACCCTTAGGGATTTAGCAATCGGTGCAACAGTTGATGTTGATCTAACCGCTTCGCTCTTCATATTGATCATTAGACCATGAACGGCTAACTCTTAATGGCAGCTATCTCAGTTGATCATCGCTGGTCAGTCGAGTTTCTAAATGGATCAAATCTGTCCACTCTCAGTTGGGCGATTGTTCATATATTTAAAGGGTAGATGCGGACTAAAACTGAATCGGCCCAGTAGCAACAGAGGTCGGATTTAGTTTGAACTAAACTTAATCTTGAGCAGAAACTAAACTCTCGATTTCCTCTTTGTTCAAATCTAGCCAGCTTGGTATTGGAAAAACTATAGCTAGTCTAGGATTCCAAAAGGTGAGCAAGTCTTCGTAGGAGCAACAATGAGTTGCTGCCTTGCAATGACAGAGCAGTTGTTTGAAATTTATCATTTGAAAGCCAGATCATAGCATTGGGTTGGTTGAGATAGTTTGTGAGACTAACAATCTAACCGGTCTGATCGCTGATATGCGATAGAGAGAACGAGATGTATAGTTGTTGCGGGCGTTCATCTGATTGAAGCATAGTATAATTTCTAGAGCCATCGTTAAGTTTGCTTTCTTTTTCACAAGGTGAATTGGCGCTCGTTGGCCATTGTAGTTGTCTAGCTACGTCAATTCATGTATTGAATTTGAGTAACTCACCTGGTCTATCTGGCTTTGTGATGATGAGGAAGCGTGCGAGCGAGAAGAGTCAGTTTGACTTCGTATTAGTTGCTGTTGCGCCCGCGACTGAGATTTGGCGCTCTTATGGTTGGCTTGATACTTATTCACCGACTGATTTTGGAACTGGATTTGGCCGGCTGAGTTAGTTCGGGTTGAGCTGCCACCATGAATACCATTGGCCGGCATTTGCGCATTTTGCTCGAAGTCATGGCAATTGTTACTCGATGCATGTCCTCCAGTTTTATGCTCGCCGTGGCGCAGATCTACTCGATGCGACGAGGATTTAGGCTCCGATGATGCAACTGACGAGTTTGTGGAACTTGCGTTGATCAAAGATTGTTGGTCAGTCCTACAAGTTGAGCTATGATCATGACTCGAATGGCCATCGGGCCCCTTGGGCGCCAGTGTTGCCCTTATGGATCGCTTTTTGTGCATCTGGGATCCAGGGCTGAGCGATGTCCGAGCAGCCGCGGAGTTTGTTGAACCATTCACACTAGTTGAGCTGGCAGGTGTTGATTGAGAGCTAACAGCAAAGGCATCCGATAAGGGGCGGTTATGATTTGTGGGCGAGGTAGGTTTGCTGTTGCGTTGATAGCAATAATTATAATGTCCGGTAAGATAGGATGCAACGGGCAAAAGGGAGAGAGAGAAAGATTGTTAAGCTCAATCCATAACCAAATTATAGGAGGATAATGGTGAAAAGGAGTTCTAATAACGGAACCTGGAAGCTGAGTGTGGGAAGATGGAAAGAATAGATCATTGATTTCTTACGCATCATACTAGGATGTCGCCGCTGGTAGCATCCATCTGATGCTTGATTTTATCGTGATCAGAGCTCATTGAACGAGCCAGAGTTGCTGGCTTGGATATCAAGCGAGGGGCTCGTTTGGTTGGGAGCTTTGATTGCGGTCATCGGACTACGAAGAGATAGAGCATGGCAGCCAGCAGATGGCAAATGGTTGCCAAGAAAGCCGGCAACCGTTTGCAAAAGGCTAGGGGGAGGAGAGAGACGGAGAGACAGTTCGACTTTTGCAAAGCAACTTGGGTACTTAGTAAGCCGGCTACGGGCTATTTCTATCCATGAGGTTTGATGTAGAAAGATGATAGATGCCTTGTGAGGCGAAGAGACTGAGTTCGTCAGGTTGATAGCACTGGAGCAGAGTGATCGTCACTCTTTGCAGATGGCCAGCTAGCAACTCCTCAAGGCTGGTGGGGTTGTTGAGTTTATTCATCGTTTTGGTTGAATTCCGTCAAGAATTACCCCTCCGATATTCTTGCAGTTCATTGTTCAGTCAACCAATTTATAATCGGTCTTTCAACAGATACATGCGCCGTTGTTAGCACCAACCCATCAATACGGATAAAAATCATTGAGTTCGGCTGCCGAGCAAAGAATTCATGGACTGACAGATGCTCTGCGTCAAGCAGCCATCATTAAAAAACCATACAATGGTCCGCTAGAACGGTGCTAAAACTTGGTTGCTCCATAAATGTGAAGCTGACGGATTAAAAAGAGAGTGAGAAAGTGAGAGAGATCGAATTCTTACTTCCACTATAGTAATGATAACAGACCGCTGTGATCAATCAACTGAGAAATTTCGTAGGAGGCTGATTGCCTAACGACCGGAATCAGCAGGTAGAACTAGGTTGTGCGTGAGAGTTTGCTTTCTTCGCATTGCTGAAAGCTATAACTGAGATGTATCAGACCTTCCAAATAGTGCTTGCATTCCATAACTCCAATAGTTGAACATAATCCAACAGGTCTATTGCGGAGAAGGAGCTTTAGCACCCTCTCAAGAGGCCAAATATGTGTTAGCGCCGCTGACCGCAAGAGCGAATTTCAACAAAAGCTCTCTGACCACAAGTTGTATCGAAAAAGGTTCCATCGCAATGTGCTATAAATGTTGAATTTTATAAATGACCACAACTCAGTCAAGTCTCTCAACCATGATACCATTCCCTTGCCTGTCTCTTTCTTCACCCACAAGGTTGACATGGGCTAATGTACTAGCTCTGGCGGAAGCAGGTAGAGCATTCTCTTATTGTTGTTGCCACCGCTGAGTTGATCCAACAGCGCCAAGCTGGCTAGCTAGCCATCCAGCTGGCTAGTTTTACAAGCAACCTGGGCTACAAGCTACCCCATCTCTGTGGCGACCCGATTGTGAGTTGGTAGAAGTGGGTTGCATGTAAATGCTCGCGGCTACATCCGCGCTGCTGGACTCATGTCCGGCACACCAGCTGTTTTGTAAGACAATGATTTTAAAACCTACAGCGAAGAGGTAAACTTTTGCCTCTTTCGGCTATCGTAGAGAAGCGATTCAAAGAGAGAGAGTTGAAAAATGGTTGCGATGAGATAGGAGGGACAGCTTGTAACTACCCGGCGGGTAGGCATATAGTCAGAATATTGTATTCCAAATGATGTTAACGTCTGCCCGTCGTCTTCATCATTAACTCGCTATATATGACCCTTGAATATTCGGTTAGAGTTGCTCAAACAACAGCGATTATAAGCATGTGAAAGATATCACCTATCGAGATGGAAAGTGCGAACGAACAACGTTAGGCAGCTTACCTTTTTTCGCGTAAAGCTGCGATTTGATTGAAGACTTGTACGGTCTCTTTAACATTAACATTGACGACTGGCGCTTTCTCACTGGCACTCGGACTACTTGCCACCTTGACTATTGGCTTGCTACTTATCGCTTCGCTGTTGATCGGTGACGTTCTCCTATTGCTGGGAGACTCTTTCTTGTGTCGATGGTTGCCATCTGATGCTGACTCGACGTTATCCTCCTGCTTCTGGCCACCACTCTCAGCCTTCTTAGCCTCTGATTTCGAATCGAGCGAGAATTTTGTGTCAACTTCGTCACTCAGTTTGGTGGTCATGCTTGAGCAGGCAAAGGTTGAGGATCTTTGTGATTTCCAACTGAGAATGTCTGAAACGATTTGCTGTGCCTCGTGAGAAACGCACTGAAAAATGTGAAGTTCACCTTCGCAAGTCGAGTCTTTTTGACTCTTGTTTCCGCTGGAATCAATATCTCTCATCTGATTATCTGGATCGATCTTGTCGCTTTCCGCCGATCTCGCTTGAATTATGAAAACTACAATATTGTTATAAATATCATTGTAGTGATTGAAAGCCTCCGGTTTAGTTACACAATCTCGATTAAATCTTTCAACGATCGAATTTGTTTCACAGTCTACTATGAGCATTGAATCTTCCCTCAGTTCAATCTGCATATGTTGAGTCCAGATTCCTGATAATTTTTCCAACTCAAACAACCTTTGTAGGGCTATTTTCGGTGTGGTAGCTGAATTACGCTTTCCTATACTGGTGTCTGACTTCACTATTTCATCGTTGTCATTCGTGGGACTTATATTTCCACTTGTAGAAAATGTAGCTAAATGTTCAACATCATAAACAACAAGCTCACTGTTTGATCTATCGGTTGCTGAGTATCCATTCAGACGCAATGACGAAAAAGATTTTGTTCTATCATCGTCAAAGGTAGACGTTTCATCATCCTCGTCCTTGTTGGGATTTAGTTGACGTTGCTGCTGGTCCAAAGAGCTAGCGGCACGGTTCGCCATTTCAACAACGGCTACCCACTACTACTTTCAGTCTTTCAAGTTATCCCTCTGTTTACACTGAACCGGATAAGCTAGCTTAGCTTCAACCTCGGTGGCTTCAAATTGAGCATCTAGCGTTAGCATAGAAGTCGTTCATTCTGATGTTATTGAACAGTCCTATACCCACACCTGATTTAGATTGCTCAGTGATTTGGCAGTTTTTAAGATCTCATCAAACATATGAAAATATTATCCGCTAGATGCTGAGACGACAATATTGGTTGAGTCCGATGATCTAATCGATCATGCTTGGATCGGAATTTCAACTGGGAGCATAATAGTTTTGATCCAACTGGTAGATGCCTTTGGTCCACTTAAGTAAGGGCATATGTAGTCTTTATTGCGGTGGCCACGATAATAAGCTTATCCTTCTATTAGAAATTTGCTCATGAATGTGATACGATGCTCATATTACACGCTCAGTTTTGAATTGATTGTGCAATGGAACTCTTTTTGATATGGACGGGTGAATTCTGAAGAACCTGTTGCATTCGATCGAAAGTTATAGGCGCCAAGAATTTGTTGCGTCGTTTTCATGGCATGAAAGGGAGTCTTTTGTGGGCTGATTCAGGGCGCTTCTTTCTGATGACAAAGCTAACTGTCAACTTTTATTGGACTAGAACAAGTCCCTTTCCTCTTTGAACATGGGGATTTTATAATTTTGAAGTTTAGCTCTGCATTATGTTGCCTAAGAATTTGCAGTTATGATGCACAATTGAACATAAGCAAGGTGAATTTTTTATATCAAAACCTTTCGATCACTAACAATCGTATCTCCAATCGCATAAAATTCTTATCATCATACTGGACCCTCGATCTCATTCTGAACTGAATCAATCACATTCTCATCGTTCACCTGGTTTCATTTAGTATCTGTTCTCTTTCTATCTTCCAATCGGCACGGCTTTTTGTTCGAGTTGTGTTATGGTCGGTTTGCACCACGACAGTTGGTGCCAGTTTGAGCTTACATAATAGAGGTGGTACTCGCTTTTGTCATAGACGCCTAAACTGTTGCTGTTGCATAAAATCTATCTATTTTATAACTTCTATCGTTTTGCCTGTTCACTATGCGACCATGCACACAGCAATCAATCCATCTATCTATTCTTACCTCCCTTTGGGTGCGTATTCTGCCTCAAAGTATCTGACAACCAACAGGCACCAAGCGAGACAGAAGAGCTAATGCAAAGAGGTTTGTGAAGTTACCAACTAATAACTATTCCAGCTCGAGTGGTCACAACAATGATGATTCCCTCCTCTTCTCAGCCGCTGTCTCCTCCTTCCTCTCCTCCTACATTCGCGTTACTTCACCTTACTCAGCCTATTTGTTCGACAATCGGTTGATGCGATGGCAATGGCAGGCGCGGATTGTAGCACAGCGCTTTCAAACTCACTATCAAGAATACAGGATGGCCAGCAGGCTAGTAGACGAGCCCAAGTTCCTAGACTGGCTGCCTTAGATGGCCGAGTCAGTATCGAGCTCGAGCAAGGTATGAATAGGCGGTCATTTATGGGAGGAATCTAGTAAGCTCGTAGTAAGCCATGGCAGAAACAGGTTGCCTCTCCAGCTCTGCCCCTCTCTAGCTGGTCTACGGTTCAGACACTAGCCAAGGCATTGCTACTTCCGCGCAGCCGTCGCAAGCGGATAGCTCCACTTTGAGCCAACCCTCGTCAGCCTCACAATTGCGCCTGAGACTTTTGCTGGCTCAGCGTGAGACGCCTCCTGGAATTTGTGAACAGAAACACAAAGAGGACTCAGGTGTGGAGGTAAAATGAGTATTAGCGCTAAGCTGAGTGTTTTATTGAGATGAACAAGAACTAGCTGAGATATCATCTCAGACCGGGATATCAAAGGCGTATTTTGAGTGGCAGTGAGATTTATCTCTTTTTCTGTACAAAATCAATCAATTTCCGTAATTGGTTATTTGCTTCTATTAGTCGCACGTTTTCTAACTTGTAGTTGTCGAGCCGACGGCCATACTCTCGTTGCAGGATCTCTAGCTCCTCTCTACATTGGTCGTGAGCCTCAACACTTTCGATGAAAGCTTTGCTGATCTGTTCGTTGGACTTTTGCAAATTGTTTATGGTTGTTATGTGACGGCTCGATTCCTCTTTGATTGCTATCAACTCGCGTTCCATATCTGCCTTTGACATGACAACAGTATCATGACGAATCTCAAAAGTTTTGGCTTGTCCTTCGACCAAGGCGCAGCCATCTTTTAGAGTTCGGATTAGATTCTTTGAGTGAGTGAGATCTTTCTCAAGCCTCTCATTACGCCGACTGAGATCCGATGCTTTTTTCTCAAGCTCTTCTTTTTCCTCCTTCAGCAGGCTGAGTTCACCTTGTAACTCGGCAACTTGTTGCTGATGCTGTTTATACTTGTTCTCTATGGATCTTCTTTTGCTTTCGCCCATATGAACGTCTCGATCCCTATTTCGCTTCTCAGCTTCCATTTCGTCGATTCGCTCGTTGAGCTTATGGATCTCATCGTTGGCCGAAACCAGATCCACAGTTAGGCCTCTCACTTTCATTTTGAGCGTGTCATGGTCTTGACTAGCTTGTCCGAGTTTCTTAACAAGACTGTCGCGTTCCTCTTTGAGAGCAGATATCTCTTCAGTAAGCTTAGCTTTATCTCGCTCAAGGAGCCTCAAATCCAGCTTGGCAGTCCATAATTGGCTTTTTGTCTCTAAGTACTCTTTACAGTTCTTGAGCTCACTTGAGTCCTTGTCAGGGTCGTGTTTTTCCATCTCAGTTGTCTTCTCTGCATTAGTTTGCTCTTTCTCAACAGGGCTGCTAGCGTTGTTCTTGACTTTGTTGTTCTTCTTCTTTTCATTTTTACCTTTGTTTCCCTTCGGTGGTGAAGGGTCTGGTACTTTAGAATCACGCTCTGGCTCCTTCTCGCCCCTTTTTGTGCTTGTTTGGCCACAGTTTGGCTCTCTAGAATTGCAATCAGACTCTTTGTTTTCAGAGCCGGATTCTTTGGTATTACATTCGGGTTGTTTGGAACCCCAATCGTCATCTTTGGTACCCCAGTCAGACGACTTGCTACCACAATCCTCAGTTTTGGCACCCCAACTAAACGATTTGTTGCCACAATCCTCGTTTGTGGTACCCCAATCAGACTCTCTGTTACCACTGTCCTTATCCTTGGCACTCCAACAGGACTCTTTTGCTTTTGAGTCAGGCTGTTTGCCGCCCCAGCCAGACTCTTCGGTAGTGCAGTCAGGCTGCTTGACATCCCAACCGTTATCCTTTGTGTCCCAACCGTTGTCTTTAGTACCCCAACCGGAGCTCTTAGTGTCACAGTCCAGCTCTCCGTTGCCACTTTCAGGTTCTTTCGGATCCCAAGTGGGCTCATCCGTGGCCCAGTCGGATTGCTTCGCGCCGCAATTGGGCTCCTTGGGACTCTCATTAGACCAACCGCCACTAGCCTGTTGGTTATCGTTCTCACCTCCCACTTGGCCCTGGTCGACTGTCTTGCTGCCCGAGCGGTTCTTCTTGTTCTTGGCCATGTAGCCGTTTAGTTTGATATCGTACCGCTTCCTGACGTCGTGCAATAACTCGATAACCTGCTCATCAGCTTGCTGCCGATTGGCCCGCTCAGCTTCCAAAATTTTGCGGTAGTAATCTCCACTTGAATAACCAGCGTTGGTCGAACCCATTTCACCTCGGCCCTGAGTGTACGGTAGTGGAAAACTGGTTGTAAATTACCTGATGATCTGAGCGCAGAAGCGTCGGAGTGACCGTTGGAAACGCAGCCGCAGAGGATGGAACTCGCGCTAGCAGCACCCACGCCGTCGGGTTTATATCGCGCGCCAGCGAGGCAACAAATATCGTGAGAGGCTCTATTTGCTAGATCAAATGCTCAGCTAACCTCCTCAATACCATAACTAATCGACGTCAGGTAATTGTGGACCATTGTACCCGTCGTCATGCTCGCTCGCTTGTTAAATCACATAACGGACTCACTTCTACTGAGACTCACAAACCCGGTCGTTAGAGGATCACAATCCAATTGGTCACTGAAAGAGGTATTCGATGGGTTGCTCCTGGCTTGCCCGAAGAGGCGGCGAACGCGACAAGCAGTGTTGAGTAGACGTTATGGCAATGACAATTGGATTAGAGGGACCAAACTGTTCAAGCCCAAACATAACATAATCACTTGTTTAGAATGCGGTAGTTTTCATGAAATCCACACTATATGTAGGGCTTGTTACAAAAAAGTAGAGGAGGAGTCAAAGCAAATTATTCAAGAGATAAAGAATATGTGGGGTCGTAGTGCAGTTGATAAAGAAGTACAAGTTATATATAAAGGAGAAACAGCCTCACCAACAGAGCAAAAGAGAGTTGTCGAGTTAGAGAGGCATCGACCATTGTGGTTCGTGCCAAATTTAAGTCAGCTATCAGCGAATCCAACCAGACATATTGGAGGACCTGTTAAGGAAGCTGAAAGTCTGGTAGTCAAGATCAAGGGCGACGATCGTCAAACAGATTAAACTTTATTGGATGTTGCGCCCCATCTCAGCCCCCATGAAGTGTTGATATGAAGAGAATTGTATCGTTTTGCTTCAAGGTATAGCTAGTTGCGCCATAAATTTCGTAGTCGACATCGTTTACTAAGACTAATATACCCGGTCTAATCTTTTCCCCAGTTGCGAACAGTTCTTCTCTCTCCTTGATGAAATTCTCTCTCAAATATTCGATCAGTTTTCCGATATTCCAATTTTCATGTTTCGATTCTGGTAGCTCGAGATCGAGAGCTTTTCTTCCACCGAAAAGAATCTCTAAGCCGCCACCGAATTCAACTCTTACCTGCATCACCTTTAATATGCTGGGATCACTATGTGATGGTTCTTCTGGTCTGATGTCGTAGATCGTCGCATCGCTCAAGTGAAAACATCACTCGGAATGTTTGCTTGTTTGACAATTCACCGAGAATAATATTGGTAGTGCACCATGCGCGCGTTACGCGAAATTCGAAAGCTCCTACGTGGAATGGTTCAGAAAAGCCACTCTATCGAATAATCAATCGTAACTAATTTATTGAACAAATTCCCAAGTAACCAGGAGCCCGTGGATCGTCATGGTGGCCGAAGATATATTGTTGCACGGGGCATTGCTCGCAAGCTCGACCATGTTCAGTTATACCATAACACATCGACTGATACCTGTTGTCGCAAATCACTTTTTGACGAAGACCAAGCTACATGGAATCGACATGGGGAAAAAAGACGCAAACAAGATACCGGAATCGCTGGGTATTGTGGTTGGTCTAACATACTTAGCATCGTTTTTATTGTTTTCCGTTATCTCCCCATATATATTAGTAAGCGTGAACATATTGAACAGCTATTCCCTATCAGATGTGTTTTGCAGCTCATCTTTTAGTGATGGTCTAGGCTACAGCAATAGCCTTAGCAATTTGGCTGCAGTGACGTCAATATTTGCAATGCTCATGTTGGGCTTCATCGATGATTGTTATGATCTCAGATGGAGGTATAAGCTCTTCTTCCCGTTTGCGGCAACCATACCCCTGCTCAGCGTATATTATTACAATTATCGTGATAGAACAACAATCCTGGTGCCTCAATTCATATCTCGGAATCTAAATCTCGACGAACACCTGAACATAGGTCTCTTCTATTACATTTTCATGTTGATGTTTGTTATTTTTTGCACAAATGCTATAAACATCTACGCCGGAATCAATGGACTGGAGGCCGGTCAGACTATAGTGCTAACAGTTACCATAATATTATACAACCTAGTTGAAGTAACCACAAATTCAGATTGCGATGGATTTCATGTTCTATCTTTGCAGCTTCTACTACCCTTCCTATTTTGTAGTGCCGCCTTATATCAATACAATCGCTATCCGGCCAAAGTTTTTGTCGGCGACTCTTTCTGTTACTTTGCGGGCATGACAATAGCAGTGGTAGGAATTCTAGGTCACTTTTCTGAAGAAATACTCATATTTGCGACACCACAGGTGTTCAACTTCCTGTTGTCTGTACCCCAGCTGTTCAAGATACTACCATGTCCGAGGCATCGACTTCCGAAGTTTAATGGTGAAAGTGGACTCAGGGAGCCGTCTACCTTCAAGTTCAAGTACACGAACTTGAACTTTTTGGGCAGAATCGTGATTAAGGTTTACTCAGCGCTTGGATTTGCTAGGTTGGAAAGGGTGCAAGAGGATGCATCTAGCGATAGCGATGATGCAGCTGCTAATCGTGAATCCGGAGATCAATTCACTTCGAACAACCTGACATTGATAAACCTATGGCTCTGTTGGTTCGGAGCGATGGATGAGAAAAGTCTGTGTTACCAGCTAGTCAGATTCCAGGCCTGCCTCTCTTTCCTGGCGCTGGCTGTTCTGACGTTTATCAAGATGGATTTGGAATAAAGAAGCAAGATAAGGAATCTGACGAGGCTTCATCGTTGGCTGGGGTGGTGGTTGAGTGTTTTGGCGCTAGGGTGCGAGCGTACGAGGTGGGGCCGCCGGGGTTCGATTCAAAAAGGGCGCCCAGTAGTGTGGTTTCGCGAGCTTGGTTAGCTAGCCTCCTCTCGTTGCGCGTCT
>Ga0209372_1000262_pt1 | contig 33869 bp, 23 predicted proteins | sample AgamicAtPe_FD_187170 | JGI IMG/M metagenome (GOLD analysis project Ga0209372, IMG submission 187170) | Agave microbial communities from Guanajuato, Mexico - At.P.e (SPAdes) (version 2) | ecosystem: Host-associated > Plants > Phyllosphere > Phylloplane/Leaf | place: Guanajuato, Mexico | collected... | reverse complement strand
ACATGGCCTGCTGCATCCCTTGAAACGGGTCCATCATCATCATGGACATCGGAGACATGAACCCACGCGGCATCATGGAATTGATTGGATTTGGTTGCATCTGCATGCCAGGTAACATGCCGAAATCTGGGAACATGTTCATGGGCATGCCCATGCCCATGCTCTGCAACATGTTCCTCATCAACCGATCACTGTTCATTTTTTGACGTTTTTAATGTCTCGCTCCAACTGAAGCTCTTTCCTCAAGAAAGTTGAGATTGATTAGAACACAAATCGATGTTGATGACCACAATATGTATGTATAAGTCAATATAGCGAGAAAAATGTGGTATTAGATGGAAAATAGGTTCAAGTTTGGTAGACCATTAAGCAATTGTTATCGACACGGTTTCTAGAAACTACCCTCCTCTACCAGCACGAACCATTGGACTCTAAATGGTGCGCACCATGTGCACCTTGCATCATGCAACTGCGAGTTGGGGAAAAGGGGGGGAGTCCATTTTAGTCTGCGTCTGCGCAGAGAACGATGGGGTGTTATCGCGCGTAGAGGGAACTGAGCGAAGCCCAGCGATCGTAGCCGAATGAGGGTTCTGGTCTGGGGGTTTCGGACGGCAAGCCTCAGAGAGTTGAACCGTTGGACCGTCCAAGTTCGATGGGATTTTAGTTGGTTGCGGGGCAGCCACCGCCTGTGGTTTGTGCTGTGATGCAGCGCAAACGTCCGCCCGCTCGCTTGCTAGCCACCGTGATTCTCTGTGCGGAACTTTTTGGGTTGGATCCAATTGCATGACAGACCCGCTGCGACGAGTCCGAGCAATGTCCGAGTGAGAGGGGAGATGGTGTCTTCTCTCCCTCCAATGTGTGTGCGCTAGCAAACTGCTCAAATCTCTTCATGGTCTCTCGCAGCGTTTGGCCATCCAGCTCTTTTCCATCCGACCATCCTTGCGCTGAGCTCCAGCGCTTAGAGACTCGCTGTTATTTAGCAAGCCTGTATACATTTGGCACTGTCGGTTTAGTTGGCCAAAGCTTGTCGGCGGCAAAGGCAGTTCACTTTGTTCATCGCGAGTCAAATTCGCAAGAAGTGCCCATTACTCATAGCGCTTCTTTCCTGCCTAAGTGGGGCGACATCAACCCACTAGCATTGACAACGAGTTGGAAGTCCGCAACTGTATTAGAGAGTCTCCAATCGATATAAGGAGAAAACATGTATATTTACACCCTCCAACTGCTCCATAAATCACATCCATCATTTGCACTCTGTTTGCTCAATAGAGATATATTTTGTTATAGAGAAAATTTTAAACCCCTCACCCAAACTGCAACATGAGGACTCCGCATCACAACAATCAACTTCTCGCCCCAACTTCTCGCTCTCCAATCAGAGCGGCGCATTTTAGACCTAAGCACCATTTCCTAACCATGCTTAAGCCATACACAATATTCCTCATCACAATCACTGCTATCCTAGCCCACCTACTCATCCACAGTGTCGCCGCTCAACTACAACCACAACAGCAACAAACTGGCATCCATTTCATCAACAGACCAATCCCTCTGCAAGCTGTTGTGCCTCCAAAGGCGAGTCCTGGCACAGTCATCTACAAATTACAGGCCAGAGCAGACAGCCCAAATGGGCACAACAATATCAAATATGTTCTTTCACTTGACAGATCAGGCGGCCGCTTTGAGGTGGACGATCGATCTGGTGAAGTGCGAACGAGGGGTAGCGAACCTTTTCCTATTGACAAGGAGTACTCCATTTATGTTAGGGCCGAAGATCATAGTCGGCTACTAAACTCACTCGACAGCAAGTATCCCATGACGCCAGAGATGCGAATGTCCATTGTGGTTGGCCGGCGAGCGCCCCAATTCTACATGGAAAAGTACTCTGTTAGTATTCGTGAGGATACGAAGAAGGATTCGGACATCATCGAGATCAGGGCCAAGTCATTTTCAGACCGAGAGATCAGGTATACCCTTCAGGTTAAGAACAAAGGAACTGGCACCTTTATCATCGAACCAACGAGCGGAAAGATCAAGCTAGCCAAAGAGCTTGATTATGAAGATATTCGTCAGCCTCGATCATACACATTGAGAGTGAACGCATCCGAAGATTCGGGCGGTTTTACGTCGTCCACAGAGGTCACTATTGGCATACTTGATGTCAACGATAACGCTCCCAGATTTGAACTGCCAGACTATCAGGTTTATAACGTGCTAGAAGATGTCAAAATCGGCACCAAAATCACCACCATTTCAGCCATCGATTTGGACTCTGGTCGTAATGCTGAGATTGAATATTCGATAGATAGAAACGAGTTTTCCATTGACTCCAGAGGTAACATATACACAAGCCGTCGCTTGGATGCCGATGTCAACAACACTTACGTCCTGACAGTCAAAGCAACCGACAAAGGTAGCCCGCCACTCTCGGGAACAGCAGTTGTCCGTGTCTACACTGAGAACACTAATGATGAAGCACCTAAATTTAGCCAGGAAGTGTATACACCCAACGTAGATGAGAATGCTGGACCAAAGACTCTCGTCACAACTGTTGTCGCAAGCGATAAAGATGGTGACAATGTAGTTTTTGGTTTTGCACCGAACACCAAAACGTCTTTGTTCCAAATAGATGACCGAACAGGGGTTATTAGATTATCTAACAACGCAATTAAGCTAGATAGAGATAAGTATGAACTAAACGTGACTGCTAAAGACGACGGTAAATGTTGTGAAGGGAAAGGCAATAATGTGATTCATACAAGCACTGCCCTCGTTGTTGTATTCATAACAGACGTGAATGACCAGAAGCCCACTTTCGAAGATTGTGCAAATTATAATCCCACAATTAGAGAGGGTCTGCCATTCCTGACATCAGTTACCACTGTCAAGGCTACCGATAATGATAAGGGCCATAATGGTCAAGTCCGTTATTCTATTGTGCAGCAGCATCATCAAAAGGGGTCGAAATTCACCATCGATGAAATAACAGGTGAAATTAAGACAAATAAGGTCTTCGACCGAGAAGGAGAAGATGGAAGATTTGTAAGCGTGACCGTAAAAGCCGTCGATCGTGGTTCACCACCCCTTGAGGGTGTTTGTTCATTCAAAGTTGAGATTACCGACGCAAACGATAACCCTCCTCTCTTCGATAGACAAGAATACCACGAAAATGTTCGGCAAGACATGTCAATTGGATCTCATATCCTCAGAGTTTCTGCGTCCGATGAGGATGTTGACTTGAATGGAGCTATCAGATATAGTATAGCCGCAAGCGGTCGCCGCGATGATCTCGATTACTTCTCAGTGAGCTCTGAAACAGGATGGATCTCATTGAGAAAACCGCTGGATCGCGATTCATACCAACTAAGGGCCATAGCTCGAGATCAAGCTCCGCCTTATCACAACGCCACAGTTGAAGTCATCCTTGACGTAGTCGATCGTGCAAACAGTCCACCGCAATGGGACCAATCTGTTTATACGAAACGAATCAGAGAAAATGCGCGAATGTCCTCTGAGATAATCTCTATAAAAGCAAGCTCTGGAATCAAAGATAACAACAACGTCTTCTATACGATCATCCGGGGTAGCACAGAGCAAACGAACAAAATGACAACTTTCTATCTCACCACCAGAGCCGAGGGTCCATACACCTACGCTGATATATTTTTGAATTATAATCTAGATTACGAGAGAATCACTTATTACAATCTAACAGTCCGGGCTGAGAATGATGGCAATCAACAATTAGCCTCTGAATGTTCTGTCAACATAGAGGTTGAGGATGTCAACGATGAGATACCGCTTTTCGTCGAACGAGAGCAGCAGACAGTTCTTGAATCTATGCCTCCGGGCACACGAGTGACTCAAGTCCAGGCGATAGACAAAGATGGAACTTCGCCAAACAATGTGGTGTTCTACTCGATCGAGAGTCAGGATGGAGTGGAACAGAACTTCACCATCGACCGTAACACCGGAGATATTTTCACCAGGGTCGAGTTCGATCGTGAAGAAAAGCAAAACTATGCTCTAATTGTCCGAGCCACTGATGGAGCACCGTCCGACCGCCCAGGCTCCGAAGGCCGACCCAATTCTGTCACAACCAAAATCCGCATCGGCATTGGCGACAAAAACGACAACAGTCCCTATTTCGACAGTTCACTCTACGAGGCGGAGGTAAATGAAGACGAGGACAACCTCCACGTACTTATAACAGTCACTGCCAAAGACAAAGATGAGTCCTCAAAGCTGCGATACGAAATTGTCAAAGGAAATATAGGTGGGGGTGCTTTTGCCGTAAACAATGAGACTGGCGCAATATACGTCGCTGGCCCGTTGGACTACGAGCTACGTAAGGAGGTAAGTATAACTGAGGAGCCACATGAATGCATTGGTCTTTCGAACTCAATCATCTCTTACAAGTCTAAACACCACCTCGTCTTCTCTAGTACACTCTTGTTCTTGTCGCCTCCGACAACTTGAATGAAAACTACACAAACGTTGTCATCAAAGTCAAAGGTATACTCTGCTCCAGTCTTAAGACTACCTATCGCACCCTCTTTCTCTCAAACTCACGCTCGTTACCCACACTCCATCACTCCAACAGACGTTAATGACAATCCACCGATTTTCGATCGACCGACTTATCAGACCACTATTGTAGAGGGAGATGATAGGAAGTTACCGAAAAAAATTCTACAGGTCATTATCCTGACACTTCTCTGTGCCATCATTCCTACTGTAAACCATATATCTACTCCCCTAACAATCCGCTTTATGCCACCCATCTTGAGTTCGAAAGTCCAACATCATTCAATTATCAATGCATGTTACTTGTTTGAGACTAATCAATAACTTCGCCACCTTTTTTAGTACAACCTTACCCTAGTAGTTCACGACACTTTGCTCGAGAATAGTACCACTGTTCGAGTGAAAGTTAAAGATGTCAATGATTTACCACCTAAGTTCAGTAGTGTTGTCTACTCCGTAACGATCGATGAGGAAATGAGGGAAAGACAAAGCATTTTACAGGTAATTTTCTTATTTTTTGTTTCCCCTGAGCCAGAACCCATCCTTGGTTGGTTTACAGTATGGAACGATCCATAAATTCGGAGAACCCCATCCAAATTAACTCGCTCATCTTTCAAACTTTAGGTTTCTGCAATCGACGGAGATAGGGATAGGCCTCAGAATATTGTTTACTTTTTGACTGATCAAGGAACTGGCGACAAAAATGAACGATATTTCTCGATCAATTCGAACACTGGAGAGATTTTTGTCGAGCGACCTCTCGACAGAGATGCACCGCACGGTAGACCTGTGTGGCGATTTACTGTCTATGCCGAGGACGAGGGCGGTCATAACGGTTTGGTTGGTTATGCCGATGTTGTGGTCAACTTGAAAGACATCAACGACAACAATCCCTTTTTCCCTAATAACGTCTACATCGGGAACGTTAGTGAACGCGGTGTAGCGAATCAAGCCGTCATGACTATGCAAGCCATTGATTACGATGATCCTCATGAGGGTAGCAATGCAAAGCTTCGCTATGCAATCGAGCAAAATCAGCTTAACGAACAGGGCGAATTGATTTTCCGGATCGACGAAGAGACTGGCGTTATTTACACCGCCGTTGGCCAACTTGATAGAGAGACTAACCCTGAGTATAACTTGAAAATCACTGCCACAGACGGTGGCGGTAATCAAGGCCATGCTCAGGCTATCATAAAGGTCAAAGATATCAACGACATGCCACCCAGCTTCGCCAAACCTGACTGGTTTGTTGAGGTCGATGAAACGCTAGATTCAAAGATTCCAGAAACACCGATATTGATTGTTCAAGTGAACGATGCTGATTCACTCGAGTCTAACCGTTTCAGCTACAAAGTTCTAGATAACAGTCAAGGTGCAGATAAATTTACAATGGTTACTAACGCAGACGGTACAGGCTCTCTTAAAATCGCTAAGCCTCTGGATTTTGAAGATATAGAACAGAAGTACGGATTTAATATAACCATACAAGTTAACGACGGTGGTGAAGTAGAGGGTATATCGCACACTGATACAGCCATCGTTCGAATACGTCTTAGAGACATCAACGACAACCCACCTGAGTTTGAACGACAATCAATAGAGGTGACCGTTCGTGAGGACGCTCCGAGAGGTACTCAACTTGCCAACTTCACTGCCCGAGATCCGGACCAAGGTGGTAATTCCAAGGTTAGATACGCAATAGAAAGGTCGACCGACAGAAGGAAACAATTTGCTATAAATCCCAAGACCGGAACAGTTACTATCCAAAGACCCCTTGACCGTGAGGAACAACCGAGAATGTCGATCAAAATTCTGGCTATAGATGATGGTGTGCCACAGCGAACTGCAGTTGCAACTCTCACAGTTGTGCTCGATGATGTAAATGACAATCCTCCGAAGTTCTTGAAAGACTATGTTGCAATTATATACGAAAACAGCCCACCCAGTAAAATCGAAGAAATTCAAGCTGCCGATCTTGACGATAGAACTGCTGGCAATGGTCCACCTTTCCAATTCAGGATGGATCCTAACGCTCCACAGCACATAAAAGATTTGTTCGAGGTAACCAACGAGTCTGGCACAGGTGAGGGTATTGCATATGTCTACACAAAGCAAGTGCTTGATAGAGAGGTCCAGAAAGAGTATCAAGTACCAATCATGATCAAAGACAATGGCAACCCGTCATTGTCAGCAACAAGCAATCTTACAGTTATAGTCGGTGATATTAATGACAACAAGATGCACCCAGGTAGTAAGACCATCAACATTTACAACTATAAAGGTCAGTACAAGAATATCCCCATTGGACGTGTCCATGTTGAAGATCTAGACGATTGGGACATACATGATAAGAAATTCATGTGGGAAAGCAACATACCACACCCAAATTTCTTTCTCGATGCGCTGAATGGAACAATTTTCATGAAGAACGTCACCGAGGGATCTTACCTCCTTCGGTTTGTCGTCTCGGATAAGAAGTTTACCCAAGACGTGAGAGCGAATGTGACAGTGGTAGTTAAAAACTTGCCCGAAGAAGCCGTATACAATTCTGGCTCGATACGACTGTCAGGTATGAGCGACGAAGACTTTATCAGAGTTTGGGATTGGAAATCGCAAAGACAAGTCCAAAGCAAGTACGAATTACTTCGCGAAACATTATCCAAGATACTGAAAGAATCGACGGAAAATATTGACATCTTTAGTGTCGTAACACACTACCGCAAGGGCAGATATCCAGAGACTGATGTACGTTTCTCAGCTCACGGATCACCTTACCACAAATCAACATTCTTGAATGGATATGTTGCTATAAATAGACGAGCGATCGAGCGAGAACTTGGATTGAATATTTCCATGGTCGGTATTGACGAATGCCTGACAGAATTTATACCCTGCGACGGAAGTTGCTTCAACTCACTCAAGGTGGAACCTTTTCCTTACGTCGTGAACGCAAATCGGACTTCATTAGTGGGTGTTTTCACCCGTGTCTTACCAGTTTGTGAATGCGCTGCCAAAAGTCTTGACGAAATAGATGGGTGCAACTCGCAACCTCCCTTCTGCTTAAACGGTGGAAAATGTTCTATGCTTGGGCGCATAGCGACATGTGAGTGTCCGCCAGGATATACTGGTCCCCAATGTCAGACTACATCAAGAACATTCGGCGGGAAAGGATGGGCATGGTTTCCTCCTCTTGAGCAATGCGAGAACTCTCACCTAAGTCTCGAATTTATGACGGAGTCATCCAGTGGAATTATATTCTACAATGGACCAGTGGATGTTCCTGATAAGGGTATTTCCATCTACTCCGATTTCATATCCTTAGAGCTGGACGTCGGTAAACTGAGATTGCTAGTCGACTTTGGCTCGGGTACATCGGAAGTTGTTATCAACACTTTGAAAGATCTCAATGATGGGGAATGGCATCGCGTCGATATATTTTGGACTCGAGAAGATATTAGGATGGTGGTGGATCATTGTCGCGATGCTAGATTCGATGAGGATACCGACCGTCCATCAATGAATAGGTCTAACTGTGAACAGAAGTCGAGCATCAAGCAATTTAGCGAATTTTTGAACGTCAATTCCCCTCTGCAAATTGGTGGAGTTTTTCATCGAGAACTATCCCAATTCTTTCCCGTCTGGAAGCATAAGCATACCAGAGAAGGTTTCAAAGGATGTATAAGAAACTTTGTGCACAATTCAAGAACATACGATTTAGGTTCTCCCGGAGGCTCCGCTGATAGTGTTAGCGGTTGCAGTGTTTCAGAGGAACGTTGTCAAGCAAATTCGTTAACAAACACTTGCGAACATGGACAGTGCATAGGTAGCTATAAGGCAGCAATCTGCTCCTGTGATCCAGGTTGGACTGGTAGCCGTTGTGATATGGAAACACAAGTTAAGATGTTTCAACAATCCAGCTTCATGCGCTATGCCCTATCTTTCGACCCAAATCCATATATCACCGATATTCAGCTTAGGTTCAGAACCCGTCAGAAAAATGGGGAACTGATCAGAATTACTGGAAAGAATACCCGAGAATACTGCGTGCTCGAGATAAAGGACCGACGTTTGAAATTTAGATATCATTTAAATCAAGTTCATTCGATGAAAGAGTTCGAACTAACACTCTCTGAATACATAGTCAATGATGGCCTTTGGCACACTGTGAGGGTTGTTAGACATGGTAGTACGGCCACGATTGAAGTGGACGGTGGTGGTGGGAAGAAATTTAACGAAATCACCGACTATCAGGACCTACATCAATTGCTGGTCGTTAGTAAGCAAGGAATTATCGTTGGTGGTGATGTAAATCACATGGGCCCGGCAGCGTACTACGTGGAGAACGGTCTCCATGATAGTTGTGTAACTGATATCCGCATCGACCAGCGTCACCTGCCGATGGAAAATGGTTCGGAGAACGCGGCTGTGACAGAAAGTAGAAACATCATAGAAGGTTGTATTTCAACGACAAGTTGCACCAAAGGTCAGAACAGTTGCTCACCACCATTTGTTTGTATGGATCTTTGGAATCATCACGAGTGCACGTAAGTTACCCTTTAACAAGTCAACTAATTATGATAATGCAAGATCTCAGTCCCTCTGTGGTGCTCTTTTCCACCCTCTTTGCTCCTCCTCTGACTCCAATTCTCGAACTATGTCTCACACTCGAACTTCGTGCAAATTCAACTTATTATATTGCTAGCTGCCCTGCCGGTTGGATTTCGACCGAAGATGGCAACTGTGCTGATGATAACGAATGCGTTAGCGACCCATGCTATAACGGTGGCACCTGTACAAATCTAGACAATGGCCAAGGTTTTGCTTGCTCCTGTCCTGATGGTTTTACGGGCGATATATGCCATTTACCTGTTCAAGAAAAAATAATCCTAGTAGCTAGTGGTGCCTATTGGGTAATCGCATTCGTTCTCATCAACGTCTTAGGTAAGCTAGGGATCCTTTAACTATCTGCTGCTCATCTCTTACATCCCCCGCTCGTGTTCACCTTTAACGCATTATCATAATTTAGTTTTGATCTCGTTTGTATAATGTACGACTTTTTTAATTAACTTGCATGATTGAACCCCCCCTTGCTTAATCAACGTAACCACGCCGCAATTCAGATGTCCAAAAGGATTAGAAAAGAAAGATACAGCACCACCTACCTGTGGCGATAAAGACGAATGTTGGTACTTGTCATGCGGGTCAGGTGGTGTTTGTAATAACATTGACTTCGGAGCAGGATTCTACTGTGAATGCCCGATATCGTTTGAAGAATTTAAAACCTGCACGAATTGCACCTGCGATAACATGTTAATTGACTCACAATCAGTTTTACAAATAAGCTCCCGCGCTGTAGTTGCCATAATTTCGGTTTGCATGCTTATGAGTTGTACGCATCATAATGTCTAGGTTATACTTAACCGTCACTAGTACAAATACTAACCCGATTCTCTCCAACCAACTTAGTCTTGATTGTAGCACTATTTTTCATGATGAGGAGGAGCAACATGGACCAAAAGTATGGACCTAGCGATCCAGACGACGATGTCAGAGAAAATATCATCAGTTATGATGATGAAGGCGGTGGTGAGGACGATATGCATGCATTTGACATTACACCTTTGAGAATACCAGTTGATTCTAGCGGCACCATGATCTCAGCAAGAGGAAAACAAAACATATTCAGCAAGCCCGGAATATTAAAAGATCTCACCAAAGGCACCACTTATGACACCGAAACCCCCTATGAAACTGAGGTTTCCGGAGGACAGTTCGTTGATCCTGGTGTCCGTTTGATCGATGGTCAGGAGCGAGGTGCTACCTCTAGAGCTTTAGATGATCTCAGAAACTATGCCTACGAAGGTTGTGGAAGCACTGCTGGCTCACTAAGCTCCCTAGCGTCTGTCGGCAACGGCGAAGACGAAAATCAAGACTTCGACTATCTTAGTCGATGGGGCCCCAGATTCCAGAAGTTAGCTTACTTATATAGTCACAATGAGTCAAACGATCCGTAAAATGATCGGCGCAAATATTCTCTATCAATGTAATGACATAGATTTCACTATATCTCACTACATGTATCGAAACAAAATGATCCAGAAACTTTTGTAACATTAAAAATCATAGATAGGACTAACCATGTGTTGGACCGCTTGTTCTTGTCACCTGACCCAATATAGCTGAGGAGGGGCCGACTCATCTAATTCCATTATAGCCAACACGTTTGCTCATATCTCCGTGCGTACTTGTCGCCCAATTCGCACACTGACACACGAGTTCGTCTTGTTCGAAGCTGAAATCCACAACCACTTCGGTTTATTCTAGACGCCCCGGCATTCGTTTCCACGATCCATTGCTAAAGATCTTCAACCTCGCAGCATTACGCTCGACTACTATCAAGTCATGGCGTTTATACTCGCCAAGCTCCGAAATCGCTCGTTTATTGAGATGGCACGAAGACATCTCACGCTAAGTCATGCCAGGAGATCAAATTCAGCTGACAAAACACCACCTAAGGCCCCCATGTCAAAAGCAAACTACCCCATCTTAGATAAGGGCCCAATATCATGGAAGTCGCTTCTGATAGGAGGATCAACGCTCGGACTTCTGACGGCGTACTTTGTTTATCTAAAGAACGAGCGTCACAAGAAGATAGAGCGAGAAAAGAGCCGTTCAATTGGAAAAGCGGCTATTGGTGGGTCCTTCGAGTTAGTCGATACAGAGGGCAAGATTAGAACGTCAGAAGAATTTCGCGGAAAATGGTTGTTAATTTACTTTGGTTTCACCCATTGCCCCGACGTATGCCCAGAGGAACTTGAAAAGTTGGCTACAGTTTTGGATATGTTGGAGAAGAAAAATATTGAAGTTGTTCCGCTGTTTATCTCAGTAGACCCCGAGAGAGACACACCGGAGCTCATCAAGAAGTATCTCAAGGAATTCTCAGATAAGTTCATTGGCTTGACAGGCGACAAAAGTCAAATAGAACGAGCAACAAGAGCTTATAGGGTTTATTACAGCGTTGGACCCAAGGATCAAGATAACGACTACATTGTTGACCATACCATAATTTCCTATCTCATTGACCCGAAAGGCGAGCTTGTCGATTACTTTGGGCAGACTAAGACGGCTGACGACATCTTTGGATCCATAGTATACAATGTTAAATTCAAATGAGGTTATTTAGATCAGCCTTGACTTCATAATGTGATATCCTAACTTAATAGTCCTCATCTAACATTATGAACCTCTCGCTAACCATAAATATAAGGCTATCATAAGCATGAGGACCATTAGGAATGTGTAGCAACATACACGTCTATTTTTGCGGTTCGACCTCATTAGCCCAATCAACCTCTTGTGACCTGAACTTAAGGCGGCGAACGTTCTTTCATGACTGTCATCAACATCATCTAACATTGGTATGTGATCGCGAGTTTCCTCCTCAATAGTTACTGCCACATGCTTCAATCTTGCCAACTTTGTTGCCAGTCTCTCTGCCCTAGCTTTGTTGTCTTGATCAATTACGCTGTTATCGTCAACCGTATCAACAAACCTACTCATTCTGAGGCGATTGCTAAATACGGCTCTCAAGAGTCCTCAAACTGGGAATTATCAACAGCTGGGACACATTCTTGTGAATAATGAAGGATCCGTGGTTGAAATAAACACCATGTCCATTGATGTCATGTCGCTCGACGGGAACTGGGATGGGTCAAATGAAGTTAGTCCTGGTGATACATGTCAGTTGGGAAGGATCAATATACGGTGATATTTCGGGATATCTGATAAAGTGAGTTTTATGTCTCATTTGAAGCAGTCCACGAACGAATGTTGCGCGCTCTAATGCGTTGATCATGAGTTTTTAGCTCTAACAGTGGATGTGTCAGTGATGCCCATCTCAATCGTGCGAAGTCTGTCAAAGATATGATGGTTCTTCTTTCATCTTTTTAATCGGGGCCACCCCAGGTATTGTCTTGACACATTTATATTGGACCCTTTCATTACGGGTTTTAAGGATTTTACATGACCAAGCCGCATAAATTTTACGAACAAACAAATCCGAGTCGCAAAGAGCCATTGGATGGTGTCTATTTCAATTCAACAGCCAATCGAACAATCCCTCATCATGGCCAATGAGCACGAGCTTACAAACGAGTTCAAGGCTGGATTCAGGCTTCTCACCAAATTCCAAGACCAATGGGAACAGATACACTCCAACAGTAAGAGGAACATCACTAAAACTAAGAGAGCGTTCACTAAACTTGTTTCAATAGAAAACAGCTGTGATAGAAGGCTCAATGAGCTGGACAAGCTTACTGAGAGCCACAGATCACTGGCGAAACTCGATCAACAAATCGAGGTTCTGGAAGGGGATCTCAAGACATTGGAATGTTATTTTGTCCGAATTGAGAGTGCACTGATCACATTGAAGGACCAAAAAGAGCGCATCGAAGCAAATGACGCATTGATGGCTATTGGTGCTGACTTGCAGCGACAAGTTAATCAACGGAGGTTTCTCTCTGGTGCTCGTAAAGAAAGTCTCAAGTTGGAGCATCTCAATAGGGTAGCAGTGCTTGAGGAGAAGCAGCAAAAAGAACTTGAAGATAGGAGGCGGCTTCTCGGCGAGGCATTCGAAGAAGAAAAGTCCCACTACCTTGACAAATCTAAGGGGCATAGGTAAATCGTAAGGCGTTTTACAATGATTGATCTTGCGAGCTGTGCTTTATATGAGGTTTAGTTCGGAGGAGAACGACGCCGCGATTATCGTATCTGATCAGTGTGATAGAACTATCATGTTCCACAATAAATGGGCACAAAGCCTCATTCAGATCAAGTGAGACTTGATACCTTCCGCGTCGAACTCTTCGATTGCTTGGACAGACCTCGACACATGACAGTAGAGCTTCTGAATGAAATCAGATATCACCATGTGCGAGATAATGTCGTTTTTCTACTTACCAGTCAATCTCCTTATAATTTTATCGACATCCTCTGGGGGAACAAGTGAATCCGTCCCGCCTACCCAAACCGAAATCGACCGAGAAATAATCTTCGATATATCATAGAATGGCGCAGTTGGCTGACCGTATGCGATCAAGTTCCGATTTGAATCTGCATAGTCATAATATTGCATTTTACCCTTAAGTACAGATTGGATAAGAGATGCCGATTCATGGGAGCTGATTGTACTTGGAAAAGCACCAGTAAAACCAGGTTTCTAAATTCGTGTGGATAGTTAGAGAGAGAGGGTTAAATTTGATGTGATGATTTTGCAGAGGTTACTCACGATCTTTTGTTGGTCGCCTCCATAACCAAACAACAAGTCCACCAATCCTGTGCAAACAGATGATTGCAACAGTTCTGTCTGACATAATACGGATTCCAAATTATGAAACAGAGGAACGAATATTTGAGGGGGTAATGGTCCAATATAGCTCATGATGGGGTATCTCAGTAACAGCGACCCTATGCCAATCAACGGATTCTTTGTGAAGGTGCTACCTAGGTCCAATGCTGGAGCCCACGCTAGAAACTTGGATACTGCAACGACAGATATTGATTAATTTTCACATTTGCCCCAGAAAGGTGTGTCTAATTTTGGAACTCACCTTTCCTTGCTAGACTTGGATATTCAGTTAGAGACATGAAACCCAATGCAGAGCCAGCTGAATGACCAACCAACACCAGCTTTGGTCTACCTGTCTCCTCGAGAACGTAGTCAATGACCTCAGGTATATCGTATTTTGCCTGCTCATCGAGCGAATAGTTCCAAAATCTAGGATTTATGTTATCCGACAAATGCGATAGGTCCAGTTGAGTCGAAAATAAAGTCTGTAAGAGCCCTGTTAAAGGTGCGTCAGTTTCCGGATTTACCTGGCGCTTCTTCCTTCCACCGATGAAAGGTGAATCGCCCACGAGAGTTCCAACGATATTTGAGATAGGATTCTTGAAGGGTTGACAATCTTGGCCCACGTGATTCAAAGAATCGGGTGAACCTCGTCGGTTCAACAGCCAAACTTCGTGGCCGAAATTCAAGGCCGTAAAGACAAGGGAGTTTGAAGTAGGATCGTCCTTGAGCAGTTCAGTGAGAGCCTCTGCCGGCATAGATCCAGCATCCAAATCACTGTAATCCTTCGGAGTTGCATCGACCGAGTTGACTACAAAACATTTGGAAGTCGTTAGGACCCCATGCAAGAACAAAATCGGTTCTTTGTCGAGAGTTCTAGAGACGTTTTTGATTATCAGCGGGTTTGTGGCCTTGACAAGGTTGAGTATATGCCCACTAGAAGTGACTACATAGTGATCCTCAGCTGAATAGCCCCTGAAACGGATAATGTCTGAGGTGCTTGCATCAAGTTCGTCCTGTGTAGTTGTATCGTCCGTTGCAACTAGATTTGCGGTCAATATCAGCGAGCAAATGACACGTAAAGCTAGAACATTTCGTATCATCTTGATTCTCTGGATCTTGTTAACAGCGGAATAGAACGACTTACTCAAGAAAACTCATAATATATCGGGGGAATAAGTTTTAGTAGATACAACAGGTGTTGAAGCAATTAGCGCAAGCTCATAGATTTTGCCGAGTTGTTACAATTCAAAGAACTGTTACTGTCTCAGCGAAACCCTCTGTTCTCTCTACCTCTCATCAATCAAGCGTAATCTAGTCTATAGTTTCAATATGCTCATAGCTTACAGAATCGCTCGAACGTGCAACAGATGTGTCCTTTGGCTGGATTCATTTTGTGCAACGGTCTGGTGACAATCTGATCAGGCCGTCCCTAGTAGCTCATCTCTGGTCATAGAGCGACTGAATCGAAACAATCTCACCTGCAACAGTGGCGAACTAGCTTTGATATGAGATTAGCAGGTCCACCGAGAAGCCTCGTAAGCACTGCTCGATGAGTACCCTTGAAGTGACCTGGATGCTTTGTCATATAGAGCCGACACTGTTGATCTCTGGTGCTCGTTGAAGGTCGCCCATAGAACCATTAGATAAGCACACATGAAGCCTATTTTGAGCTTGGAACTGTTGAGTTGCAGATTTATTGTTCTGTAGGTAGTTCTGGGGTACTAAACCATCGCCACTTTCAGACAACATGATGAAGCTAGGATGTGGGTGCGAATTAAAGGCTGGTTCACCGAGTTCCAGATTCAATGGGAGTAAATCCACTCTGATTGTCGGACTGCCGAACCGAAAGCTTTCGCCTTACTTGAATTAGGAGAAAACAGCTGTGATACAAGACTCAATGAACTACAGCGGCTCATTTAGAGCTTCATTTCTCCAGCAAAATTTGTTCAGCGATTGAAAGTTTTAGAGGGTAATCTCGGGGTGTTCGAGAGTTGTTCTGTCCATTAGATTGTAGAACAGGACAGAGAATCAGGCGAGTCTCGTTGATTCTCTGTCAGCCAAACTGACCGAAATTAGGGGCTGTGAAGAGGGTCGAGTTGAATCATCTCTGACCAACTCGTTGAGAAGATCCTTTGCTGGCCTAGATCTAGCATCCAAGCGACGATAATCGTTTGGATTCACACAATACTGGTCCTTTTTCAATTTTATTGAATTATCTAATCTGAATATTAGAACGAAATAGTATCTATGTAAAATCAACCTGACTTCCATCCTAACCTAACTTATCATCGTCCAACTGAGGCGCAATTGTTGAGTCGTCGCGGAATCAGCACCATGGTTGAGTGCGAGCTGAGAGGAGCGCTGTTCAACAGATGCTGGTCGCACCCTAGCGTCTTCATAACTCAACGATTCTGATTCACCAGAATCCCCAAAACTAGGGCTGAATGTCTAGCAAGGCCATCTTAAAGGGTGATTGGGTAGCGTTGCGCTCAGTATCCCTTAACTGGAGCTGGGGCTGCGTACGCTGGCGCTGGTGCTGGAGCTGGGTAGGCTGCGATTGCTGGCGCTGCAACAGGCACAGCTGCCGGAACGTGAGCGACGGCTGGGACGTGCGCAACTCCTGGAACGTGCGAGACGATGTTCTCGACCAATGGTGGACGTGGCACCAAGTAGCTGTCATACCTGGTTGGGCCTGGAACGGCAACTTGGCCGAGCACTGGCGAGATGATGGGGCTGAAAACTGGGGCTGTGATCAAGCTACCTGGCTGGTTCCAGTCGGTTCTGGTGAAGCGTGTTTGTGGAACATTGCTGTATGATCTTGAGACACTGGCGACGTTTCCAACGTGAGCAGAGGTGGTGAAAGATGGTGCAGCCAAAACTGGGGCCGCTGGTAGCAATGGAGCCGCCAGTGGGGCCGCCAAGTAAGAGGCTTGTGAGATTCCGACCAGGCAGAGAAGAGTGATGCCGATTTGCTTGTACATTTTGGCTGAGTTTTGTTGTTTGTTAGGCTTTCGTTAAAGGATTCACTTAGCTGTCTTGGTTGGTTTGGGCTCTCTTTGGATTTGTATGCGCTTGCTTTGGGTTCCTTGAGATGAATGATGGTTCGAACGAAGTTGCAGCACTATTTAAATGGCCGACCCTCCATGGTGACCGCGAGTTCTCGTTGCACTTTGCTTTCGAATAAATTTAAACACCGCTCCGCCCATAATATCGTTGGCAATCCAGTCCATTGTTGTAGTCGTCCAGTGGCCGAGCGTAAAGGACTTCTAAGTTGAGTTAGCGCGCTAGCTTGTGCGTGTTCGCGCGCTTCTACCTGTTGCGCGCGTTGCCCCTTGCTAACCTTTCCCCTTTCTCACCTGCACTCCAATCAAGATCGAATCAGCTGGAATCGACCGATTGGAGGTCTTTGTATTAAGTTAGATCGGATCGAATCGGGCCGAATCGAGAGAGGGTGCGAGTGTTGTTGGGCCAGAAGTTAGCATTGCAACTTCTGTATGTGTAAGCATGCGGAGCTAGAGGAATGGGAACGAGGGCGAACCAGCCAAGACAGGGCAGATAAATCGAGGGAAACGAGACGAATTGGATTGTTTTTGGCCCGATATGGAGCTAGCGGAGGAATGAGTTGGTCGTTTTTAGTCCGTGTCAAAGGCATTGCAAACATCAATCGGGCTTAGTGTTAGCAGGTTTTGCTGGCCAGACCAGGAGCGAAGACAAGGAGGCGGCAGCGCTAGTGGCCTTAAAACTAACGATGGGAGGCCTTTGCCAGGGGGAGGGATGTAGGCGGAGGTGAGGGTTGTTGGCTTACTTGGGAGCGGCAAGCGGGGGGAGGGCGACTTTGTGAGGTGGCGATGTATTGATTAATTATCGGCTAAGTGAGTGAAAAATGGCCGATCACCAGAGACAAGTTGGTGGTCTAATTAGTCATCTCACTTATCTCTATTTGGCAAAACATTTGCGATTCCAAAACTGATCGACTAGAGTTGATTTTGGAAGCGAAAAGAGGAAACGTTTCTCATTTTCGATTGAACTAGCCATGACTAGTTTCGCTTCCCAGATTAGCTTTCCGTCTTATCGCTTGTGGCTCATCTAAGCTAGCCTGTTTGTTATTCTTCCAATCGATGGATTCTCGGATTAGTGGTAGCTATTGGTCCTCTGTAGTGCGATGAGGAAAAACATGACTCCACGTAGACAAAAGAATGTACAAGTGCACGTTGTTGTCTCAAAGTTTCCTCTCGCCACCGAGAGGCCCAGTCAACTTCAAACCTATTATCTCTGGCTCTGGATCAAGCAAACTTGGTTCCACCTGTTTGCCTCTATCTTGTGATCAAAACTTCAACTCAACGCAAAGGGCTCAGCAAGAAGCAGGTGAAAACACGACTGCTGGGGGTCTGCTATTCAAATGAGAGTTGCGCACTGAACTAATTAGATTTTTCGTGTTCCATTTCCCTTATGACTTCCCGCTTATGATTACCTATACAAACCTGCACTGCATCGAACCCAGTCCGAGAAGCCAAGAACAGATATATACAACTCTCACTCAACGCTCGTGCAAACTTTGTTTCCAAAGCCATTGAGTTGCACCTGGAATCAGTGGCCATTTGGTCTTTCAGCAAGCCGAATCCAGTTCTCTCTCTCTACACTCTAGCTGAGTGGTGCTTGTGGTTTGAAGAGAAAAGAATAAAAGTGTAAGGGATAGTTGGAGTCCAGTATAGTGGACGGCTCACAATCTAGACTAGCGAGTGGCAGTGCTACTAGCTCTAATTCAATTACAAGTATCGCCTTTTTGCTAGAATTAGAAAAACCTTGGTCCCTCTTAACCTTGATCTACTCTCCTATTTGGCTAAGGGGAGCGAAAAATTGATTGATTATTCTTCTTGTTGTTATTATTACCATGAGATTCCATCCGCTTTAATCTGCTCGGCTAACTTTTTGCCCTCTAGCTCTAAATCTCGTGGCCACTTGCTATTGAACCCCATGCTCTTTTACTCCTTTCCTCTCTTACATCGCTTGCTTTGATGTTGTTTGTATATAATAGACACTTAAGGCTAATAACCAAATTTGTTGCTCGTATGCAAGCGCTCACAGCCATTGTAAGGATTATCCGACAAACCGCTAAGCGACCCTCGGCTGGTATAACCAGGCCTTTAAGACGCTTTTATCCTCTTGATTAGACCCTTATAACAAGCAGGTATGGCTAGTATTTATACAATCCAGATCGGCCCTACCATAAACAATCTGTTCCTTTCGGTTGTGGATATAAGCTCGTCAGCTCGAACCGCTCGGACGAGCTCATGAGTAAGTCCTGAAATTGGACCCAAAGAGCGTATGGAATCAGGACTAGAAAGATCCAGATCGGAGAAGAAAGTTACAACTCGAACGGTGTCTCTCAGCTAGACAACCATGAGGAAACTCCAAGTTCCTAAAAGCGAACTTCTCTCGCTCTCTATCGCAAGTTGTAAGTCACAGTGCAATATTATTATGAAGGTAAAGAGGATTCGGACGAGAGAATGGTTAGGCGCCTTTCCGCGCCTGGACAAACGTCTCGACGGAATCTTAATTTTAATTATAAGAAGATGGAGGAGGAAAATCTACTAGAATCTTGGTTGTCCCCACTAAATTGTTGCTTGCCCCTATTATCCTCCTTTGATTTCTTTATGTACACTTCAAGAAGCTTTCTCTGGGTCATCGTCAGGCTGCTTAGATAAGGTTCCATTTGTTTGAGGCCAACTTTAGCATGAATTGCCACCATTGCGAATACAGATGCTTTACGTACGCAAATGGCCGCATTGTCGATGCCAATAACAAGTGGTGGCATCAGTTCAGATAAAAATTGGTTCACTATCTCTGTTGGATGCTTCTCGATAAGAGAATTGAAATATTTGATCGTCGTTACAATCTGACTCTCAGCAATTGTATTGTTGTTCATTACTGACATTAGATAGGAGGCTGCCTTACTAAGAGCAATACCATCTCGCTTTTCTGCCGATGCCGCTTGCTGTTGCTGGTGATGTTGCAGTTGTTGTTGTTGCTGTGCCACGTTTGGTGTGGCTTTGTGATTCGAATTATGATGGTTGCTTTGATTGTAGCTATAATTAATTTGTTGGGGTGTAGAATCCTGGTTGTGTTGGAGCATATTTCGTTGCTGTTGTTGCTGATTTAGAGGCGTCGAATGATGATTGATGCTGGTTGTCGTTGGAGTGCAATGATTTGCGGAGCTACTAGTCGGTATGGTGGATTTCGCGGGCGAGTTTATGGTGCCTATCTGACGGGGTCTAGTGTACATCGAGCTGAGGTATACTGCTCGAGCTCGAGCGCGTCGCTGTGCATTGACATCGATGGCGCTAGTTGATCTGGCAGTTGGGGTTCGTATTCGTGAGGGACTTGAGGTAGTATTAACGGATGAAGTAGCAATGCCACTAGTTCCGTTGCTTGACGTTGCGAGGGGCCCCTTCAAACGTGAGACGATGTTGACTGAGGCAGCAATGGAGCTTGGCCCATGGTTGCTGTTCATGGAGGACGTTATCGTTGATTGGCCGGCTGTGTTGAGGTTGCTTGTTATGGAGCCGTAGCCGTTCATCGAGAGGGTAGAACCACCGCCGTGATTTAAATTGTTGAGCATACGTTGGCGCTGTTGGTCGAGCGAATTAAACAGCCGATCAGCTGGTTCCCTAAAGTGCTCTGCGAATACATTAAACGCCCGTCGGGCATATTGACGAGCAAGTTCGTCTGAATTACAGATACCTAATTTAAGAACCTCTTGTAAATCGTTGATGTGGCGCTCAATAATATGCGGGGGCCAGATAGTTACAATACGCTCGGCAATTTCACATAAAGCTCTGTGGATATCTTTCGATTTTGTGGTGGAGAACTGATACTTGATTATTGTGATAAGCCTCGAGTTGTGGGTTGATTGGATTATGAAACGTAGCGCAACAAGGGCAGAAGTGGATACAATTTTGGCACTGTTTGGTATAAGCTTAATTAGTGAAGGTAATAGCATTTCGGCCATGCGGGAGAACTTTTGCTGCAGCCGGCAAGAGAGAAAGGCAATTGTAATGCAAGTCTCTCTCACCACTTGCGAGCGTAAATCACAAATATTATTTTGGAATGGAATTTCCAAAGTTTTGAGGGTAGTTGTGTGAAAATCTTCCGAATCTGCGATTCCACTGTTGACAAGAGATCTAAAATGTTTGATAGCCTGTACCCTGTTATCCCAATCGGCATGCGGGTTTGATATGATTGCCACGACCCTAGCAAGCTCGTTTTCCAGCTTCTTTTGTGTAGCCAAGTTGAGCTTAGGGGTTGAATCAAATGCTTGCAAGAACATGTCCTCACTGGCGCCAATTAAATTTCCCGACCCAGCGCCAGCACTGGCCTTGTTGGCCGCGCCATAGCGACTGGGATTCATTCTTGGACTATTAGTTGCGCCAGACGAGCCCGATTTGCTGGAACACTCTGCGAGAGGGTCTTATGTAAGTGTTTGAGGTAGGTTTAGTTTGCTCTTTCGTGAGTTAATGAGTGCGATTTGTCCTGGTCAACTGTTGAGGGACAGTAACAAGATTTGGGCTTAGCTTGTTTGTTGTTTGATCGATTGGAATGTTAGGTGACAGTTTGACGAAATAGTTGTGAGTTAAAAGAATAGTTTTAATTAAAAGGCTAACCCTTTGAGAAGCGTCTTGCACAACCGAGTCATTAACAATTTGGACAGTAAACATGAGAAAATACTGGCCACGAATATCCTGGCTGCGTGAGTCATATTATTACAACTGTGGTTTCGCTAAGGATTTGCTGCAGGACCGTGCGTAGCACAGCGGCGCCTCGAGAGTTTTGGAGGAATTGCAAGAGGCGGCGCCACGGAGCCAGGGGAGCGGCGCCAGAGCACTAGGTTGGCGCTACTTTTTAAAAAGTCCCCTATTTTGTTAAAACTCGAACACCCTCCGTTGGTTGAGAGGTAAGAGGAACCTGGCATTTTGGCGACAATTTGAGGCAGATTGCGTTACGCGATCGGTGTAGCTAGCCGAGATCCATTAACTAGTTTGTGGAGAATTAGAGCGAGGAGAGTTTGGCGGCGGCGAGAGGGGGGAGCGCATCATGTGGAGGAGACCATTAATCAGGTTATCATCGGGCGGTCGTCTAGCTCGGCCAGGTAGGGCGCGCGAACGAGCGCCAGCAAATCTGGCGGCGTTTTTAGTTCTCACTATCGGGCTTGTTTGCGACAACTCTCGTATTTCAGCCAGAGGAAGGGAGGCAAGCCAACCATTCGGACTGGCTGATCTGGTGGAGGGAGATGAAATCGGATCGAGCTCGTACTGTCCGAGATGGGTGGTTGGGCGGCGCAATTCGCTTTGGAAGCCGCCACTAAGCCAGCCAATGGATTCGAGACAAAACGGAAGCGGGCAAAATTAGTCATTCGAGCCAGTGCAGTGTGTCACGTTAGTGGCCGCCGCTGGAAGGGCGAAAGCAGAATCTTTTTCTCACACTGAATCGCCCCATATTGTGCAACCTCTCTCAGCTGGACCTGGTTTGGTTTTGGTCTTGTTTTGGTTCTACTTTGGCTTTGGTCTGCACTGGCGCAAGTTGGTCCAAATTAAACAGGAGCAAGGGAGAAGTGGAGTCTCTCAGTGCGCGAAATGGTAATAACGAGCAATAATTTCTGGCTGCCATATCGCGCCAAAGTGCTCGAGCGAGAGGCTTGCTCGCATCGGCCTAGTTGCGGCCGCTTTCCGCCGGAAGTGGCGCACGTGCCCAACTAACGAAGTTGGCGAGTGAGCGTGTTTGCTGTCCGCTTGGACATGGGGCGCCGGCGCTGCTGCCGGGCCCGCAGATGGGGCGCCAAACTTCATTAGGCATGAGAGCGAGCGCTGAGTCGTTAGGTTTAAAGCAAATGGCCATCCGCCGAAGCCATCGGGGCCGCGCTGGCCGGTGATCCAAATCAGCGCAACCGATCAAAGGTCGCTCCTCGCCTCCCTGAGCTCGCTTAGCTCCAAACTTGGAAGGCGCACCACTTGGCCCACTTCCCGTCCCAGGAGTGGGCCTTTCAGGGACGATGCAAGCAGTCGCCCTCCCAACCAGCGCCGGCCACTTGGATCGGGCAAACTCGTCCGCAAGCCCCTTTCAACGTAATCATTAAGTCGCCCGCTCCCCGTTTATAAACTCGTGCTCGCGAAACCATGTTTTATATATATTGATTTTGGTCCTTTGGCAAAACTTATGGTGCAGCGAGAGCGCCTTCAATGGATGATCCGCCAGAACTCGGCCGGACCCCATTGCTGGCGCTGATACAACTGGCGCCCAGTGTTGAGAGTTTTCCGCTCCTTTGGGTTGGCAAACAAATGCTATCATTATTTTGTTATGTAACTTGTATGCCAAAAGGAGGAGGAGGCGGCGACAAACTGGAACAGGAGGATTGAATCCATTTTCTGCCTGACGCCGCCAACTTGGCCCCCTGAGCGCAAGCGAGCTGCTGCCGCTAGTGGTGGGCAAGGATTTGGATCTAAACTGAAAAATATTCAAATGGTAACAAGAGAATTGTCATCAGCGTTTGCCACCGGCGATGATTTACAGCGCAAACGAGAAGCTCCCTTCCAGAGGATAGAGTGAGCTTGCGGACTACATTTGGCCTCTGTCGCTCTTTTTGGAGCTATAAAGTGCGAAGTAAGCGAAAATAAGCTCTCGCTTGCGCAACCTGGGGGCTTGTTTGCGACAAAGAGAAGCGCCAAAAAGGAGAGCAGCAGCGGCAGCGGCAGCAGCAATCGAGAGCCAGGATCTCGAGAGATCGATTGATTGAGATTAGATTAGATTAGAATTGGGTTCTGGTTCTTGCTTGGCGCCGACGGCTCCAACTCAAGTTGTCAGGTAGCTGCTTTATTCGTTTTACACATTTGGTTTCGCTTCCTTCGCGGCCTCTGGCTTCCCGTTTCGGTTTTAGTTTTGGTTTCGGTTTCGCTTTTGATCGCGAGAAGCTGGTTGGCGGATGCAGTATTAGTTGGCGTGCATAAAGAGTGCGCATTAACAACAACCATTGCCCGTCCTTCGGCCCCAAAAAACGCGGCCTCCTCCTTTCCCTCTATCAATAAAATCAAAATCATCCCCCCCATTTGCGTTGCGGAAGATTAGCTTTTATCTCTTTTGGTTTCCTTTTGGCTAAGATCACAATTATTTAGATCACTGGTTTCGAGTTAGGATGAGCAAACTGTCTCCCCCTCTCAAGTTCATCCCTCGCAAGTGCATTGCTTTTGAGGGCGCCAACAAGTTTTGGTTTGGTTTTTCCTTTGTTTTGTTCTGTTCTGTTCTGTTCAACACTTTTCACGTGTTTGCTCGCCAGCCTTTTGGCGAGGAGATCGTCGCTTATGAGATTCTAATTTTCCTCCATCTTTGGTCATCTTCCTGTTCCGCCCGTCAACAATGGGCACCAGTTCAATGCTTTGGCGCGCATTAATAGTTTAACGCATAACTGGCCACGTCGTAAATGTTGTCGCCCAAATTTGGACCTCCCTCCTCCTCCTCCTCTCGCCGCCGCTGCTGCTGCTCCAAATCGCGACCAAAGCAGCCTCCCTGCTGCCGATCAATCAGGCCGCCCGGCTGGTGGCGCTGCAAGCCAAACGAGTGCCCCTGTTTTGAACCCGCGCGCCGGAAGTGGTGCGCGGCCACCACGGGTGATTCATTTTCCCGCTGCTGCTGCTGCTGCTGAATCATGGCCGCCCTGAGCGCGTCCGCGTAGTTTGGCTGGCTCTGCCTGCCGGCGGCAGCGCTCTCCTTGGCGCCGCAAGCTCCGCCAGCATCGCCGGCGCCGATCGAGTGGTATTGGTGCTGATTTGCATCGGCGCCGGAAGCAGCGACGCCGCCTAGCGAGCGCGCGGGCCCGCCGCTAATGCAATTGGCCGCCGCACTGGACGCGCGCGCCTCCTCCCCCCGCTTTCCACTAGACAGCTGAGGTTGCTGAGCTTGGCTGGCCGAGGCCACGAGCCTGGAGGTGGTCTGGTTTGGGCCGAAAGTGGCCTGCGCCTGGCTGCCTGAGGTTGGCCGGCTGCTGAACGCCACTAACGGCCCATCCGCTTCCCCCGACTGCGCCTGGCGGCCAGCCTTCGCTTGGTGACATAGCGACTGCTGCTGCTGCTGCTGTTGCCTGATTGCATTGTTCGCGTCAAGCACGAGGAACTGGCCCGCTTGGTCCTGTTGGCCGCAGTGAGAGTGGCGCTCCGACTCCACTTGAGGCTTCAGGGTCATCAGCTGGCGCTGGTCCAGATTGTGCGCCTGGTGGTGCTGCTGGTGGTGGAGGTGGTGGAGGGAGCTGAGCGATCTATTGAGCGTGAAATTGTGTTGCGGCCCGAATTGGTGATGCATTTGGAGTGGGCGCTGCTGCTGCTGCATCACTTGGAATAGATTTGATGCGCCATTCTGTTGCTCGTTGATTGCGGTCGCTGAGTCGTAGATGTGCTGCTGGCCAGTCAGTTGCTGGTACAAATGTTGCGCCTGCATTGCTTGCGACGAGCTTGACGAGTAGGAGGGCCCGCCGGCGCAGTGGAAGTTTGGCGCATACTGCTGCTGCTGGCCGCCGGCCGGCGAGATCAGGAACAGCGACTGGCTGCTTGGCGAAACCTTCACAGGGTTGCTAACCCCAACCGTTGGGCTTCCACTCTTGCCCATCGGTTCGAGCTGGTTTTGGGCCCGATAGAAGCGGGCCCGCTGCTGGTGGGGGGCCAAGCGCGGCTTCTGGCCGCCCAGCGAGCCGGTGCACCAGCAGAGACAGGCCAAGACGCGCGACACTCCCGCAAGCTGGATTGCGCGGCGGAGAGTTCGCCTCTGGGACCAGCTGACTAGGAGCACGAGCGTTAGATTGGTAAGCGCAAACACGTACACTAAGGTCCCGTTGCTTGATTGGCCGCTTCCAGGGCCAAGCGATTGCCTGAGATGGAGGAAGAAGGAGATCCAGCAAATTGAATTGAGCGCTAGGAGGGCCAACAATAGGGCGCAAACAAGCCTGTTTAGATTAGCACCATGATCGGCATCATCGTCCAATGATCGTTCGGTTGGTTTTGGCCGCGCAAGATTGGAGTCAGTGGCGTTTGTTTGATAGGTGGATGGGGTTTTGGTTTAGCGAGAGGTTAGCTGATGTTGGCCTTCATTAGTTGTTGGATTTGTGGCTGGCGGGCGAGCAAGGAGGGCCTCCCACTCTCTTTGGGCGCCCGGCTTTTGCATTTGCGCCAGCAAACTCTAATTGGGCCGGCGCATGCAAACAATGGGCCCGACGGAAGTGGGCCGGCCGAGTGGCGCAAAAGGTTGAAATTGATATCTGAGCGGACGTCTGAGCGGTTAAAGTTTATGGCCTTTCCGTGTTTATGTGCCATCGTTTACGCGCCAACAGCTCGCCCTCAGTGCAGCTAGATAAATACCACCGGCCGACAGGCAGGCTGGCTGGCTGGCTGGCTGGCTGGCTGGCCGGCCGGCGGGCAAACAACAATAACATGCGCGCGGCCAACCTCATGACTTACTCACGGCGCCACCACGTCCGCTCGCATCAAATTAAATCTCGCCCACTCCTCTCTGCTCGCATCGAGTTCGAGTTGGCCAGCTTTGCCGCGAGCCTCCGCTCCTGGTTCTGGGGCGGAATTTGCGCTCATCAGAGACTGGCGGCGGCGGCCCGATGAGGGAGGGGGGGCGCAAAAATTTAATATGTCTATCTGCTCGCCTTCCGGCTCCGAAAGGCGCGACAAGTTGTGAGGGCCAATGGGCATTAAACTCTGGCACTAACGTGGACAGTTTTCAAGGCGAGATGGGGGCATGAAATAAATATCAAAACCACTCTCTCTTTCTCTCGCTGCCCCAATGGGCGCGCAATGATTATATGGCAGACTCAAACTCAAACCAAAACCTCGAAAGCGCAAACCAGCCGAGCAGCCACCTTGGCAGCTCAAATGGAGCGCGCTGTTCAAGTACAAGGCGAGGGGGGATATATGCAAATTTGTGCCTCGCCCTCTTAGTGCGTGAAACTGAGCGGCTGGCTGAGGGGCGAGAGAGGGGCTGGCATAATTGAAATTGAGCTGACACTTTTGCCGAAGCGAGCTCCTGGAAAGTGGCGCCGCCGGTTTCATTTGGTTTGGGATTCGCCAAAGTAGAGCAAACCGGCGCCGTTAATCAGGGAGACGAGGAGGCCAATTTGCTGGCCTTGCGCGAGTTTGGAGCGGCGAGTTCGCCGGAACAAACTCGCCGCTTCCGAGAGCAGTGGAGTTAATTAATTATTCGCGCTCTCCTTTCTCTCTCCGTTGGTCCATTCTGCTTGCTCGTGACGGACTAGTTGTCAAATTGTGTAAACACGCAGCGTTAAGCGCGCCCCAGATAGATGGGCTATGCGCATGTTGGCCCGGCGGGCGCCATTCGTGCCTCTGCCCAAAATTGATTCCCCCTGACCAGCGCACCAGGCCAGGCCAGGCCAGGCCAGACCAGACCAGACTGGACCAGACATGGCGAGCGCGATCGAGCGAGCCCGGCGCCCTAATGGAGCTCCCCAGTTTGCTTGCTGGCTGGCTGGCGCATGTTTTGGTGTCAATTCGGGCGCTGGAAAACAATCGGCCGAGATCACGTAGTTGGCCGCAGCAGAAGTTGCTCGGCTAACCCAACTTCCTGGCCGATGTCGTGCCGCCCCAGCTCAAAGGGGCAGAGCTGGCGGAAGGCGCCGGCTCTGCTAAAGTTCAAGTGCGAGCTTGGAAGGAGCAAGCAAAGATGAGCTAAACTGTCACTTGAACGTGACGCAATAAGTGATTACGTGAACCCGGATCGGAGCGCTCAGATCGGGGCGGCTGATTGTGGGGCCAACGGCGGGCGCTCATTACACTGGCGCCAGCAGCCGACGGCGCCCAATCAGGCTCGCGCAAACTCGCCGGTGGAGGCCGCCAGCCTCTTGTTGGCCGCTTATTTGCATAGGGCTCCAGTTATTGTTTTGGGATCAAACAACCCTTTGCGCGGCCAGCGTCTGGTGGCGCCGATGAAAGTGGCCCATTAATGGGGGCTCGCCGCTAAGCAGGCGCCCACCTAGCTGCCAGGAACAGCGGTTGTTATTTTTGCACTAAATCCCCCTCTCCTCTCCCCCTTTGGCCCCATAGGCTTGAGCTGGAAGAGGATGGCTCGAATCGAAATAAGATGTGCGCCAACGAGAAACAAAACAATATCCCATCCGAGTGCAATATAAATGGGCGCCGCTCGCTGCCAGAATATTGATTCCATCGATCGCAATCTCTCCTCCTCGCGCTCGCCCATTTCCGGCCCCACAACTCACAACTCACAACTCACGGCGCACAGCCCACAACCAACAACGATCGAGCGCGAGTCAAGTCGCTCAATACTTACTTTGCCTCCTTCGAGTTCCTCGTTCTCGGCCAAAAGCTGGCCACCGCTGGCTGGTTTGGGCGCATTGATTGTTTATTCAATACGCATTGCTCGGCCGGCTCGGCGAGCAAGTTGGCCGAGTGACCGCCAAAGGGTCCACTGTGGCCAACGAGGCTTCCATATGGATTCACAAGCGGATGGAGGGGCGGATTCGCTGGCGGCCTCATGGCTGCTGAGGCGCACCTTCTCTCTCCACCATCTTGGCGTCGCAATTGAAACAGTGCCAATGCAGCGAGAATGAGACAGACCTGTGTTCGAGTTGGGCGAGTTCGGTTTGGGAGTTAATTTTTGCGTTCACCGGCTGTCAATCTGCTCAATAGGCGTCAGTTCAAGTCTGGTTTGCTCCATTCCAGTCCAGTCAAATCGAGTGGAGTTGAGTGGAGTCAAGTTGGGAGGCCTGAAGTTGCTCGCTTGGCAAGCGGTCAATCCAGACGGAGGGGGGGGGGCTAATACTTACAATTGGCCCATAATAGAGCAGCTTGGAGAAGGTCGGGTAGCTCGAGTCGACTAGCAGCGGCCAGCTGGCCAGCTGGGCGCCAAAGGTGGTTGTGTAGAGGAGCGAGTTTAGGAGTTGGGCTTTGCCGCTCGAGAGCCAGGCAACGAGAGCAACGAGCGCCAGCGGCAGCCCATGAACCACTAACGAATTCAGCACAGGCCCCTGCAGGCCCCACGGATCCAGCAGGCGCTCGAGGAGGGTGCTCGCGTAGGGCGAGCTTTGGCGTTGGCGATGTTTGCGTTGGTGTTGGTGTTGGTGTTGGTTTTGGTGCTGACGGCTGAGCAGCGAGACTGGCGGCTGCCCATAGAGGCGCGCCGAGTCCTCGAGACGGCCCAGCGCAGTTTGCTGGTCTGCAGACTGGCGGCCGGCCGACGAGAACGATGAGGTTGGCGAGGTGCTCGATTGAGGCCCAGCGCTGATTGGAACGCCACCCACCGAGTGCTGCCGCTGGCCCCCATAATTGTGGCCCGCCTGTCCGTAACAAGCGCTGGGGGCGCCGTAGAAGTTTGCATTCACCACCATTTGCTGCTGCTGCTGTCGCTGCCCATAGATGGAACTCGAGACTTGATTTGCTGATGAGGATAGGACAGTTGAATTGGTGGCCCCGTATTGAATGCTCTTATCGCTTGCGCCCGAGGAGCCCCCATTGGAGCTGGAGGAGGAGTAGGAGGAGGCAGCGGCGGCCATTTGGCCACTCTGGCGTGTCTCCTCCTCAAATATGGCCACGTTTAGCTCTACCAGTTGGGCCAGCAGCCAACAATTGAATGCCGCGATGAGATAGTAGAGTAGGCAGACTAGAATCCAGGTTATGGCGCCGATGGGCCTCAGTTGGTCTGCGCCCGGGTTGGGCGCAAAGGAAAGCGAGAGGTCGGGTTGGAAGAGTTGGCTCGCCGGTGGCCTAGTTCGTTGGTTATAATTTTGGCTTTCAACTAGGAGCACGAGGAGCAATTGGAGAGCAAGCAGCTGGCCAAATAGATGGATGGGCACAGTTAGTCTAGTCGGCCGCCTGCTAGCCGCCGCGGCCGCCGCCGTTGCTGTCTCCATGGTTCTTGGGCTCAATTTAAAGGGAAAGGGAGCGGACGAGGAGGTGTCCATCTTCTCTGCCTCAAGTTTTGCCTTGTTGGTTGCAAGCGCTGCAGAATAGTTGCTGCTGTAGGTGGGCGAGGAGTCCGAATTTGAGCCATTGGTTGTAAGCCGCTGGTGGGCGGCTAGCTGGCGTTGCTGCTCCAAGTCCAAGTCAGCTTCCATTGGACTGCACTCAAGATTCGAGCTTGTCGGCCTCTGATTTGGAGCTTGAACGAGAGCGTTCGTAACCAATAACGAGGGCGGCGCTTGGCTTGGAATTGAGGCAAAGAGGCGCCGGTCGTGCGCTTGCTTGTAGCTGGCGGCTCCAAGATGTAAAGCGAGCAATAAGGCGCTAAGGAGACAGGAGGCATAGATTAGGAAGCGCAAGTTTGCGGTTCCGCTTCCAACGATGCCCGATTGTTTGGCCGCAAATAAGTGGCCGTCAAGCATCTGAGTTATTGAATGGATAGTTGGTTTTGTTTTGTGAGTGTTATTGCATGGGACACATGAGGTTAGTTCGAGTCAATGCCTCTCTCCTCCTGCCCGCCTCCAATCAATCGGCTTCTTGGGGGTTGCTTGTTTAAGTGGGCGTGAGTTGGCGTGCAGCAAGCACTTGGCAGCCAGCAACGGAGTGATACCCTCGAGGCTCTCAGTTTTGCTTTGCGCTTATCTCGCTCGCAGGCAGCCAATCGAATCAGGTTGGCCTGGCTGAGTAAAGCGGCAAACGCTTTTGATTGATGACAACAAACAACGCAGATGACGAGTGATGCGGAGCTTGACTCATTTGAATGCCATTAACAAGTTTCATCTTGGCGCTGCCCTCTCGCTGCCAAACGCGACCAAACTAAGCTGGCCGGCTGGCCGGCTTGCTGGCTACACTCGCCAGGCAACGGGGCAGCGAACGGGGCCAAGACAAGGCTCAATTAATGAATACAAACAAGAGGCTGATCAATCATCCGAGAATGAGAAGCGGAGCGAGGCCAGCTAACGAGAGATGCAAGCAAAACACGACCGGCCGGCCAACCAAGCAACCAGCCGACGGGGGGAGAGAGAGAGAGAGCTGGTCAGGTTGGAACTTACCTTGGCCAAGTAGAGCAGTTTGTCTGGCAGGATGAGCTCGTTTTCAACACTGTCTAATTGCACTTTTGGTTGCTGTTGCTCCTGCTGCTCGCCTCTCAGCGGCGGCGACGACGACGGCAGCAGCGGCCGCTGATGTTGCTGATTTTGGCCGCTGATTCCGTCGAGCGCGTTCACCTGCGATTGGCTTTGCTCGGATTGCTCGTCCCATTCTTTCATAAACAAGGCAAATGTAGTGAGGTGGTTGCAGGCGCAAACTGAGTGAGTTCTGTTTGTTCCAACAAGCTTGCATCCGTTCAATAGCCAGTCGCTGTTTTGGTTGCCGGTTTGTGATTGAGGTGAGGTGAGGTGAGGTGAGGTGAGGCGAGAAGTCAGTCAGGTTAGTGGGCTTGTTTTGAGCTCCGCTCAAAGTGGGGCTAAGGGCGAGCAAGCTTGGAAGCGATAATATCAAGATGGATTGGCTTGATGACCTACCTGATGGTCGAGTCCCAATAAACGCAGTGCGGGCTACCAATCCGCCTTCCCGAAGGCACTTGGCCTGCCGCTGGTGGCCAATCTGTCGCTTGCTGGTCCAGGTGCCGAAAGACAAGCTCAACGGGCGCGGATAGATCAACTTTGACGGGCGTTGACTTGAAACGCGAGTCGGCCACGATGGACAGGCTAACCAGGTCCGAGTTGACTAATGACCGGCCGCTCGTTCCACTGCCACCACTTGGGGGCTCCATTTGGGCACCAAGACCTTTGATCATGACAAAGACTATTTTGAGCGTTCTGGCTGCTGGGTAGGGTTTTGGGTTGAGGTTAATTTGGTTAGCCATTGTTGATTGAGCTTAGTTGATGGGTGGGAGTTTGGGGAGGAGTTGGCCTTGTTTGTGATGGGCAATGACCATCAATCTAGATGGCGCCACGTGCGGCCAGGTTGGCAGAGGGAGGCGAGTTGAGTCGAGCAAGCAGGCGGACAAAATCTGCCAAATCTCTGGATCAAAACTGTCGGGCCGAGCGGCTGCTTGCGAGCGCAATAAATTACGTGCCGCCGAGCAGCCTCCCACAGAGGCCAAGGGGGAGCCACCGCCACCGCCACCGCCGCCGCCCAGACTCAACCCTCCTCTCTTAATCTTATATAACTTTCGCCTGGCTCAAGTATAATTGATTATCATTTCCGTTTCCTCCTCGTGCGCGCACGAGGTTTTATTTTATTTTATTTTAAAGGCTCAAACTCGGACCTAAATCTGACCATCGTGCGCTGGGCTCAGGTAGACGGCTCAGAGGGGCGGGAGGCAGCCAGTTGGCCAACTAAGTGGCCGGCCCGCTCTGCTCGGCCAACGAGCCTGAGGGGCCAGTTTGGTGGGAGTTTTTAGCCCCGCTAAGTGGATCTAATAAAAAACTAATGCTCGATTGTTGTCAGTGGCGCCAAGGATAGAGTTGAAAATGATGGCCATTATCGTCGGTCTGTGTCGCCATTTGGAAGCAAGCGGCGGCCAGGCTTTTCAATTTGGCTCCAATTTTTGCTAGTCCAACGAGCGGGCGGCAAACCCCTTTCTCTCTCCCTCCCAACACTCTCCCAACCACTCGCCAATTTCGGCCGCACGAATGGAACTGTGACATGAGCAGGACAAACAAGAGTTTTGCTTGTTCTACCTGTCCGCCCAGTGGACATACTCAACTTACCTGAGTTTAGTTGCTGCTGCTGCTGCTGTTGGGCCTCATCTGACGGGTACTTGAGATCTGGTTGGACTTGCGAGTCCGGCGCCAGGCTGACCTGGAGATGGAGGGTGAATTTTTGCTCGGCGTTCATCCACTTTGTGCCCAAGGTGCTTGTCTCGCTCGGGAAGGAGACCTCGATGGTTCGGTTGAGGCTTTGCGGCTCCATCGGAGCTCCAGCTGGCTGCTGCTGCTGCTGCTGCAGCGCCAACGACCTGATGGTAACGTAGGCATTCTCGGTGACCTTCACAAACTCGCTCTCATCGGCGGCGGCTGCACGCTGCTGGCCGCTTGGGTGGGCCGGGCTGGCCTGCGCGCTCGCCAACTGGACGGTTGCGCCCTCGAGACTTTGCACCAGCTGGCCGGCAATCCTTTGCCGCTCGCCAGCCATCTGGGCCAAGTCGAGCCAGGCGTCAACTTGGTGCTCATGGGCCAGATTGTTGACCAGCTCGACGAGCAACTTGAGAGGAAGGGGCGCAAATGGATTCGGTTAGTTTTGGTTGTGGCTCGCTATTTATAGGTCGGCGTTGTTGGCTTCCAATTAGCGCCCATCTAGAGGCTCGTTGCCGGTGGTGGTGGTGATTTGAGGGTCGAGATAAGCGGAATCAATCAGCGGCCAGAGGATCGGGTTCCCTCTTGGTTGAGTGGAATTGGCGCCCGCAAGATAAGGATCGAGATGGCCAAGTGGAGCTCATCGCAAAGCTTTGCCCCATCGCAAGTAAGGCGGACGAGGCCCTTTAGAGTTGGGTTGCAAGTTGAGTCAGTTGCGAGCAATGCGCAGACCAATACTCTAAATTCAGTGGCCCCCAAACTCTCCAAGTTGGAGCTCCCACGAGAGAGCTGGAGAGTTGGAGCCAATATAAACAATGATTCTATCTCGCCCGCCCTAGCTAATCTGATTTGTCTCTGTCGGCCCGCCAGACTCGAGGGCGGCCCGAGATGGCGATGCGAGCCACTACTAATTGCGCCTAGCTGGACGCCGGCCCAAATCCCCCCACTGTTCAATGAAGCTTGCCGGCCAAGTTAATCGGCGCCTCTAGCTGCCAACCAATCGGGGGCCAGCTAGACGATTACTATTATTATGATAATGGCAGCCAGTCAGCCCGCCCGCCCGCCCGGCAGCCAGTCCGGCTGCGGTCAGGGGCGGCGGCGGCGGCGCCAAACTTAGCGAGCGCAAATTATCGCACCCGAGGACTCATTCCAGTCGAGTGATTTTCACACGCACCGCTTGACTCGCCAGCCGATCCTGGTTCAAACTGGAGTCAGCCG
>Ga0209372_1000260_pt1 | contig 33960 bp, 16 predicted proteins | sample AgamicAtPe_FD_187170 | JGI IMG/M metagenome (GOLD analysis project Ga0209372, IMG submission 187170) | Agave microbial communities from Guanajuato, Mexico - At.P.e (SPAdes) (version 2) | ecosystem: Host-associated > Plants > Phyllosphere > Phylloplane/Leaf | place: Guanajuato, Mexico | collected... | reverse complement strand
CGGCCGTTTGCTGTTGGCGCCGATGCGCTCCACTTGGCTTCGAGCGGGAGCGCGCGAATCAATTAGCCTGCGCAAGTGGCCGGCCGGCTCGGGTTACTCGCCCAAAGGGGCTGACACTTCGCCCCTCGCCTCCAGCGGCTGGAGCGCAAGCTCAGCGTTTGAGTTAGTTGAAACTCCGCTCGGCTCGGCTCGGCAGGTGACTTTTGCGCGGACTCAAACTGCGCTAATCCAAGCTGAGCGAGCCAATTTCGGCCAGAAACAATAACTACACTCTGGCTTGCCTCAACCAAACTGGCTGAGTTGTTGCGCCTTACTTGGAGCGCAACAACTTTTATTGTTGCGCCCGCAAACAAGTCCATCGGCGCTATCATGTTGTTGATGTTGTTGTCGCTGTCGTTTTCGCCGCTGCTCTTGCTGCCTCCTCCTCCTCGGCAAATTCCTCGCAGCCAAGCAAAGTCGGCGCTGCGCCGCTAGAGCCATTTGCTCGTCATTATCTAATAATAATAAATCGCTAAATCAATCATACCTGACGCGGCCGACTGCGTGTTGGGCGCGAACAGCATGAAGTTGGCTCCGTTGGCCAATTTGCTGGCTGCCGGCGGCAGGAGCAGCTGCGCCGCTCTCGGCTGGCGCGAATCAATTGCGCGCCCATCGGCCGGCCGCAATGCGCCTATTTGCGTGCGCCGCTCGGCCTAAAAACGAGCGGCCGAGTGGAGTCGAGTGGAGTTGAGTGGAGTCGAGTCGAGTCGAGTTGAGTGAAGCCGAGTCGAGCGGAGTCCAGTCTGGCCAGCCAGCAGCGGGCGCCTCCGCCAGGCCAGCTGCGTGCGCCCTTTTTAGGCCAACTTGCGGCGCCGCCCAAGGAAGGGCGGCCGGTGGGGCAGCAGCAGCAACAGCAACAGCAGGTTACATCATAATCGTAATCGCGCTCGATGCAGGCAAACGCTCATGCCAATTGGCCAAACAAACTCATCAATCCCAGGCGGCCGATGCAGCCGAACTGGCCGACCGCTGTGCAGCGCCGCGGCTCCTCCGCCCGAGAGGCATTGTTGTCTGGCGCAGATTGAATTACGGCCAAACACTTGTTAACAAGCCGGACGACGACAGCGCCCACTCGGCGCAAATATCAATTTTTCGCCATAAACTCGCCGCTCGCTCCTCGCAGCTCTCAGCTCGCAGCTCGCGGCCAGCTAATTGAATCGCAAAGGCCAGCCAGCTAGGGCGGCCGGGCGAGAACTTGATTGATCGGCCCCCCTCCTCCTCCTCCATCCGGCCGCCAGCCCCAAGGTGAACTTTGCGCATCCTTGAACTTGCGAGCTTTCACTCGTCTTGTTGACTTTTGGCCGTCGGCTTGAAATTGAATCATAATTGGTCCTGCCGGCCGCCCCATTCACCAGGTGAGCGGCTAATTGAGTTGTTGCCGCCCTCCGCTTGCAGCTGGGGGCGCGCGCGCTCTGGCGGCGGCGGCGGCGGCGGCCTGTGAGCGCGCGCGGGCCAGCTGGCCGCCGCCTCGCCCATCAATCATGTTGCATGCGCTCGCGCCTCCGCCTAACTCGGCGCCAAAATTCAATCTCCGCCTGTGTCACAATGGCGGCGCTACGAAGGTGCCGCCGCCGCCGCCGCTGCAGCCGGCCGGGCGAGGCGCGAGGGCGCCCGCCGCTCCCAGGCGGCCGCCCGATGTCTGGCTTGCGTGCTGGCCGGCCAACCCGCTGTTTGCCTTGCTAACAGCTCAATCGGCCGCCCCAGCACAGCACTCGAGGCCGCCGCCGCTGCAGCCGCCGCCCGAGTGACAGGAGGCCCCCGATCGTCCGGCGGCCCTGCGAGCCTGGGGCGCACATCCGGGATGCGCGCGCGCAGACCAGCTCGCACGGCCGCCGCTTAGGCGAAATTATCATTTAAATTTCATTGTCCTCATTAATCAGCGCCCGGCTCCAACTGCCGGCCGGCCAATTCAATTAAGTTTTCAAATTTAATCGTCATTGTTGTTGTTGTTGTTGTTGCTGCTGCTGTTATGATCATGATTATGATTAGCCAGCCGCTCATGGCGCCGCCAGCTAGGCGAACTGGGCGGAGTGCGCCGATCCGCCGCCGCCTGGCCGAGCGCTCGCCTCGCCTCACCTCGCCGGCAATAAAGCCGCCCGCTCGCCGCTTGATATCAACATTATAATTATAATATATGCATCTCCATTCCGATTGCCATTCCAGTTGCAATCGCAAATCTTGTTCACGGCGCCACTCGGCCGGCCCGATGGGAGGGAGCAGCAGAGGTGGAGGTGGAGGTGGAGGCTCGCCCGCGATCAGCTCCATCGCGGCCAGCCATGAATTGATTCCGGCCGCTCGCAAGACTAAAACTGCCCCCAGTTGGCTAGCTCAGCTGCCGGCGCCAGTCTTCCTGTTGCCGTTTGCTCGCTGATCTGGGCTGGCAGGTGATTGATGCGATTCTACGCGCATTTGCGCGCTTCAAGCAAGAGCGGCCGGCCGCTGCCATTGTTCTCCGCCGGCCTGCCAGCCCAACTGGAGCGCTCGTTGCGAGCGGCGCCTAACTGGCTGCAAGCGAGCCGGCGAGCGAGCGCAATCTTCACTGCGCGTCCCCCCTCCTCCATGTGGGTTCCGCCGGCCGGCCGCCCGCCCGCAAGCTCGCAGCCAGGTGCGCGAGCAAGGAGAGGAGAAGCTCCAACTTCCTGCCTGTGAGCCAATTGATTAGCCCCCCCCCCATTCGCTCGCATGGGAGCCGCCTATATGAGCGCGCGCGACGGCCAACAGGTCGCCGCTGCCGCCGCCGCCGCCGCCAGCTGCAGCCGAGCCCGACCAAGCGGAACCAACCGGCCGATTCAATATCCTCCGCTGCGCCTCGCCAGCCCAGCCAACAGGAGCGGGCCATTCGAACGCGGCGTCGCCATTAATCTTGGTGGCGCCGCTTGCTGGCCCACTCGGCGGCCGCCTATGCGCGCAACCGGCTGGCCAGCCATTTGGGCCGCCGATTCCATTGTGCCCCTCGCGCATTTGAATCGAGCCCACCTTCAGCGGCCAGCCTCACTTGGCGGCGGCCGAGCTGGCCGGCCGGCCGGCTGCCTCGCTCGCTGGCTCCATTAGCTGAGCGCGTTCGTGGCCAAGCGCGAATAATGAAATTATGATAATTATATATACACACATTTGGCCCCTCCGCTCGCCACTGTAAAGTTGCAATTTATTCCTCTTGTCGCCAAAACAACAGACAAACAAACAAACTAACAAGCGAACCAGCGCGGCGAGAAATATCCAACCAGAGAACAGGGAGCTCAGTTGGCTTCAACCTTCCTCCAAAAGGCTCTGGAGAGTCATGAGCGGAGTTAGCCTAGCTTAGCTCCCTCGAGTTCCGCGCCCAAAAGGCCACCAGTAAGCTCACCTTTGCCGGCTAGCCTTTAAATTAACTTTTGATTCTAACCGCCGAGTTGAGTGCTCCGCCGCCAACTTTGGCGCAGGCACCGGCAAGAACATTAATTATCATCATAATGATAACTATTATTATAATCTTAATTATTGTTTCCTCGCGCGCCAACTGCCCCCCCCCCTGGCCAGGTTAGATCATCTCGGATTAGTTAGTTTGTTTGTTTGTTCGAGTGCTTGTTTGTTTGTTTAGCTACCTTGAAACGTGCGCGGCGATTAATTCCATTTGCTTGGTTTGGAATTGAGCATCGCTGTTACAATTTAAATTGTCTTCCAATCTCCGCGGACTATTCGAGCGCATCAAGCGGTTTCGTTTCACCTGCCGCTTAATTGGTTCGCTCGCCTTACGCTAACAAAACCTGCTAGGATTTATAGTTTGTTAGCCAATTAGGCTCCAAATCTGAGCGAGCAATTAATAACAATTAACCGGGCGAGCAACATAATGGACCTGAGGTTTCTCTCCATTGAAGCCATCGTGCGGTTCTCTTGCCGCAAGTCGGCCCTTTTAGGCGGAGAAACAATTGCAACCGCCACCATTGTTGTCCCCCTCCCTCTGTCGCTCTTGTGGCGCCCGGCTGGCTACCTGCCTCTTTACCAAGGGGCACTGCTGCTGCTGCTGCTTGGCCCAGCGTTGATCCTGGGCCCTGCGAGCCAGCCACCTCCTCGGCTCTACCTGCGCTCCCAATTATTGATATACATCAATGTCAGCACAGGGGCCAGGCCAGTTGTGTGTGCGACTGGTTTTCTGTGGGGCCGATGGGTGGGCTGCCAACGATGGCTAGCCACTAGAACTATACAGTTGCGTGCGCTGGTTAATTGTCGTCCACAAGCAAGCCGGCTTTGTCGCTAGCTACAATGTTCCCTTAGTGATACGCGAACACTTACTTGTAACCATCCAAAATCTAGCCGCAACAACAACAGTAACAACAATTTCACCCTAAGCTTTCTGTTCTGGGCCTCCGAAGGGAAGAAACAATGAGATAATAACTTGTCCTGCTATTATTATTTCGGCTATTCCATTATAGTTCCTACAAGAGCACGTCTGTTTGCGCGCGTTTGTCCGCAGAAGAGAGAGAGAGAGAAACGCCGGCGCTTGGGAGAAGGCACTATGAGCCAACTAATAGTTTACCTAGAGTACCTCCAGTATCAATATCCCCCTCCCAAAATTAACCATCACGTATTTCGGCTGGCTAGTCACGAATCTGTATTGTGCTATGTGTGCGATGTTCCATTTAGAATTGTATTTTGGCCTCAACCAGAATAAATGGCAAAATTGTTATTCTTTCGAGAGCTAACACAGTGGCCAATATAGGAATTCTACCTTTGCACTATAAGTTCCTTATATTTCTACACCATCAACCATGGTGGCCGGGTGTGTTCCGTTGGAATAGTTGTCTTGGCGCCGGACTTGAGGAGCGACGCTCGCATTCCTATCGCATCCTAACTTGGATCCTCAACCTAACTCGGCTAGCCCATCTCTTTTTAACCTGGAATTGCGCACCCCACCTCCATCTCTGGCCACACTAAACTGTGCTGATTTGCTCAAAGCTAGCCCGTGTGTCCAATTACTTTTAGCAAGGATTGACCCCTGTAGGTGCTGATTATATTCATGAACCATCCTAACGAACAAACCTGGTTTTGTTGATCTTAGCTGAGATCTAATCCAAACTCTTGGCAAGATCTCAATCAGAGATAGCGGCTAGGGCCATTGTTAGCTCAGCACAAGTCAATTTAATTGTTATCTCTGGCGGTGTGCCTGCTTCTGCTCTCTACCTTAAGCCACTACGGTGATAATCTACTGCCCCTGTACTTGATGAGCATACTGGAGCCGTCTGGCTGGCCAAGTGAACGATCTAATTTTAGCGCACAATTGTTTGAATCTTCATCCGCCCTCACAAAAGCCTAAGGGAGTCGGCAAATAACTTAGATTGGAAGCTCTGATTAGATCAAACAGCATCCTTTGTTTGCCATGAGTTCGAGAGATATGTAAATTTCGTTTTAATTGAGAGTCCAACGTTACAAATGGAGCCTCCATTTGAGAGAAAAGTGGTGGCCTGCATTCGGGTGCAATTCGTCATCTCAGTGCAACATTGTTTTTGTTCGCTGAAAACTGAAAAGTTCGCTGCTCCCGCACAATGCTGTACTCAATTCGTGCTCCCTATATCAGCGTGCCTGTCCACGCAAACCTTATATTTTATCGGTAGAACGAGGACGACCAATGCTATCCTCATCGCCTGTTGACAAGTGATCAAATTGAACTAAATTGAAACCTCCTTGTTCCTTGCCTCGATATAGGTCTGGTTTCAAAATAGACGCGCAAAATGGCGCAAAAAGGAAAACACCAAGAAGGGACCTGGCCGTCCAGCTCACAATTCTCACCCGCAAACCTGCTCTGGGGATCCCCTATCAGCTGACGAGATACTCAAGAGGGAGTGCGAGCGGCGCGAAAAGAAGCTCCGCAAGCAACTGGAGCGACAGGTTAAACGATATCTCACCACCAAATTGAAGTCACAATCGAGCCTCCAATCAGCCGCGAGCTCCCAAGTCTTTGATGCCAATCAACAGTCTTCAATCAATGGAAGATTGTCACGTTGTACTGGAGAGAGCGCGGACACCACGAGTAGTTCACTGCCAGTCAACATAGGCTGCAATGATATGGATGAATTGGATGGACCAGGTTCCATCTGCAATAGCGACGACAAGACTTGTGCGAGCGAAAAGCCCCCAAACCAAACAAGCGAGATCTCTGAGGATTTTGGCAACAATCCCCAACAGCAACAACTTTTAGCTGGCATAAATAACCTTCAACAGGCACAAACAGTCATTGAACAGATTGAAAACACAGTTGCCGAATTGAGGACCTTGAATTGTTCAAAGTCTAGCAAGGACTTGTTTGGTCATGAAACCTGCTCGATATTGTGCAATGACAATCTGATACAAAGTCGTGGAATAATTAGCAAAATTTTATCCCAAAACGAAACCATTGATTCACTACTAATAGCTTTGGCCGATTCTAAAAATAACAACTCGTCCAGGAGTAAATATAAGCTATTCAATAGCTCGGCATCTTCCACCGTTTCTTCGTCACAAAACCGTCATCGATCTTCCAATGCCAAGAGATCTGATCACGACAAACGGAATTCGCTCTCCAACAATAACAACAATCATGGATACATTGGCTACCATTGTGATACGAGTACAATTAATAGCAGCGATGATGATTCAGAGGACAACGAGGAAGATGGAAATGGGCTTACAATGAACAGCACTGGCATCGGCGAATTGAACAAGAGCTGCGGCAGCAATACAACAACTACAGCCAGTGGCAACACGAACAACATTTGCAATAACTTACTCACACCTGATCTGATATCGCATAATCTCAAGGCAGCAACTCTACTAGGTAACAATTTAACAGAATTTCTACACCAGCAGCAGCGTCAACTACAATCGGGCCAACCAGCACTGATTAGCGGTTACTATCAGCAGCATCATCTGTTTCCTCAGTTGGCAAATTCAACTGGAAATGGCTCTCTCACAGCACCAAACTCACTGCCACCTGTGAGCACGCCAAACTTAACTGTGCCCACCTCGCTGGCTCACCTGACCTCAATTGATTTGGTTGCCCATCAAGCTCTTGCTGCTGCTGCTGCTGCAGCGGCAGCCGCTGCCTCAACAAAAACCTCAACCAAAAACAATCTTGACGATAATAACAACAGGAATGGCAATGGTCATTGTGATATAAGAAGATTGCTTCCATTTGCAGCACTGGCGGCCGCAACTGCCAATAATACCACTACTAATCTACGTGATGATGATCCTATGACACTTGGGCACAATATATCAAGCTTCAAAAATGGCGTGATCAATGGTGGCATCAACGATAATAATAATCCAACTTCAACTCTGATTCCAGCTCAGCCAACCAATGCGCCGACAAAAAGAAGATCCTGTAACGGCGCTGGCAATAGGAGAACCATGGTAGATAACGACTGCCTAGCTAGACAGGATATCGATCATCAAGTTTCAACCGACATAGCAAACTCAGCGTCTTCGAGCGGCACTTTGAGTGACAGCGATCAACCAAAGCATCGCACCGATTCAATTGCAGGTAAACGGAGACGATTACAGGAGCAACAAAATTATCATCTAGCTGCAACACAATTATATGCCAAAGCAATTCAACAGCAACAGAGCAATGGAGGCAGCAGCAGCAGCGATAGCAGCATGAAGCAAGCCATTTACAATTCAGCAGGAAATGGATATACATTAGCGCAGCAATTCGCCCAATCTGCGCATCCTTCGTTTGCTGCAAACCAAGAATCCTTGTTCGGCAGCCTCAGCGCCGCCCAACAGCAACAAACCCAACAACAGCATCAACTTCAGCAGCAGCAGCAACGGCAACAACAACAGCGCCAATTGAGTCCTCAACAACAGAGGTCATTCGAGTCCTTGTTTGCAGCCTCTAGAGCTACAGCGCAATCATTCAATGGTCAGCCATCATCGGCCAACCACAATCACGCACATCAGTGCCAGCAGCAAGCGGCTCTCCTGCAACAGCACATGTTCCTAAACCAACTGGCTATGGGCGCAAGCGCAGCAGCCAGTCCTACAAGCGACCTCTCAAACTCGTTCACCTCGCACAAGGATCTATTTGGTCCACTTAATAGCAAATCAGATGTTCATCACCCACTGTTGAATCAGGACCCGAGCCAATCGAGCGCTAGCTCGGCGGTCGTCTCTCTGGATTCCATGCTCCTGGCTCGTAGTCTGGCCTCATCACTGGCTGGTGCTGGTGGGCCGGGTGTTATGAGCGCAAGCTCGATGTTCTCACCGCAAGCGCCGCTCTTGGCCGCCAGTCAACACCAACAGGGCCAAACTAGTCAACAAGGGCACCTCAAACACGGACACCAGCAGCAGAGCGCGCTAGTGGGCGCATACGAGGCTAGTCTGAGGCAGCACCAGCAGAATGGGATTGAGATGATGTGTCAGCAAAATCAGGTTGCCGCCATGAGCTTTATTCATCACGCCCAGCAGCACCTGCAACTCAGGCTGGCTGCCACAGCTGCCGCTGCCGCTGCTGCTGCAGCAGCAGCTGCAAATGCAGGTCCAGTCTCATCTGGCTCCTCATCGGTTATCTCTTCGTCCTCTGTTACAAACTCGAAGGGCGCCCAAAACAGTGTCAACTCTGCGAACAATAACGAGATTTACCTGTTCTAAGGTCTCGCACGAATTTATGTTGACCAAAGCTCGCAAACTAGCCGCTTGAGGGGAGCACGCAAACTGGCTTCGACTCGTATGGGCGCCGCTCGAAGCTCTGTGGGCGGACCCATGGTCGTGCTTATTCCACCAAACTAGCACACACTGGGCCCGATTTAGCCGTGCTGATCCAAACTCGGCCGGAAGCTCCCAGAGTCCGTGTAAACCTTGCAATCCATGCAGGAAGTTGGGCGCTAGTTTCAACTATTCTAGAATGGGACGAAACGACGAGATTGCGATAGTTCAGGGCACACAAAGATCGTGATCGTTGCAATAGAATTTCGCAATTGGACTGACTTGTTGTTACGATTGGAGAATCAAACTAATTGATGTTATGTGTACGCCTCAATCATACGCAGATTGTTAACCTAATGCAAAGAGAAAAGCAACGCTAGACAATAACAACATGAGCATGAAAGTAGTATCGCCAATTTTCCAATCACTGTATGTCTATTTAGAATTATTGGGCAAGTTTTTGCCTGCACCAAATCACATTGAGTTCACAATGGGAACTTGTATGTCGGGTGGGCAGACATAAAAGTTCACGATGCTAAGTTTGAGTTGATGCACGGAATTGAATGGATGTCCATGTAGTCTAAACTACTTTGTTGCTCCACTGAATCTAGTGGAAATTATTCATCATTATTCTATTATGATGACACTAGTGTATATGTAAGCTCGTCTGTGTGCGTTAGGCTGGCCAGCCAAAATCACGCTGACATGATATATAGATTTGCAAGCTAGCAGGAGGCTTTGCCCGGCTGGCAGCCGGAAGGATGCTGTCCGCGCGAAATGGGCCCGCGCGCAGCCGCTCGAGTTTGGTTGGATTTGGGCAGTGGGTTGGAGGTTGCAGCGGGTTGAGCTTGTTGGCCGGTTGGCATGTAATAGAATTGGAATTGAATTTTCGTCGCTTTGCGCAATGTTGGCCTCCCTTTCGGCGGCCGCTTGGTCTAAATTGTCGGCGCAAGGGGCACCCCCCCAAATTGGCCCCAACAAAGTTGCATCGGGATTGCAAATCACGAAACTAAGCGAGAAAACGAGAGCAACAAACCATTTAGATCGCTATCTGCTCGCTTCCAAATCCGCCATGTCCCTGATAGTTGGCAAATATTGTTTGCCCATCTCTCGCTGCGCTCCTTCCAGCGCGAGCGAATGAAGTCATACTGTTGTTGGAATTAGAGCGTCCCTTTGGCCAAACTCCTGCCTCGAACCCGAAACGACAAGCCCCTCTCGTTGGCCCCTCGTTGTTGGGCGACGAGAGGCGGAAGTGGGCTGGGCGCCGGCGACGAGCTGGCCGCCCACTGGGCCGGCCGGATTGAATCGTCCTGGCCCATTGGCGGGCCGGCGGGCGGGCGCGTGGGAGCGGCAAGCGACACCAATTTGCGGGCCCAGCGGCTCACTTAACGTGGCCGGGCAGGCAAGTGGGCCCATTAACTTTTGGCACACTTTGCCAAAACAGATCATCATCGTTTATTAAGTTGGCACCCGTCCGAGAGAGTTTGCAGGCGAGGAAGGCTTTTGGCGCCAACAACAGAGTAGGGGCTGCGCAAGGAGGGAGGAAATTTGTCGCCAACTTGTAAGTTGTGTCGCCGGGTTTGTTTTCTGCTCGCGCAAATCGATGGAGGCGGCCCATGAAGGTGGGCACGTAGACTTGTGCGCGAACAGGGCCGCAGCCTGAGGAGCTTCGACTGGAGGCGGTGGCGACTCGCTGCGGACGACGTGCGCTCGTTTGGCCGCGCAACGGCTCGCCCGTCTCGGCTGGCCAGGTGCGCTCGAAATGTAACGGAGCGGCCGAGTGCGCGAGAGCTCATCAGCCAGCTCGCGGATGAGGTTTCAATTTTTGACGGCGCCCGGCAACTGGCCCTAATTGATACTATAGGACAGAAGCGGGCTCGACAGCTCATTGATTTGGCGCGTATAGCTCGCTCGCGGCGGGCTGGCAGATTATTTGCGCATCGGCGGCCATGGGCGCAATCATGGCTGGCCGGTCGGCGCAAACTGCACTGGAACTTGTCTTGCCGCTCGCTGTTTGGGCTCGCGCGCCGGCCGCAGATACGTGCCGGCCTGTCAATCGGACGGCGCCAATCAATCGGGCGCAGCGCCGCCAAGCTCCCGCACAAACGGCGGAGGCCCGCGAGCGGAAGCGGCGGCGGGATAAATTGAAACGGCAAGCGAGTTAATTGCGCCGACTCGCTCCTCAATGATCGATGGAGCGGCCCGCCAGTGGCCAGTGGATTCCGTCGGCGGCCGTTTTGGTTCGCGAGACAGTTGCTGCGGCTTGGCCCGCCTGGGCCTCTGTTTGCTGCCGGCCGCAAGTGAGCCCAAGCTCGAACTCGAGCCGCCCCGAGGAGACGAGCGACGGGATTTGCGGCGGGCGGCCGCAACAGATCCAATCCCATCCAATTCCATCCCATCCAAGCCCGTCCGATCAGATCGGCTCGGCTTGGGCTGGCCGGCAGCCCAATAATTGTTACTGCAGCCGCTCGCTCGCTTATTGGCTTCATGGGGTGTTAATTAGTTTTTGCCGGCAAAGCTCGGCGCGCCTCCCCTCTCGGCTAGATTATCAGCCGAGCGGCTCGAGTTGAGCGCAAATAAATCTTCCACTTGCGGCCCCGATTTCAGCGCCCCAGCGAGTCGCCCACCTTCCTCCTGCCGGCTGGCGACGGGCGGCCAGCCGGCCGGCCAGCTTTATCAATAAGCGCCGGCCCCAAGCAGGTAAAATTAATCTAAAATTTATTACCACTTGTCATTCACCTTTTGTTTTGCTCGATGGGCTCGCTCGCCGAGTGTGCGCCTCTCGGCCGGCCAACAGCAGCAACAAACCGTTTGGCTTGTTAGCCTCGACGAAGCCGGCCGGCCGCTAGCTTGCTCAAAAACAATACAAACTCGCCCAAACTAATGATAGATTAGCCAGTTGAGCGGCCGAGCAGCCGACCGGCCGGCCAGCCAGACACCTAAAGCCCAAAACAAACCCCGATTTGCTGGCCGCCAATTGAGCCGCGGCTCGCTCGGCCGTCAGCTGGAGGCGGCAACTGAATGGGCTTCATTACAGGTTAGCAGCGGTTAGTTTTGCTGTAGCAGAGGCGGCGCTCGCATGGCCGGCGCATCCCTTCGCGGGCCGATCGTCGGGCATGAATCATAATTGGTACCTTACCACTGGCGCCCGTCAGTTTGTTTAGCCGCCGCCTGTGGCTTGTAAAGAGCCCTAAGCGGGCGCTAGACAAACAGAGTGCGCCCCCGGCCGCCGCTCGCGAGCTTCGGGTGGGCGGAGGGCTGGTTGACGTAATAATTAGATGAGTGGCCGTTTAAATATAGAGCGGCCGGCCGAAGTGGGCGCGCAGGAGTGCATTTGCCGCCCGGCCGGCCGGCTGGCCGCTGCAGCCGCGCGCGCGCTCGAGGCCTTCGGAGTGGCGGGCCGGGCAGGTAATCGCGGACGGGCCAAACAAGCGGCCGACACGACGACGGCCGAAGGTCGCCGGCCGGCCGGCCAGTTGCGAGCTCAATTTTTGCGAGCGGCCATTCGGGCGCCGATTGAGGCGTCAATTGAGCCAATGGCACGACCAGCGCCGCGCATCCCTCCTGCTCGACTGGGCCAAGCCGAGTTTGGCTGAGCAGAATTGAGCTGAACTTAACTGAACTCCACTTCACTCGGGCGCCTGTCAGCCGAGCTCGCTTTGGCCAATTTCGGCTCCAAAAGAGCAACCAAAAGACCACGACCAGTTCACGACACATCCGGCGCAAAACTGGCCCTAAAATTGGTTCCCATCGCCGCCTCAGGTGGTTGTATGGGGCCGGAGGTTTTGCTAGTGCAAGCTTCCACTTCCACTTCCATTTCCACTCCCATCGCCATGCTCGTTGCCGCTTCTAGCTGCCGAATAAAAATCATTAATCTCAATCAATTTGTTTGGTTGTCCTCGGCTGGAACGGGAGCAGACAAATTTACCTATGCACCTGAGTGGGCGCGAGTTGGCTGTGATTTGTTGTCGATCGAAATTAATGAATGAACTCGTGAGTTGCTCCTGCCGCTCGGTCGTCGTTGCTGTTGTTGGCGTTGTTGTTGTTGGCCGCCGCCGCCGCCGCTCTCCTGCCGGCAACGCAAGTGGAGCCGCGCAGACAACAAAACGCGGCTCGGCCACTGCGAGCGCAACTGCCTCGGGGGCGCCAATTCATTCGGGCCAAATAATCATGATTTATGAACATTTGAATAATTCGATCATTGCGAGCTGCATGCAGCGAAACGCAAACAAGCTGGCCGGGCGGCGGCTCGCACGAAGCAGACGGCGGCAGAGGCAACAACATCTCATTTAACAGGTGGCCGAAGCAGGTAAACTCGCTCGCCGTTTAGTTGCGACAAAAGAGGTTGAACTTAAGGCGCGTGATTTGGATTGATGAATTGTAATCGCATTCATCGCCTCCCTTGCGCGCGTTCAGCGAGCAGTCTCTTGTTGGAGGAGGCGGCGGCAGCGGCGGCAGAGGCGAGAGAAGATAAATGAACTCCCCTCCTGTCGCCTGGACAGAATTTTGGCGGCGCCCTTCGCGCGAAAGGGGGCGAGCAAACAAGTGATTTATGATGCAGTTGCGGGGTAGATCCACTTCCGGCGGCCGGGCGCCGACTTCCGCTGGCTCGCGTGCGTCCTTGTGGCTGCCGCTAGCCGCCGCCGGTCGCCAGGACGACGCCGCCGGGCGCACAGGTGGCCCAGTTTGCTGGCACCCGATAACTCAATTAGCGCCCGCTCAATCCGGCTGCGCGCGTATCAAATCGGCGCTCGGCCACTTGTTGGCTTGCGCAACCTGGGCAGCCTTGATTGATCTGCCGCTCCAGTTGGCCGGCTCGTCGCGCTCGGCGCCGCTAAATCAATCGGCCGGCGAAAGCGCACTGGCGGCCAGATTGAAACATCAGCCGCCTCCAATCGAGCCGCCAAAACGGAGGCGGCGGCGGCGGCGGCCACTTTACAAACAAACCTGATTCAAAGTCACGAGTTTGGCCAGACGCTCGCGCTCATCATCATCTTCTCGCCTCCAAGCTGAGCCGGCCGAGCTTGGCAGCGAAACTAATTGCAACTGGAACACCGCTCGCCGCTCACAATGGCCGCCGATCGACGCTCGACGGCCGACAGCTGACGGCGGACGGCGGACGGCGGACGGCGGCCGGCGGATGGAAGCCGGGGCCGAAATCGACGCTTCCTCTCCTCCATGAGCGGCAAACTCGGCCGAGCATCACCTCGCTCGAGGCTATCGATTGAATTTGGCCGCTCGGCTTGCTCAGCTCGTTGGAGCCGCGGGGAGGAATCGCACAATGGCGCCCGATTCAATTTGGAGCCGAAACAGGCAAATTCAATTCAATTCACTCCAATTCAATTCAATCCAATCCAGCCCAATCAAATGGAATCCATTTCAATGGGCCGAGCGGGCGGCGAGCTTGGCGCCCGCCCGCCCGCCCGCCGGAAGCTGGCGGAACCATAAAAGCGGGCGGCCAGAGTGAAACTAATTGGGGCCTCAGAGGGCGAGAGGCAAATTAAATAAATCTTTGGCCCAGAGGCAGAGCAAAGCGCAACTCCGCCTCTTGACTCGTGTTTTGGTTTTGGCTTCGGTTTTGGTTTTGCCTTTGGTTTTGGCTTTGGTTTTGGTTCTGGCTGTGGCTTTGGCTTTGCCTTTGCCTTTGGTTTTGGTGGCCGCAGAGGAGCGCGAGCTGGCCCATAAAGGGGCGACTTCCGGTTGGCGCAAGCGAGCAGAGCTAAGCAATTTGTCGCTCGCCAGGCGCGGCTTTGTTCGCGCCGGCGCCCCATTGGCCGGCCAACGCGGCTCCCGTCGCCAGCCGGCGGCGAGCGAGCGGCCAAACTTCTCCCGGGCGGCCGGACATGTAACGCAATGAAACTTGTTTATTACGCGTAACATTGCAGCGCCGCCGCCGCCGAGCGCCCAATTCGGCCGGCCCTTTACGCGCTGGCCCTGCCGCTTCCGCTTCCGCTCGGCCGGCCGGGCAGATTTGAATTTTGAGCCGGCCGATAATGGGACGAGCGCGCAAAGGTTGCGCAACCAAGCAGCCACAGAGAGGGGAGATTCAATTTGGGTCGGCGAGCGAGGCAGCAAACTTGCATAAATTGACCAGTTTTGACACAGCAACTCAGTGGGCGCGCGCTCATTAGCATGGGGCCAGTCAATCAATATGGAAATGGCCCAGCTTCCGGCGGCCAAATTGATTAGCGCCGGCCGGCCAGCTGACTGGCTGGCTGGCTGGCTGGCTGGCCTCCTGGGGGAGTTGCGGCCGGCGGGCTTAGCGCGTCAGCTCTGATTCGTTTTGACTTTTGGGCGCGCGAATTGAATTCAATATTTCGCAACGCCGCGTCCAAAATCATTCAATCGCCCGCCTCCAGTTTTGGCCCAAGCCCCGGCCAAAACTGGAGGCCCGCCGGCCGCCCCTGCTCGCCGAGGGCGCCCGAACGCGGACATGCGAACCTCGCGAATTAGGGCGAGGGATGGCGCTTTTTGGGGGGAAAGCGTGACGGGTTTGGCCGGGCGCTCGCCTTTTGGGCTTTGCGCAACACTTTCCGGCTCAGTTCGCCCAGAAGGCCGCTCCAATCGCTTACATGCTCGCCGGGCTGGGCCAGCGCTCATTGATTATGCAAAAGATTGCGCTCCTTTGGGGGACGACAATTATTGTCGCCATGCACTGCCATTGTTTTGGCCCGCTTGGCAAGGCGGGCGCTATATTATTCATCGCTCGCTTAGCCTCCACTCGCTTTAAGAAAATAATCGCTCATTTGTCTGAGAGCGCGACACTGGATCTTGGCTTGGCTTGGCTTGGCCGCCGCCGCCGCCGCCGCCGCCCAAAAGGCGGCCAGCCGAGCGTAAAAGGGGCGCCCACTTTGCGGGTTGCAAAAGTCAGGCCCACTCTCAAATTAGTTTCCCATTGACTCATATTTCACAGGGGCGCGCGCGCGCAAATCACGCCAAACTCGAGCCTCCTCTATAAGCGGCGCTCGAGCAGTCGATTAGTCATTGTTTGGGGGCCAAGCGGGTGCGCGCGCACCAATCGCCATCACGCGTGAGCGGAATTGAATCTTCGCGCCAACTTGCGGCCAATTTCTCTCGCCAAAGCTAACCGTTGCTCGCTCTTGGCTCACAAATTTGCCCACAAATCCTCCCCTGCAAGCCGCCGCCTCCCATCCGCCGCTTGCAGCCAAGACGAGCGCGCCAATTGTCATTGATTTGGGCCACGCCAATCAGCGGCAAATTGTTGCCAATTGTTTCCGGACGCTAAACCACTTCCGCCAACTCGCGCATGCACGCACTTCCTCTCTTGCGCAGCCGACGACAGGGGAAGTTTTGCGGGGAGGCGAGCATGTTGCTTGTGCAATCTCTTCGGCTTCAGCCTGCGCGTGACTAGTTTGTATAATTTTCCCATTTTTAAATCAGCGTGAAATTGACTTGAAGCGGACGATCGGCGGGGGGAGCTTGCAAATGTTTGTTGCGACTTTGGGCTAGCAAAATGGGACTAAACAGGGCGAATTGGCGCTTTGGCTAACAGTTGAAGCGAGCCAAAACAAAGGCGGCCCGGGGAAAAAGTAGGAGCGTACGAGCGATAACAATAATAGTAATAATGATAACAACAAGACACAATCGTCCGCTCGTAAACTCAACTCTTGATCCCTGAGTCCGATGCGGAAGTTGCGCGGCCGCCAACACTCGGCCGTTTCCGTGCGCCGACCCATTTGGGGGCGCGCGAGTGGCCGGCGCCCGCTCGAGCCCCTTCCGGCCGCCGGGGTCGCCGCATTAGCGCGCTCAGCTTGGGGCTTGCGATCTACCTGCCGCCGTTGTTTTCAATTTGTCGCCATTAGGGGGCCCCCGCCCGATTCAATTGCTGCCCGTCCGCCTAAAAGCCTCGCCGGCCAAACAGAACGCCACCATTTGTCTTAGAAAAAGGGGCCAAATCTCCCAGAGGAGCCTCAAGTGTCCGAGCTAAGTGGGCGGCCAACGAGAGCCTCCGCTTGCAGTGTTCGAATCACTTCCGCTTCGTTGTGCTGGCCAAAAACGTGTAGTCAAAATTGAATTTTCAACCAGCGAACGGAAAGTGGAGAAACTCATCAATCTTGTACCTTAAATAATTCATTACGTTCAAAGGGCGGCGCCGGAAACAAGATGGCTCCGAGTGGACTGAGAGCAAAAGTCAACAATTCAAATCCCATGTGGATCTCTCGTTTGCTTGTTACGTAACAAACCTTTCTGATGCCGGCACCATTTGGATTCTGCCAAGTGGCTCCCTCTTGCCCTAGTCTCTCTCGCAAAACAGAGCCAGTGGCGCCATCTATCCACACTCCAAAGGCAAACTCTTATTTTTTGACACTAAAATGAGGGATTCTAACAGGAGAACTCTGACTTGGACAGAGGGCTAATTCAGCGAGACGTTTTGCGCTGGCTCGCAAGGGCACCTCACCCATTTTGAAACGAGGCCTACCTGGACCGAAGCCCCTTTTTACAGTCCCACGGCCCAAGTTGCTTGAGCCAAAAAGAGGTCGCCGCTATGTTCAGGTGAGCTTCCCCCATCTGAGCAAGATTGACGCTCTGTACGAGAACATGGCAGAGGAAGTAGCGAGGGCTGGCATTACGGAACAGAGAAGGGGACTCGGTGGCCATGGACGGATAAGCTCCGATGATTTGCTCAACGATAAATTATGGATCTTGAAGTGCAACAAGGGGTCTGCACCCTGAACGAAGCCTGGACAACTCTATGATGAACTTGCTAGGCGCTTAGGTGCACACGCTGTTATTCAGCGAATAACAGCGTGGGCCATAGCGGTATGGTTACAATCTTGCCGAGGAGATTTGGTTTCTAAGTCGCGCCTTGAGCGCCATCTAGCGTCCTAGGATGAAGTTATATTGGTTGCATTCTAACCCAAAAGATATCGCGACGAGCGCGCGGATAGCGCGAGCGCAGAAGTGCGTCGACTCTACTCCAGGGGGGCCTATCCTTTGCTCTTGTCTAACTGAATTCCCTTATCTAAGGGAAATTGATTGCGATTGCGCGTTTTGATGCTCGTGCAGACGAGGAAATTGGCTACCAAACGATCGGATGGCCAGAGAGCTGATGATTGAAATATCAGCTCTTTAGCTGGTTTATTGTTATAGCTGGATGTTACTGAGAGATTGGTTGATAGTTGTCAACTCTTGCGTAAACAGCAACAACAACAACAAGTGAGTATCATGAGAGAGTTTGCGAGCGAAAGGGAAGCAAATGTTTAGTGAACGAGTCACCTGGAAGCTCAAAATAAATGCCAACCAAGCCAAGATTCGAGAGCAGACAAGGAGGCGTGGAGAAGGATCCTTCATTATGGGGTGCTCGCAGTTGGCGCTCGCATGGAGCTTGCTGGTCCTCGTTGGCTCTGGTGCTTTTGCTCAGGAGTTGGCGGCCCAATCAAGCAGTCGCCTGACCGACTACGACGACTCCATCTCCTCGAGCTCCTTCGGCGAGCCAGTCTTCCGCTTGGAGCCCCCAAATGTGATAAATTTCTCCAACTTGAAGGGCACGAGCATACTCTGCTTGGCGTCCGGCATTCCAAAGCCAACAATCAGCTGGTACTCGAGCGCCCCAGCTTCCGACTTGGGCCAGCAAGTTTCCCTGAGCGGCCATCTGGCCCTCGGCCATCCAGTTTCAAATGTCTCAAATTTGCGCCTTATAATTCAAGACGGGGCAGCACTGAGACTGTTGCCTTTCAAGGAGTCAGACTATCGTCAGGAGATCCACTCGACTGAGTACAGGTGTGTTGCAAGCAATCAGTTGGCCACCATTCACAGTCGCAGTGTTCTAGTTCAAGCAGGTAAGTAGTTCCTAGGCGCCAGTTCCAATTCCAAGCTCATATTTTTTCCAAACCAGAGTGAGCGCTGAGGCTAAATGGTTGAAGATTTATATATGCAAACAGTGTGAAACATTTACATTTACATGCTCAGGCTGAGCCAATCTCTAGGCTATCGAGCTACTTTTTCCCCCGCTTCTTGTTCCGATTGTTTCGTCGCCTGTTCCTGCTCGCCGTCCTCTGTCTCGTTTGCACCTGTCTCTCGCCTTGGCCGCCCTCCTCAGGCTCCTCGCCCTCAAGCTCAGAGTTTTCGGGCTCCTCGTTGGAGGAGGAGTTGAGCGCTGGCGACGAGCGGCCGCTCGCACTGGCTGGCTCTCTCCAAGCGCCCACCGACAGCTGATCCTGCTGCTCCTCCTCCAGCCTCTCGCTCGGCTCAGCCTCCTCCAGCTCAGCGCCAAACTTGGGCGGCTCCATCCTGATCTGCGGCGACTTGGCCCGCTCCTCGCTCACCTGTCCGCGCGGATCTCGCCGCTCAATGTGATCGCTCTCGAGCTCAATTGCGCGCTGCTCCTCCTCGTCCAAAACAACCAGCGACTCCTCCTCGCCCAGCTCCACTCTCACTCCGCCCACCTCCGCCTCTTTCGCAATCTCGGCGCCCTCCAGGGACTCGCTCGGCCCCTCGTCAAGGGCGCCGCCCTCGTCGTGTCTCGCCTCGGCCACCAGTTGACCGATCATCTCCTCCCTGTCGAGCTCCTCAACAAGCCTCTGCGCCTCAAGCTCAAGCTCGTCGCTCATCAGACTAACGCCCAACAGTTTATCCTCCTGCTCTTGCCGGCTCTTGGCGGGCTCTTTTTGGGTTTGAGCTTGAATTGTTTGGGCATCTGTTTGAGCCGATGAGACGTCCTCGCTGAGGCTCAGGGCTGCGCCAAGCGCAGACGAATCAGTGTCCATCGAGTGCTCTGATTTGGTTCCAATCGACGGTCTCGCCGACGACGAGCTCAACCTGACAAGCTCCTCGCCTTGCTGCTCCTCAATCGTCCCAACAGTTTCAAGGGCGGCCCCAATCTCGTTCAGGGTGCTCTCTTGGTCGTCCTGTAGGCTGAGCTCGCTCGTTGGCTGCCGCCCGCCGAGCTGGCTCAGGCTGTCCTGCTCGGCTGCTTGCTCGGCCGCATCTGGCGCAACCGCCACCAGTTGGCCGCTCGTCGGTGTCTCGGCTGAGCTGTCCGCATCTAATGCCTCGCGCGTCCTTGGCCGGCTCGAGCGGCGCCCCTCCAGCTTGACCAGCTCGTTTGCCTCCTCTTGCTCGCAATCCGCCATGAGCTCCACCTGTTCGCCAGCTATCTCAACCGCTGCCTGGCCTCCGCCTCCATTGGCCGAGGCTTGGCGCTCATTCGAGAGTTCGCGTTTGTTTGCGAGAGTTGAGTTTGGAGATCGCGTTCGATATGGTGAATTTTTGCGAGTTCTGTAACCGCGGAATGCCGATTGGATCCTTATGGCGGCCGCCTCAGACTCGAGCGGCTCAGGAGTTTGGCCCACACTTCCGCTGCTCACCTGGCCCACGAGCGCCCTCTGCTCTGCGTGCAGCACCGAGCAGAGTTGATGGGCGGCTTTGTTGGCCTCCTGGCCGGCGAGCTCCAATTCCGCGCTCGCCGAGCCGGGACTTTCGCAATCCAGCTCGATGCTCGCATGGCTCTCCTCGCAGGCCGCCGCCGCCGCCGAGTCCTCCGTTTGCCTCTCCTCTCGCTCCTGCTGCTGCTGCTCCTCCCTCTGAACTCCATTTTCTGAGCATGACTCAATCGGCCGGTAGTCCTCCTTGGTGGCCAAGTTGTCGGGCGCCTGGTCCTTGGTTGGCTGCGTGGTCTCGGCCAGCTCCTCTATGGACTCTAATGGAGTTCTCGGCGTCTGAGGGCTTGCGGCGCCGGCTTTGCTCTGCTCCTCCAGCGCCAGGCTGAGCGGCGATGTGGCCAGAAAGACGGCGCTCGGGGCTAAAGGGATTCGCAGGTCAGCTTGTGCGCTTCCAAGAGTAGGCTAAGAGGAACTGCAGCTACTTACGGCCTCTGGTCAAACTCTCGGGCTCGAATTGGCTCTGGCCGAGCGCAAGGTTTGGTTGGTTGGCCTCCTTCAGCGCCTTCCTCGTGAGATGGCCCCTAACAAAGGCCTGGATCTTCACTGCGGCCTCCTCCACCTGCTGGCTGGCCGCCAATGGTGGCTCGCCGGCCAGCTGCGCGCCGCCGTTGGCCGGGTTGCCGGAGTCTGCAAGCTCGAAGGTTGCATACTCGGCGCTGTCGATCGATTGGCCCACAGGTATTAGCTCGGCAGTGGGCGCCCTTTTGGCCTCTCGGTTGCTCTTGTTTTCACTATTATCTGCGTTCAAATTGTTGGTGCGTTGCAAATGTTTGGTCAGTAGATTGGCTCCACTGAGCGCGAAACTAACTCTCGCCGTCCACTTACCCTGTTGCTCCGGTGGTTGCGTCTGGTCTCGCGAACTCTGACTAGCCTGAATGAGCCGTCTGAGCGCCCTTGAGAGGAGGTGGCCCATTTTGTCCTTGAACTGGCAAGCCGACTGCTCGTCCTCTTGGCTCAGCCGCTCGACTGCTCGAATCCTCCCAGCAAACAATCCTAGGCAAACTGAACGCTAAATTGCGACCACAAACAAACCTCCTCCTTCTCGCCTCCCTCCCCCAAATTGAGCAATTACGGCCAATATTACCTCTACCTGTGTCCTTGCCCCTATTTTGGCTCAATTTGATTTAAATTTGCAAATAAATTCTAGTGTCTCTCTTTTGACATTGAAACAATGTGTTTGCATTAGACGATTGTGGCCAACGAGAATCTGGCTGCTCGAAGGTGATGGATTTGGCTCGAGAATGTATTATTGTTGGTCGCGCTCTGAAGGATCGAGCCTGTGGGCCATTCGGGCGGCCAGCAAGCGTTTGCGTTGGCGCCCGCGAGCTGACTTCATTTGGGGGCTCCACAGCTGGAATGGGCCAGAGTTGGAATCCGTTGAAAGAGTTGCCAACGAGAGTTGCGGACTTGCGGCTTGAGCGGGCTGGATGGCTGCAGTATTTGGGCCGGCCGCAGACGAGCAGCGGGGGCGGCTGGCGAGGGAGCCCCGTTTTGGCCCTCCCGTCCCATGTGCGCGCCGGCCGACCGGCTGGCTGAGCCGCACATTGGCTGGCCTCGCCTCAAGCAAGGCCGACTTTGGCCTCGCCGCGAGTTCATCCATTTGTTGCATTGAGTCGGCCGCTTGGCGACTCAAACTCGCCGCGCATAGGGGCGCCCCTCTCTCAGCGGGCCTTTCAAAGCGGACATCTGGGGCCTCGACTTGGGCGCGCTCGCTCGCTCGCTCGCTTCCCCTGCGAGGCCGCGTTCGTGAGTCTATTACGTAATTATCTCCGCCGGCCCCAAATTGACTGGCTGTCTCCAAGTGGCGCCACGAGCAACTCTGCGCCACAAGCTCAAGCCTCGGGCCGGCGGCCAGGTGACTCGTTCGGACGGAGGCGGGCCGGCCGGCCACACCCTTTCCGGCGACGGGTGCCGCGCGATGGGGCGGAGCGCTGCTGCCAGCCAAGCGCACTGGGCCGCCGACGCCGACGCCTCCAGTGGCTTGGAGGAATCTGGGGCCAGAGGAGGACATTTGGCGACCTGGGGCCCGTGCAGTTGGAACTTCCGCTCGCCATAGACAGGCAGCTTATTCAACTAGAAAACTAATCTCGGCCCGCTCGTTTGCTTTCCCTTTTTTAAAATTCAATTCAATCAAGCGGCGAGAGCTCGAATTAGTTGGCGCTCCTCGGCTGCTCCATCCGAGCTTTGTGGTGCCAGACTTGGGCGCCACCAGCCATTGGCGCCGCCGGTTGCCGCTCGCTGGTGCCGGCAAGGCGCAGTTGTCGCCGGGCGAGCGAGCACCTGCCAGGCGCAGTTGTTGGCGCCAGGCAGAGCGCAAACATTGTCCGCCGCGGCCGCAACACGAGCGGCTTGCTCACAGCGCCATCGATCGCATTGGAAACCCAAGCTGGCCCCTCTCCTCCGGCCAAACAACTCGGCTTGCCCAAATCTCGGCTCAGGTGCAACCGGCGGCCCCAAATCTCTCGCGCTTGCTCTAAATTTGCATGTCCAAATTGAATTCCAATGTAACTAGCAAGCCACTGGCAGCGAGAAAGAGGCAGGCAAGCCGATCGGGCGCGACTTTGGGCGCCTCAAACTCTGATATTGAACGGCAAGAGTCGGGTGGCTAATGCAATTTTATGCCCCCCCCCCACCAACTGCAGCGCCCCCTGGCTCAGGCCTAGGAGCAGCCCTTTCTCGCCCCGCTCGCCTGCCTATTATTGCCACTGTGCCTGCTCGCATTCACATCCATCCACCTCAAGTCCAGGGCGAGCTAGCGAGTTAGAGTGTTGCTCGCCGTGTTTGCTTGGCACCGAGGGCCAGCCTAACGAGCGGCCGGCGACCAATTCTGGCACCATCTTGGCTCCTCCCGCTCGGCCTCAATGGGCCTCGGCTTGAGTCGGAAACATTTGCCTTACGACTCAAACGCCTGCTTGGCGCCAGATAAGACCGGCGACCCAAACAAGTGCGCCGGGCGCGAAAAGCCGGCAGCAAATTGCCATCCTCGCCGGCCCCTTTAACGCTCCAGCCAACAGCGGGCTCGGCGGGCGGAAGCGCGAGTGTCGCGCATAAGAGCTCTCCGTTTAGGCGGAAATTTGCCCATTGTGGGGCGCGAGCGGTGGGCGTGGCTGTGGCGGCGGCGGCGGCGGCGGCGGCGGCAGTGGCAGTGGAAGCGCCAGCTAACTATAAGTTTCTGCCCAACTTTAGTCCGCCCAACGGCGACACTTGGTCTTGGCTGGCGCTAGAGTTGCCAAGCAAAGCCGGCCTGATTTGCATACTCTCAAGTCGCCCGCAGCGAGCGCACAGCTCAATCGGCTTCGAGCGACATTGAAACAAATTAATGGGAGCCCAGGCGGCCGCCTGCTTCCGGCCGAAAACAGGACGGCCGGATTTGGCGACAACATTGATTGATCTGATTTTGTCCCGCTGACAGGCGACACTGTTTTCTGGCTGCAAGACTCTGCAGCCGCGCGCCTCTCCTCTTGCCGCCGCCGCCGCCGCCACTTGGGTCTTGGGGCCGCCGGAAGTGGGAGCAGCTAAACGGGCGGCAAACTGAGCCTCGCCGCTCCTCCTCCCCCCCTTTCGGTGCCGACTCGACGCGTGACTCCGGCGGAAATCACGTAATTCATTAGTGGCCAGGTGCGACGATTGGGCCGCCGCTTGTGGCCACTTTTAATCAAAACTTGGCCAGCTCGCGAACGGAGCTGCAGTCCTGAGAGGCGCGCCTTGCTCGTGCCGGTCGCCTCTCGAAGTGGCCGAGCAAGGCTGGCCCCTTCAATCAGCGGCTACGTGCGCGCTGGGGCCCCAAGCGGGCCGCCTGGGAGGAGGGAGGTGCGATTTGCACGTCGCTGACACCTTGGCGTGTCCGCCGATTGGATCGTCATTTGTGCGCCGCCAGCGTCCGCGTTGGCCCGCTCGCAAGCAGAGGACCTTTTGGCGGCGGCGGCGGCCAGACTGGCCACTTGACTCGCCGTTTGGGAGGCGCCGAGAGACAGCCAAAGTCGGCCAAAGTTGGCGCCAAAAGGGAGGGAGAAATTACTTTTGCCTCCTCGAGAGGCTGGGGCCAAGATGGTTGGTTAGATATTATTATGATTGAATTAGAGGCCGCGTTTGGCGCCCTGCGCCAGCCTCTGGCGGCGGCGGCGGCGGCTCCAGTTTAGCCGCCTGTCCGAGCCGGCGCCCCTTGTTCAACGCGCGCCCAGCTCCCAAAACTCAATCCATCATAATCTGATTCGCATCAGCCAGCGCGCGCAGTTTTGCCGGCCAGTTTGTTGGCTGGGGCCGCCGCCAAGGGGCGCCGGCTCGCCCAAATGGCTCAGTTTTGGGCCGAGAGTTGCGAGCGCGATCACCTGGGAGGGGGTTTGTTTGTTTGTTTTACTCTTTTGCCTATTGGCCGCTAGTTAAAGGCGCGCGCCGGCAGGGCGGCCGCCTGAGCTGGCCACCTGAGAATTGAATTAGGATTTGGGCCGAAATCCCCAACTCGCTCCAACTGCAGCGGCGGCGGCGGCGGCGGCCGCCGCGCAAACACCCCGCCGACTTACTCTAAGCCCGCTGCGGCCTAACCCGCGCCGGAACTGGCCAATTCCGATCTATCTGGGTGATATTATTAATTTCTCGCCCGGCCTCCAGCTTGATTTATTAACTGGCCGCGCCGCGCGTTCGAGCCGCGCCCGCTCAAGTCGGCGCCACTCGAGGAGGGGCCGCGACAAGCGAGCAAAGGCTTGCTCGCAACTCAATTGGATTATGTTGCCGCGGTTGCTTGATCTTGCGCCCAATTCCATCAATTAGGCGCCAGCTAGGCGGACAAGGCGCCTAATCCGCCGCTTGTTAACGCGCCCAACCCGTCGGCTTGCTCGGCCCAGTTAGCTCGCGCCCAGCGGCACCAGTTGCAAGCGACATCCAGCGACTAATGAATCCAGCAAGTTGCTAGCCTCGGAGCGGAATCGGCGCTAAACCAATAATAAGACATCCCTCACTTGGCTTCCCCCTCCGCCAGCCAACCTTTCCCTTACCTGTCCCCCCACCTGGCCGGCTTGGCAAAACATTAGCCGCTAGTGCAAATTAGTTTTGCCCGCCCTAAATGTGATTCTTGCTCTCCCCTCGTAGCGCCAGCTTGCAAGCTCGGCCAAGTCCAATTGGGCCGAACGCTAAATTGCAACCTGTCCATTTGCTTGCCCGGGCCACTTTGGCGCTCTGCTCGAGTTTGTTGTTGTGAATGCAAATTGATTGTATTGGCGTTGCAATTGCTAGCGCCGCTCCCCAGGACGAGCGAGCAAACTCGGCTTGTCGAGCGAGACGAGGCGGGCGAGACATGGACGCGGACAGAGACTCTGGGACGGCCGGCTTGAGCTCGTGAGAAACGGAGCCACTTTGAGAAGGAGGGTGGGCCAAAGCGGGCGCCTAATGAATAGCCACGAGCGACGGTCATTCCGGCAGCGGGCGAGTTTGGCCAGTTGGGCCCCAAGTGGAGCGGGCGCCTTTAATAGCGGCGCCAATCGCCACACTATCTCTCGGCGCCCATCTCCTGCCTCCTTCCGGCCGCCTCGAGTCGCACTTAGTCGCGCTCGTCTTGCCTCGCATTAGAGGGCCCATATTTTGGTTGCGCCAGTTGCGCCCGCTGTAGCCGCAATCAGCGCCGCCCGTCCAAGGTGACCGCCCCTGTTTTTGGCCTAAAACGGGCCAAAACAGGCGAGCTGGCCGCAAATTAAAGCAAACCCGCTCGGACCCACCTCTGGCCAACTCCAGCCTCCAAAACTGGCCCGCCGGCTAGCAAATAGGATGATGCAGTTTAAGTTTACGATTACGACCCCTCCAAATGCGGCGCCCCGCTCAGCCGGGCTCAATTCGGAAGCCACAACAGCATGGAGCTGGCCGCCCGATCGCCGCTAACCTGAAAAGCGAGTTCAGCCCCCACTTCCGGCTGCAATCGAACTCCGGCTGCCAGAGTCAGCGCGTCCGTCATTAGCTCATTCAAATTCCGCTCAGTTGCTGGCGCCGACGAGCGACAATTGGGGCCAACTTGGCCGGAAGCGGGGAGGCGCCTCTTTTATGGGCGAGCTTTGGGGGGGGGCTTGTTGCTGGCGCCGCTTTCGAGTGGCCCAATTGAAGTGACACATAAATCTTGCCGGCTCAGCGTTGGCCAGACACATTTTATACAAAAATCAAAATGTTTCACGTCCATTGGCTGGCCCATTCTGAGTAATTGAATCTTTATTGCCCGATTTTCTCCAACTCAAAGGGCCCAAAAGTTTCCATTTCCGCCCCAAAAGCATCAGGACGAAACTCCTCGTTCAATTGATCTGCCGCTGCCACTGCCGCTGCCGCTACAACTCGAGCGAGCCAATCCTATTCCATCACAGGGAAAACAACGGCAACAACAGAGAAAGCTGCTCTATTTTTTCCCGATTTAAAGTTCAATTTTCGCTCTCTTATCTTCACCTGGCCGAAGCGCTCGCCTCTGAAAGAGCGGCAATAACTGGGCCGCCTGATAACCGATTTGGGAGTTTAAAGTCATAAAGATTCACACTAAATAAGCTTTAATTGAGCCAGCACGAGAGGTGGGCCGCCAGTTGGGGCTTGAGTCAGGTTGGTTCCATTTGGCGGGGGCCAATTGCAACATTGGGCCCGCCGATGGCTCCCAAGAGACTTGCATCGGACACTCAGCCGCAACGCAGGAGTCTAGAGGCGCGAGAGGAGGAGAGATGCGTTTGCTTGCTTGCTTGCGCTTGGCCGGAAGTGGCCACAAGCGCGCGCGGAAGCAGCGAGACTGGCGGCGGACATGGCGACTCGAGCGCCGTCTCAGATCGAGCGCTCACCTTTTGCTCGCATCCGAATTTGGGCGCCACGAGTTGGGGGCAAACTTTCAAGTTTAAAACGGAGCAAGAGGCCGCCGCCTGTCAGCCGGCCAACTTGGCCGCCCCCGAGCAAGACTAATGAAACTTGGCCGCCAGTAACGAGGCAAAGTTCAGCCGAGGCTAGCCAGCAGTGGGCGCATTCAGGGCGCTACTCGGCCTAAATGTTGGAGGAAAAATGAGAACTAAATGAAAGGGAAACATAACACTGGACCTAGCGGCGTTCGCGACCTAGCGCCTGTTCCACTCGCCTGAGTTTTGTTTGTTCTTCCTCGCCCGCTCGCTTTGTTCACGTTCCTTTTGGGGGGAGGAAATTGAAAATTTTCATCCAACCAAAAAGTGTCACTCTCTTTGGTTTGTTGTTTTGGTCAGCGGCTGACAAGTTGTTGTCCAGGCGACTTTTCCATGAGCTTGGCTGGTTGCTTGTTTTGAGTTTGAGCCAGAGAGTTTAAGTTGTTGGTTTTCCTTGCGGCCGGAGTTGTTTTTCAACGGCGCATTCGCCTGCAAAGCTCAGCCCTCCAGCCGACTGCTCCAATTTCAGCCCTGAGCTAACACAACTCTCGTCAGGTGAACTAATATTGAATGATTCTTTGGCCAGAGGAGCGGCCAACCCAAAAAGGGGGTTCAGTCGAGATTAGCTGCGAGCGAGAGTTTAATCTCGCTGCCGCCGGCCAGCTGCAAGTTTCGCTCCTCCCTCCCCCTAGCGGCGCGAGTCGCCCACTTCCGCTCCTAGGTCCGCGCAAACCAAGTCGAGCTGCGCCCATTGATCAACGTCAGCGGCGCTTCCGGCCGCCGCAAGGCTTGCGGCTAAGACGGCTCAAAGCGAGCGAGCGGCCGGATTGGCCGCCAGCTAATCGATCAAAGTCGGACTGCCTGTGGTCCTGCGGCAACAGGATCCCCTATCAGTCGGACTCGGCCTGTTTATTCGGCCCGCGAAAGGAGTAAAAAATCTCCAGAGTCTCCTGGTTCAAGTGAAGTGAGGAGTTTGGTTCTGAGAGAAAACAAGCAGACTGGACCATTTCAGTAAGCTCGCTCAAGTGGCCAACTTGATTAACGTCTTGGGAATTGTTTCTATCCCACTTCCGCCGGCCACTTCCCCTCCTCGCCGCTCCTGGAGTCTCGCGGGAAAAGGTGGGACAAATTAAGCGACTTGCGACAGGCTTCCGAGTTTGTTCGAGCTTTAGTTTGAGCCCTGGACTCGGAGGTCGCGAACGGCACTAGGTGCCCGGCCAAACCAACCTTCTGCGGACTCAATTCGAATGTAGGGCGGGCTCCTTGTGAGCTCTCTCGCTCGATTTGGCCGACTAACTAGCAGAACGTGGACTCGGCCCCTGTTTGCGGGGCTCAATTTGCATTCATCCCCTCTCGCTCTTCCCTCCTCTCAGCCAGGTAACTCTTTAATTTGCGCCGGCTCATCAATCAGGGCCTCGTTTGGGCCGCTCCAGCTCTGGCCAAGCCGAGCACTGAAGGCGAGAGGGCGCCTAAATGTCCCCAACCAGCTAACTAACTAATAAATTCCATCCATCTTGTGCAAACGAACAAAATTCAGTGATCAAAAGCGCCGAGGAGCAAGCGGAAGTGAAGGTGAACGACGAGTTTGCGGAGTTGAACTCGCTCGCCGTGTTCAGGTGTCGGCCAAGCGCAAGCTTAGAGTTTAGCAGCCTAATTGAATGGTTCACCAGCGACGGCATTCAAATTGGCGCCGGCGAAACGAGCGCAGGTAAGGCTTCAATCCACATATATATTTATATATTAATTACACAAACCAGCGAGCCAGATAGTGGTGGCGCTCCGTCCAGCGACTTGGGCTGGCAAAACTCGTCATTAAATCGAGCCGGGCTGAATCTGCCAACTTCCGGCCGAGGCGCCAAACGAGCCCCAAGCGCGCGCGCGCTGAGGAGGAGCTTTGGGCATTGAATCACCTTAATGATGGTTCGATCTAACGCACGTCTCAATCTTTGTTCCCCCAGCGAGCGCTAGTTTTGCCCGGCGCCGCTCGCTTAATGAGCCTCCAGTTGGCAGCTTGGCGGGCGGAAGTCGACCGCTGGCCGCCGGAAACAAAGACGGCCGGCAAGAGGCGCCACTCTCGAGCGGCGGCGGCGGCGGCCGATTGGCGCAGCTGCAGCCGCTGGCCAAACCGACGGATTGCTTGCAGCCGTCGGCCGGCTTGGCTCTCGCGCGCGCGCGCGATACTTTGACGGGCCAGGTTGCCGGGCGAAATTCGAGCACACTGATCGGCGGTTAGCGTTGTGTCAAAGCGGCACAACTTGCATTGGCGCCCACCTCGAACCCACTAAACTCGGCCCGATAATTAGAATGCGCCCGCCGACCAGGTGAGCGAGACGAGGGGCGTCGAGTTTCCGGTTTGGCCGCTTCCGCTCGCGTGTCCGAGGCTAGTTTGCGCGTTGAAGGGCCGCCAATCTAATTAATCGTGCGCCAAAGCGGAGGCGTCAAGTTCACTTGCGCCCCAGCGCCGGCTCCAAGTGGCCAAACCGGAATTGGCCAAGCGAGGGGCAAAACTGGAGCGGCTCATTAAGCGGCCGGCGGCCAGTTGTTGTTGTTGTTGTTGCTGCCGCTGCCGCTGCCGCCGCTGCTGCAGTTCTAGTCGCTGCCACTTCCGCCGCTGCCGCAACGTTCGCCCGGAGCAAAGTTGGCCGGAAGCGGAAGTGCAAGCGAAGAAAACATTACATAATCATTAGTTTGCCTGTCCATTTAGCGGCCAAGATGCTCTGCCGAGTTGGATGGCCAGAGGCGAATGCTGGCGGGCGAGGCTTGTTTGCTTAGCGGCAAAGATGATGAATGAAACAATGTGCGCTTGCACAATGCTTGCAAGACGATCGTGTTTCTTGTAAACTGTTTGCAACACCTAATTGATTATTTAGCAAGCGTCGCAAGTGTCGCGCCAAAGACAACTCCCGGCCGCTTTAGTTTGCGCAAGTTGCGCGCGCAAGCCGGGCGGGCCGCTTCCGGCGCGCAAGTTGCAACCACTCGGGAGCTAATCAATCATGAGCGAGCGGCGAGTCTTGCAAACAAGGCCGAGTTTGCGCCCGGAAGGAGACGGCGCGCTTAGTTTGGCTGAAATTCAATCTGCGCAAGCCTATTCGGGCTGCCGAAAGGCCGACACTCAGGCGCGGCCACGAAAGCGAGTTGCAGCCGACGAGAGGCGACGAGGCGACGAGAATTAACATCAAATTATGATTCCATCGATGGAGCCTAAACTGGGCCCAGACGAATCCGCCTAGCTCATCCAAATCCGAATCAGAATCAGATTTGGGTCCGAATTCGAACCCAAATCTAAGGCGAGCGCGCAAAACTTGCGCCCGCAAGACAATGGCGCCCTCCGCTGCGCCACTAGATTCATCTCTCGCTCGCTCGTGCGAGCAGAAGAGGCAGCGGCGGCCAGTTAGCGCGAAGGCGCCCGCCAGACGGCCATTGTTTGCGGCCCAATCCTCTCTCTCGCTCGCTCCGCTTCCGCTTCCACAAGGAGAAATCGACGCCCCAACTGGCGCCCAAAGTCGAAACATTTCGTATGCTAATTTGGGCCGCTTTATCTCGAGCACAGCACTCGCTAAGCCAGTTAGGCAAAACCGGCCGGCGACATCCAGTGACCGGAAGCTTTGTGCCGGCCCACTGAGCAGATTGGGCCCGGAGCTGGCTCATTTGCTGCGCCGGCCGCGTTGCCTTCGCGCCCCCCACTCGGCCGCCAATAAGTATGAGAATATTCAAATTAGCTAACGAGACTCTCCATCCATCATCGCGCCCCAAAATCTCAAAACTCCACACCCAAACTAAAACCAAACTCGATAGGGAACAAGTTCACCGCCTTCAAGTCGGGCGAGTTGCACGTAAATGGAGTCGAGCCGAGCGACTTAAAGCGCACCTATGGGTGCAGACTGAGGAGCTCGCTAACTGGCCAGCTTGCAACGAGCTCGGGCCTGGCCAAGCTAGTGCTCGTTGAGCCGGGCGGCCACGCCGACAGCAGGCAGAGGGGCTCCCATCAATCCGCCGACCTTCAGCCACTCCACTCGCTCGCCCAAGTTGTTGCAACAGACTCGAGCGTCCAACTGCGAGAGCTCGAACGAAGGTCGCGCCTCCTCCAAAACCATCCAACCCAACTTGGCGGCTCGAGTTTGAATTTGGAGCCAAGATTGCTGCTGCCATGCGCAGTGCGGTCGGCGGCCAAGGCAAACCAACTGCGCTGGCTCTACCAGTTGCCAACGGCCAGAGCTGAGCCTCCAGTTGCGCTCGACAAGTTTGCCTCCGAGAGGTCGATCGCGTTTGTTCGCGAGCAAAGGAACGAAACCAACCCGAGATGGCAGCAAACCTTCGCCGGCCAAAGCAACCACAAGCACAACTCTGCTGGAAGTAGAGAGAGAAGTACAAGGTTTGTTCTTGCAAACTCTTACCTGGCCATCGAGTGGCCGAGCAAAGCGCAGAGCGGCCGCTACTTGGGCCAGCTGATTGCGGCCGAGGGCGGCGAGCCAAGGACTGTGTGTGATACCAATGTGATAATAGGCGAGCCGCTCAGCGTTCGGCTCGAGGCAAAGTCGCCCGGCGCCGAGCTGCCCGCTTCGATGGCCGCGCAAAGGGCGCCGACAGAGTCCGAGCCCGTCGCCGGCTCCTGGCTCAGTAGGGCCACCCAATGGCTTGGCCTGTCGCCCCTGGCCGGCTCCCGCCTGGCCAGCGCAGGTGGACGGCTGAGCCGGCGCAACTCCGACGTTGGGGAGGCCGGCAGCGCTGGTTGGCCGCAGCGGATTCAAGCAGGCGGCCGCGGCCACATTGGAGCGCCGCCAATCGCGCGCATTGGCGCCCAACTCCAACTCAACTGCCTGGCTTCGGGCAACCAAGTCGACTCAATCAGATGGTTCCGAAATGGGCGCGCAATCAACACTCAGAGCTCGAGCGACTTTCAGGTTGAGATAAGCACAAGGGCGATGCCAGAGCGGCCGGAGTTGGCCCTTGAAGGCGGCGAGCGGCTACTGAGCTCGTTGCTGGTGCGCCAACTCCAACCGAGCCACTCGGGCCTCCAACTGTTCGAGTGCTTTGCGCGCGGCTCACTGGGCGAGCGAGCGCGCGCTGGCCTGGCCGTGTTCGTGGCCGAGCAGCGGCTGCTCGAGTGGGCCAAGTCCGAGTGTCCGCTGGCGAGCCAAGAGGCGGCGCCAGGTGAGCGCCAGGCGGAGAGCCTCGAGGAGGAGGAGGAGGAGGAGGATGGCGAGGAGCTCGCTTGGTCAGCGCAGCCGGGCGCCTCCCTCTTCCGGCGCCACAACCCGCTGGCGCGCGCGCTGCTCCTCGAGGGCGAGCAAGCCGAGCTCGTTTGCCCCACGGAAGGCGTCGAGGAGGAGACTGGATCAGCTGCAAACAGGAGCCTCGTTGCGGCCGCCCCAAGCTGGCAGCGACTCTTTCCGGGTGAGTTCCACCCTTCACTGCCCACCTTTAAGGGCCCTCAAGTCCAGAAAGCCAAAGAAACTAACCCAAGCTCAACCTCAGGCGCGCTCAAGGGTCAGCTTGCGGAGGGGAAGGAAACAAAGTTAAGCAACAGCCTTGGCGCAAGGAATTTCAATCAATTGTTTAGCGGCGACTCGCGTTTTGTGATAAATGGTTCAAGTTTGCAGATGAGGTCGCCGAGCAAGCGACACGACGAGGCAGTTTATGTCTGCTTTCAAGCGAGCGCCCGCCAACAGGAGCAACCGGCGAGCGCAACACCAGAGGCTGGCTCGTGGCGCCGGAAGTGGGCCGACCCCCCGAGCGAGCCGGCGCCTCCTGGAGTCCATCAATCATCATTGGCAAGCCGAGTTTGGGCGCCGGCGTCTTGCGCGCGCCTGCTCGAGTGGGCGCTCGCTCGGAGCGCCCAATCCGAGCTGGCCGCGCACTTCGGGCCCATTTCATCTATCAGCATTAGGATTGTTGGTGAGTAGTAAGCCGGCCAGCGGGCGGCTTCGAGCTTGCCAGCCAGCCCTCTTTTGCTCGCACGTACAAACCGATGGAGTTGTTTTAATGCGCGCACATCCGACTTGAAATAAATGAAACTAATAATGAGACATGATTCATTGATTGAAGTTTGCCAGCTTGGCCGCTCGAGAAGGAGGCTAGCTGAATAATGGGCCGTCCGGCTTGGCTCGGCTCGGCTCGGCTCGAAAGCTGCCGCCGCTGCAGCCAGAGCGAGCTTGTCAATGCAAACTGGCCGCCACTCTGATGCTTCGGGGCCGCGACGTGCGAGCTCGCCCATTAGGCTCGCCCTTGGAGTTTGCTCGGCCGCAAAGTAGCCGGCCAAGCTCCTTGCTTTGCCCGCCGCCCGCGTCAAACACTCGCGCAAGCCACGGTAATGAATATGGCCGCCCACTTCCGGCGCAGAGTTGCCAACTCGGATTCTGTGGCCGAGTTTGCGAGCGCGTCAAGCGGCCGACGACAAATCAAGTGTGAAGTCTCATATATTTATTTGATTGGGCGCCCGCTGACAGGAGGAGCCTCGGCCGGCGCACTGAGCCGAAAGATATCCTTGGATGCAGCCAGCCAGCCAGCCAGCCAGCCAGTGAGGTTGCTCTCCGCTTGTTTGCGGCCGACTTGGCCTCTGAACTCGAGAGCGGCCAGAGCTGTTGGCGGGGGCAGTTGCGACGCTTGGCGGCGCCACCCTCGCAAAGTGGAGGCGCCCGCGCAACAGCGAGGCGGCTTCGTGGCGCGAATTTTAAGTGGAACTCGGCCGGCCTCCTTGCTCGGCCCGCTCAAGGAGCAGGCAATTTAGCTCGTCAAGCGGCCGCCGAGCTAGTTAGGCGGCCGCCAGACCCACCGGATGGGCTCGGCTCGAGTCAAGCGCAGTCGACAAGTCGATTTCCAATATAGCGGCTTGGCTCGCGCGCAATTGCGGGCTCCGATATTAAGCTGGCTGGCTGGCGGGCGGCTCGGCGCTCCGGTCCACAATTTAGGCTCGCGGGCTCAATTAAGATGGCGCCTGATGGGCTCGCTGGCTTGCTACCGAGTGGCCGCCCGCCAGACACCCACGCGCGGCCAACAACAACAACAACAACGGCGGCGGC
>Ga0209372_1000258_pt1 | contig 34509 bp, 32 predicted proteins | sample AgamicAtPe_FD_187170 | JGI IMG/M metagenome (GOLD analysis project Ga0209372, IMG submission 187170) | Agave microbial communities from Guanajuato, Mexico - At.P.e (SPAdes) (version 2) | ecosystem: Host-associated > Plants > Phyllosphere > Phylloplane/Leaf | place: Guanajuato, Mexico | collected... | reverse complement strand
ACCCCATCCATTCCAAACGAGCCAATCGGCTCGCCCGTCGCCCTCCAACCGCCGCTCACGACAACCTCGTCCATTCCAACCACTGCCAGCAAGCTAACTGCGACGCCCACCAGCACCGTAGCCACCATCACCACCACCACGACTGAGGCCCGCAGCTCGCAAAATGCGACGGGTACGCCAAGCTTCTCGCAGCAAACGAGCCTCGATACAGCTAGGGAGTCGGGCGCCCAAAAGCAGCCGCAGGGGAGACGCATCGAGGAAACCTCCCTTGAGCCGGCGAGAGAGAGACAGTTCTCCACCGACGGGCAGGTGTTGGCTAGAAACGAGGAGCTGTATCAAACAAACCAGGCCTTTTCAAGCGCAAACAATCGCCACCAACTCACTGGCCAGTCGCACCCAGTCTCGGCCTCGCCTTCCTCAATCTCCATCATAACCCCGCTCATTGGACCCCCAAACCAGCAGCAGCAGCAACAACAACAACAGATCCATACAACCTCCGTTGGCGCGGCCATTGGCACAAGCGATGGGATGCTGCCAAACAGAGTGGACTCGCAGCAATCGGCCATGATGAAGCCAATCTTCGTTGTTGGAAATCCAATAAGCGAGCGCGACTACAACCAAGAGTACCAGTTCCACTCGAAAGAAACACAAAGTCAGCAATCGGCTCCAACTGCAGAGGGCGGCCAGTATTTGAACACGCGACCATTGGCGGTTCCAATGCAGGAGGAGGGTCAGTCTGCCAATGGGGCCAATCCAATGCAACGGGCGACCAGCTCCAAGTCCTTGGAGGCTGCTGCCTATCCCATGATACAGCAACCAGTGCCGGCCCAACAGGAACAACATGCTCCTGTACTGGCGAGCAGATCCGAGAAGATCGCCGACGACAGCAGCTTCAAAACTGGAACCCAAAACACCACCACCTCGGCCTCGAATTTTCAGCTTGGCGAGCGAATGAGCGGACCAGCGCTCGTCTACTCGGACGGCCACCTGGCCTCAGTTCCCTCCTCCGACTCGAGCGTTCAAGTTAGCCAAGCTGGAAACAGCTCGGCCAGCCACCAAGCGGCCAGTCCGCGCCTCTTGCAGGCGGCCGGCGGGGCTGCGGTTGTGGGCAACAACCCACGAAAACCCTCACTGCCGCCGCCCGTTAACCAGGCAAACGCTGCCAGCGGCTTCAGGTCGCCTGCATCGCCAAGTGGCTCTCTGATCGGGCAGCCGCCGCTGCCCCTGACACAATTGCAGCCTCAGATGCAACCGCAAATGCAACCCCCGGCCAACAGCGTCCCTCAGAACTCGGCCAGCTTCTACCAGACGTCGCCGCCTTATGCTGGCGGCAATATGATTCCAAGCGCAAACGGATTCACTAACATGGCTCTCCAACCCTCGATGGGCTACAACAAGCAGGCGTTTTTGCTCTCGCAGCCAAACCAAGTTGCAGGCCAGCAACAGCAGCAGCAACCGATGGTTCAGCCGCAGGTTCCAACGCCAGCTCCAGGCAGCGCGCCCGGCTCAGGCTACTCCGGCCGGCGGCCTCTGAACATAACCCGCGTTGAGCGTAAGTGAACTCTCCTTTCCTCTCTCATCTTCCTTCAGCGAGCTTAGCCGGCAAACCGCAACAGGATCCAAGAAGCTCACCTGACTCTCTTTCCACGAAACAACCGCAGACATTTCGGCCGAGTGCTCAAACGATCTCATTAGGGCAGTGATAGTTTTCAATGGAACATTCAAGGGCATCATCTACTCGTCAGGATACGTGAGCGATCCGACGTGTTTGTATGTCAATGGAACGGGAATGACACGCTACGAGTTCAGCATCAGATTGAACCAGTGCGGAACTCTCGGCCGCCAAGAAGTCCACCAGCCGACCATTCCTGGCGAGGCAAGAGTAAGTGTTAGACAAAGAGCAGGTTGCTCCACTTGTTTGTTTCTCTCTCTCTCTCTCCTTTTCTCTACACTTGGAAACGCTCATTTGCATCCCTCATTTGCTTGAGAGTGGCCACCGAATCGCGCTCAGTCGGCCGACCCAAATGCAACTTCGTTTCGTGATGTCTGCACTCTTAACCTGTTGCTCGCTGCACCATCGAAGGAGCGATCCCCTTGCTTTGAGCTGAATGGACTAGGGCAAATTTGCCGCCCATTTCACGCCATCCGACTCACAGCTGCAGACTACGAGAAACCTCCAAATTGATTTATTATCTGGCCACCAAGCCGAGGGTTCGAGTTTCGCTCATCAATCTTACTTTGCTCAATTCGACTGCAGCTGAATCGAGGGCTTAATTCTAACCACATTCTCATCTCCTACTCCATTACCTGCTAATATCCAACACTAATCAAACAAAACGAACTCCACCTCCCGATGGCGCAGAGACGTGACCAGGTTATGTGGAACACGTTGTCCATCCAGTACAATTCAATTATCGAACAAGAATGGGACGAACACTTTAGGGTTTCATGCGAATATGGGAGCGACTTTTGGAAGACTGTTTCCTTTTCGCCATTCAACGTCGAGTTAGTATCATGGGGCATGCTGATTTTTAGGAGCAATCCTCGAGTTGCCCAGCTCGAGATTGTGTGTCCGTGTGGCGTAATTGTGCCCACACTCTCCCAACATGAACTTAACTCGAACTGCAATGCCACTAACCTGCCCGTTTTATGTTTGCCGGAACAGAACAAACACCGGATCTCCCGTCGTGTTCACCATAAACCCGCCCCAATGTCAAATGGACGTCCTGCTTGGCCACGGAATGGGCCCAAAAATCGGTTAGTCTCCTCTGCGCCAAGCCCAAGCAACCTGCTGTTGCGCCGCCCGCAAACACTCCTCCAAAAGAGAGCTAGAGGCCGAGCACTAACCCTACAATACTCTTTACGCTCCCTCTCAACACTCGCTGCTGGGAAACAAAAGCAGTCGATGGGCCAGTCACAGTGGGCGATCCGTTGACGCTTTTGATTCACATGAAGAGCGAAAAAGGTGGGTGATTCGAGCTTTAGAGCTGGAGAAAAAGGGAAGACAACTGAACTGTTTGCTTTCCTCCGGCTCATCACCTAAGACACGCGATTCCTAGACAAGCCGCTAACTGGTCCGCCTCTCGCCTCCTATTGACGCCGGACTCGTTGCGCCCACCAGCTGGCTACGATATTCTGGTCAAGAACTGCGTCGCCCACAACGGCGGCAAGCAGCGGATGCAACTGATCGATCCAAACGGGTAAGTGGAGTTCCAAGGTAACAGGTGGAGCCGACTGCACGTTCGTTCGGGCTACCTCGAGTGGCTGCTGCTGCTGCAGCGCAAGCGACATCGACGTAAACACAAACGAAAGCTCTACACAAATGGAGCCCAGGAGCCACTCGCTTCGGCGGCCAGCAAACTGGCGGACGGGTGAGAAATGAGGAATGAAATTGAACTTTTCACACAGAGTGTCATTGACACTGAGCCTTCCGGTTGCTTGAAGGGGGCGCGGAAGCAGCATCAGCCTGCGTGCAATTGAGTGACTGGCTGCCACTGCCACTGCCGCCGCCGCCGCCGCAAATTGCATTGCTCGCTCGCCGGGCGCGCTGACAATTCGTGCTCTCCCGCGCTCACAAAGCATCTATCCGCTAGACCCAATGGCCGGCGTGTTTGTAATGGACTTCACCTGCGCAAAACTCGCTCGCCAAACGAATTCACCTCACTTCAGCTCGGCTCGTCGAACTTGGCAGAGTCGGTTGGTTTCACCTAAACAAAGCTGAGCAGAGTTAAGCTAAGCTAAGCTAAGCTAAGCTCACCAACCAAAGCCAAATCAACCAAGTGTTGCCGCCGACTTTGGTTACAAATGAATTGGAATCTTTGCTCGGCTTGGTGCGTGCGCTCGAGGTTGCATAGGCAAGGCCAACAATGAAGCCTCCTAGCCGGATGGAGAGCTGCGTTCAGGTGTGCGTATTGCAAAAAATGAGCCGCCTTTGCCATTGATGCTGCCCGCTCATAGGTAACAGGTAACCCACCCGAATGGAGCGACCATGTCAGCGGGCGATCGGCGGCAGGCTAACCTGTTGCGTGCGAGCTCCTCCATTTGCTCGTCCACAAATCGATTGTTGGAGCAAGCGGCGGGTGAATCCTCCTCACTCATCCAAATCAGCAGCCTTGCGCAGCTCGGCCGGCTCGCTCGCCCATCATTGGCCAGCTAGCTTGGCGACAACAATCAGGCTGTCTCATTTGATTATGAGCTGGTGGCGGCCGATACGCTTTCCTTGACGCTGCCGCCGCCTCCAATGGCCGATTCGAGCCAAAATTTCGCCGCCGCAAGCTGCTGCCACCAAGCAAAGCTATCATGCGCTCGACACCCATTGGCCTTGGAGGCGCCCACTCGAGCCGCTTTGCCCGCCCAATGGACAGTGATGGCGCTCGCATAGGCGGGCTCAGGTTGCCTTCTTAGACAATAAACGGGCGCCGGTCGAGCACGAACGCCATTCGAGAGGAGGGAAACCTTTGCCTTGCGAGCCGAGCTCTGTGGCTGGCGGCCGGTTAAAGGCTGGAACGAGCGCCTTAATGCAACTTACGAGCTCCCATCGGGCGGGTTAAATGGAATTCTAAACATTCATCCAGCGCCAAGCTCATTGCAGAGCATTGAGCCGAGCAACCCTCAAGCGGAAGTTGGCCCGAAAACTCTACCCGGTTGCTTTGGAAGTGTTTATCATCCTCGCTTTTGGGGGAGCAAATTGAGTTGTTTTTGGAGGCTAGAGGCATTCAATTACTTTCAATGTCTATCTTGGCCAAATATATACCTCTCAGGACTTGTCTTCCACCACCAAATTGCCCCTCAGCTCCATTTGCTTTTCGCTTTAAATTGAGGAAATGGGAGGACGAGGGGAGAGAGAGAGGAGAGGAGTCAAGTCCACTCAAAAGCAGCCCACTAACACAAAATCCCATCCATCTGCTCATCTTTCGCCCCAAAGTTGCGTGGTCAATGAACGATTTATTAGCCCATTCAGGGGCACTTACAACGACAACGATCTACGCCATGTTACACTTTACGCTTACCTCAAGGCGTTCAGGTTCACAGGAAGCCCGGTGTTGTATTTGGAATGCGAGATTCACATGTGCCAGAGCGCATGTCCGGTAAGTACCTCAGGCCCGTTTCTCCTTCTCGCTTTCGGGTTGATTGGCCGCAGCAGCAGCCTCGGCCGACTTCGCCGAGGCTTGGCAATTAAATATCCGCTTAACGAGATGTTTAGCGCCGCTGGTGGCTAGCTCGCGGCCTAACTGGCCAAGGTCAGCGCTGGCTAAGAGTTAGCATGAGCTGCTATGGAGTCGCAGCTGCCCGAGTGGCCAGGGATGATTGTTTTAAAGTCGAGACAACAGCAACAACGGTCTTAGCAAACCCAAACCAACTAACTCACCGCCTTCCTATCGTCCGCTCGCCTCCAATAAACTAACTTCCAACCCTCGAACGAACAACAGCCACAAATGTGCTACTGGCGCCGCCTGAGCAAGCGCTCAGTAGATGACTTTGACTACGAATACACCACAAACTCGAGCAGGCAGCTAGAGAATAGGGCTCAGAGCGCACAACCTGTCATCTCTGATAGTCTGAATCTGTTCAAGGCTTTGCAAGTGAGACAGGAATCGGAGCCAACGAGGAGTAGCCGGCAGCAAGCGCGCGATATTTACGCCGAAGACGAGGAGGCCTCGCTTATCTGCTACAGGCATACGGAGGTTTTCATCTTCCTAACAACCATCGTCTCTTTATTGCTTCTCGTCATAACCGTTGCCATCACCTGCTGCTTGCGGGTTCGCAAGCTAACCCGAAACCAGTACGCCCACAATAGATTGGCCTCATCTACCTCCCTGTCGCCGTCTCTCCTGTCCATTAGCGACGTGATCTCGAGCGCTGGCTCCTTGATAAGCAACGCGGCTGACGCCACTGCCGGCGGAAACTTGCTCGGCCTAGGCGCCAAACACGGCCAAGCGGCCGGTTGGCACTCGAGCCAACAGTCCTCCTTCGGACAAAAACAACACCAACCACAAGCAAGACCAAAGAGTTCGCAACACCGACCACCAACTTCCTCCTTCCATAGCGCCTTCTATCCTTGTTCGCCTCAGATAAGCAGATAGGCTCTCTGCTCGAGCGCAACCATCGCTTAGGCTGCGATGTAATAAGCGTCCCACAAACCACCAAAGGAATCACAAACATTGAAAGAAATAACCTAGACCAAATGGGGTGCTCACAAATCAATAAGCGAGTGTATTTATTTAAATTAAACATCTGATCCATGTGTCGTGCGAGTGTCACCAATTCGCGGCTCAGTTGAAATTGCTTTCTCCAACAAGGGGCGCAAATCTCATTGCTGACTCGGTCAAGGTCGCTGGAGGGCTCTCTCTACACCTATTGCGTATGAATGGATACGCGCTGGTGTGAGAGGTTTGATCGGGCGCACAGCTCAACTCTGACAATATCTCACTTTTCTATGGAGTTTTCCTTGAGTGGCGGACGACTCAAGGGGCGATGCAATCTGAATTTGAACTCTGGATCAAAGCCAAACCTTTTCGCTATGGCCACTAGAATGGAGCCAGCAAGTCTATCTAATACGAGAGCCTTATAATAGTGCTTCACAGCGTCGGCAACCTTTCTCAAGCCGCGAGCCTCAGCCAGACGCTCGCTCGTTCTAAATTCCAATTTTGCTAGACCGACTTCTTTCATTCCAAACGAAATTGCGCTTGTTTCTGTCTCCATCTTGGCTGAGTTTGCAGCACTGTGCATTTGCACGAGATTAATCTCTAACTCTGTTGGCATCGAGTAGACGAGGTCATGCAAAATTTCAACTTGTTTCGAGTTTTCCTCCGCTACTTTTGTCTGCAACTCCAGATTGATCAGGTCGAGGTTGTAATTTATTCGGCTTGACTCTGCTCTTTGTTCCAATTGCGTCCGTAGAGTGTTATAATGGTCCCCATTCAAAATCCCTCTTTCGTCGCTCAAGACAGCTACTCCGAGCTCGTCCCTCGATCGCTCAGTCGACTTCCGAGTAATTTTGCTTCCGGTTACCCAATGTCCTTGATCCTGTTCATCTGCTTGGATTTGCTTCGATCTGGAAGCCCTCCCATCGCGACTCATTGTTCAACCATCGATTTTGTCCGACGCTACACTAGGCCTGTGCTTGAGTCTGCCAAAACCTCGGCATTGGCTGGGCTATTCTATAGAGGCCCAAACAATTTATCTGCTTCGTAGAGCTGTGCGCGGTGTAAGCAATCAGCTGATCCAACTTCATAAACGGATCAGGTGGCCCACTCGAAACACTATTGTGTCTTCCGTGCGCTATGAAATCATATCCTCTACTTTTATTCGGTTAACACGATATTTTTGTTACGTACAAGACACAAGAAATTGTATATTATATTCTGTTGATGGGCGAGTTTATTGCGATACATATGCCTACACTCTCTCGACAATGTGTCCCCTGCTCATCTTTTATATCACAAATAATGGTCGAAGCGGGGATATAACTGTGATCATGAATGTCATTGTGTCTATTTTTCAGGCTAATTCGTTGCTTGCATCATCGAACTCAATCAGACCCTGATCAGATGCTCGACTCACAACGTTAGTTTGCGTTAAAGTTTCACGCTGTCGAGCTATCGGCGATGTGTTGAGGAACGGATTAGCGTTCCCAGAATATTGAACCATCTGAGGACTGTTCGTTGTTAGATCTATAGTGTTAAATGCATCCGAATTTGACTTGAATTCGCTAGCTCGACCATCTCTGATTCCACCCTCATTTGCGCCGGAGCGCATATCGTCCTCGCCCAATCCTATAAGATTCTCTCCAGACGAAAGCTCAGACTTGGGCTGTTTGTAATCAGGTTTTTCTATTACCTCGTTTTCACTATTACCTTGATAGTCTGAACTGGAATTATGAGTATCGTGAGTCTGATCTCGATTGATGGTTGAATCTTTTTTAGATCTATGGACGGAATCACCAGAGTTGTACTGAGTATACTGTTGGTATTGGGGATGAAAGTTGTGGATGGCGTCGGTCATTATGTCTCTTGGATTAACAGTTTCCTTAAGATTACTTGAGATGCTTTGCATCGTCACCGAGCTGTGCCGGTCGTTACTGTAACAGTATATCTCGAACGGAAATGCATATCTAAATGCGATAGCGGCGAAAAACATTTCCACACTTATGAAAAAGTTTTGGTAACCTGCAGCCACGGCTCCTGAGGACATTTCGGGCGATAGAGGTTTCAGATAGCCTAACTTCTGAAGAATAGCAAATAAACAGCCCTGCCAGAATGATAGAAATATGATTGACTTGACTGTAAGGAACTTCCAAACAGGTTCATACGGTGACAGTAGCCCTTTTGTTGCCTGGTAGAATAAATACAATCCATAGAGGGCTAGAGAGACGCTTATGTTGTAAATCATGGTTATGTAAATATAGTTATTGTCTAATCCCCAGTCCCCATCCTTATAGCGACCTGTGGCCTGAAGAAATAAGGTCATAATAGACATGAGCGGCTTAACGAAACAAAATTGAAGTGTAGCTTTCTTACAAAATCGTAAGAACTCAATGGTGTAGCTTTTGTTACTTAAACAACAAGTTCCATAGTACCAATTTGTCTTGATTGGTTTGCCGCGAAGTTCAGACATGATGTTTCCTTCGCCGCCTAAATATTCATAACACAAACTCATAAAATTGTAGATCACAAATGCCTCATACCAGTCTTTGATGCTGTCGAAATAAACGTATACGTCCTGCTTAACATAAAGCAACGAAAGCCATGAATCGAACCCAAACATGGGCACAATGAACAATATTCTCACTATGTAACGTTGCTCTGAGGGCATTGTGCAAAATTTGAGATGCATATAGATGTGGTGGCTTGTGATCAGTATGGCTGACCAGACAAAGAGACTAGCTAATAACTGGGCAGTTGCGGATTGTAGAAAGTAATGGTCATCAGTTGATAGAGTTCCATTATTGGACAAAACAGGTTCAACGGTTGAAATTGAGCTTGATGGGACACTTGATGAATTCGACATTTTTCAGAAATGTTGAAAGCAACTTTGGGTCAGTCAACCGTGAATAGGAGTATCCGCGGATTCGCTAGTATATTTGGCACAATTGGATCATACAATAACAGTAAAGTAAGCAACATATACTGGTGCCAGCAATCACTATTTAATTGCTCATGAGGATGATTGGGGCTCGTCGAAGCTTACATAATAATCTAGCCCAGTAACTTTGATAGCTATATTTTGTGATTCAATATAGTTGAGTAATCATTATCTGAGTTACTTGTTCGAAGTCCAGGGTACAATGTGGTAGGAATTTTGCGCAAGATAAATGTGTAACATTGTAACGGTGAGCTGAAGGAGGAAAAGTTTTGTTTTCTAACCTTCGATCCAAATTTTTTCGTTCTAAACGGTCACTTGCATACATTTGTTCGTACGTGAAGATTTGGATCGGCTCTAGTGCTTGTAATGGCCCGCACAGCGACCTGTACCACAGGCTTCTCTGTGCTCTCGGACTCGAAGCCGTACGGCTCGAGACCAGCGGTCTGTGGATTCTTGCGGTAACCTTTGACTCACTTGCGCGTGTTAGATTGCTTTTCCGGTAGACCAACTCGGGAAGTCTGTACCTTGTTTTTTGTCCCATTCGCTAATCTGGCGAAGTCCTAGTAAGCGAGTTGAAGTGACAGAGAACATGCAAATTTTGGGAGAGGGCTAGATTCGTCGCTCGGCTTGCACGCTAGAAGGACAATCAATGCGATCCTTGGCTAATTGAGAACTGATCAGGTGAAAGAGTCATCCAATTCGAATACAAGGATTCTCCCAATGAAGAAAACAACTGGAGGCAAGCTAAAGTTGGATATCAACTTCCGCCACAAACAGAGTGAGAGAGAGAGTAAGGGTGCATGAGGCGCCAGTCCTGAGAGTTGGAGCAGAATGAGTATTCAGGTAAAAGTGACAACCTCGGTTCGATTTAATCTTGTCCTCGCCATTTGCCTTCTATCCAATGGGGACTTGTTTGCATTCTCTGATGAACCCGAAGATGAAGGCTCATTAAAGAGCCATGTCCGGCTTATAATCGACAAACTCATATCTGTCGAGAAAAATAAGCTGACCAAGCTAGAGTTGATCAGAGAACGGTTAGGAGAGACGGCGCAAAACTTCGATTTGGATCACAAGGGATGGGCATCTTCAGGACGTCGCATTCACGAGGATCCCATTGGAGCGTTTGTGACTGTTAGACGCCTCAGATCTTTATTCAACGAAATTGAAGAGCTCCTGAATAACATCGATGGAGATCAAGAACACGAGAAATTACAGGATAGATTTGAGCGATTGGCCACGAAGTACAATGTGCCAACTGAAAAAGACTTGCATGAACACGGCGAGACTCTTCTTAGGCTGAGAGCGTTCTACAATTTGAACATAGACGACCTCGCATCAGGGAGCTTGCACGATGGCCATTCTCGCCTCGGACTCGAAAGAGGATATAGAATGGATTCAGAGGACTGCTTTGAAGTAGGACAGATAGCCTACTATAAGGGGCAGTACAGAGAGTCCATAGTTTGGCTCCAGAAGTCTCTGCAGATAATTGAGGAAGAGAACGAGGGGCTTTTGAATGGTACAATGGAACGAAATGATTTCGAACGATACTCTCTAGCTCGGAGTGTTGCCGCTAGGACTCTCGATTACCTAGCGCATGCTGCTTACAAGGTCAACCAGACTAGATATGCTGCTCAACTTACAAAGCAATGGCTCCGCTTAGATCCTGAAAGCGAGCGGGCGAAATACAACTTGGAATATTACGAAGAATTTCAAGCAAATGGCCACGAGATTGGCAGCCAGATTGGTGATGATGGAGCTCAAACCTCGAATGAATTTCTCGAAACATTCACGCATCCTGCCGAACAAGAGCATGGATTGGATTATAAATTTGATATAAATGACTATTCAATAGTAGAGGACAAAACCTTACGCAATTTGTGTAGGGACGATACTTTCAGCACCGAGGATAAGAGATGCATCGTAGATTCTGCCCTTGTCCATTCGTACCCCGAGCTTAGAGTTGAAATTTTGCACACAGATCCCTATATCGTGAGGATCTACGATATTGTGACCGAGAAAGAAGCAGGGCACCTGATTAAATCCGCTATGCCGAAGCTCCATCGCTCGACGGTACAAACCGAAGCAGGCCTGGTGACTTCAGACTTTCGCATTGCTCAAACGGCCTGGCTATCTCGACACTCTGATCCGACTGTTGAACAAATCGAGCGCAGAGTGAGCGGACTGCTGAACTTGAACATGAACGGCTCCGAGCACCTTCAGGTGGTAAATTACAAGATTGGCGGCTTCTATGGGCCCCACTTGGACGCAGCGCGTAAGTCTGGCCATAATCTTGCCGACGACTCGCTGCCAATAAGCAACTTGGCGCGCAATGATAGGCTGGCGACCGTGTTAATCTACTTGAACGATGTAGAGGCCGGCGGGTCCACTGTCTTTCCTAGGTTGAACCTTAAGGTCAGACCTGTGGCTAGATCTGCGGTTGTTTGGTACAATATCTTGAAAAACGGTTTGGGCGATGCCAGAACATTGCATACAGGTTGTCCTGTTTTGTTGGGCACCAAATGGGTGGCCACGATATGGCCGAGAGAGGCGGCGAATAGCTTTTTGAGGCCGTGCGGGTTGGGAGCCGGAGAGTGAGCGAATGTTTACATGTTTCGTGCAAATTTTGTGCACAGATTGAAGAAAATGTGCAGGAAAGCGCAATAGGCACACAAGCACAGAGTTGGCGCGAACGCTTTTACGACGTAGGCTTGGGGGCCTCCAATGGTGTTGTCGATGCCGATGAGACTGGCGCAGCCGCTGCTAATGCTGCCGTTGCAGCTGCACCACGACACCGACGAGTGGCTGCAAAGCGCCAAAGAGAGCGAGCGAGAGAGAGGCAGGGAAAGAAGACAGTCCGCCGAGGGGAAGGCAGCGGCGCAGACAACGAAGAGGCACTGTGGATCTGGTGGCTAGCCATTGTGAGCGGAGCAAGAGGCAGGCAGTAGCAGCGCCAGCGACTGGCCGTCAGCGCACAGAGAGAGAGACAGACAGACAGACAGAGAAGGAAGTGTTTGTGTATGGATTGCACTGTTGGAATGAGAATTGTTGTGTTTGTGATATCATCACAACCAGATTTAATGAGACTTTGAGGCGACGCAAATATTAAGTTGTCGATAAGTTATTGGGACCCGACTAGAAGATGAGTGCGGCCTCCGCTGACGCAAAGAGACGCGTCAAGTTGTATGCGCTCAACGCCAGCAGACAATGGGACGACAAGGGGACTGGTCACGTTACATTATGTTATCACGAGCCATTAGATGGAATGTCCTTGTTGGTAAGGAATGAGTCAGACGGTTCACTCATGCTGGAGTCAAAGATTCAATTGGATACTCAGTATCAGAAGCAGCAAGGCACCCTGATAGTTTGGACAGAAAGCGAAAACTATGATTTAGCCTTGAGCTTCCAGGAGAAGGGCGGCTGCCATGAGGTTTGGGAGAAGATTTGCCAAGTTCAAGGCAAGGATCCATCTTATGAGCCAGATAATGATGAGGAGCAGGAGGAAGTTAGAATAAATTTAGTTGAGTGTGATCATGATAAGTTACAATTAATATTAGAACAAATAACTGCCTTCTCGCAAACAACTAGAAGAAGAGATGTACTTGCGGCTGAGTATATTGACAACGATTATATTCAAAAATTGCTAGAATTGTTCAGGAAAGCCGACGAGCAGCAGGATGAACCAACATTACATAAATTATATGAAATTTTTAAACAATTATTTTTGTATGATAGGCCCACATTAACGGAAGCTATGTTGAGCGAACAACTTCTAATGGATGTCATAGGTGTCTTTGAATATGAGCCAACACAACAACAGGAGCTAGAACAAGAACATGAAAGCGAAAAATCCTCGCCGTCTGATAATAATAATCTAAGTTGTAATAACAACGAAGATCACGATATTGATCATCATCAAGGTAGTCCGTCAACACAGAATGAGACACAAAAACACCAGCAACAAATTAATCGAAAGTGGCATAGAAAATTCATTCTAAAGGGAACAACTTTCAAGGAGGTCATACCTTTTAGTAATAAGAAATTAGTCGATAAAATACATCAAACTTATCGCGTGCAATATTTACAAAGTTCCGTGCTTCCAACACCATCTATCCTTGAAGATAACGCTTATGCTTCATTAACAAACATTTTATTCTTTAACAAAGTAGAAATAGTCTCCATGATTCAGCAGGATGGAGAGTTTCTACAGAATTTATTCAATCAAATTATAAGTAATGAAACTAGCTTAGAAAGAAAAAGAGAACTTGTTTTATTCTTGAGGGAATATTGTATATTCTCACAAACAATACAGCCCAAACAACGCGAGGGCTTCTTCAAAACCCTCGCTTCATTGAAGATACTGTCTGCCGTTGAGGTTGCTCTATCTAGCACTGACCAAGTCATAAAATCAGCAGCAATAGACATTTTTACCTACCTTGTTGAATACAGTCCGCACATGACAAGAGAACACGCGGTGCAACAAGGCGAGGGGATTGTGGATCCCCCAAATGGTAATGCACACACCGCAAACATCTTGAAGTTAGTAATTGAACACATGACCACCGATCAGGATCCAGAACTTGGCACAGCAACACAACTTTCGTGTATCATAAGACTTCTTCTGGACCCTGACAACATGCCAGGCGAAGCTCTTGGTAAGCACTCGTTTTTAGAGTTTTTCTACTATACTTGTATGCAATCCCTCGTTGAGCCAATCAAAAATTCTACCACTTCTGGAGGTGACATAGAGCCGTCAGCCAATGATAGGAAGACTGCCCAACTGCTCAGTATTATGTTGGAATTGTTTACTTTCTTTATGGAACACCATTATAGCCAATTGAGAAATTACATTGTATCCAGTGATCTCCTTACAAGAATTATTAGTCTAAGCAAATCGCGCCACAAATTTCTAGTTCTAAGTAAGTGCATAAGATCTCTTTGCTCGTCTTGATTTTTCGGAACTAACTTCTAATTTTTGCATCCTTCAACCGTTCAAAATGAATCAGGTGTTGTAAGATTCTTCCGTCGTTTGTTAGCCACAAAAGATCGTGTCTATTTCGATCTAATAATGAACGAAGACCTCTTCAGTCCGATCATACAAGTCCTCAAGAACAACAACGGTCGATATAATTTATTGGATTCAGCGATACTCGAAATGTTTGAATACATTCAGAACGAAAATTTGATTTCATTGAGGACGCATATATTGACTCACTTCGGTCCGTTCCTAGAGTCGATTGATTATGTAAATACATTTAAGGTCATGCGGCAGAAGAACGAGGAGATGTATGATTTCAGTGATTGTCAAAACAGCGGTAGCCGGTAAGTAATCATTTAACGGTCTAAGATTGGTGAACCTGTTCATCTAGTTCGATGGCTAACATCCCCCAAACCCGCAGCTCGCCTCAATTTTTCCGTGATCGTAGGAAGATGGACCTTGAACGCCAGGGGTGGTTGCCATTCGAGATCGCAGAAGCTGAAGCCAGTAGAGTTGATGTGGAAACTGATAAAGATTTAGATGCTGATACTGGAGACTCAACTGGTAATTCTGATCCAAATAGCCTTAGTTTACCCGAGCTAGAATTCACCATGAACGGGAGTAAGGATCGTGATGAAGATGTAGATGAAGAGGACGACGAAGAAGATGAGGACGTAGAAGATGTTGAAGATGAAGACGATATCCACATGGACGAGGAAGTTTGCGATGATGAACTAGGGCCCCAATTTAAGAAAAAGAAGACAAAGTAATATCTACAAACCAAACAATAAAATAAGAATCATTTTATGTGAGAAAACCCGTGATCTTCTCTCCTTAACCAATTTTACTAGCTCTTGAGAATCGACTTCTGGACACTTTTAGGATTTGAAAACAAAACTCAGGTGGTCTCCACAGGTGTTTTTCTGCCTTAATTTCTCTACACCGTTAGTTCGGTTCATTTTGGCGCACTGATGAAACACAATTGTTCTTATGCTGCACACGACCGCCAACACGAGTTCAAGGTTCTCTTTCTCGTCCCGTGACAAAATAAGGAGGATGTATGACATATCCAAATTCCATAGATCTCATGGCGTGAATGTGTTGAAATGTCGATCTTATTCACGGTCTACCTAATGTGATACGCGACAACAATGGATAGTGAAAACTGGCCCAGGCTCACATATTACTGCCACCTTTTATAAGAATTCCTCAAGATGACCGGTGATTACCGACGCGGACATCTTATCTATTAACGAAGACAATATTCAACATACTCAGCCAGGCAACATGGGCATCTTGCAATCTTATAGCAACTTTGTCCTTAGACATCCCGCCAAAGTTCTGATTGGCACCATCTGTTCAGTTGCCTCACTGCTATTCGCCACTCTCCTGTTGCGGCCATTGCCAACTTTCAAGAATCCACTTGTGGGTTTTGAGGCAAGAGATACAGTTATTTCGTCTCGACTTAATGCTTGGAAACTGTTATTCGATGAAACTAGCGCATCCGCTAATAATTTAACTTTCTCAGCAAACTCATCAAAGTACGAGGACCTCTACCGAAGTTCCCACTTTCCTTTGGCACACAATGAAGTGACCAATCCCACTATGCCTGGCCCACTCGAACCCCCAATGATTGAAATGAGCACCCAGCACTTAAGGAACGATTCATCTCTCATCCAGAATTACGATGAGTTTGAGGAAGAATACTACAAGTCGATAAATTCAACCTCTAACACTCTGCCCACCCTGGTACACTACTCACTCGGCTCCTCGAAGGCTTTCTGTGGCAAACTTTACGACGGCTATGCTCAAGTTGTAATCGCTGGCCAAAACACTAGATATTCAAGTTTGTTTAATCTGAACTCGATGCTAGCTGTCTGTCAGTTGGATAGGAGGCTCAGACTCGAGCAGTCTCTGGACGACAGCGCCATTTTCCGAAACGATTGCGAGCGCTTCCAGGTCGATCACGACAATGCTAATGACGGCGAAACCGCCTGTTGTAACTCGTGGTCGTTACCCAACTATATAGCTTGCTTAAACAACAAAACAAGCTGTATGACCATAAACTCGCACGATATGAAGAACACTGAACATCTAATCAACTTTTGTGCACCATTTTACCTCAAAGCTCCTTTCGAAGAATGTTTCAAGGGAGATTCGAAAGATGGATTGAGTTTTAATCACAGTGAGCAGTCATCACTTAGTATTCTATCCTCGACAGCGAGAGTAATTGATAGCTTGTCTCAGTCTCATTGTGGTGCCATTCCAGCCAAGTGCCTAAAATGCGACGGATGGACTTTCACCGTCCTCAACTACTTAGTCAACTATAAGTTCATACCACACCCGCCAAACAATGAGTCGATCGTTAAGCCAGCATTTATTAAACAAGATCACAAGTTAACCAATACAACTCAAAGAAATATGTCCCCGAACAAGCTCACTCTCACGAACGTGTTCCTTCCCATCGCCAAAAGTTCATCGCTTATGAAGTATTATCACACCCTCTCAAAACACAACTTCAAGACACCATTCGCTCATGTTAAAGCTATGGACTTAGGCTTGAAAAACTCAATGTTTGAATACCTGATCTCAAAGGACATTAACTTATTTGTTATCACTCTAGTAGCCATATTATTGGTCATATCTATCTACACATGGTCGCTAATCTTGTCCCTAGTCCTATTGCTCATAATCTGCCTTTCTTTATGTCTATCCTACACGGCTTACGAGCTTATCCTCAACATTCCCACCTTTCCATTCATGAATTTGTTGGCCATCGTAATATCTTTTGGAATATGTTCAGACAATGCTATGTTGTTCTGTAAACATTGGACTCTCGATGAGACCTCTTCTTCCGTAACATCCGATGAAAACAGCCACAACAAGCCCAGCCAGAAAGAACATGCAAATTTAAACCGGATGCTGAGGAGAGCAGTTCTGAGCACGTTAATAGCTACTTCCGCAACTGCTTGCTCCTTTGTTATCAGTGCCATATCAAAGGTGATTGCAGTTAGATGTTTCTGTATATTTGCCACACTATCTGTTATAACCAACTACTTGCTCATCGTTCTCATGCTTCCACCTGCATTAATTCTTGACTCAAGACTATCCAACGTATCACTCGGATTTATCAGTGACAAGGGACCAAACTTCGTCTGGATCATCGAATCAACTCAATATCTCAGAGATAAGCTATTGGTGTTTGGAACAATGATCCACAAGGTGTGGATCTTCGATCTTGTTACAAAATACAAGCTGTATCTTATTATTATGTTTATGGCGGTGCTCTCATGCTCGTCCCTCCTAGTTTTCTATCATCCTACTTTGCAGCCAGCCGACGAGGATGAAATACAATTATTGGCCAGTAGACATGTTTTTGAGCAATATAACAAAAATCTCAGGATGCAATTCGCTTTCGAGCGATTCAAAGTTAGTGACACAGCTTCGGTCTTTACCGGCTCACCATATGAATCGCCAAATACTTTACCTATAAGAATAGTGTTTGGGATCATACCGATAGATAACGGGAATCATCTAGATCCAGAGGACAGAGGTGCGATCACCTTCGATCCAAGATTTGACTTGGCGGAACCTAACGCTCAGATCTGGATTATAGATTTTTGTCACAAATTGAGGCAGCAGAGATTTGTACACCTATCGTCCACCCCTGATCTTTCAAACTGTTTCATTGAGACGTTCAAGTCCTGGATGGAGACGAGGAGTTGTAGGGATCCTATCTTCGCAGACTTGGACCGCAGTCCTTGTTGCCAGTCATCGGAATTTCCATACAGTAGGAGCACGTTCAACAGATGCATTGGCGAAGCCATCAATATAATGCGAAAGACACCGCAATTCAACCCGAATCTCAACGCTGGTGTTCGCTTCTTCAGAGACTCACAAAGAATTGCAGCCCTCGTAATTGAGTATCAATCGAATCGTCTATTCTCAGAATCTTATTCCAAGATGGAAAAGTTTTTCAATGATATTGATGAGTGGATTGGATGGCAAATCAACAATACTGCACCGCCCAGTTTGAAATCCGGGTGGTTCATCAGTAGTAATCTGGAATTGTTAGCATTACAAACTGAGCTAGAACAAAGCACCATGATCTCAATCTTACTCGAGGTAGTCTTCGCAATGGTAGCTCTGATGGTCAGCACTCGTGATTTGATTTTGACTTTTGCTGGCACTCTGACCATCGGTACAATTATCATTGTGACAGTGGCCATTCTGATCGCATTGAAATGGACCTTGGGAGTAGCGGAGAGCATTTTGGTTTCACTCACCATTGGTTTGAGTGTCGACTTCGCTTTGCACTATTCAGTCGCGTTCAGCGAGAATAGAGGCCCCAACACTAACCATGGGATTATTGGCAGAATCTTGCACGAAGTCGGAAGTCCCATTGCGCTTGCAACAATAACGACATCGCTAGCTGGTTTTGTGATCATCTGGTCCGACATCTTAGCCTATCAGGAGCTCGGCGTCTTTTTGATCACAATAGCTATAACTAGTTGGATCACATCAACATTCTTCCTCCTGCCCATGCTCGCAACTATCGAGTCATCTCTCGACCAGAGGCAGCCCTCAGCCCGGGGTCTCGTTTGGAGAGTCTTGAGAATCTCCAACGAAATTAGATAGCAAGCGCACAGTAGGTGACAACAAACAATTTCAATAAACATGCAGCTTTCGCACGATAGTCCTGAACTCTCCTGAATGGTACCCCGCCGCATTGAGGCTCACAACATCGCTCGAAAACCAAAGACCGCACATAGGGGTCTTTCTCTATATGTAAATCGAATCAGCACCAGATTCTTCTTAACAGAACTGTGGCTCGTTTTATGTCAGATTATACTCATCTCCTGAAATATATATGTACTAGTTACCCAGAACGCTGTGGGATGGATCATTTGTGGTTCATCCTATTCAGTCTGCTTACGTTTGGTTACTGTAAGTGTCTACCGACTTCTATCAAGATAGGAATTTTACTACATGAGCATCAATATGAGCAAGAGGTACTCTTCAGATGGTCGATTGAACAGGTAAACCAGCGTGGTATTTTGGACAAGACAAAGCTGTATGGAATTATTAGGAGAGTGACGGCCGGCGATAGCTGGGATGCAGAAAGAAGAGGCTGTGAATTACTCGATGATGGTGTGATTGCAATCATCGGCCCGCCAAACGCTCAGACAAGTCACCATGTTGGTTCCATCTGCGACGCTCTAGATGTGCCGCATATCAATATAGTGACAAGAGGAGTTGCCTTCAATTCTCAATCAACAAGTACGAACATAATAGTAGGCTCGGCCTATCCAAAGTTATCGCCAGTCGCCTACCAATCTACTATTAGCGTTGATCTTAGCGTGTCCCGATCGATCCTGATTCAAGCCTACCTAGATCTGCTGCATGCTTTAGATTGGACCAACTTTGTCTACCTTTACGAGCAAGATGATTCCCTTTTCAATATGCGGGAGCATTTTGAAGGCAAAAGTCTCAAGTCAAACGAAGTCAATATGAAGATCCTCAGATTTGACCCGACGAAGCCATTCCGTGATGCTTTCTGGAGGCTTAAGAGCACCAACACACGCCAAATTATGCTCGATGTCAAATGCTCCAATTTAAAGACAGTTTTGAAACACGCGCAACAAGTATCCATGATGACTGAGGCTCATAGCTACCTGGTTGTGTGTTTAGACACTCAGACTATCGACATGGAGGATTTCAAGCACAGTCGTTCCCGGATTGTCTGGTTAAATTCTTATGATCATTCAAGTGAAGCACTTAACTCCCTGCTGATCCAAACAAACGAGAGAAGCTTCAAGCTCTTTGAATCTGGTTTTCATTTAGCGCCTGACCAACTCAAAACTGAGAGCGCCTTAATTCACGACGCCATAGAGACAATCGCGCACACATTGCATGGAGTCGACTCGAGTCAACTCATTGACACAGGTAGGCCGGTCTCTTGCAACAATTCCAGGCCCTGGCCTCATGGTAGCACCATCGTGAACTACATGCGCACATCTGTGGAGCTTGATGGAATGTCAGGAAGAGTTCGCTTCAATTCCGTTGGCCAACGTTCTGATTACATGCTAAACATAATGCGCCTGACTGAGAACGGTGCAAAGTTGATCGGAAATTGGACCCATGTAACTAACTCGAGTTTACTAATCGACCAAAAGGAGCTGCAGTACCTTCAGAGAGGTGACCCAGCCCTTTATGAGGGCGATCAACGTGATTTGCTAATCGTGACTTCAATCCGTAACGAACCCTATTTCATGAACAAACAAACAACCAAAATTGAGACAGGCAATGCACGCTACGAAGGCTACGCCATCGATTTGATAGACGAGCTATCGCGTTTGGTGGGTTTCGATTACGTTTTCAAAGAGGTCGACGATGGAAAGTATGGCAAGTTTGATGAGGAGAAAAAGGAATGGAATGGTATGATTCGCGAGGTCATGATTGGCAAGGCGGATCTTGCTATAGCTGATTTGAGCATAACTTCGAGCCGCGAGGATGCTGTTGATTTCACATTGCCTTTCATGAGCACTGGAATATCGATTCTATTCAAAAAACCGACTACCAAGGAACTAGAACTCTTCTCGTTCCTATCCCCGTTCGAGAACCATGTTTGGGTTTATGTTTGTGGCGCCTACATTGGTGTGTCCTCGCTCCTCTTCGTGGTTGGACGCATCTCACCCTACGAGTGGGCTAATCCTAATCCTTGTCGCCAAGAGGACAAGATATTCAGAAACCAATTCAGCGTTACGAACAGCTTTTGGTTCACTATAGCCGCCGTTATGCAACAAGGCTCTGATCTGGCCCCAAGATCATTGAGCACACGACTTGTTGCCGCAATTTGGTATTTCTTCACCCTAATCATGATCAGCTCATACACTGCAAATTTGGCTGCCTTCCTGACGGTAGAGAAAGTTGTATATCCAATTGAAAGAGCTGAGGAGCTCTATCGTCATCCGTTGAACATAAAGTATGGTTGCGTTGAAAGTGGCTCAACAGGTACCTTCTTCCAGCATTCAAAACCCCAATCAACGTTCAAGAAAATGTACGAAGAAATGGTGTTCGTGCAGAGCAACGAGCAAGGTAAGGCTGAAGTTGAGAAGGGCAACTATGCCTTCTTCATGGAGTCAACCTCAATCGAGTACACGATCGAGAGGAACTGTAATTTAACCCAAATTGGGGGTCTGCTCGATAGCAAGGGTTATGGTATTGCATTGGCTAAAAATTCAACCAAGAAGAGGGACTATCGGACAAAACTGAGTGAGGCGATTCTAAGTTTGCAAGAGAGCGGAATGCTTGAGGTGCTCAAGAGTCGTTGGTGGAAAGAGAAACGCGGCGGCGGTGCTTGCGACATCGACGATGGACAAGGGGGCGAAGGGGTTAAGGAGTTGACATTGGCCAATGTAGGCGGAGTTTATGTCGTGCTCGGAATGGGTATAACCATATCGTTCATCCTGTGTGCCCTGGAATTGTATCTCAAGAGTTGTCGACTTGCGCAAGCTCAGGGCACCTCTAAGTGGGCTCAGATTGAACGGTTGATCAAGTTCTCTTTATCTCTGAGCGAAAACTACTAGAGATTGATCCCTATTTGGCTGGAGGCCCCACCCTAGGAGAGACATTGTCGCTGGACCAAAGGTACACAGAGACGAGCCTCAATCGACGCGAAAGCTAGCCGGGTCAAGATGCCTACGAGTGCCATCAGTAGACTCAGATGAAGTTGAGAGCGTTTAACACAACGGTGGAGGAGCCTTGTAGAATCCGGCATATTGCTTAGCTTGCAACAAGCGAGAGGTTTCGAGTGTCTCTGTTATCTTTGGTTTCGAATTACATAGGCTTTTAAAGTTCACAAAGCTCAACACGTCGTGGCGGAATACGAAGCTGTGCGATGGCGTTGTTTCGAGTGAAGACGCATGCGCTAAGTGGCCTACCACGAGCGAATTGTGGCAAACTTGTTGCAGCAAATCCATATTTCTCTCTTATCAAGAATCATTCAATTCAGCCAGCTTTGGGGGAGCAAATTAGTGAGTTCAGGAAATTTGACGCTAGTAAGAGGAAGAACATCAGAAGGAGAGAAAACTCAGTGTGGAAAAACTCTCCACAGTTCTGGAACTCCGCGGTTGGACAGCCCGAAGAGTATAGACAATCGGCAACACTCTTCGAACAAATCAATAAAGTGCCAAGAGATATTTAGTGTTCGAACAGCCCCCAAGGGTTCTAGTATTTAACTTTGCACGTTTTGTCGAAGTTTTGGCGCCCAATATAAACCCGACCGTGAGTGTTGCCGAGCTCGTCTTTGCTGACGTTCTTGCTCTTTGAAGATTTGGGAACCTTAGCAATAGACATAATAACATGTTCGATGCCATTGATACTCAAATTTGATGGGATAAACAGTCTCTGTGAAATATGCCGCCTCAGATAGTTGTCGGCACCTGATGCGAACTTTCACACGCCGGCTTGGCCATATTTTCATCCATCGAGACAAAAATCATCAAAAACTAGATCATTATATCTGTTCTTGGCTTCTCGGGCCTCTTGTGAGGCATTGTACTCGGAAAGTTCATTGTTGAGCCATGTTAGTGTCTGGCAGAGAGTGTTCGATCCGATGCGGGCCTCCATGTGCGCAGTTGGGCTGCGGCAGTCGTCAATCCGTTGGCGTCTAAAATCGAGAGTCGAAACATCCACGAACATTTGACATCCATCCATCTTATTTTCGGCGCAACACCTTTTTTATTCATGGATGCAAAAGGATTCATTGAAATGGATCGATGAAACATCGTTTCCGTACTTTGCAAAGCGCGATGATCAATTCAGTTCGCCTCGCTTGCAAACAAAATTTAAGCGACATAGATAATCCTCACTAAACTTAACCACTATAACTGTTGTCCCATAATCGCGAACAATGCCGAAACCAACCATATTCTCCATCTACCAACCTGTTACTAGTTTCAATTACCGGTCGAAAACGAGGCCAACCTTTTGCATACAATTTAGATATATGAGCAAACGACGATAAGACTGCGATTGTCGAACTTTCTTGAACGAAAAGATTCCAAATCGAGTATTAAGCATCGCCAAGCATATCTATCTATTAACAAAAATCAAATTCGGCTCCTACCCAAACTAATCAAGTCAGTATCTATCCAACACAAAAGATGTCATTCGGAAAAACTGTCAATCTGGGCAACAGTATAATAGGTGTATCAATTCTAGCCATGCCCTACTGCTTTGTTCAAAGCGGCCTGATATTATCTGTCCTGCTAATAATACTGAGCGGTTTCCTAACAAGACTATCGTGCCACTTCTTGCTCAAGTCGGCCTTCATCTCAAGACGCCGAAGCTTTGAGTTGATGGTCCAAGATGTTCTCGGTTCGACCGGAAGATTGATGGTTGAAATTGGATTGATAGGCTTTCTCCTGGGTACTTGTGTTGCCTATTTCATCATGATTGGAGATCTTGCGCCGAAAGTTATTGCAGAATTGTTCGATTTCAAGTACAATCGACACCTCAGGATCGTTTCGACATTAATTTTAAGTCTATTCGTTGCCTTACCATTAAGTTTACTAAGAAGGGTCGACAGCCTTACGTCCTTCTCACTTTTATCAATGATATTATATTCTTGTCTCATATTAAAGCTAATGTTCGAGACCACCGATAGAATGATGGACGGCAAAGTTGCTGCAGACAAGTTCGACAAAATATCATATTGGAACATATCCGGACTGTTGACAACTTTTCCAATATTCAGTATGGCCATGTCATGTCAGACATCTTTGTTCGAAATATTCGACAGTGCGGCCACAGTTAGCGATCTTGAGGCTATCAAAAGAGACAATGGTATAATCCGTAAGGCTATATACATGTGCTCTTTTGTCTACATAACAGTCGGACTGTTGGGTTATATGGCTTTCCACGAGCAGACACTGTACGGAAATATTCTATTAGCATTCCCACCTTCATTAACAACGACCCTGACTAAGATAGGTTTTATCGTTACTTTGCTCATGAGCTTTCCGCTTTGCCTGTTTCCATGTCGAACCTCAGTACATTCACTCACTGCAGGTCGGGCGAAGAAACATTCGAATTTCCAACCGGTACCCACCTCTGCATCCGCTGATACTCTTATCCCCATTGCCAATGACGACAATAATTGTGGATTCACTACTACCGCCAAGGAAAGCGATTGTGATGACGATAGTAATAATAACAACAAAGGTCAGAACGGTAGATCAATTAATCAAAATCATACATCATCTATAACCGCTACAAATAGAATCTTCACAAATCATATGAAGCCTAGTTCAGCTAGTTCGAATTCACATTCCTACACTAGTTTATTGGAATACGAAGACGATTCCTCACCACGCCATATAAGTGCAAGTCAAAGTACGTCAAATATTGTGGATATCCACTCACCATCCAGATTGTACATCTCTGACTTCAAGTTTAGATTGTTGACAGTTTTATTAATCTCAGTTACAGTGGTGCTCTCATTGATGTTTCCAAACATTGAATTTATCCTAGGGATCATAGGCTCAACTGCCGGAACGACTGTTTGTTTCGTCCTACCGGCTTTCACATTCATCAAAATCGGAGAGCATACCAGGACCGAATTGTTACTAGCCAGGTTGCTCTTGCTGATCGGGCTAGCTATGTTGATATTTTGCTCCTACTCCACCCTCCATAGCGCTAGCCTAAATATAACGACGAATTGACCACAAGTTAAACGGAGTTCATTAAAAGCCACCCACTAGGTTGTTACAGGAAACAACTAGTGCCTACCGCTGCTTTGACTATGACAACAATTGATTCAGTTTCATGACTCCACAATTTCGTTTTCTGTCATTAGCAAAAACCTTTGTTGCTTGGATTTGAACCTAGTTTCGCAGTTCTGATTTAATGTGGGTGAAAAAAAGAATGAGCGTGAGAAGGATTTCACCTCATAATGGAGAAAACAATCGGATCCGAATTGTATTTCTTGTTTGAATTGTATCTGTTTTTGGCTTCTCGGACCAAGATTATTATTCGATCAGATCAAATAATCCATCAAACTACGACAATTTTGTTTGCGCCCCATATCTCCTCACTTATTATCGATCTGACACTTGTGGAAAATATTGACAGAATCAATGGAGATCAGCGCCTGAGAATCGCTCCATATCGTCGAAAGATATGTGATTCAACTGCTACGACTTGGGATTTCTATCAATATTTCATTCTCTTGTGCTCATCTATGATACGTTATGAACAACAGCCGGAACGGTAACCAAAACGATCCTGGGCAATCTGAACAGAATGAACACGGAAAAGAAGTATCTCTGAGTCCAGGAAGCCAGAGCACTTCAAGCTCGAGCCGACAATACCGCGTCGTTGAATTGATTCCAGAGAATGAGAACGACGATCGGCTGGCTGACTGGATAATCAGGGCTGAGTTCTATGACGAGGATGTCGCACAGAATTCCGGAAACATATCTGCCGATGATACCGATGGGGATGAGCAAGGTTTGCACCCGGAGCCCGAAGATCTCGAAGATCACGATACCGAAAGCGAAGATTACGACGCAGATCTCGATCCCTTCGTAGAAGAATTTGTCATCGAACCTGACGAGGAAGATCGATCCAGCACCGACTCTGAAGAGGATTCCGATAGAATTGCCAACTATGACACCACACTGCCCGTGAGCCACCGATATCTTGGTGAAAATTTGGAGGAGTCGCGAGGACGCAGGGTCTTGGCAGAAAATTCGATTATCAGTCTTCCTTTGTTCAATCTTAGAAATGTCGTTTTGTTCCCAGGTCAAGTTCTACCCATAACAACCGCCAATCTCAACCCCAGGATACAAATGTATCTCAAGGCTTGCTTAACGAGAGGTGCGACGACAATCGGTCTTGTATCTGACCCACAAAATAACCTCATTGGGACAACCGCCGAAATCAGAAACTATTCGGTCGAGGACGATGAACTCAGATTGATCATGGAAGGCCGACAGAGATTCAAACTGTTGTCGGCTCCTTTCGAGGCTGCTATAGAGGGCGAGCTATTGATCTTACCAGAGGTATCTCTGGGTCATCCATATACATGCATATCGTCCTTAGTCAAATTCTTCTCAAAAAACGGAACACCAAACCAATTTATAATATCGAAACATCCTCCTTGGCTACTCAAGAAGTATGAGGCTAGGACAGTGATGCAACGCATATTGGATGAGATCAAAGATTGGTGCTGTGTTGACGTAAGCAACGATCCAAGCGAATTCAGCTATTGGGTGGCGGCAAATCTTCCTATCAGTAACAAGGATCGCACGGAAGCTTTAAGTTTTAGTTGCACTGAAGCGAGACTAATATGGCTGCTTAAAATATTGGAAGATAGCGAGTATTTCTGTTGCTCGTCTTGTAAGAATATTATCTGCTACAAGAAAGACGTGTTTCCCATGTCACGTTCGGGTCCACAATGCTCCTTTGTGAATGCAGGTGGTTTTGTTCACGACACTCTTACTGTTCAACGTGCACAAGGTTTAATTCAGGAGGTTGGATGGTCAAGAGAGTTTAGCTGGTTTCCAGGTTACGCATGGCGAATGGCTCATTGTGATATCTGCAACAGGCATATCGGTTGGTGTTACAAGCGAATCGAAGCTGAAACAAAGCCGAAGAGATTCTTCGGTCTTTCGCGGTCTAATGTTAGGCTTTCAGCTAAAAACGTTTTGTCCCCAACACTACGATTATAAACGTTGTTGGCCTCTTGAGCCTTGCCAAAATGTAACGAAGTTAATGCTGTTTAGCAATCAACCATCTGTGATCAGAGCTCCATAAAACGAAATCTTGTCTATAATCTCAAATTTTTCCCGGTGTCTAACTCGGTTTTCAGGGTGATCAATGGAGAGGCTAAGTCTTGCATCGAATGTATGATCACTGATTTTCGAACAGTTCCACAAAAAATACCATGTCAGACGCATAAGCGCAGCTCATGTCAGAAAATTAATTCTCCTGTATTCTGGATGGGTTATTTGAGTTATCAGCCCCAAGAGAACATATATTATTCATGAACTCAACGACGATTCTTTTTTTAGTGTCACTTTCATGTCGACTAAGGAATTCTATTCTCCGTGAAGAATGGATAAATCTCGAGAATCATCCAGAAACCCAGCCATGATAGAGATCGGAGATTACGAGGTTGACACCTGGTACTCGTCGCCTTATCCCAAAGAATATGCCACTCTAGAGAAGATATATATTTGCGAATTCTGTCTAGCCTACATGGCTAGTTGTGATACTCTTTACAGGCACAATGTGAGTAGTTCAAGTGAACCACTCACTTACATTAGATCAAAATGATGTCTATCAACTGAATGCTCCAATACTAATCGATCCTTTGTTTGGCCCTTCATATGGCAGAACAAATGTCAACATTTTTGCCCTCCTGCCAATGAAATTTACAGATCAGTTCATGATATAAATGGCGAGCCGGTGGAGCTCAGTGTCTACGAAGCTGATGGAGGAAAATGCAAATTATACTGTCAGAACTTATGCCTGCTAGCTAAATTATTCTTAGACCATAAAACTCTATACTACGATGTTGAACCATTTCTGTTTTACATATTAACTAAAAATGACAATGTTGGATCTCGAATTGTAGGTTATTTTAGTAAAGAAAAGCATTGTACACAGAAGAACAATGTCAGTTGTATCATGATATTGCCCCAGTATCAAAAATATGGATACGGTAGGTTCCTGATCGAATTCAGTTACCTTCTATCGAAAAAAGAGAATTCATTAGGCACACCAGAGAAACCTCTGAGCGATTTAGGAAGGATAAGTTATATGAATTACTGGAAATACTCCATTCTCAAGGTGATAAAAGACCTAGACGAGGTCTCAATCAAGGAGATTTCCGACGCAACAAACATGACAACCAACGATATCATCAGCGCTTTAGAAAGTTCCTGTATGCTAAAGAGAGCTCCGAATAAGAGAACCTATGGCATTTATTTATATAACAGAGATCTAGAGAAGGCTAAACAACATCGATTGACTGTGAGACCCGAAGATTTGAGATGGACGGAATACCTCTCCCACTACTTGCCGAGAGAATTCGCTGACGAAGAGGAGGAGGAACTGATGGATTCGGATCAGAACGCGCAAGAGCGGACACTAACTTTGAAGTCCGAGCCCGAGCTCAATCTGAACTTGCAAGAGTCAAAAAAGTCATCAATGTCGAATAATGAAAGCCCAGTGCATTATTCTGAGAGTGGGGTCGCGAACGCAGATCTTGACGATGATTCCGATACTACATCGATACTCTCGAACTTCCCTAGCCCTCTTGGTAGTATGAACTCACAAGAGCACCAAGAGCAGTCCCAAGTGACGTGACATAGTGTCGGTTTGCCAGTATCTCAGGCCTCAAGCTAAAATTTATGATGAACTTCAATAAAAGTCCTATTTGCTCGGAAGAGGGTCTGGCCTTTTCATACAAGCCCTTGTGTATAATATCGATGAAATATCTGCTGGCAGCCTGAATGGCACCATCGTCGGTTAGACCGCCACTAAGTACTCTGATATCGTACTGGGGATTCAGCTTTGAGTTGCTGACAATTTTAGTTTCTATCCAATTCTCTGCAAAGTCGTCCAGCTCATTGATGACAATAAGCCCTAGGCTGGGTATGATGCTCAAGTGTACAGTGAACTTGCCCTCCAGACTTACGTCACATGTTTTCGACATTCTTAAGACCTCGCTCAGGGGCCCTCGCGTATCGGAAATTCACGGCCTATGACCTACAAACTAACTCACAGTTCAGTCCTCCAAATACTTGAATTGAAACTTGAATTGAAGTCCAGCGATCTCATGGTACTGAATCGGTATCGTATGGATCCGACCTCCCGCCATCTCAGAGGGCTCGGCTTCGGGCTGAACTGCCTGGACTAGCAGCAGAGTGAGCTGGCTTTCGGGTACTAGATCGCTTTTATTCTTGTTCAATGCTACACAGTCGCCGAACTGTGACTGTACACTGTACAGTGTACAGCACGTTAGTCCAGGGAGTGTGCGGGCGCTCGCTTATCTATAGACTGCCAGCGCAGTTAACATCGTTCATTTCGTTGCAGAAATAAACACTAGAAGAGAGCATAACATACCACATAGTTGAAAATTGCGCGTCGCGTGCGTGGTCAAACGCATGCGTTCTCTCGAAAAAATTGAAAATTCTGATTCCTCTCGCGACTTTCGCACAGACTTTGTTTGACGTTAAACTCCCTTCAGAGGCTCCAAAGATCGAAGTAAATACTTCTGATTTCACCAATCTCTTCATATTTTAGCATCACCCACACTATGGAGAAGCCAGCTTTGACCCATCAGCATGCACATGTTCTGTTCGAGCTCTCGATATTGGAATCAAAAGAGGCTGATATTGATGATAAAACTCAAAAGAGCTACCAAAATCTCAAACAGTTGATATCCGGCAAGACTGCCAAAGAATGTCATGAGATCTACATGAAACATGTTGCGACGAATCCACAATTGAATACAGAGGAACTCACAATGGGCCTGCTTGTTGCCATACTTGTCGAGCAAGATGGCCTTCAAAACAAATATTATCGGGATGTTGTAACTCTTAGCAAAGATAGTTTAAATTTATTTAGCAACTGTTTGAATCGTATCATTATTGAACGTTTATCGAAGTTGAGGGAACACTCTGTGAAACAAATACTCTGGATTGCCAATCAACTAATGAAGGCTAATATAAACTCGGCTGAATATGTATGCTCGAATCTGATTAGACAAATCGCGGGAGGCGATCTGTCGACCAAGAACTTATGGCTCATTGAGAATCTGCTAGAACTATTCAATGAGAACCGAAGTTGGCTCATCAACTCAACAACATTTATGGTTCCTACTATCATCTACACTTTTATGAGGCTCATTTCAGATCATATGGGGCCAGGGCAAAATACGTTAAGGCAAAAAGAAATTGACTTTGTGATAGGTTTAATCAGAGAGAAGTTTATAGAATGTATGCATGTTGGTAGAGACTTTCTTCGCTTGCTGCACAATATTATCAAGATTCCTGAATTCGAGAAGCTCTGGCAAGACATACTAAACAGCCCTAAATCCCTCCACCCGAACTTCCAAAATCCACTCCAGCTATTGACGAATAGAACTCCACGCCGTCTATTTCAATCCCGCCTAACTTTTGAGATGGAGAGAAAAATCTCATTTCTCGCCACTCAAGTGAAATTTGGAAACCAAAAACGTTACCAAGATTGGTTTCACAAGCAATATCTAGCGACACCAGAAAGTCTGTCATTGAGAAGTGATCTGATTCGTTATATCTGCGCTATTATCCATCCCAGTAACGAAGTTCTTTGCTCAGACATCATCCCTCGTTGGGCTATCATCGGCTGGCTCTTAACTACTTGTACAACTAACGCCTCGGCAAACAACAGCAAACTAGCCCTCTTTTTTGACTGGTTACTCTATGATGCAAAAATGGACAACATCATGAATATAGAGCCTGCAATCCTCGTCATGTATTATTCTATGAGATCTCATCCAAATGTAACCGCGAGCCTCTTGGATTTTCTTTGCCGTATACCTTCAACTTTTTTCCCTAAATTTAGTGAACACACGAAGGCTGGAATCAAAAAATCCCTCCATCAGATACTAGAAAAACGAGTTGTTCCATCGCTTGCTCCGCTTTTTGAGAATCCAAAACACGACCCAGCCTTGAAAGCTGTCATTAGGGAAACTTTTCCGGAGTTCTGCGCTGGTGGAGCACCACTAGATAACGGAGTAACATCTACCGGTTCAAACCTAAACCAGAATCTTGCTCCCAACTATACTAGTGCAACCAATGTTAAACAAGCGGATGTCATTATCATCGACCAAGACAAAATTGTCTCGCCCTCTGATTCGCCGATACCACCTCTTCTAGAAGTGTTCGGCAATAAGACTTCGCCAAATAATGATGTCAATAATACAAATAAGACAATCGTTTATTGTCCCATCCAAAACGAAGATAAATACGACCAGGGTGGTTCGTCATCATCGTGCTCATCTCGCGATGAAGCAAAAGCTTTCAGTTGGAACGGAATTGATAATTCGAATGCTTCTTATTCTCATAAACAAAACCATGACAACAAAATCCGAAAATCGTCCCTGACAAACCCTGGCTCCATCGATCCAATCAAGCGCGCTAAAGAAACATGTGTAGATGTCGTAGCCAATGATTCCATCAACAATGATTCCAACACCACCTCTGTTATGCCAAGCTCAAATCCATCTGAACCATTGCTCGTTGACCTAGCAAAAGAAGATACACCATCGGTCAAAGTTATTTACCCCTTTTTTTCAGTACCTGATCTCGACTTTAAAGAATCATCAAATCTGTTTGAGGATCCAATCAGAAAGATGCTCGAAAATTTAAGTAGTGAACGGTAAGTTACACTTCTTAACCACGAATAATTCAGACCAGTTGTAATCCGATATTGACAATCAACTCCATACGATCATCGCAAAACTTTGTGATGATAGATGCAACGAAGTTCGGTGCTGCCTCATGGACAAATTAGTCTCTATGTTTTACTTAAGTGATCAATCCCTTAACCGCGACCTTGTTAAAGAACTAGGACATTGTATAGCCCATTTGATCGTTGATGACTTTTCCACCAGAATATTCCCCTCATCTAGTCAAGATAACGAGTCTTTGAAGAGATCCATTTCAACACCATTTTTTGTGATATGTAGGATAGCGTTTGCAGACCAATTCCCCGCCTGGCCTTCAAGACCAATCACCTTATTAATTGCTCTCACTAGAATATTTGAAGCGACAGGATTTCTAATACTATATTTTCTTAGAGGTAAGTTTGCAAATGCCGCTATATAAATTTGTTGACCTGATGAAAATCAACTTATTTAAAACCCCTTCCCCTCTTTCTCTCGTATCATTGATTCAGTGAATTCTATTATTAATTGTCATACACTTACAACGGGTTATGACGAGTATTGTAAGACAGCTAAAAGAAAACCATCGAAATGTCTTTACGATGATCTGTTCATGGCTCTCACCTATGATTCGGATATGTTTTGTTTTCTACTGCCAAGCGTTTTTGGTGAGATAGCCTCCTCAGGATTGTTCCCTGTGACCGGAAACGTCGATCTGATCCATTTAGTGGTCTCTGCCGTTGATCCCATCTATCTCCAAGAGTTGGTATGCCTTTGCCTGACTGGAACTGCCAAGATCATAAACAAAGAGGAGGTGTTGTCATTGATAGGTAAGCATCTTGGGAACATCAAACTTCTATATGATTGACGTTACTCACCTTTTCATTTTTGCATTCATAGAATCAAGTTTGGGCTGGGAATCTTGGGAACAATTCTGTGTTTGGAAACTCATAGCTGCCCATAATGTGCCTGTTGAAAACTATGTGGCGATCTTGCCTAAATTAGATCCGAAAGGTAAGCTAGTATTCACTTATATTGCTTTGTAATATAAACCAGACTTTTACTCTTGCGCAGTTCGCCCAACTCGCATTCGTTTATCTGTGGTCCATATACTAATATGAAGCTCCTATCAGTCAATGCCGAGGCCATGTCCTGCATTCTGCTCAACTTGCAAAAGGTTACAGAGCCGTCTGTCACTATGATTCAACAAATCATCAGTTGTGAGCCAAAATCAAATTCTCTCTTCACTTCTAGTATCCTCAGATATTGGTCTATGAAGACTGATATTAGAGATTTAGCTAAAGCGATCTCGTCTCTTCATGACTCACGACCGTCCTCACCCCAAGTTAAGAGGAAAGGGCAGACAAAAACAACCCTCAAGAGCTCATTATCTCTTGATGGCCAGAGCGAAAAGATTTTATATCACCTAGAATCTATTCGCCAAAGGGCACCTAAAAACAAACGTATGTATGGACCAACTGATTTTTTCCTAGACATGAATTCCTCCATGAATCTAACTGGTCTTTTCAATCATTCATAGTTCTAGCTCAAGCGGAAATACTCGAGATGATATCGAACATGGAAGCCATCAGCAATGAGCAGCAAAGAAAACGATTCTCAGATCTATTTACGAATCGACCTAAGCCAACAAAGAAGCAGAAAAGAATGGATAAAGATGGATGAAGATTCTCTATCTTGAGAATTCGTCGCAAAATGGCCGTCTGATCCAGCCAAATTTTCACCGAATACTATTGTGATAATCAACCCGGTTAGCAGTCGAAATTAATTTTGAAGACAGACGCTCCAGTAAAGGCAATATTCGATCTCGAAATGTAGGTTATTTTAGTAAGGAGAAGCATAGCATACGAAAGAATAATATCAGTTGAATCATTACATTGCACCAGTTGAGAGAAGCAGACTCAGTAGGACGTATCAGTTGTATGAATTACTGGAAATACTCCATTCTCAAGGTGATAAAAGACCTAGACGAGGTCTCAATCAAGGAGATTTCCGACGCAACAAACATGACAACCAACGATATCATCAGCGCTTTAGAAAGTTCCTGTATGCTAAAGAGAGCTCCGAATAAGAGAACCTATGGCATTTATTTATATAACAGAGATCTAGAGAAGGCTAAACAACATCGATTGACTGTGAGACCCGAAGATTTGAGATGGACGGAATACCTCTCCCACTACTTGCCGAGAGAATTCGCTGACGAAGAGGAGGAGGAACTGATGGATTCGGATCAGAACGCGCAAGAGCGGACACTAACTTTGAAGTCCGAGCCCGAGCTCAATCTGAACTTGCAAGAGTCAAAAAAGTCATCAATGTCGAATAATGAAAGCCCAGTGCATTATTCTGAGAGTGGGGTCGCGAACGCAGATCTTGACGATGATTCCGATACTACATCGATACTCTCGAACTTCCCTAGCCCTCTTGGTAGTATGAACTCACAAGAGCACCAAGAGCAGTCCCAAGTGACGTGACATAGTGTCGGTTTGCCAGTATCTCAGGCCTCAAGCTAAAATTTATGATGAACTTCAATAAAAGTCCTATTTGCTCGGAAGAGGGTCTGGCCTTTTCATACAAGCCCTTGTGTATAATATCGATGAAATATCTGCTGGCAGCCTGAATGGCACCATCGTCGGTTAGACCGCCACTAAGTACTCTGATATCGTACTGGGGATTCAGCTTTGAGTTGCTGACAATTTTAGTTTCTATCCAATTCTCTGCAAAGTCGTCCAGCTCATTGATGACAATAAGCCCTAGGCTGGGTATGATGCTCAAGTGTACAGTGAACTTGCCCTCCAGACTTACGTCACATGTTTTCGACATTCTTAAGACCTCGCTCAGGGGCCCTCGCGTATCGGAAATTCACGGCCTATGACCTACAAACTAACTCACAGTTCAGTCTTAAAAGTCAAGTTTCGGCCTCAAAGACGATAGAGTTATCAGAATCGCTTCCTCGGTTCTGATCGTCGTGGAACCCTGATTTGGACAGGTG
>Ga0209372_1000257_pt1 | contig 34537 bp, 24 predicted proteins | sample AgamicAtPe_FD_187170 | JGI IMG/M metagenome (GOLD analysis project Ga0209372, IMG submission 187170) | Agave microbial communities from Guanajuato, Mexico - At.P.e (SPAdes) (version 2) | ecosystem: Host-associated > Plants > Phyllosphere > Phylloplane/Leaf | place: Guanajuato, Mexico | collected... | reverse complement strand
TTAGGCTTTACATTTTGCCTGGACGGATTATGTCACCCGTTGATGCATCCTTCAACTGTTCGATAGAATTCGTCTCGTCAGTGAGCTTTGTGATTCAAGTCAGCTCAACAAGCGAAGATTCCGGTTCCCGAGGAATCGTTTGAGCAGATTGCAGAATCCACTCATGGTCGTCCGCATCAGACCGAGTTGTTTGAATTATGAACCGCTCCTCAATGCAATCATTCGAACTGAAACACGGAAGCTTTCTCATCCCACCTAATGCTTCAACAACAATTTCATGAGCGAAAATTACACCGACAGCATTAATGATTGTAAGCATGAACAAGCCACGACTTAGATCGCTTGGGCCGAGCTTGCCAGAATAACCGAGCTTGCGAAGCCTTAGCAGTAGAGAATTTATCTCGATGAATGAAAGACTATTAGGAACACGGTTAGGACCGGATTCGATGAGCAGTTTGCAAACTCTTTCCGAAGCTCTACTTTTGATTATCTTCAATTACCTACAGTCGACGTAACCTATTACGTCCTCCTCTATGATGCGTCCTTTTTTGCTAGTTGGACCACTTATCTCAGATCAACCCCCGATTCGTGTGATAATTGGTGAACTGAGGGTAGAGTCGCCATGTCTAGGACGAAGTTTCAAGCCAGACCTCGATTGAAGTTGCTTTTGGATTCTGCTTGCGACAATACGGGATTCGCTTGACAAGTCTCGACCGTTCCGTAGCTATCCTATTAATGGAGACCATCTGATTGATCTTGATGTCAACAAGTGGCTGACTAGCGAGAAACTCCAGTTTCATAGTATATCCTATCTATAGTGCCTTCAAATCAGCCGCTTACACCGGCTGACGAATAAAATTCCGAGGCCCTCAGATCTTCAGATCTTCGAAGCGGCACAGCTTCTTGTTGAGCTGTGTAGGCTATTTGGATTCTTTAAAGGATTTCGTTTTTGCATTTCAACGAAGTTTCAAACTTATGACTTAGTGATAATCATGGGAGGATCTTAGCGAATAATCTATCGAAAATTGCCTAGTCGCGCCCGTCCTTCTGATTACGCTTCCTTTCGAAGATACATCCAACCGGCAATGTTGGCTGGAGGGACAAAATTTGCCATATAGCGCGATTGACAATCAAGGAATCGGAGTCGAACTCAAGTTAGGGGGAGTTCAAGATTTTTGTCGGCCTTCGTGTGGCAGCAGTTACCTCGTAACTTTCAACATCTCAGATACTATCGAATCCATAGACAGCACTGCCAATCTCGACAAACCAACCCCCAATTGACGTACTCGCCAATGTCGAGAAGAAAGAAATGCTCAACTCTTCCGTTTGGACTTGAGAAAGATTCGAATCGAAGGAGATGAATTTCCGGTGAGCGCACGAGATTATTTGAAACACCGAAATCTAGCCTTAACGAGTTGTTTGAGGGTCATTGTACTAATAATGCCAGTTCCAAGAGTGTGTTGAAGCTGGAACCCTTTAGATGCGTGCCAGGTGGATCCCTGATGGCCTGCTCTAGTCACCAACGCAACCTAAACCCTATATGATAACATCAAGCCGGGACCAAAAGTCCCTCCTAATTTAGAATGAGCACCCACATAGTGCTTGTGTTGAAGATTCGAATAAACGCTTATTGCACCTGGATCGTCAACTGATCTTGATCATCGGAAAGATGGGGATGAACATGGAGGCAAAAAAAGTAGGATTTACGGCTTAGATCGAGGTGGTCGAGCGACACCTTAGGTCTGATCGAGCTTCGGCTGTTTATTGCACAGTTACTCTAGCATGCATTCGGCTAGCAACGCTAAGGCAAGATCAATGCTAGATTTCGCCAAAGTGCCGACATGCCCTTTTAACAATCACTGACGACTGAATTGCGCGTCTGTCATGGCGACAGAAGTATCAAGTTTTTGCTAGGGTTGATCGACTTTACTAATCGCGAAATGTGATTCTCGACAAATTCAAAGTAACGAGAGACAGCAATGCAAGTTATCATGATAACGTTGGCTACGAAAAACTTCTATGAATTCCGAGGCAACGCTCTGAATCATGAATTCACGAGAGCAACTTCCGATTTCAATCTTAGAGAGGGCGATCGCTCGCCATCGATTCTTCCAAGGTGCTCACCTCCCAATCAAATAAGAGATCGGCCGCTGCTACCATGTTACAATGGCATACGAGATTCAGGATCCATGGGGAAATCTGCTGGTGGCTCGCCAACTCACCAGAGGTGATCATGAAAAGATCTCTCTCTCTCTCTCCATCTTTTCATGAGAGCTCGGTTCTGACACTGAGAATTGCGCTCACGAAGACTAGAATTATTTTAGTCATGAGTATATACTATTCTTTTTATTTATCTTTAGTCTAAATAAGATATCGCTGTATCGTATCCGTATTAAGTCAAGCCGATGCTGGGCAGAAACAGAACTGTTCAGTTCACACTACCTGACTACTGCTAGGCTCAGTAGGTGCATTAAGACTACGCTTAAGCCTCTCCATGACGTTGTCTCGATCGTGATCATCCAACGTGAACAGCTGAGCACTTTTTTTCGTGCTCTTCAACTTGTTTAATATCACCGGCATTATAATAGATCTTTGAGGTACTTTGTCATAATGTGAAGTGACAAAGTATGTCTTTCCACCGTCACTCGTGTCGAGCCACTTTACCTTGATTGATGGACGCTTAACTCGAACATTCTCCGCTAGCTGGCACAGATAGAATGAGTTCTCTTCGTTGCGGATCGCCAAATAATCATTTTTTTCGTAAAATATCACATCTTGCAGGTCCTGAGCAGGTCTCATTTCAATATCTTGTGCGGTGGAGAGATTGGACTCGGAGGTTGATGATTTCTTCCGATGGCGCCCGCTCAGTTGAGCCGTTTTCGATCTCTGTTTCACTGGGCTCGCCCGATGGGTGATGAACTCGTCGGTGCGCTCGTATTCACCCACCTGAAAGAGTTTTGTCTGGGTCCTGCGCCGTTTGCTTCGGCTACCGCTGTCAGGTGTTTCGTCATGATCAGCTGTCGAGTCTACAGTAGTAGACCTTTTCCGTTTGGTACTTGTTGGACCCGATTTAGTGGGTATATGTTCTTTGGCATCAGATTCTTCTTTGATTCCTGCTTCCTCAGCTGCAGGCAGTGGTGGTGGTGTGATTTCTAAGTTTCTCAGCATGACCATATCCTTTGTTTTGTTTTCAGTTAATTCGTCCAGCTCTTCAATATGGTTGATAGGAGTGGCGCCACTATCTAGTGCTGAGTGTTCGGCAGCTACAACTTCAGTTTCTGTATGAGAACTAAATGCAACTTGTTTAGAAGGACCTTCAGCTGGAAGAACCTCGCCGACAATCGATTGCAAATTGATGGATCTTGTGCATTCTTCTGGGTGCGCTTCGTTTGGTTTTTCGTTGATTTTTTCAGGGATGTCGTTTGTTTCAGGTGATTTGGCAGCTTTAATTGTGGCAGAGCCGTTTGAAATCAGTGACGGAGACTTATTTGGAATGATTGGAGTGGCTTTCTGAGCTGAATCAGTAGCACCCTCTTGGGTGCTACCCGGCGGCAGAGCAGAATCTATAACTAGATCGCAAGTGTTGTCATCTGAGCCTAGTTCATCTGCTTCATTGTCGCCAACATGAGTGACTTGATCTTTGGTGGAATGCTCCGGTTCCTCCTCGCTGGAGAGTGGTAAATCTATTGAATTCGACACTTTAGCCACTATTCCTTCGAGCACAGCCTCTATTGTAGCAGGGTCAGTATCAGGCAAGGAAGCGGGATCTGTACAAGATATTCCAGCATTCTGGGACATTTCGCAGGGGGCTGTATTTGGCGGCTCATTGGTGGGCGCGTTGTTGAGGATATTGTTGTGATCGTTGTGCGTCATGACAGGGGTTCTCTCAACTCCATTTTTAGTTATATTATTGTTTGTAAACGAGTTTAAGCGGGTGCCTTTCTCTGATGATGTTAAATTTAGTTGGGGTTTGTGCTGGAGCAATTGCGGGTTGTCCTCATTCATCTGCGGTCCAGAGTTTTTGTTGCTTACAGTAGAATTCATCGAGGACACTTCCATGTCTGTTCCCGAGTATTTTGTTATTACGATCCAGAGTTTGATGTGCTGAAGCTGGGATGGCTTGAGTATCAGTGTATTGTGAGAATCTGGTTTGAAGGATTGGACATTCGTAAAGCTGCTTTTGAGATGTGTGAATTTTTGAGTTGTGTTTGTGTTATTGCAAGTATAATATAGAGTGAATGTGGAGATTGTTGTTGAATCAAAATATTGAATTTGTGTCCGAGAAGATGAGAATGGATATGTGATGGACGTTAAGATGCATGGATGGTGGAAACATCTTAATGACTCTAGTCTGACTAATGGTAGGATTTATTTTTGTTCGAGAGAGAAACTTATAATATCATTCCACCTTTTCATGTTCCGTCCAAGCGCGAGAGAAGCCAGTCCGCCAAACCAAAAGCGTCCATCGCGCGCATATTGAGATGGTCGTTACAGAGAGAGCCCTGGATGTGTGGCAGCTCACGAGGGAACTCAGTTTCTTTCGCTTCGCCACTAAACTTCAGCGTACATTTCGCAAATACAATAATCGCCCACTGAAGGTACCAAGATAGATAGGGAACATATTCTATTATCTCACGACGAAACCTATCTATTTCGCGAATTTTATCAAACTCAGAGTTACACCTTAGAGGATTCTCTCATTAGTCAGACCATGCTGGACAAGTGGTTGACATTCATTTTGTGATACTTGTCTTTGCGCTTCGTCAACCACAGCGCGTGTCATTAGCTGTCAACGGAAATTACATGTAGCAGGCTGATCGGGTTTGATCAATTTTGTATCTAAAGAGTCGTAAACCTCATCTGCGAGCCACCTTACTAGCTACGAAAAAATTTTACTCCTTTCACAGATGATGGATTCAGTTCCAAGGTTTAAGACCCAGATCAGCAATAAGTATGTTCAGGAAATGTTCGCTAAGAGGCATCCTAAGCGCAGGTTGAAGCAGATTACCCGTAACGAATCAAAAGTGTTATCAGTCACTTCTATACCTAGTGAGATGCTTCCCAAACTCAAATCTCCTGCATTTAGTCCAAAAGAGTACAAAAAGCCTGAAAACTGGATCAAAACTCAACAGACCGTTAAATTGTCGAGGGAGGAAGTTTACAGGGAAGAGAAAAAGAGCATCGCTAGAAAACTGGACGGACAACAAGGCTGGTCACGTGCTGCAAGATCCCTAAATACAGCAATCAAGTCACCAGCAAATAAAAACAACCCGCTAGATGATACGAGCGAAGTCGACAGGAGGGTAAACTCGAAAGAATTCTTACAAACCTTCTTCAAGATGGCCAGCTCCATAGCAGCTGAGTCTATTGAATGAGATCTAGTACAGAAAGTGTTGATGGGATGCCAACAAGAGGGGACTCACTCAGAATCTTCTATTCCGATATCTCGAGGAGTTGTTGTAATCCATGGGCTCATCGAGAGACTTGATGTGAGAAGCTCCAACTTGATTATTGAAAACACGATATTGATTGCCCCAGTTGTAGCTTGTGTCCATATCTCTGGTGTTCCGGGTGCCGCTGATTGTAATGTTAGAGGGTATCATGCGCACGGTGTCGTCCACTTTGTTTGACACTCCGTACTGGCTAGTTTGTTGTCGTTTCCTCAATTCCTCCCGCTCTCTGGCAAGTCGCTCTCTTTCAGCTACTGTCCTCTCTCGTTCAGCTCTCAGAAACTGTGCCTTCTCGCGCTCAAAGTTCTCACGTTCTATCCTCAATTTCATTTGCTCCCTGGCCAGTCGCTCATTTTCTTCTCTCTGGCGTCGCCCTATATCTTGCTGACTAATATATGGGGGGCCGTCTCGGTGGCTGATTAGACGTTCGATGGGTCGCACCCGGTCCCTATTCTGTAGTTCGATACGTTTCCTATGTATAATGTCATTCATACCCCCACCACGACTGCCGGCATAGTGTCTCGAGGCCTCAGAGCTCCTTCTGATAGGCGATCTAGAAGGAGGGCTGTACATCTTCTTGCGTTTCTCTCTACTAGAGCTACGTCTCCTATCAGGACTGAAATTTCTCCGATATCCACCGCGTTGATTACCTCTTTTGAATCCTCTATCGCGTCTATCTGTATCTCTCTCGTCCTTTGCATCCTTGGATATTTCAGTATCGGCTTCTGTTTCTCTGTCTTTTAATTTATCGACGGTCCTATCTTCCCTAGATTTAGAGTCTTTTTCCTTCCTTGACTTGTCGCCTACATCTTTATTCTTCTCTCGCGTTCTGTCCTTTTCATCATCACGGCCTGACTTCTCTGTTTTAGAACGTTCCTTAGGTTTTGTCTCTGAAGAGTCGCGATCTTTACGTTTTTCTGAGTCTTTTTCTCGCGTATGGTCTCTCTCTTTGTCCTTATCTTTATCTCTTTCCTTGTCCTTAGTTCGATCCTTCTCTCGATCCTTGTCCTTCGAGCGCTCTTTTTCCTTCTCTTTGCCTGGTTTTTCTTTGTTCGATTTGTCAGATTCCTTCTCTTTGTGATCCCTTGAGCGATCCTTCTGAGGCCGATCTTTTTCTGGCTTGCTACCATCGACTTTGGAACTAGTTGAGCTTTTAATGTCTTTAGATGCGGACTCCTTATCATGGCCACGAGAGCTTTTGTTGGATTTAATTTTAGTGTCTGACTTTTCGATGTCACATTTGATATCAACATTGGCTGCGGAAGTTTTATCGTCTCGTTCAAGAGACTTGGTTCCATTTTTAGTTGATAAACTGGCTTTACTCGAAGAAGTGTGGGATTCTTGAGGCTTTTTGTCTCTCACGCTGGATTTGCGTTTTGGATCTCGGGGCCGATCATCGTTTTCCTCACTATGGCCACGTTTCTTGCTGCGGCCATGCCGCTTGTCATCGCTGGTATCTTTGACTTCATGCCCGTTGTCGCTTAGTTTTGAATCATCATGTTCACTACCGTCAACCGAACTATCTCTATCTAACTCTCTATACTCATCCAAATCCTCCTGGTCAACTTTGATTTGAACTTCATTAACGATAAGTAAGCTTGTGTTCACTGGTTGGTTGCTGGTTTGCTCCTCTGTAGACATGCTGGAAGTTGTGTGCTAAAATTGGTCGAGGGTTTGTTATGAATCGACGAGCCCAATATTTCAGCGAGGCTTTAGGCGATACCAGATGAACGTTCTAGGTTGAAGCATGTGACACGAACTTGTCCGACGCAATGTTTGTGATTCGCGTCGGCAATGGCCGACCAATGCAAAATCGCGAGCTGCTGTGGGTGTCAGAGGTTCAATATCAACTATTGATTGGGAACTGATAAAACAACATTCGATCCAATCTATTTATTGTAAATACAACACAGTATGATCAGGAACCCCAATTCTCGAAGTGAATTTCTAAGCTTTAAGGTGTGTGCATAGTATGAGCGCGACATTCTGGAATGACTTTTCCCCCAAAACTTGGGCCGAAACATTCTGCAGTATGCAGCGGGAAATTCAAAACTTTTGGATCGAGTCGGAATGCCAGATAGAGAGGAGGAGACCCCTATGATCGCTATAGTCTTAGATTTAGACGAAATTTATTTTTGTTTTGAGTTTTAGCCTAGAGATATTATTTTAGGGGTCTGTGGTCGAACTGCTCTATACTTAAGGAGAGCAGATAAATAGCATGAGCTGCTTTTCGCATTGGGTCACTGGCCAGATCCTGTCAATTTGTATGAGAATTCAGGTTAAAATACGCTTTGGTTATTTTCGCAGGCTTCAATTATGACAAAAAAGGTCAGATATGAGTCTCCTCATCTGGTATTTAAGTCACCGTATGAAGCAAAAATAGATGAGGGTGCCTTAAAATTGCCGACAGGGCGACTATGTTATCGGATCCGCTTACTCGGACATAATTAGTCCTCTGCGATCGTCTTTCATCATCTAGGTTCAGCAAATGCCACAACTAAGACTTCGTATTTACCTAAACTAGTTGATCCTGGAACTTCTTGTGCTACACTATTTAGAGGTTGCATGGTGGGCCAATTGTACCTTGATGTCTGACTTACTGTTCAGTAAATTTGAGTGGAAATTAGCGTTAAGTACGGTTTGAATTGAGACGGTGAAATAGATCATGGCCAACTATGAAGTTTGTTCAAGTTAGCTTGATCTTCCGGACTCTTGTCACGCGCGATCAGGAGTGTATGGCCAAAGCCGCAAGCGACGCTCTTGATGTCAATACCATCGAGAGTCTTTACCTCTTGAGGTGTGGTAGAAGACTTTGATTTTCCCTCACCGTAACCTAGCTCACCATAGGTTGGACTTGGACCCCAGCTGATACAAGATCCGTCAGCGATCACGAAAATAGAACGGTTGGCACAGGATACGGCGGTTACTCGCCAACCACATAAGTCTTGAACATTCTTGGGATACATGGTAGCTTCGCCAGAGGATTTGTTCTGGCCCCAAAAGTAAAGCAACCCGTTCACGTCCAAGGCCATGCTGTATGTAGCGCCGGCGAAAACTCTAGAGGCTCCTCTACCTGAGTTTAGAGGGGCATCGAATACTTTGATGCTTCTTGGTACTAGCTCGTTCTTAGTCTCAGAGTGGCCGAGACGATGATAGCCGGCGAAACCCCACGAGAAGCAGCGATGCCTCTTATCAACTGCAAGAGTGTGATTTGTTCCGCACGCCACATCAACGATTGATACATCATCAACAGGTGAAACATGGCCTTCGCGAGATTTTTCGATAAATGTCACGATTCTTCTTGGTGCGTACTCGCAGTGAAAAGCATACTTGTTACCGGATGTGAAGTATTTGCCCTCAGAATTGTGTCCGAGTTGACCATGTTCTGGATGACCAAATGAGTATAGCTTGCCATCAGTATCTACAATCATGCTGAATTCTCCGCCACATGCCATCTTCACTATTGGTTTGTTCTCTTTAAATGCAATGCGGACCGGTGTTGTGATTTGGTGGACGGATTGTTGATTGGTTCCGCATTGACCCATTTTGTTGTCGCCGCAAGAGAAAACCATTCCTTCAGAACTGAGAAATAGGGTGTGAGATCGACCACAAGCTGCGGCCACAATATTGATACCTTTGAGGGCACTGACCACGACTGGTGTCGTCCTGATCTCGGTGTCGCCTAAACCAAGCTGGCCCTTATCGTTTCTACCGAATGTCATGGTTGTTCCGTCCTCTGTAACTATTACTGAATGGCACGCATTACAACCGCTGAAGACCCCCCTCACTCTTAAATTCCTATCAGAGCCATCCAGTCTTACTCTATGGGGACCCCAGAGATTTCTTGCGGCTGGATTAGCTTCGGTGGGCTTTTTTGCTGCTTTGGGCAATTCCTTACGGCCAGTCATCTCCCAATTGGCACCGCCACAGATGAGCAATGTGCCAGTAAGCTCATCCTCTTCGTCCTCTTCTTCAGAAGATTCCGCCGGGGCTGAAACTTTGTTAGCATCGCTAGAATTGTCGGGAGAGGATTTGCTATTAGCAGCGACCTGTTCCTTTGGTTCATTTCCATTAATTACAGCCGGTTTCTTGTCGTTTGTATCTTGAGATTCTTTCTCGTTCTTCGTGGCGCCGTTGACTTGAGCAACGGGCTTCTCCAACCTTTCCTGGGAATCAACATCTCTCTTAGTTGAGTCGTTCAAGGCTTGCGCAGTATCACCATCAGTCGTTGGTTCTACCTCATTAGCTTTGCTGCCATTCGAATTGTGGCTATCGTTGTCGATAATGTTATTGTTCAACTTTCCAGCTTCAGCTTCTTTGGTTTCTGATTTACTACTTTTGGTAGGGGTCTTTACCTCGTCCTTCATTCGTTTACATGGCTCCTTTTCCAGATCAGACGCGGCATCGCGCTTGTTTTTTGGAGCCATTATCAACTAGGGGGTGTTGAATCAGTTCTTAGTTTGATCTGAATTGATGTGTGACGTTTTTCAAGTTTGACTTGAGAATGCTCGAAGGATCAAGTCTCTCCTATCTTTGAATTGATTTGATTTAAACGACTGATGTTATGGTGCTATAGCATCACCTCGTAGAACAACAAGTTGTTTGATGGTTGACGTACGAATATGCTTATGATTGAATTTGATTTATCGGATACAACTTTGGCTCGAGCGAAATGGAACTTGTTGGGTTCTCTTCATGGATCGGTGGGTGATTGATAATTTGAGGTTCACCACTAAACTAGATCGAAATGTCATAGGCCTAGTTCCCGTGTGAACAAGGTATAAAGCTGATCGCTTGGGACGGGTAATCGATGAGAGCTTCCTATACTGTAATTTATTTTGGTTTGGAGTAGATCCTCGACGATACGAAAATGAATGAGGTATACGTTTTTCATTCGGGATAACGCATATCACACAAAATCGGTTTTCAAAGAGGCGAGGAGTTGAGCAGGATTCAGATCATGCGGTCATTTTTGCCGAATTCCTGGATTTTTAGATTAAAGTCTATATTCTATGCTTCTCAAGAATAGTATATACTCACGACGAAAATGAATAAACAGATGATGATGGAAATCTCGATACCATCAACAAAAATGGTGTCATGATTCGTGTAACCACGAGTTTCATCTTTGACTACGTTCTTTATGCTCCAATCCCTTGGAAGTGTTAGATATGGGAGGGTGTAAGTGGAACCCAGTCGGTGGTCAAGTTGTGATAAGAGCTATGATAGCCAAATACATGTAGAAGACAAAGTGGACTAGATTGAAAACGATCTTGAACATACAGCACTTTGCATTAAGCTTTAAAACCCTCTTATCACAGATGCTTGTGGGTTCGAAAACGTGGCCTCGAGGACTTGATCTGTAGACGTAGATCATCCAAGCGAGCAATGGAAGGGTAGTTGCAACCGGGATCCAATTCATCGTGAGCGCATGGATAGTCACGATTAGACATATACAGAGTATCTCCGGTACTAGTATCTTGAATTTCATTGAGTAAGCGTCCGGATGATTGGTTAGTGACAGGTTTATTAGCTTGCACCTTAAAGAGGTTGACCTCGACCTACCTTGTTCAAGTTTGAGCAACATTTCTGGGGAGTTATGTAGTCGCAGTCCAAGTCGCTAAGTTCCAACACCTGGAATCATGGATAAGGTCTCGATCTGTCAAAATCCAAGAGATTCGGAGGATTTCTTTCTCGCGTTGGTAAAGTACTCACTTGATATGCTGACATTAGAGTCAGACCGGCCGACAAAATGAGGGACAAGAAGTAAATGGGGAACATGATACCCATCTTGATCTTGCGCCGAGGTTAAATATAAATTACGAAGACAAGATTACGTGCATCCTCCAAGGGACCATTAAACATACGTGCACGTCATCATGGCAAAGATTGAAAAGCCTGAGGATATAATGAGGCGCTCCTTTATCTTAGGTCGTCTCTTGCACCTTGCATAGAAGTTTCGTATTTTGAGCCCTCATGTATGGCATCCGATTCAGAGGAGGTGCCCTGATATGAAACACATAATGTATCGGCCACCCCATGGTACTTCTCTAGACTCGAATCTCGATTTGTTGGCACGTAACTGCGTTCGCTTGTGTACAGTTTATCTAACTGAGAGCAGCGCGCAGTAGAATGGATTTAAAATAAATAGAATGACATTCCACAAAAGTAAGTCTTCTTACAATCGAAGCTCAGTTAGGTTTCAACAAACATTTATGCCTTCCTTGGTGGTAATATTTGCATCGTTATCGATATTTACATCACCATTTATGTTTGTTAATCCAAGCAACAAGAAATTATCCCACTCCCTCTGATCATGGCGAGCAGTGGCCTCAAAGTGGAGCTCGCAGACCACATTTATCAATACCTTTGCCATGAGGTTCAGTATTCGGACTTACCTGAGGCATCAAAGGAGAATTTAAAAACCGCCTCAGAATGTATCAAACAAGCTTATAATATTAATGATAGCAGACAACAACCAGATTTCGGTTCAGCATCGTCTTCCAATTCGCCTGACGAACTATTGAGAATTTTTACGAGGCATAAAAAGATTTCGAATAACAATAAATCAAGCTCAACATCTGGTCAACAGAATGAAAGTGGAACTAGCACTAGTACTGGCACCAGCACTAGCCGTACGAAACGAAGTAGATATTTGATTCCAGGCAGGCATCGTCATTCAATAGGTATCTCAGTTCACCAAAAAAATTTTAAACAAAAGCTAGTTGCGCTCATAAAGAAGTTTCGGACTGATGGGAGCAATTTTGATAGTGAGGAACAATATCGCGAAGCTTTAGAGAGGGAGCTCATGAAAGCAGCTGCGGGTCGTGGATCAAGAGCTATAGAGGAGCTGCTTGAGGAGGACATTGAAGCTGAAGGAGAATCTGGATCGGAGCGGGAGGATTGGGACAATATTAGTGAAACATCGACGCCTAAACCTAGTCTAAGACCCTTTTTTTCGTCAACAACGTTGGACAAGATCTGAGAGCAAGAGAAAGGAGGAGAGAACCAATACTAATAACTCTCAATCAAGCTAAGAGATGGAAAGTCTCCAAAGGATCTAGATAACAAAATTGATCAAGCCACACATTATAATCGGTGATTCGAGGCGCCACACGCTCAGAAGATTTTATTCATGTTTATTTTGTCGGCCCAAATGCAATGGAACTGGTTCGAAGTACGCTAAGATCGCGAACCTGAGGAAATTTTTCCATTGAAATGAGAACGACTTGTTAAGCGTCCAAGTTGTCAACTAAATCCCACAATGTATCAATAAAAATATACACTTAAACAAACATGACTACAATAAGAACACGTGCCCCTGATTGCAATTGCGATGAAAACGGACCACAAGCTCGAGTGCTTGCGTTCGGCCATGTTATTCGAGCTCAGTCTGTTCGTCTAGTAACCTGACTTTGGGGCCTACAGTTGGCTGGGCGCCTAGCGATCATTGCGAGCTATGGTCGCATTTTGTGCACACGCAGCTTGTGAAAACTTTTGCGCATCAAATCGCGCGCAGGATCACACGCAATATGACTCTTGGTCGGCCGCGCCGGCGTGAACAATCGCCCTAGACGAGACCATCGAGCAGCGAATAGCTTTTTGCTCGTTTGCTGCCAGCTAGCTCACTTGGGCCAGATGAAGGTGGGGAGAAAACGAGATAGATTTAAAGATAGATAGATAGATAGTGCACTTGTTTGATCCTTGCATAGAGTTCAGGTGGTTAACGAGCTGACTATTTGCGTCTGGCATGGAGAGGCCTCTTAAGCTTTAGAGTGTTGTGACCAGCATACCGAGTTTGCAGTAGTCAGACAGCAGACTGATTAGAAATCAACGCCGCCAAAAGCGAGATGGCTGCAGCTTGAAAGCTCGAGAACTCTTTCGAAGATTCAGGGGCTCGACCAAGGAAAATTAGCTGAAGATCTGATCGTCGGCGCGGCGACGAGTTGAGAACCTTGAGCTTAGAGCAAAAAGCATGGAAGAATAACAAATTCAACTCAAACGACGTATTCACGATTACTCCAGGTAAGTTGGCAGGTAATTAGTTGTGGCTGAACTAGGCGGCGCAGTATTTCTATATTTGGAGCTCATAACTTATGAGTGAAAATTTGAAAGCGAATTTGTATTCAAATTTGGACTCCAGGCGTATAAGTTCTATATGCATGGCTTGTTTCGTTGCCGGCTGAACATAGGGTCTCAGTAGCTCGGGTACGCTTGGCTCTGGCTGAAAGAGAGCTCATTGAGAGAGTGCGTGCATTTACCTGGATATATCTAAATCGGCCACTACTTTTGAGCGGGATCCTCCACTCAAATTCGACTGAAACTGGCTAAATTGTGACCGGCAAACCTCAAGCTCGATTAGTTGTCACTAGATACGCAGCTAATGCTACAAATGTACACAGATTCGCCGGTGGCGTTTGTCTGAACAAGAGCTGGTGCCATTCTAGTAGAAAATCTCCCCCGCAATCGCGAGCTAGATTGGTGGAACTGAACATAGGGCCTCGACCATCGAGTGTTGCCTCAATTGGGCGTCAGCGCGTAAAGGCGCACAAATTAAGCACCGATTATGATGTAGTCAGTTTGGTTGAGCCCCAAAAATGAACCTCTTCGTACGGTTGCAACTCTTCCTTTCCGCTGCCGTCCCCCCCCCCTCACTGTTCAACTGGCCGTCGGAGGATCTAGGGTGGAGCGCGCGACGAGCTGTTTGACCAAAGTGGCCGAGCTGAACCAGCGACAAGTGCAAACTTTCTCTCTCCCTCTCAGCTGACCACTCGAGCGCGTTGGATGAAATTTTCATGACAGGTAGACGACGAGCAAGCGAGTGAGCCCCAAACAAAGGTTTGCTCGGCTGACTAGCTAAACCGCTCGACCATCTAACCGGGCAGTCTAGCTGATGAGACAGACGGCTGGCTGACGAGTCGAGAGACATGGATGAGATTGGTGTTTGAACGGAACTGAGTGGCCGGTAAATGCCGAGCCCAACTGGCCAAACAAGCGGCCGGCCAGTTTTGCCGGACAGTCACGTGTCGCCTGCTCATAAACTGCTAGGTTGGCCAAAGCTATTGGGTTCGCGAGCCGAGCCAATAGCTTTGGCTGGAGCGTCTATCTATCTTGCTGGCGGATCTGCCCAAATCTGGGCCAAAACTCGAGTTTAGATGAGCTGGAAGGCGTTAGCTTGACGGCCAGTGGAAGCCGATCTCGTTAGCGCGATCGAATTCAATCCATTCGGCTTGGTTTAGCGAGCGCTTCCAGCCACGAGAGTTGGACTGCAGGATGGATGTGTAGCTGCTACACAAAGAGATGCGCTTGCATTGAAAACTCAAGCTTACGAGGGGTTATACAATTTCGCATTCGAAGCGCATTACATGATTACAAGTGTTGGCCTTGCCTCCTTGAATCTTTGCGCTGGCGGCAAACTAGCTGGAAACTCTCGTAGCTAGCGTATGCAAGTGCGAGCCACTGTGGATCCACTCGCTCAGGGAGGTTTCGCTCAGATAGGATGCCGGTCAGGTGAGCGGCCAGGGGGCCACCAAGTGACCGGCAGGTCTAGCCAGCGCACCAACAAGCTGCATAGCCTCGAGCTTGCAGCTTGTAATCGCCATCATTAGCGGCCAGCGGGTCGTTCGGCTGCGCGCCGAGCAACAATGATTACGGTGACAGCATTACGGCGGCAAGTCGGCTTACAATTGGGAGCCTCATTGTCGTCTACATTGTTGTTGCCTCAGCTCTCTAACTCATCGATCGGCGCCAAATTATACCAGCATTTGGGGGGCGGCCATGTATCCATAGGATAGAGAACGAAAGGATGTGATGAGATACACAGAAAGGAGTGGGAAGATTTATTTACGCCACAGTTAGTTTGCTCTGCTCTCTCGCTAACGAGAGTTGCTCTTTGGCTCGTGAATTGGGTGACTATGGACATACTGTAGCTGGCCCAGTTTGGCAGCCGAGTGCTCTCACTTCGAGAGGGGTGTTTGTTAATGGCCAACCACGAACCAGCCTCCTAGTGCCAGATGTCTGGTGGAATGGCCGCTGGGTATGGCCTAGAAGGCTTAGGATGCGTAGTCTCAGGTGACACGGGTGCAAAGTTTGTCAACTAGGGGCTTTGCATCATTTCTTATTGGTCATACTAACGAACTTCGGCATATATAATGCCTTTGCCCGAAATCAATCGTGGACTCTGTGGGGCAGTCTGATACTAGTTGGAATGAGGTGATCGTGTTGTTAGATCTGTGGGCCAGTAGAGGCAGTTAGCCCTCTGAGTAGGGCTAGTCTCTAATTCCGTTTAATTTTTCCGTTCCAACTATTACTGCTGATATTGGATAAAATCTAGCAGGTGGTTGAATGCTAGACGCTCTTTGTCTGCCTCTGATCTCGCACAGGAACTCGCTTAGGTAGAGAGATGATGAAATAATCTTTCTGGCTCCAAAAGATTTGAGGTTCCTTCTAGAGAGCGAACAGAGCTTAACTGGACGGATGGAGCCCCTCCAGCTCAGGTGAGGCCTCCGGGTGAAATTTGCTTTTGACACATTTTCTCAAAGCGGCTGAATGTAAGCAGCGCTGAGAAAACTGGGAGAGCCAAGCGTAGCAACCTGCAATTGGAACTCCAAGAAGTGGGCGCCCATTTGCGTTGCCTTGCACGAGAGAGCCGGTCTACCAGTAGGCGGGCGGGTAAGCAGGCAGGCAGGCAGGCTGGCTGGCTGGATGCTGAGCAGGAGGGTCGGAGAGATGACGTCACGGGCAAGTTAACTGCGTGTTCTCTGGCTCCGCAATTGATGGCTCCGATAATCGGAGTGGTCTCGATCAATTGGTAGTGGCGGTGGCAGCGGTGTTTCTGGTGCCCCAAACAGGACGAATAAGGGCGCAAACAGGCGGCCAGGTCGAGCTAGGACCGAGTAGAGCTGAGTTGAGTGGGGTTGAGGGGAGGGGGCCGAAGAGCGCGAGTAGAATGGTCGCTTAGCTAACTGTCATTGGCAACAAAAAGCGCGTCAGCTACAATGGATTGCCATGAGCTTCAGTGTAGATGCTCAGTTCCGTGCCCGCAGGTGAGGCTGGACTACAGGCTTTGCTGCCCCAATCGCGGGTTGGTTTATTCAAGCTAAAGAAGTCGGTTTGCTTTGATTTTGCTTCCGCTGAGGTCGTCTGGGCTGAAGGCAAAGCCAAGTCGGATTGCAACATACTGCTACACTGCCGAGATAGATGCTCGAGCATTTTAATTGAATTCTAGCTAAGTGGGGGAGGGTTGGTCGTTCCTTTTACGCTTGGGTGTTTATTTAAAACGCGATACAATTGCGCGCCAACTGGGACAACAAACGCCATCCAAATAAAGCAATGAGACGAGCAGAGAAAACACCTGGCCCATCCAGTTGGGCCTCATCCTGCCACTGAGGCAAAACTTAAACTCAAACTCCGTAAGCAGTGGTGGCCACTCGAGCTAGCGGCTATGGCGGCGTCCTTGACGCTGACTACTAATGGGCTTCAGTAGTGCCTCCGCGCTAACAAGTGCGCCCAAACAATCCATCCTAACTCGAACCCTTGGGCTGGATGACAGGCACTAGAGACGCCGGGCTGCAAGCGCCAAAACTCGAGCCACTTTCACATGGACGAAAGATCGAACGCTTTTGCGGCCTCGCGACACGTGGGCCAGTTGCCTGCGCCATCGCATGCCGCCGCCGCCGCTGCCGCTTATGGTGTCCTATGATTTACAGGTGCAATGGGGACTGCCCATAATGAGCCCCAAGAGGTTCGCGCTGGTTTGCGCTCCCTCGCCGGGAGGTTTTCCCTTTTCTGTACGCTAAATTAAGTCCAGTAAGCGATTGGCTAGCCAGCCAACAGGCCCATCGGGCTCGCTTGCAGGATTGTCGCCCAGCCTCTTTCTTTGATGGCTCGCTAGCGGCGTCATGCTCCCAAGGACTCTCTCCGCCTCTCTTCTTCTCGCACACCACAAGCGACTTTGGCGGGCCCTTCAAAGAATGGGATTCTAACCCAGCAGCTTGAACAGCGACGATTTTCTGTGAATTCTCACTCCTACGATGATTATAATGGAACCCGGCGATCTTGCGCCGGCCGAAATCGAGATTGAGCTCTAGATTATGTTTTGCGAAGTCGCTATATCTATTAGATTCATGGTGCGCTGATGATGAATGCACAAAGCCGAACGGTCTCCCATGTGATGGCTGTAATTCTTTATTACATTAATCCACAACCAAACAAGCCCAGTCGACCATTTTCTCGCCCCTGTGTATCGATGGTCGTCCACTTTTGCCCAGACCAAACATGCCAATTCGCTCCAATACACCAGCACGGGCGAGAAATTAATCTAATTGCAATAAACTGCAACGGATTTCGGCTTGCGCCACCTCGTCCTCCCTTCGTGGGCTAGAAACCGCAGGCCATCGCATAGCTCATCTGGTCTTTTCTTACATGTATATATCTGGACGCGTACTCCCTTGATGGGGCCAGCGCAATGCCGTTGAATTTAATTTTTCCCGCTCGCATCCAAATTTGCCATGCGAGTTGCGCACTGGCGAACTGTGAAAAATCCCATCACCATCATTGCTAAGAGAAATGTAGGTCTCTCTCAGCCACGAATGTCACACAGATCTAGAGAGAAGATTGGCTCTTAGCGTCTTCAGTGTGTCCCTCGTCTTCCAATTAGCCGTTTCCTCTTGCCATGTGTCTATCTCTCGCAATAAGGGTTGAGTTTGTCCGATTTTGGGGGCTACCGACTCCGAGATTCAGCGCTCCTCCAGCACGCTGCAACGCTCTGATTAGATCGCTGCAAGTCACCATAACTCGCCGCGCGCGGGCCACCCGAGCAAGACGCGCCTCTCTGTTCCCTAGATCCTCTTTATCAAGTTCGAACAGAAGCGCCACCTCCTCTCTCAAGCCCTGAGAGCTTCTAAAGAGACGAGAGTGAACAGCAAAGGGCTGATCGCTTGATGGAGTTCCGCACCTGATGGGGCCCACAGCTTAAACTGGCCAGATTACAAGAGTCGATTTGGCAGGTATTGGTTTACGGTCCATGGATAAGGCGGAACCTTTCCTGCAAGTCGCCACCCAGCTCTGATTTGCTAGGCTCAGAACAATATAAATAACTTCGATCGTCGTGCTTTGTCAGCGGGCATTCATTTGTTTAAAGAGCAAATGCAAACACGGCGTTGATTTGAGGTTGGCTCGTTTTGTTGACACAGTCTATGGCTTCGCACCGCGAATATGAGACAAGTTTGGCCATCATGTTTAGCTGGGCTAAACATCCGCACTAAGAGAAATGGAGGTGATAGGAGCAAGCTGGTTGTGGTTTGGCAGCTATGAACACAAGAATTTAGAGCATCTACAAGCATCAAGCAATGTGTCATTCCAGTTGGCATTCTAACTGCAAGATTCTTGCTCTCCAGTGAATAAGCCGCCGCAAGGCAAATTTCGCGACGAAGGCCAAATATGGTTGGCGCTAGCTGGTAGCCATATAGACAAACACTCGAACGTTATGGACAGGAACCAAATTGTTTTGAGTCCGCCAACCAAAATCGCCATGGGCAGCCGATGATTGATCCGAGACTTCGAGTGTTAAAGGCTAACCAGTTAAATTAAGTGGAGTGCTAATATGGCGACTTGGACATTAAAGGATCCATTAGAGACACTAGGAAACTGAATCTGCCCGTCGGCGCGCCTTTGGCCATCTTATATGGGCGAGCAAGGGCCTTTTGGGGACGGGGGCGGCCGAGTAACCGCAAACCCACTTTCGCTTGACAGGCGTATGAATTATGGAACCTGTTTTGAGTTTTAGCCTCAACAAATTGCAACGGTCGCAAGTGTTGGCCTCGGAGCGACAATTTTACCCATCAGAGTTGGTATTTCTAGTTTCGATCAATCAATTTTCTCCCCGCTTTGGGGTTTCTCTCCCAAAGCGCTGATCTGGCGAGAGGAATCTGTAATATATAAACTCTGAGTCTGCTTTGCGGCGGCCGCCTGTCTGCGCTCGCGTTGCCAAGCCCATCGGAAAAGTGCGACGCCTTCTAGCCAAAGGTGACCTATGGGCGCTGATTGGCCGGCGGCCATTGGGCCGTGTAAACTGTCGAGATGAAAGCAGCGAGCTTGGCAAGTGTAGATAATGCGAATTCCATGCTCGCAGGCAAGCGGCTTCCTCGGCGAATTGAGTGGCTCGATCCCACTTGGCACTTGCAAAAATAGGCACTCACTTGAGGAGCGGCCCGCCAATTGTGTGGGCGGAGCGGAAGTCGCAAGGTTTGCATTGGGCGCCCGCTTGACCGCACGGCTGGCTCAGGGCTTCCTGGCGGCGGGAGGGGCCCATTTGGGCGAGATTCTAATGGATCACAGCGATGCGCCCATCAATTGAGCCGCCGGCAGACTCTGGAGCTCAGGTTATAGAATGCTACCATTGGGGCGACATTTCATTTGGCAAATTGCTCAGCTCGCGCCAGCTGCAGACTGAGTGGCGCCGACTTGGCCGAGAGGTGGGCGGCAAAGTCGATTTGCCAAGACTGGAGGCCGGGTTTGTTATCATTAGCCCGCAGTTTATGGGTCAACTGTCAGAGGGGCCCATGTTTGCTCGGCTCCTTCGTGGCGGCGCAACCAAACTCGCTTGGCGTGCAACTGGAACCAGCGCCGCGGGCGGAAGTTGCGCGCCCAAAAAGCTAGTTGACACTTTTCCGATCGCGTGAGCTCGGCGAGAATGCAAATGCGCGTCGTCATCATCACCATGAGCAGCGGCGGCGGCGGCGGCGGCAATGGCAGTGGCTGCAAGTTGTTGTTGTTGTTGTTGTTGTGTTGGCGACGCCGCCGTTGGCAGCTTGCTCTTGGCCAGACAAACTTATCATTGTTATCATTGGCTCTTTGTATTTAATTGTGCAGCCTTTGCCAAAGGAGCCAATGGGCGCCGCTTGGCTTCTTTAGCAAGCCGAGTGGAATTTCGCTCGCCTGCATCTGGCCAGATTTGAATGGCAAACGTGGACAGGCAGAGCGGAGTTTGTTTCGCACTTGCAACACTCCGCTTCGGTTTGGGCTGGTAAATGTTGGCGGATGTTGGTGGCACTAGGAGGCGCGAAAATCGGCTTGCTCGTGTCCAAGGATGTAAATGCCGCTTGTTGGTCAATGGGCGCTAGGGGGCAGGCGAGTTGCGCAAGTCGCACGTTTGCGGTTCGCGACAGAGGGGCTCCAGTTGGTGGTCGCTTGATGCAGTCGTTTGGCCAGTCACATCGGCGGCGGCGGCGGCGGCGCCAGTAGCAGCAATGGCGACGACGACGACGACAATGCGAGGCGACCAGTTGGTTGCGTTAATTTGTATGCGCCACTCGTCGCTTTGTGGGCGCCCGTTAGCTTTGGTCGGCGGCCGAGGAGCAATAACTCACAGTGCTGGCTGCAGCGGCTGCGCCGGTGGCGGCCGCTGCAGCAAGATTCGCGCCCGCCCTCTGCCTGCGCTCGCGCTCCATTAGCTCCATTTAATCCAGTGGCGGGTCGCGAACGACGCTAGACGCCGCTCACCTGGCGCAAACTGCGGCCAGCGCAAGCTCATTGCCACCCATCGTGTGGCGCCAAGGCAAATTCTCGTCGCCAAGTTTGCCTTGGTTCGAGCGGATCAGCGGTTGTCCCACGCAAGTTTTGCACACGAAACTCGAGCCAGGATGGGCGAATGCTCGCAACTTGTTGGCTGAGAGCGGAGCCAGCAACGGCCGCCAACCACTCGCAATCCCCAACTCCACTCTTGGAAACAACTCAATTTCAGCTGACCCAGCTGAATGGTTGAAATGAGGCGCCAACGTTGCAATTGTCGCCCGTGTTGACGACACCTGCGCCAACACGAGTGGCCGAGTAGATTGTCAACTTGTGTCCATCATTACACATCGCTGCCTCTTGCCGCCAACTTGGGCCGGCCAATAAATCAAATTCGGGCGAATCGGCGGGCGGAGAGGAGGAAGTAGAAGGAGCTGGTTGGCTAATCTAATTTGTTTGCGGCCTCCCAGTTCCGGCCATCGGCCGCCCTAAGTGGAGCGGCCAATCGGCGAGTGGAGCTGCCTCTGTCTCCAATGGCAAACCCAATTGCCTTGGCCGTGGCCGCAGCCGCAACCTCCGAAGCTCGTCTCCGTCGAGTCGTCGGACTTGCGTTGAGCTGCGTTGGTCCAATCAGCTTGCGGCAGCGCTAACGGCGGATTTCATTTGCCCGCAACAATCGACTCCACTGCCCGCGGCTCGAAGTTCAGCAGCAGCGGCAGCAGAAGCCGATCGCTGCTCGCTGTGAAAACGCTGCCTCAAACCACAGGTGCCACTAATTTGCATACGCACATCTGAGTGTATAAATACACGCCAGCTCAAACCAACTCCACTCTCGCCATTCATTGTTGGCTTCGGCCAAATGTCGAGCTCGCTCCAGAGAGTTTTGCCGCCTGCGAGCTAGTTTGCTCAGCTGTTTTCCGGAAACAATGCTCGCAGACAAGCAACACCCACATGCATCGCATCCAACCGAACCTCGCCCGACGGAAGAGGATAGGTTTTCCAATTTCCGCCCCAACAAACTTCAACCGAACTTCTCCCCTCGACAAAGTTGACGAGCGGAAACTAACCTCCAGCCGCAAACGCATCAACGAAAACCAAATCGCCCCTCCGCAGGCGACAGGGGGTCAACACGACGAACACCGGATGGGGCTGAAGAGTGGCGGCCGCTGTCGCTGTTTCCTCTTAGGCGCCTCCCCTCTGACCGGCGAGCGGCCAAAGCTGAGCCAGACAGTTGAATTGGAGGCGCGAATGGGGCTGAAATGGAAGGAGAGGAGCGGCGCACGAGGTCGCGAAAGTCGCTAGGTGCTCGACCCGCTCGCCAGCAATTGGAGGCCGCAAATCCAATTAAGCCCATTTAGTTGTTGCATATCTCTCGCTTTGGTGAAAGAGCCGAGTCTTGGAGGAGCCAGCAAGCAAACTAGGGAGCAAAATAGCGGCGGCGGGCAAACAATTAGGAGGGAGGAAAACAAATGAACTGAGCGCAGGGAAACAAAACTGGTGGCTCATCCTGTGTTTGAGTTCCTGTGAAATTAGGCCGCTGACAAGCTTGCAATCGCCAAGCGGGCCAGCTGAACGCGAGGACAGTGAAGGTTTGGCTGGCTTTGCGGCCGGAAAGAGGGGCCACAGTGGCGATTCGAGGGTTGCTCCTCATCAAATTACGTTAGCTCCTTGTTAAATAAATCATCGTTGCTGTTGCACGGGCCGAGGCAGCGGCGGGCAGCAGCAAACCGGCTCGCCAACATGGAGCCAGAGGAGCGGCGCCAGCAGCCGCAGCCGCCAGCGCCGGAGGAGCCAGCCAGGCGGGCGGACAAACGTGAGCTCGTTGCCGAGGGCCAGTTGTCGAACTCGAGCTTGCGCGGTGGCGGAAGCGGAAGCGGAACACTCGCGCTCGGCCAGCAGCAGCAGCAGCAGTCGCGCCCCCAGCCGCCGCCGTTGCCGCCAAAACCCGCGATCAGGGAGGCGCTGCAGGTTGCCAGCTCGAGCTGCTCGGGCAGCCGCGAGCCGAGCAGGGCGGCGGGCGGCCAAGCTCTTGTTGCGAGCCACTCGTTGGGCGCCCACTCGCTCCTCGGGCCCGCAAGTCCGGTTGCGAGCGCCCGCAGACACGCCCTCCAGGAGCAATCGCTCGAACGGGACGCGGCGCTGAGTTTAAATGCGCGCGAGCGGCACAAGCGCACCTCAAGCATTAAGAGCGCCCTACGCCACGCACACCTCGGCCCACTGCGCAGCTCGAGCAGTAAGCGCGCCTCAGAGAAGGTCTCGCACTCTGCCTCATCGGCGGCAGCGCCAGACGGCCAGGTAAAATCAATGCCTTACGAGCTGTTTGAGCCGCCAATCACGCAGCGCACCTTTCAACGTTCAAAGCGGCGCGGCGCCATGCTGGCCGACCCAAAGCGCCAAATGAGCGTTGATACAATTGGCTTGCGCCAGCTAACGGACGAGTACCTTCAAAATGCAGGCGTAAAACCAATCTCATCCTCGGGCCAATGCAGCCTGGTTGCCCTAACGGCGCCCACTAGTCTTGGCCAGCTAACTCTTCAGGGGAGCTCGGAGGGAGGCGCGAGCTGCTCGCCCGGCGGCCAGCAGCAGCAGCAACAGCAGCAACAACGAAACACACTCGCCACTTATATTCCCAACTCGCTGCTCCAACAACAATGCTCAATTGAGGCCCAACTGTACCAGGCTGGCAAGCAGGCGATTGGTTGCACAAGAACAGGCTTAAATGCTGCAAATATCTCTTATAGCTCGGAGGACTCGCTTAGCAATGTGACCATTTTACCTGGCAATTTGCCCTGGCAAAGTGACGTCTCCATACAATGCGAGCTCTTGCGGGTGCCGCCAATAGTGGAGCCGTACGAAACAACCGGCGATATTCTAAACACCATTGCTGGCCCATTTAGAAGTTCAACGCAGGCACTGTCGAGCGAGAGCTCAGCTTTTGATGGCAGCGCCGGCGGCGGCGGCGGCGGCGGCGGCAATCAGCTGTCCGCGACACTCAAGCGCGGCCTGTCCGCAATCAGCCAGCATCACCTATCGCCCGCCCAAGCGCCAAGCGCTGCCCTGAACGTGGTTGGCAACTTGAAGAAGTCGCTCTCGAACACGCTAGACATAAGCTTGGCAAGCGCGAGGGGCCAGCACTTGCCCTCGCAAGACTCGCTGCCAGCCTACTCGAGCTTGCTCAACGAGCCAGAGTCGCCGGATGGATCCTGCGCCACAGGCAACAGGCCGAGCGGCGCCGGCCAACTGGGCGCAAACAGCTCCAGCCTGGACCCGGAAACTGGCGGCCTGATAAGCAAGCTGACCCGCCAATCGTCGAAGAAGTTCTCCGCTGGCAAGAGGGGACTTCAGCGGGCGCTCTCATTCGACTGTCGCGGCTACAAGCGCTTAGATGGAGAGCAGTCCAATGATTCAGGCGGCTCGGCAACCTCGAGAAACTTGCTCCTCTCGGCAAAGCAACGCGCCCACAACAAGTCCACCCTGGGCCTCAACGTCGACTGCTCGCCGCGCCCTTACCTGCCCCAATCGGCCTCCCAGGTTGACTTCCAAGTTCCGCTGCTCCCCTTCCATCGGATGCAGGACGCAATCGTGTCGCAGCGCCTCCTCGAGCCGCCACCAGCTGCGGCGGCGGCGACGGCGGCCCCGCCCAGCCAGAGCGGCGCCTCCATGGGCCAGCAAGCCACCCAGGAGGCGGCCGGCTCAAAATCGGCAACCGAGCGCCAGTTGGACGCGGACGAGCTCCTGTGCGGCGACAATCCAGCCGGCGCCCTCGAACTCGAGCGCACGAGCGCGCAGGTAAGTGAGGGCGCTAATTGATTTCAGTTAACGACGGCTCGCGCATCCTCTAACCCTCCTCTGACGCCCCAAACTCTCCCCAACTGAAAGATTGCGAGCGACTCCAGCGCAAGGGGATCCAACGAGACTGAGAGCTGTAAGTGCAGACAGCGAACAACGACAATTCCAACGGCGACGCCCCGTCTCGTGCTCGACGTCCCAGGTGAGTAGCGCACCTGCTCGACGCAAACTCCTCGCGGGTGTCCAGTTTTCACTGTCTCATCGCTAGTCTTGTGACCGATGGACCAAATCGCTGACGAATGCGCCCGCCGCCGGCCTGAGATGGAGGTCAGTCCGCTGCCTCGGTGGCAGCTAAAACTGGCCGCAGCCACCAGAGAGAGTGGCGGCAATCGGCGCCAAAAGAAACCTTATTGTTCTCTTGCCCACAAAACTTGCCTCAATTTTCTGAGGCGGAGAAATTTTCCAATTCCGCTGGCAACCGTTGGGCGCCATTCGATCGCAGCAAAGATGCCAGCTCGAGCCCGAGCCGACGAGCCTCTTGCAAACGCGCTCGCAACATTGCAAATTGAACTAACATGCAAATTTCGATTCCAACCAAGCGAATCCATCGATGGCTCGCCCCCGGCTGTCTAGTCACTTCCGCTGGCCTGCAAACAAAAGTGGGCGGCAACTGGCGCGCGGCCAGGTGAGGCGGCCGACTTGACACATGAAACTGGGGGCCCGGTTTCATCGTGCGCGTTGCCTGTCCATCCGTCCGCCTGTCTGTCTGTCTGCTCGTCCGACCAGCAGACTTTGTCGGCTCAGCTTGCGCCGCCGCCGCCGCCGCTTGTTTTGCGCCCAGAATCGTGCCTCGGCCGACATGCAGGGGTCCGATCGTGCGCCAACACGGCAGCCTGCCTGTTGAGATTGAACTCCTCCACCGGCTTGCGGCCGGCCAGGGCAAGAATGGGAGAGAGTGTGCGTTTTGAATTGGACAACCAGTAATTGGACTGGCCGCCAAGCCGGCCGCCACCCAGACTCGAGCGGCTTGCGTGCCGGCCGCCCACCAAGGCTCGCCCGTCTGGCCAGCTGTCGCCCAAACGAGCGGCCCAACGAGCGCCCGCCAACGGAAGCCAACGAGACCGACGAACCCATGAAACTCGCCCCTCAACTTCCTTGCTCGCTCGCTCGCTCGTCACACTCAACCGGCAGCCGAGGGCTTGTTTTAAAAGGCGGCCACCTACATGGATTGGAAGGGGGGATGCGCATGCACGGGGGCCCCTAATTAAAACTTGCCACCAGCTTTCAGTGACACGTCTACGCTGCTCTGGTAGCCAGACGAACTAAGATGCTTGCTCGTGAGAGAGGCTCGGCAAGTCCAATTAGCGGCGAGTGTGTAACTGGGTTAGCTTTGAGCCGGCTACTCGGCGCAGGCGGCCTCGTCCCTCGATCCTGGCTGGTGCACAAACAGTCTCGTCGGCCCCTTCGAGCTGGAGAGGCGCCCAGTTCATTCGCCCCTCGAGCCGAGATAGGAGCTTGCCAGCGCTCTAGTTTGGAGAGAGGCGACCAACAAACTCGGTCCAGGGAGCGAGAGCGTTTGCGCGCGCAAGGCTCAGCTAGCGCGACCAAAGCTCAGCCCACTCGCTACCTGTCCGCCCACAAGCTGTCCGCGTTGGCCAACAATCAGCCACAAATCTGGCCCACCTAATGAGCCGCCGCTGCCAACCTCGCTGGATGGCTGGCTGGCGGCGGGGAAGGTGCGATCGGTTTGGTTTGGTTTGGTTTGATTTGGTTGGAATAACAGGAGCCGTGTTAGAGGCGGCCGACCTCGTCTCATTCAGTCGCCGGACTTTGCGAGCAAAGGGGGCGGCAAATGTTAGAGGTTATGGCCCAGTGGTGAAATTGGTTCGTTTTTGTCAACTTCTGGCCGCGAGAAGCTTGTTCACTTCAATCAGTGTTTGTTCCATTAGTCAGGAGGTCGCAAATCGGCCAAAAGTGGACTGCCGGCACCAAAGTGGCCGCCCTCCTCCATAAATAGTCCCCTTTGCTCGCTAAACTCAACTCTCCGCTGCCTCCAACCAAAAACAAGGAGCCAATTCCGCACTTCTAGAGGAAGAGTTGGACAGAAGCCAGGAGATGCTCGTTGCTTCTCCTCTCGCTCGCTTGCCGCTATTTCGGGCCAAAAGTTGCGCGCCCCAATTGGATTTATTTGGCCTCCAACTGGCTGGCGGCTCGAGGAAACCAAATGACAGCTAAGCGCATTAGCCCCCTCGCAGCCTTCCAATGTCGCTCCTCTTACCTTCAGCTCGAGTGTCTCTTGTTGAAAGCTCCCTCCAGCCAACTCGTCCGCTTTTGAGGCACATTATTGCAGGGACGAAGACGAATGCGAATACAAATGCAAATCTCCTTGCAACTCGAATCTCAACTTGACAGCCCAACGCTAGCCGGTTGAGCCAGCTCGCTCTTGCCTCCGGCGCGGCGATTGGACAGCGAGGCAGGTGAATTAACCTGGAGCTGGTCGGGTTAGCGCGCAAGCAGTTTGGGTCCCCAAATTGGATCAGGAGGAGTGTGGCAACTTGGTGCGCGACCCTGAAAACTTGTTTGCTTATGGAGGCAGTTGCTCCAAGTGGCGCAATTGCAGGCTGTTTGAGTTCTGCCTCGTCAACTCTTGGCTCCCCCCTCGATGGTTGACTCTTCAAAGTACTTGGAAACGGGGCTGCACTGACAAGCTCGAACCGTATTGCCGCCTCCCTCTTCCTTGCAACGATAAACTGACCCGCTTTCGCCCAATGAACCACCAAAAACACAGACGACAAGCCAGCTCCAAGGGATCCAATCTCCAGGCCAAAGATTCAATTCAACGAGCACGAGCACGAGCACGAGCTTTCAGGTGAGGAAGTTTGCGCAAACAGCAACGAGGGATTAAAGTCGCCTGGTGTTATGGTTTGCCTTCCCTCGCCTTGCGTCACAATCGACACAACCTTCAACCTGCCAAACTCCTCCTCATTCTGTTTGAGCTCAAGCTTCAAGTCGCCTGATGTGGGCGACTCAGCCGACTTGACCGCGAGCGATGTCTTCTCGCGCTCGGGGAGTCTTATGAAGAGGCCCTCAACTATGATGGCTGGCGATGCGATGAATCGAGTTGCAAAAGCGCTGAGCCAATCAGCGAGCGACCAGCAACAAGCTGGCGCCTCCTCGGCGCTCATGAACCGGCGCCAGGCAATCGTGCCACCAAAGTTGGCCACCGATGCAAGCAACTCGGACGAGAGCGAGAGCAACGAGGTTGGCGCGATTGCCGTCGGCCAGCTGATCGATGTTGGAAGCAACGAAGAGGAGGAGGAAGGTAATGGGGAGCAGGTTGGCCAGCGAGGGCACGGCGATCGAGCCGGCGGCCAACTTTGCTCCCAGGACCCCAAACTGCAGGCGCTCAGACGGAAGCGCTCGGGCGGCGCCGAGAGGGGCGCCACCGGGCAAGCGGTGCAGCAGCAACAGTTGCGCAACGAACACCAACTTAGCCCAACAAGCCAAACGAGAAATGCGAGCGGAAGCCAGTCAAACATTCCGACTTTTCTCATTGAACCAGAGCAACCCTCAAACAGCGAGACCCTTTCGGCGCCGCTCCAGGCCAACTTTGGCTCAGACGCGTGCCGGCCTGACTCCCAGATGACCAACGTGGACTCGATTGCATCGAGCGGAAGCAGCGCAAACCTATCAACAAGGTAAGCCTTCACCTCTCTGTGTCAACCTGTGTCAACTCGCTCCACCCACTCGAACAACCTCCACTAACCTTACCTTTGCAAAGCGGCAAACGCGATTTTACGGTCACGTCGCCAAGCGGGCTCACGGTTACCTTTGGCTCTGCTAGGACTAGGCGCCGCTCGTCCATTGCAGTCATTCCGCAGATGCAAATTTGTCCCGGCGATTTGCTCGTCTATAGCAAGCAGCTCATCGACCGGATGAACCAACCCGAAGAGATGGAGCCGCCGCAGTTTTTGACAATCGACGGTGAGTTTGCGCGCCCAATTTGCTCATGTTTCCTCCAAAATTGGATCCCTCTGACCAACCCAACAACCCAACTGATTATAAATTTAACAGACAAAAAGGGCAAGAACATTTGGTCCTCATTCAAGCTGGTAAGTTGCCAAATCTCTCGCCCAAGACTTCTAGGCTGCCCTCAAATTGCGCCCAAAATGCACCAAAAACCCTCCATACTGTCCACATGAACTTCCGCCCCCCCCCCTCACTGGAACAAATGTGCGCCCAGTTCGACAATCGCACCCTGAAGGCAAGAAACGAGCTCCTCTGCAGCCTAGAGGACGTGCTCGCCTCTCTCCAGCCGTCGACTTTTGTGGACGAGCAGCTGTCGCATTACAAGGTTAGTTTAGGATCTCTGGCCGCTCGATTGGCGCCAACCGTCAAATGGCTCAGGTTTTAATCTTACTCCCTTCAGGGAATGCTATGGGACGAGTTCCTGTTCGAGACGGAGAGCCGGCGCTCGGCCTCCTCGGAGGTGCTCTCAATGGTCGGCGATGGGTTGGACAAGAACGAGCAGCAGGAGGCCCGAGGCTCGGCTGCAGAGAGCAGCGAGGGCTCGCAAGCGCGCGCAACAACCCTGAAGGGGGCGGCTTGCGAGCCTAAGAGGGAGAGCGTAAAGCCGTCAATGTCGAGCGGGTCGGCTGCTGCCAAACCGCACAGGTCGCGCGGTGACCAAACTGTCGCCAGGTCCATCTCCTCGAGGTTCAGAGAGAAGCCCAAGTTGAAGCGGGGCCAAACGGTGGACTCAGTGTTTAGGATTCCACTCATTCCGTCGTCGCCACTTAAACACGCCCAACAGCACCAACAAACGCCCACCGCGCACTTGGAGGATCACGACCTGATCACGATAGAGGACGACGAGAGGTCGTCGCCGAGCGCAACTGGCTGCAGTCCAACGAGAGAGGCCTCCATTTTGCGTAAACATCGTTCCTCCTCCACGAGATCTCGAAGTGGGTCGGCAAAACGGGAACAAACTGATTCGGCAAGAATCATTGGCCAGCAGGCCAACAAACAGCAGCCGGCTGGCGATGGCATCGCCGGCGACGAGTTTTGCGGGCAAACGAAGGATCAAGACAGTAGCTTTGAGACAGACGATGCAATGGACTTGATCGTTGGCCACTCCAATGCGCCAAACAATTTTGGCCGCGAGGGTTCGCCTAGCCCAAGAACTCCGCACCAAATGATCCGCCAATCGTCACTTTCAACTCTCTCCTCAACTATAACTAGAACTGAACAGAAGCGACAACGAGCTCTTTGGGATCTCTTCCAATCAGAGTGCACCTTCTTCTTTGATCACCTGATGACACTTAAAAACGTTTACATGGAACCATTGAAAAAGATTCAAGTCGAGGGTTTTGCCATGTTTGCAGATCCAGACGTTTTGTTTGGAAATCTCGATGAGCTTTGCTGTGGAGTGTATGATTTTTGCAAGGAGTTTCTATACATTATAATGCGAACACTCAAAACTAGACCAGACGAGCTAAATGCAACAGATGTGCTGATTAAACTTTACAAGAAGAATCCCAAAATTGACCATTTACGTGGCGTTTATCACAGGTATACGCTGAACTATATAAACGCGCTCACTTACCTTGAGAGTCTAAGGCGCCAGGTTGAGTTTGTTGAATTCGAGAAATGGTCCTCGCGCGATATTAGATGCAAGAAATTACAGTTAACTGATCTCCTGGTTGCGCCAGTCCAACATATAATGCGAGTTCCAATCATATTGAAGGATATTGAATCTCACACCGAGTTTCCAAAGGACCGCGACGAAATCAGAGCCATTCTTGCTGTTGAGGAGGCCTCACTGCGAGAGTTGGACGATAAAATGCGCTGGCTCAAAAACTTTGAACGCTTGCTCGAGATCCAAAAGAACATAAGCTGGCCAAATGTGCTAGAAATGGACCCCAAATTATTCATACCTGAGGTGAGTTTACCATAATGAATATTCATTTTTATCATTATGAAAGCAGCAAACGCTGATTAAAAACATTCACTCCAGTTTCTTAAAGAGGTCCTCTCTAAGCAACCCTGTGAAAAGTTGATCGTAAGTCCGCGGAGACAAATCGTCCATGAGGGAACTCTGAGCAATCTGGACTTGGGCAAGGCGTGTGATATGCATGTGATACTATTTGACGACATGTTGCTCCTAACGAGAAGGAAGAAGGGACTCACTAAGAAGGTTAGTTGGCTCGCTCGACATTGCAATTTCAAGCTCGAAGTTTGAACATGATTTCAATCAAATATTTACGAATCTCTTGCCCATCAACAATGCAGGCGAGCACAGTTTGTAAGACAAACTCTGGCGGCTCCTCCATCAAGGATGATGGATCTTTCAAGTACATAGTCTATAAGCAACCACTCAGCTTGGACAGATTTTACTTGCACGACGTTCAACAGGTTGACTCGCAACGTAAGTATATATTCGGCCAAGGATTGACTACAAAATTGTTAAAAAGCTTGCTAATGCATTCAAAGCTCGCCACCCTGCGCTCCATCAACTAACCAAAACCAAACAGCCATTGGCGTGAAGCATCTATTCCTCTTGATTGTGATGAACCGTTTCCAGCAGATTACAAACATTCACTCGTTCTCTGCCCCAAACGACGACATAAAGGTAAGCTCTCGTCTTAATGACCCACTCTTCTGTTGTACACAATTCACAAGCTAACCGAGTAGTCGCAGCAAACCTGGCTGTTCAAGATCAAGAAAACCGCAGAGAGATGGAAGAAGAATCTGGGAAATAGTAGTAGCAACGACCAGCAGCGAGCGGCTCAGCCCGAGTTGGCCCCAGACGTGAGAGCGGCGCCGGTGGAGCGTAAGGCGGCCTGCCAGCAGCAGTCACAATCGCACGCTCAGACCGAGGCTCCATTAGCGCGCCAACAGGTAGACAGGACGATGCACCTGGAGTTTGAGGCGCCGACTGCGAGCCCAATGAGATCAAGCAGCGCCTCTAGAACTCCAGAGGTCCTTGGCAATAGAAACCGTTCCTCGGGTAACGAGTCGATTGAGTTTGTTGTAACAAGCGCAAACACGCCAAGTCCGCACGATAACTCGTCAGCATATTCCAAACCAGTTTCAACGGCTTCCGCGCACTGAGATCTATGCTGATATGCTTGTGGATTCCGATTCAGCCCGATTAGAGATAGAGGGGGCTGTTTATGTTTGATAAATAAATAAACTTTGTTCCTTGCGGTCAGAGAGTGTGATCAATAGCCGAAGTCTTTGAATATTTGTTGCCTGCAATTGCACTGTTTGGATTTGGTTTCGGACGCGATTTTTTCCAATCTACTCGCAAAAGGTTTGACCGAGGGGGAGCTTGTCATTTCAACAATTTGAACTAATCAGACTTACAAACTTACTTACAAATCATGGAGGCTTCCCGTTACAAATTGTTGTGGGCGTTTATGTTCTTGGCTGCTGCGGTATCACTTCTCGGACTCGTCCTGGTTCGCTACATGAAGAGCGAAGAGGACATCTGCAAACTGTTAGAACTGGAACCTGCTGCTAGCTGGCCGAGTCAGCGAAATCTTGTGTCGCAAGATCTCAAGGCAATCGCAAATTTTGACGGCTATCTCTCCTATCAGACTGGACCAATCAAGGCGGATCCATTTGCGAAGTATCTGCCATTAACGCTGAGACAGGTGAGAGTTAGGCAGACCGAGAGTGGGTTGCGGTTGGATTTGGGTGCAGATTGTGCGAAAATTTCTCTCTACTTGGACTTGAAATCAAACGAGACTCAAGTGACGACGACAGACATTCAGCTGGACCTTAAGGTGGCAACAAAAGAGGGCATAAGCATCTGTCACATCTGGCACCCGTTTATTACAAGCACAGTGGATAAACACTACACCTGTTCGCTGTCCAAGAGTTACGATTGTAAAACAGAGGATAAGAATCACTATCTAGTGCAGCAACTGGAACTTGTTGTTAACGTAATTGAATTTGAGGTGAACGGAAATCCGGAACTCCTATCACGAGGACTTTTCAGTACTCCATCCTCCTATTGCTAGCTGGACGGAATAACATTCACCTGACAGTTGGGCTCATTTTTGTTGCAATCCATATGAGAAGCAATTTTGACCAAATTTTTGTTAGTGACAAACTTTTTTGAATCAAACGGAGCATCAAACTTCACATGCAGGTACTCGTTTCCTCAGTGAAACTAAAAATAAAATGCTTTCAACAAGATGGGATTGGCATGTAAATGATCTCGAGTTACTGACACTTGACGCCTCAGGATTGGATCTTGCAAAGTGTGCATCACATTTACTAGCAACAGATATGCAGAACTGAAATGAGCTGATGTCTGATTGTGTGGCGAGTATATGGCATTCGTAAATTAGTCGTTGTAAGTCTTTATTATTACGCAGATCTCTCAATCTTTGCTCCACATTCGAGCACACCACAAGTTGAGTTAATCATAACAAGCTGAAATGGGGTCAGCGAGTGGCTCCCAGGGACCGGATCTATTTGGTGGATATCCGCCCACCGAGCAGAGTGCGCGGCCAAGGACAAAGGTCCTGACATTGAGCGGGAATGGTCGCATCGTCTTGATGATGCTTGTCCTCTTGTTTGCATCGATTGCGCTCGTAGTTTTGGCTAAATTGCTAACAACAAACGAGCAACCGAGCGAGCAAGCGAGTGCTCAAGTTATTGAGTCGTACCCGATCGAAATTTCTCCCGAGGAAATGACAGAGCCACCACCAACAACCACAACCACTACTGCTACAACAAAATGTGCAGCCCTGCGCCTCAGGCCGGACGAAGACTCTCTCACCTGTAAAAAGGTAACCTCGCTTGATGCGAAGGCTAGCGCGAGGCTCGTGGGCTACATCGATATCGACGCCGAGCCCACGTCAACTGTGGGCTTGTACGCTCCATTGGAGGCGGACGCACTTGTTGCAAACGCAACTGGCGAAAGGATGTTTCTAGAGCTGAGCTCAGCGTGCAGCCTGACCCAGATCTACTTCGACAGGGGCGCCGAGGAGCTGACAGCAAAGGTTAAGGCGCGCGTGCAGGTGGAAGGAAAGAGATGGGATCTGCACTGTGCAACTGACATTCCCCTGGTCATGCTCATCAAGACTCCGTGGCAGACGGACTACGTGGGTCGGGCTCCCCGTTATGTGTACTGCGATCAAGACGATTTCGGGACCAAGAGTCACACAAACAGAAGCGGAATCAGCATTAGCTCCCTGCAACTGAGGATATATGATATAAATTTCAGAGCTTGACAATATAGACGAGAGTGTGAATTTGGAACGAGTTTGGAGTGGGGTTTCGCTCGAAGTGACGTTAATGATGGCGCTCAAGCTGAATAAACTTGTTTTGCTCGATTGCTGTCGCATTTCTGTTTGTCGTGCTCTCGTTAACTCGTATTGCATAATGTTAAACTACAGAGGTCAGCTCGAACTCGGCCAATCAGGGTGGCACTAAGAGTGAGGCGTTGAGACGGGGAGTATCTTGCGAGCTGCACAATGAAGATGTGGAGTGTTGGGCGCCGATTGAAGGCCAAACGGGGATGGCGGATGGACTGTCTGGCCCAAGCGACGAATATGGTGGCCAACAGATTCGACTCCTCTTGCTTGAATATCGACAAAGAATCCATGTTAAAATTGAAGGGATTGATCCTTTCAATAGAGAGGAACCTCAAGAATGTTTGTATTAGCCGGAAATATTGGAACGCAGAATGATGTAGCTGTAGATGAGCTGTTAGTTTTATTGTGGATGGCCTCTAGTCCCCAGCTCTAAGCTTGGTCTGAGGGCTTGAGCTT
>Ga0209372_1000256_pt1 | contig 34541 bp, 24 predicted proteins | sample AgamicAtPe_FD_187170 | JGI IMG/M metagenome (GOLD analysis project Ga0209372, IMG submission 187170) | Agave microbial communities from Guanajuato, Mexico - At.P.e (SPAdes) (version 2) | ecosystem: Host-associated > Plants > Phyllosphere > Phylloplane/Leaf | place: Guanajuato, Mexico | collected... | reverse complement strand
GCAATGAAGCTGAGGATGTTGAGCAGGTTTGCCTTGTCACGTTTTTTGTTTGGAACGCGAAAGATGTTCAAGACAGGCCTGATGGCCGACTTGGCTGGTCCTGGCAGCACGTCAGAGAAATAGGTCTCTTCAACCAGAAGGTAACAAGAGTCTCGTGTGAGTTAGTAATGGCACAAATTTACATTAGCCTATAAACAATGAAGCTGGCGTGAGAATAAGCGACGAAAACCTAGTTGCTCCAATCGCGTGCTAGTGTCAGACAAAATCTTCTAGTACCAATCCTAGGTCGACGAACCTCTCTGTTGAGGCGCGGGTATTCGTCAGCTTTGCCTTGGTTAGACTGATTCGCTAAAAAAGTGCCATAATAAAGGTAAACTAGTCGTTGATCTCACAGTCACTCGAAGAGCCACATCACAGGTAAAACTGAGCAAGTCCTTAGTTCTCGCTCTCAGGACTGGGATAATGCTAACAGTAAGAGCTGTATAGATAAAAGTGTTCGGCTATGAACGAGTCAGCTTGACTCCTATAATGAGGTTAAAGCTATCATTCATTCACCACTAAGAATAGCTCAAAACTCAGCAATTCAGGTGGGCCCTAATTGTAATTCAGTTGGACGAGCGGATGGTGGGCGCTAAATTGCCGTCACCATCAAACTGTCCCTCCATCTACTAGCCTGAGCACCATGCGAGCCGGGGCACAATTAAGGGCTTTCCTGCGTCCCTTCTGTACTGAGATTTGGTAACTATAAGAAAGGCAACGAGAGAGGGCGATAATTTGGTGTGGTTACCTATTTACAATTTACCTTTTGGTGGTCCGCACCTATCTGTCTAAGTTTTATATTTACTGAAAAGACTAACGATGACGGAATGAGTTTAAATGGGCTGAGTTTCTAGTCATGCAATCGGCTCATTTAGTATGAAACACCCCATCTATTCATGTTTGAGTCACTGGATGTTGTTCAACCATTGGCACTGGCGTTAATATGAGCACGATACCACAAACAAGCTGCCTTTGTTCCGTTAATATGGATACAAGAGGCTGGCGGACATGATAGTACATGTTTGCCTGCATCATCTTAACATACAACTAGCAATGCCCGCCGAGGGCTGCAATAGTCCGCGCCCATTTCCGTGCCTCTCTCTCCCCTCCGCAAGGCTAGAGCACTTATTTGTCCAAATCCTGAACAAACACTTTGAATACGAAGCCTCTGGTGCAGCAACTCTTGCATGACTGAGAGCGAGACATCAAACAAAGAATCCTGCCAGAAAATCGCCTTCTATATAATGACCGTGGGCAAGTTTTAGGTGCAGTTCATACTTTTTGTTTCACTGAGCAAGCTAGATCCAAAAGCTGGTCACTTGTGGCTGCAATCTAATGACACAGATGGCGAGGTTAGGCTGCTCGGCTAATATGAGGAGTCTTTGATAAAATGAGGCTGTGGGTGTTTGAATTGGTGCATAAATGACTGCCGAAGTTGCACAGCAATTTTAACCAACTCCGCCGAGCAAAGTCTTTTGAACTAAGCAACAACAACAACATCCACAACACTGGCCGAAGGTTTTCCTCATCTGATAGATTATCTAATTCACAACATGATGCAGGTGGAGAATCACCAACCATGGAAATAATTTTCTTCTGACGCCTTGAAAGATGGTGAACCAACTGGCACCAGCAAGTGAGGTTGCTGTTATTGTTGCGGCTATTTTTATGAAATCAAAGGTGAGGACGCGAAAAATGTGGAATCGGAGTATTGTTTGCACACATCTGCCTTTCGCCTTGTATATCAGTTGGTCTAGTTTTGCGATGATAAGTATTACAATTATCATGGCCATCAAGTGATGATGCCGAGGTGGCAGAACTCGATGCAGCCGGCCAGCCAGGTCAGTGGTCCATACAATCAGCGTGAGCTTGTTTGCCGGACAGCCGGCGAACACTTAACTCAAATTCTTCTTTCGAAGATAAATTGCACTGGGATGCAATTCAAAGGTAGGAAGTCGGCAGGGAGGCATTCTGAGAGCCAGGGGCTTTCATTGGTCCTAATTGATTTGCTAGAGGTGTTTGCAGTGCATCCCTCCCAACTATTTGCCGGGCCACCAGGTTTGTCGGAGTTGATGCTTGATGATGGATCAAACACAACCGCGATGTGCAAGCATATGTTTGCACTAGGGAGCAAATCAACTTAAGTCAGATTAGTCATTTGAGGAAGGCCAATTTCAAGTTGCTAACATTCAATTCTCTGACAGTCCAGGCCTGCTCCAACTGCTCACGTGCAATCTGAACTTGGTTTGGCTCTACGAGACACCCATTGCTAGCTGACAAAGGGCCAGTCTACCTGTCGTTCGCTGTGGCAAATTCACGTGCAAGCTCGCACTGAGGGTAAGTGAACTTCTTTCGTGTTAGGATAATTGATAGGATGTTCGCATGTCAGGGGTTGATTGAAATTTTGTCGCATCCCAAAGCGCTCCCTCTCACGTGGACAATGCCCACAGTAATTCGCTTGAATCGATCGCCATCCTACTAGAATGGAAAATAGAACTGGGACTGAGATGGCCGATCGTTTGGCTCTCTCTTCCAGGGGTCCATTGTAAGTAGCTTCAGGATGGAGAAGACGATAAACGCCGTTTCTGAAAGATCAAAATAAACAGCAGCTGAACGCTATCAGGGATGACGAGCGGAGATCTCCCGAAATCGGTCAAGTCTGGATAGAAAATTTATGCCCACTTGTGCCGCTATCATTCATGGTACTAGAGATCGAATGAAAATTAGCTCAAGAGATGAACGGAGGGATCATTATCACCCTTGAATTGATATTTGCGCGCGTCTTGTATCGTGTGGCCATTCCATTGGTGGCTCTTTTGCTCACATATCCAATCGATGTTCACGAGTTTGGGTGTGCTAATTTGCAAGACGATTTCTTGTTTTCCTACGAAAAAGAGGACCAGCCATGGAAAAAGGGCGGGGATTCAGTCTGAATCAGAGCTAATGAATCCGATTACCTTGCGTCCAATGAGCGGTGATGGTAGCAATCTGGTAAGCTCGTTTTAGCGAGAGAGAATGAGTTTGGAATTGAGGGAGGTAGAGAGGAGGGGAGGCTGGGCACGACTAGAAAAGGGACGGGCGAAAACAAGGGCCATGGTCGAATGGCGGCAAGAGATCGGATCGCAGTGAACTGTGGTTGAAATTAGCACTAAGATGACCAACGTTGGAACACAATCGGAACAGCCGACACACCCAACAGATGTACTTGTGGGTAAATCTCTCCAGCCAACTGATTTAGCCTTTTGGCTCGCTTAGAGAGCCTATAGAGGTTGCAAGCGGTTAGCGGGTGCCCATCTGTCGAGAGCAGGCAAGTGGTCAGGCGGCTGAATTGTTGGCTTAGTATTGGGGGGCAAAGGAGGAGGTGGTGTGTAATAATGGTCATTCGCACCAGCAAGCAAGAGAGTTCGCATATTAAGCAGCTGATAGCTGTTCCCTTCAGCTGTAGCTTCCAATTGTGCCTATTCTGGATTACATTGCAACTTCAGCTAGACCCTGAGAGCTCTCGCATCCATTGCGCTTTCCGCATCACGTTGCCTATAATATAAGATTACGCAACAGAATTGAATATCACGAAATGTTCATCATCAATACACTTCAACCGGCAACTTGATCATTCAAAGCCTATCGCGGTTCGCTTTTGACGTCCAACTGGCGGCTCGGTTGAATGAGGTTGCATTTTAGGATGCGGTTGTGCACATGGAGGAGGCGGATATTGATATTGAATTGGGCAAACTACTTCACAAGTCTGGTTGGCTAGTCCTTTGGTTATCTGGCGTTAAAATGCGGCCAACTTATTCCATTGGATGGATGGCACTATTCGCATTGAAGGCTAAGTGGGGGGAACTGGATGAAACTTATACAAGCCAACAATCTGATTGGATACTGAGCTCAGTTTCGAATATCCACCGGCTGCTTGCGCGCATGCCATTGAGCCAGATTTGGATTGTGTTTTGGCTCATTAAAGATGGCTCGCATCTACCTTCTGCTCTCTGCAAACCGAATGGCCAATTTCTTTATAAGTTTTGCACGCATTCACATCACTCGGACTCGGCCAGGTATCGGTCTGCTAGTTTTAATTTCTAAACGAAATCGAGCGGCAACAAGAGCAGCTGGCTCTCCTCTAGCCCGACCTACTGAAAAGCAGACCAAGCGGAGCTATATTTTGTTGGCTTTGTTGTGGCTAGACTTGTGTTAGCTTTGTTATCACTCTGTAACATCTTTTTGGAGCCTAAGCGAGCAAACTGTGGCCGTAACTTGCTACCAGGCAACAGATAAAAGCGCTTGTCTTGATGAGCTCTAAGGAGACAAGTTTGTTGAGCCAGTGGTCAAGAGATGAGCATCGATAGCATCGGCCTCCCTACAAGAGGATGAATGATCAATGATCTTGCAATGAAGCCACAGAGTGCAAGCAAGTTGGCTTGATGATGGCCAACAATTGCTCATATTGATCTACTTGCACGCCCACGACTGCGCGACAGGTGAGCGTTCATTGCTCTGTATAGTAATCGACGCCCAAGTCAGACGCTATCTGAGCTCGAGCGTTGGGAGCAGATGTTTGAGCTTGCCAGAATTAGGGGAGGGGGAGCTAGTTGGACTGATTCCGGATTAATTGGCTCCATCTAAAACCAGTTGCCGAGCATTGGCTGGTTTGGTGGTGGTCGATTTAATCGATTGCTCAAACAGAGCATGATTGATCAATCCATCCGAGGGGATAGCTTGGGCCTGCTCGCCAAGTTAAACGCAAGTCGCTCCTACCAACTGACTCAATCGAATTCAATCTAATCCAATCAATCTAAGCGCCGATCGACTCTGGGGTGCCGCCACCAGCTGACATTGGAGATTTGAATCTACTCAACCCTAGAAGCGAATTTCGAGTTAGCCAGGTTGGTTCCTTTGTCACGTTCGGCAAGCCAAGGGGGATTTGTTTTGCCCATTGGTCGTTCGAAACGGGTGATTCGAATTATGTTCCCTAGACAAGCCCCACTTCGTCTCATGATCATCCTCTCGAGCTAATTAAAACTCTTACACTCGAGCTGGCCGTCTACTGACAGGTAGAACAGGGCAGCAATCTTTGGATACCGATAGCTATCGAGATTGGAGGCAGGTCGAGCTCCACATGTAGCGCTAGAATTCTGGCTCGAGCGGATTGGAGTCGAAGGCCCGATTTGATGGACATTTTGCCATCAGAAACATCGCTGGTTCAACAGAAAACTCCCTCCCTATATATGTATGAAAAGAAATTAGAGCTCCTCTTGAACTGCAGACAGAATGGGTAGAATTGAGGAGTTGTGACTGTGCATCAAACAATCTGTCAACCGAAAGTCATGTTCTTCTCCTCCGCTATCTCTTATAGATCCCATGGACCCCAACAATGGGCCCATTGATTAATGATCGTTGAGCGCAAGCGAGAACCGAGTAGCCGGGCGCCTTCGTTGTTCCGGCCTCCAATTGAGTCGCGGAAATGGTTTGAGTGTGTTTCGATTGTGGTAGTGGTGGCAATAATGATGATGATGATGATGTCGTTGCTGTTTGGTTGTTTGTCTTTGGCCACTGCTTCTGCGGCCTCAGCCAGTCGAGTGGCCGAATCGGAAGGCTGAGGGTTTGTTCGCGCTTCACCTAGTAAATAATGCAACTCACTTCCCCTTCTCTACTCCGCCTCTTGGCCTATTTACTTTCCTTTCAAGCGCACAAATCTGTTGGCCACAATGCGCTAGATTCGATGCCATTTGGCCCCAGTTAAACCACAAAACATAAACCCACCCCAAGTGTTCCAATTGATCTCTCACTTATTCCGCTTGGTTGCAATTGAGCCAATCCAACTGATCGCGCCCATTGATTAATGTGAAATCCGTTTAACGTCAAGTGGCCGCAATCGGCCCCCTGACTCTCTCTATTTGTCAATGTGTTTTGGGCGCAAAAAGTCAATTCGAACCAAAGCAAAGAACTAGCATTTAGGCGGCCAAGAGAGGGCTGACGAGAAAAGGCGACGGAACTTGGAAGCGCGCTAAGATGAACGAGGGGCCATTGGGGGTTTTGTTGTTGTTGTTGTTGTTGTTGCTGCTGCTGCTGCTGCCATTATTGTTCCGTTTGGCTCCGCTCAGTTCGGTTCGAATCTGCTCAATTTGCTTAGGCTAGGTTTGGGGCGCTTAGCTTTGTAGGCAGCGATTTTGCGCTGGGTTAGTTGGCGCCCATAGCTCATCAGCTTGCTCCCAAGTTGAGCCACTGAAAACAAGCCGCCAGATTGGTAATAAACTGGCCCTCGATTGGACAATTGAACTTTGCAAACAACGAGCAGCGATTGATCTTTATTTTTATTGATTAATCGACGGCTTAGTTGGCCAGGAAGTGGCCACTTTTAGCGGCAAACGCGAGGAGCCTAGCAACAAAGAGGAGGGCTGACAGGCGCCGGCCTCATGACGAATGACGATGGCGACAACCGAGAGGCGGCGACAAAGCGGCCGCAAAAGGCAAGCCCATTGAAAGGAACTCATTCTCCTCGCAACTGTCCCTCAAGACTTGAAGGCCAGGCGCCCAACAAAGGCCGCTCGCTGGGCCGCTAAATATTCACCAGCTCAAGCAAGCGAGCACCGCCGACCAAAACGCCTGCTTTGAGCCAGAATTCGAACCCAAACCCAAATTGGCTTCTTGCCGCCGCCTCCTAGCAGCTAGACGGAGGCTCCCGTTTGGAGGGCGGCCAAACTCAATCAGGCGGGCCAGTTTGGACAAAGGGACGCGCGAGTAAATCAAGAGTTGGAAATAAAAGCGCCAAGAGCAGTGTTCCTCTCGACACGAGCAACAATTCAATTAACTTCGGCTCTAACTCCAGCTCAAACCACTTGAAAGCTGGCCCCGTTTGATGGGCACCGATTTGACTGGCCCGCGAGTTCCGGGGGCCGGATAAGCGGCCCCAGTGCGGCCGTTCGGAGGCGCAAAGCAAATATTGACCGCCAGTTGCCACTCAACTCGTTTGGGTTGCTCGAACGCCACGATGAAGCCAGTGGGCCGCTAATGGATTGTGTTTCATTGAGTGGCAATCCAATATTCACAATATTTGACCGCAGCTCTCAATTTGGCGGCCCAGCTCACTCTGGTTACGTTTGGTTTTGGTTTGGTTTGGTTTGGTCTTGGTTGTGTCCCTGTTGGTTTTATTCAGAAGTGATGGCCGCATTAGGTTTGGTTTGCTGGCTCCCAAAGCAGAGTGCAAACACGATCTTTTGCGAGCGAACTTTCCCCAACCAAATCGAACGTCAGTTTTGGCGAAAGGGGGAAAGCAGAAATCAGCTGTTTTCGGCAGACCCGAAGCAAATGTTCGTCATCATTGTTCTCAGACGCTATGGCTAAAGATTACACAAATCTCTCTCATCTTCTCTCTCTCTCTCTCATGTGGGCGCCAACTCACTCGTAACTGTCGCTTGCTAAAACAATTGTCAGCTCAGATTCTCAAATCTCTAACTTGAATGGCCGGCTCAAAGTTGACGCAACCAAGCGAATCAAGAGTGAGCTGCTCTCCTTAGTTGAGAATGTAGCCATCTCCTCTGTGGCTCCATTGGCCAACCGAGAGAGATGGGCGACAGATTAGACTTTGGCGAGCTCGAGTCTGCCCGCTGCACTCGAGTGGAACTTTCGGCCAATGATGAACAATTGGCGCCAAAGAGAGCGCAAATTGGGTTACATGAGCAGGAGGGGAGATGTCGCAAATTTGAGTGCAATCGAGCTCGCTTGCTGCCCTCGGAGGGCTCATTCGGCGTTGAATTGGAGGAGCTCGTGTGGAGGAGCGCGCTTGTCCGACAATTAGACTGTTGCGGGCGGGAAATTAGAGCCGACTATCGAGTGTTGCGGGCGGCCCCACTGGTTTGCGCGATCTAGTTAGGCGCAGCGAGGGTTCAGCCAGCCGGCCGGGCAAACCAGCGAGCCGGGGTCGTAAAGGTCGCATTGCGGGACGCATATGGAGCGTGGTGGCGGGCCAAGCGAGCGTTGCGAGAGGAGGGCGGAGAGAAATGGGCTCCATTTGTTCGACAGCCAGTGGATGCGTCATAACTTTGGCCCATAGGCTGTCGTCTGGCTGTCTAGCGGGTTCGCCGCTGTCCAGGATGGGCGCTCGCCAGTTTTCTGAGGTCTCAATCGTCATTACTCGAGAGTTGGCTTGGTCTGGCCCCAGCAGCGCCGCCCGTCCGTCTGCCTGGCCGGCCCGCCTTTGTGGCTGCTGCCGAGAGTTGGCTGCAAGGGAGCAACGTCTTTGGTTTTGCCACTCGGCGGCCGCCCATCGTTCAAGTTGAGTGTGGAAATTTTGAGCCGCATATTTGTTTTCGCCCATTCGCCAGCGCTCACTCCCCGGCGACTCGCTAACTAGTGTCGCCATTTTAGCGCCCAAAGCCTGCGATGGCAGCGACGGAGGCGGAGGGGGCAACTTGCGAGCGCCATCGCACTGGATGCGGTGCTAAACTCTCACTTTTGGGGGCGCCCGACTTTTGGCGATCAGTTTGGCCGGAATGATGGGCTCGAGTTGCTGGAAGGTTGGCCAGTTGTTGCGCTGAGAGGGAGAGAGAGAGACAGGCAGACAGAATGGGAGAGCCGGCCGGTCGGTCGGTCGGTCGGCGCTTGAAGTGGGGTGAAAAATGATATATTATGTTATTCCTCCTACGGGCGCGCGGCTGCACTTGTTCCGCGCAGGCCGCTTGGCGTGTTGAGGAATGAGCGTTAATTGTAATGATGTTACTGTTGCGGTCAACGGACAGCGAGCGGCATTAATTGCGCCCGCTTTGGCCGCCGAGTTTGTTGGCCCGAGTTTGAGTTTCAGCTCCAGTTTGAGTTTTAGTTTGAGCTTTGCAAAATGGGAGCGAAAGCAAAGCAAACTTGTGTGTGGATTGGAAAAATCTCGCCGTTTCGCTCGCATCAAGGGCAAATCATTGAGATCGCGCGATGGCCGCGCCGGCGGTTACACTTTGTGCAATCGATACTGGCGAGCGGCCGGCCGGCCGGCCAGCCGAGGGCCGAGCGGAGCAAAGGATCGCCAACTCGGGTTTCCAATTCACCGGCGAGCAGCCAACAAGTTGGCGGCCAGAGAGCGGCACAGGCTGGCTGCTGCGGCTTCGGCTTCGGCTGGCTAGCGGGCTGGCCGGCGGGCGCACAAATATGGGAGAGAAATCACGCGTTTGCCTGCACTTGAAATCTAAACTCTCGCTAGTGCGGCCAGGAGTCAGGCAACAATTGTACATGGATATATATACACACATTCGCGCGCTAAAACTGGCAAACTGGTGTAGTAGTCGAGCTTGCTTTGAGGGCGAGCGAGAGAGAGAGAATGAACTCGAGCAAATGATCGATGACCAGCAAATGAATTAATCGTGCGGTTGCCAGCCTGTTGCCTTTGCTCGCGCAAACCGCAACCAAGCCGACTGCTCGGCCAAACTCGCCTCAACGCGCCTTGGAGCGCTCCAAAAAGTGCGCCTCGACGCGGCGCAGATTGGCCGCAAAACGGGAACCAATTTGGGTCCAACTCAACTCATCGCACTTGGCCCCCAGTTTGCTTTGCCTCGCCTCTTCAGCGCCCACATGAGTCCTGGGCCGCTCGCGAGCGGACGGACAATGGGCTCCGTGTCGCTGCTGCTGCTGTTGGCGGCGGCGGCCGAGCGGGCTGCAGCCGGGAGCGGCGAACAAATTGCCGCAGCCGGCCGGCCAGTCGGCGCGGCGCAGATATCCGATTCCAACGCCCCCGAGCGCAACTCTAGCGCGCCAACAAGTGTCCGCGCAACCGGATACGCGGGCCAGCGGGGGCCCGGCGAGCTGGCCGGCGGGCAGGCCGGCGGGCTAGCCGGCGAGCTAGCCGGCGGCGCCGCTGAAACCCGAGATGTGTTATTGTTTCGCGGGCTGCGAGCGCGCCGCCGCCGCCGCCGCTCATTTGCGCCACTGGATCGCCCGCAGCTCAGCAACTCAATCCAAGCTTGGAGGCGCAAATTCAAGCCGAGCCAAACCAAACCAAACCCAAGGCGGCAACCCTCGCGCCGCAAATCCATTTATTTATTTGCAAATCGTGCGCCCCAAACTGGCCGCCAGATTCCACCGGCCGAGCCCGCCCCTCTCGCAGGCCGGCCGGCCGGCCACTCTCAATGGGACCAACCCTCAGACTCTCGAGGTCACACGCTAGCCAGCTCGCGTGCCTTACTCTCGGCCGGCGTGCGCGCGTTCGGGGCGCCGCCTATGCCAGCCGGGCAAGTCGAGCCGGCCGGCCGGCCAGCCAGCCTGTTTGGCCGCATCGATTAGGGGCTAGCTCGCGGGCGGCGCCGGCGGATGTGCGCTGACAGGATACGAAGCCCATTAATCTGGCTTCAGCGAGCCTTTGGCGCCTATAAGCGGGATGGGCGGCCAGCGGAGAGTGAGCGTGCGTGTAAGCGTCTGTCTGCGCACCAGTGGCGAGTTTTGTGGCCGCGCACACAAAACTCGCCGCGCATGCTCGCCAGCGAACTGCAACAAAAATGCTTGTTTACGTTTTCTTTTTAATTTCTTGATCACTCCTCAAGCCTCCACACTCTCAACTCGCCTCTCCCCTTCCTCCAGCTCCACTCAACTCGACTCAACCTCACTCAACTCAACTCAACTCAACTCAACTCCTCTCAATCATACAAACAAACACCATCTCGCTAGCAAGCTGGCACATCCTCAACCAGAGCGCCAAATTGCTCGCCATCATTTGCCAACGCAAAACTTGTCGAGCCAAACACAATTAGTCCCAGCTTGTAACTCTAGCGCAACGAAACCGACTGATGAAACTAGATCAACGCAAACTTTTCAAATCGCGCCAAAGTCAACGCAGCATTTGCAGCCAACCCACCCGCAACCGGCCTACATGATCAAGACTCAATTTCAACAGAAGATACGGCAACAGGTGATCGCAACTAAGCGGCCGAGGCTCCCTCATGCAAGCGCATGCAACAAGGCATATAGATCCAAGTCGCTGAACTAGACTTCCTCACTCTTATGTCCGCCCCACCTTGGTGGCTCCCCTGAGACCGATTTGCGCGCCAAACTCGCCAAACTTGAAGCGCAATCTGCCACCCCCATCGCCACCGCCAAAACCTCCACCTCCACTACCATCATCACCCCCAACACTGTTTACTCTTAATTGGGAACCCTCAAGTCGCAACCATCGACAACATAACTCCCCAAGACAGAGCGGCAGCTGTCTTTGCAGCAGCAGCAGCGGCCGCCACCACTGCAACCACGATCACCGACCTGATCATCACTCAAAATACAAATGCTAAAATGTGCGCCTACAATTTGCCATTCCATTTCACACAAGAGCAGGTGGCTTGTGTTTGTGAGGTCCTACAACAAGTGGGCGACATTAAACGCTTAGGTCGCTTTCTATGGTCTCTACCCTCGAATATTGATGCGATACAGAACAATGAATCTGTTCTCAAAGCTAGAGCTCTCTTACATTTTCATAATGGTGAATTTAAGCAATTATATAAACTTCTTGAGACGCATCATTTCAGTCCATCATCACACGCAAAACTTCAGGACTTATGGCTGAATGCTCATTATATTGAGGCTGAAAAATTTCGAGGAAAACCTCTCGGAGCTGTGGGCAAATATAGAATTAGGAGAAAATTTCCGTTGCCTAGAACTATCTGGGATGGGGAGGAAACTTCCTATTGCTTTAAAGAGAAATCACGAGATCGGCTTCGAAAATGGTACCAACGAAATCACTATCCAACACCGCAAGAGAAACGAGAATTAGCTGCAATGACCGGTTTAACTACCACACAAGTAAGCAATTGGTTTAAAAATCGTCGTCAACGCGATAGGGCGGCCAAAAAGAGCGCCGGCCTGACGAGTAGAAAAACCAATGAGTCTGATACGGCCGGAAGCGAGTCTGGAAGCAAGGGACATACTGCCAGCTATGACGATGATGATGATGACGACGACGAAGATGACGATGATGTTGATGTTGTCGATGATGATGATGAGGAGGAGGATGAGCTGGATGAGGAGGACATGCAGGATCTCTGATATGATGTTGATTGCATGGTTTGCTAGCTTTCAAAAATTGATTTGAACGTTACCAAGACGATTCTGCTTCTAACGGTGCCGCTGTTTGGTTGTTAAAATACAATCACGACAGAATCAATTGATTTACGGATATCAATGTACATATCTTTAGACTGTTTATCTATAATAACGTGCGCAAAACCAAAGTTCTATGAGAGCACAAGGAATTAAAGTTCAACGATGCTTGATATTTGATTTTTATATAAATCATTAATGCGGTTCCAGATTTGCAACAAAGTTTGTGCGTATGATGAATTGTTTGTTACAATTGGTTCAATTAGAATACTTTACTATTTCAACATGTTTCGACTCATTCTTTGATTGTTAGACTTTGAGCAACCATTTTCACTGAGCTGCTCTCATCACTTTAGATAATCCATTTTATATCTGACTGAATCTAAACTTGGCTATGGCGTAAGTAGCAGCATTAAGTCTTTATACCATCTCTCTATTTTTATCTCTTTAGATCCATGGCATTGAGGATCTGGTTGCAATCTACTTGTATTTCGTGAGGTCAAGTTTCCTCTGCGACGCGCTCCAGCTGCATGGTACTAACCGAGTTTGCCGCATTGAATTTCTCCTCGGGATCCAAACATGGATAGTCATTTAAGTATATGTGAGCATCATATATACTCTGACGACCAAACGCGTCACCTACCCACTTGGAGCACATCACAGCTACCATAACAGGTACAATGAAATCAGCATTGCCAGTAAGCTCGAACATAATGACAACCAAAGATACTGTCATCCTGGTTACTCCCGCTAGAACGGCAGCTGCGCCGACCATCGCATAGAGACCGGGTGTCATGCAATTCTCTCCAGTTGAACAAGCATTTTGAAATATCCATAGATCAGGGTAGTTGAAAGCTATTTGTTCCATAAGCACCCCAATGATACGTCCAGTAATTGCGCCCATGGCCATCGATGGTATGAACAATCCAGTCGGCACAGCCATACCGAATGTGAATATAGTTAATGCAAACTTGAATATGAGTGCCAAGGTCAAGAAGAACAGAGATTTGTAAACTCCGGGACCAGCCTCGGCAATATAGATCCTGTTTGGTGATTCAATCTTGTCGGTGAAATTTCTTTGATAGTCACATAGCATGGACACGTCTGCTATTCCACAGGGTGAGAAGAGTAATTTTATCAGTTCAGATGAGTTCATTCGTGTAAATTCATTAGGGTATCCGATGAAACTCGTAATGAAGGCGACTGCTAGCACCTCCGATACTGGATACTGAGAGAGGATGGACGTTTTGCGAGTGTAGCACCATCTGACGTTGAACTTTATAAACATAGATCCTATCACTCCTCCAAAAGCGCCCAATAAGGCGAAAGGTAACAGTTCAAATAATATCCATGGTCGTGTATAATCGACATAAAACATGACCATATGCTCATTACTGAAAGGGTTAATACTTCTCAAGACAAAAGCGGCCACAAGAGCACAAAAAAATGAGCGCCATAGAGTTTTGAGAGGGAAATAATAAGAAACCTCCTCTAAACTGAACAAAACGCCACCAATTGGAGCTCCAAATGCAACAGACACTCCTGCTGCCGATGAAGCCGATAGTATTTCACGCTTCTTGGCGTCGTTTCTTGCATACTTGGGGAAGAAGTGCGATATAATATTTCCAATGCAACAAGTTATATGGACAAAGGGACCTTCCTTGCCCAAGCTGAGGCCGGCTGCAACTACTAGAACCATACAAATACTCTTTACAGTGAACGTCCATTTTCCTAAATATCCCTTTATCACAAATCCGGATAAGATAGTCTTGATTTCTGGAATACCCGATCCACGGGCGTGGGGTGCAAATCGTTTCACTAACAGTGCTGCTAGAGATGCTAGCAATAAACTTGATACTATATAAGTTAGGAATGACATGAAATAGTCTGAAAATTTATGCTCCTCTGTAATACCCATAAGTTGCGGCCAAGTGAGCCACCTGGAACAATGAGCGCCCTCAAATATTGTGTCATTCGAGGACCAGCAGCATTGTTCTCGATTTAGATAAAAAGCTGCTGGACAGATTCCCTCCCTGAGATCCTTCATCCAGCTGGTCGCTATATCAACAACGCTAGCGACTCCACCAGCAACAATACCGACTAACATTAGACAGAGCCAAGCTGATGCCCCGCCAAATTTTCTACGATTCAATGCCATCTGGGTGCTCTGCCAATTTGGTCCTTGATTGTTGCTCTCGGATGACCAAGATTCATAAGCAATACCTAACCTAGTGCCTGACGTAACAACCATGTATAACGATAGTGATGTGACGACAAAAATAGTGAATATAACGAACCATCTGATCGTTGTAGTGTTTCTACTTTGATATTTGCATTCGCATCTTGCGCAGAAATCCTTTAAGCCAACGAGAGGACTTAGGTGTGGTTGGACAACTTTGTAGCAATTACACTGGTCTGGCGTCGTGTTTCCTACATATAATCGGCGTTGGGTAGGACTAGAGCTGTTGGCAACAACTTGAGGTGAGGGACATACACATTTGCATCGAACGTTCCCATGTTGGGGTGGCTCTTTAGAGAATTTGGTTTTAGGTTCTAAATCACCCAGCGTTGGCGAAACTATCTTCTCGATCTCAATAGGTTTCAGGTTCTTAGATATGTTCAGCTGTGTATCATGGCCAACTACCTCAGCTGACACCCCGATGTTTGGGTAGATACTTGCAGCTGTGACCGTTGCTACCACAAGAATTAACAGAATTCTGACAGCAAGGGGACCCATTTTGATCGTTTGCCTTAGCAATACTCATTAGATATTAGTCCATTTAGATTAATAAATAGATGTTACAGTTCAAGTGGCTAGAGAGGTAAACCAAATCCCACCTGGAATCTAGCCACAATAGATGGCAAATAATTTTAGAATTTTAGGACTTTTGAGCGGGCAGCGGGAGCGGGATAATACAAGCAGGGAGGCGTAGAGGTTGAGAGAACCATGCACTGGGTCCCTGTGACAGGGAGCGCTTGCTAGCGTCACGAAAGCATAGACCGATAAGTATGCAATCGGCATGGACTATCCGAGACCTTCTAAACCGAAATCTAATCCCAAAATGGCAAACTACGGATCAACCCACTCGGCCATCGAGAGAGCTAACCAAACACATGCACGGTGCTTTAGTTGTGCGCATCAAAAATTTAGATGGGTCGAGCCATCCAATGAGTCTGTACACCTGCCTTGACTCTTTACAATTCATAAACCGTGAGAAACACTCTTGCTAACTGACTCGCGGGGTTTGACGGACAGATTACTCACACTGAACGATATTGTTCCCTCCTGATCCAAGGCGATGTAACCGCTGTTGTCCGAAAGACTGCTCCATGAATGCCACTACCTTGATAATTTGACTGTCCTCAGCGAGATCGCCTCTTGTACGCCTGCATCACGTGGCACCTCTGATCAGAGTTGTGAGAACCCAAGCGGACGCACTTTCCGTATCAAGATAACAAACAGCACCCTTTTCTTCTAATTTCCAGTCGGCAAACACCGCGAGATGCGAAACAATCGTTGGGGATAAGTTTCGACGGTTTAATCTCCGCTGTCACAAGGACAACCGCATCGAAGAGTGAGGGAGTTATTTTACTCAATTTGATGCATGCTATGGCAGAGGTTCGGTTGAGCTACGACTATAGGAATCGGGCTAGGCACCAGAATCTGATGCGGAGCCTCCAAACAAACTATCAGGGCCCAAGTTGGCTGAGAGCTGAAGAAAAATTTCCAGTCTTGACGTCAGATGGCCCCAGTTGATGTAGGGAGCGCTCTGGCTGCGCCTGGAGGAGCCACCACCTGATAAGAGCTGGCGAGCTCAGCCAGCGGTCCACAATTCGTTCCTCATGGCAATTTTATCGGCGTCGAGCGGCTTTGCTCTGAGACGACACTGGTTTGGCTGAGCGCTTGCAAAGAGGAGAGAGTTTCGGAAGTTTCCATGGCTGCTGTTGTGGCTCGCCCAGCTGATGACCCAGTTTGCGCAACAGGAAGAGGAATGGATTTAGCTGGCAAGCGGGCGAGCGGGTTTCGCCTTAGCCTCTGCCTCTGCCGCTGCCTTTCGTTTCGCAGCGTCCGGCGGCAACGGCAGTGGACCAGCACTGGTCGAGCGAACGAGCACCATAGAACCTGGATCCATGCTGATGAGTCGGCGGCTGGGAGCTGCAGGAGTCGAGGAGGAAGTGGAAGTGGTAGGAACGAGTGAGTTGGTAACTGGGTCAACAGCGTTGGTCAGCGCTGCTGGTCACATCCTCTAGATTTACCGGATAGGCTTGGGCAATGGCGGCAGAGGCGGCGGCGGCAGCGGCTCGTCGGCTTGCGGCAGTAAAAGTGCTCGCGGAATTTGCAACGGGAGGCATCCGCATCCTCCTCATTGGATGAGGCAACGGCGGCAGCAGCGCCGCCAACATCACCTGCTCCTCCAGCTTAGCTCCGTCAAGCCGGCGATAACGGCAACCGGTCTGCGGGGCTTAACAAAGGATCCAAGAGAGGGAACTGAAGTTGCCCACGCTGAATGTGGCCACCAGCCGAAAGTGCTTGGATGCAGGTGACCCGCTGTTGGCGTCTTTGTTGGCCTGCTGGCGCCGCTGTGGCCGCCACAGCAAATGTTGAATGGCTCTAACTGCGCAACAAGCTACCGTTGGCTCGGGCTAGCCGCTCTCACCGTCGCACAGGTGCCGTGGGCTGTTCGTCGGTTTGCGAGGCTGAAAAACGCTTCCCAACCCCATGGTGCCTCTGCTGCTGCTGCCGCCGCCAACGCAATTGCCAGCGTTCGCCTGCCCGGCCGGCTTGGACTGCAGGCCGGCCGAGTGGCGAGACACGAAGTAAATTAAAGTCGCTGCCAGCTGAGGGCACAAGGCTGGCCCGGCTAGCTTGCCTGCCTGCCTGCCAGCTGGCCAGATCGCAGATTGCCAAGCGAGAGCGAGCTTGCTAGGAAGACGGCGGGTTGCTTTTCCTCTCTTGTGCATGTTCAACAATCGGCTCAGACAACCAAGCACCATTGGCCGTGCAAGGCGTTCCAGGCGCAGGAGCCGCCTCGAGCCCTCGGCCCTCTCTGCCCCTCTGCGACCGCCTGCGAGAGAGGGGCTCGTAGCGAGGGGGTTGGAGCTAGTAGTGAGAGTTTGGCCCAGAGGAGGTAGGAGAGAGACCTTAAGCCAGCCAAGCAGCCAGCCAGCCTGCCTGCCTAGCCGGCTGCGCTCCCCCAGCCGCCGGCCAACAACTTCAAACTTCAAAGCCCATGAAGCATTATATAATATCGTGGTTATAATGATGATGATGATGATGATGGCTAGCTTTGGCTGAAGGCTAAATCATCGGCATGCCGAGGGGGAGGCAGGCGAGTTGAATTGGACGGGAAGTTCAGCGTTGGCCTGCTGCTAGCTGGCTCGCTGGGCTGGCCCAAGCTCTGAGCGAGCGGGCGAAGGCTGGCGGCCATTGTGACGCAACAAGTGGCAAAGCTGGCGGGCAGGTAAGGGGGAGGGGCGAGAGCGGGCTAACGGGAAGCGTGAGCGGGCGCGCGGGATAAATGCGTCGATCTAGACGCCGGCTTAGCATCACTAGCGGGCAAATAAGTTCCAGGGTAGCGCAGGCCGAGGCAGAGCCACCAGGCAACCAGAGCTGGCCAACTACGACGCGTAAAATGCAGCCGACTCTCGCTAGCTAACTGGCCAGCCAGCCCACTAGCTCGCCTCATCCTCGCTTCCTACATCGCTCTCGACCACCGTCTGGTAAGCCGCTGCCAGAGCGCCCAGCAGCGGCGGCGGCGGCGGTGGCGGCGTTGTCGGCGTACAGCGGCCACGTTCAACCCCCATTACGCCTCCGAGCGCCGAGCCTCGCCAAACAGCGAGAGACTTTCTCTCACACAGGCGAGAGCAAACGAGTTGGGCTGGCCGGCGGCGGGCGGGCGAGAGCCTGGAAGGCTGGCGAGCCGCACTGGCTTCACAGCGGCCCGGCCAATTGGTTCGCCTATCTCCTCCACGAGCGAGTGCCAGCAAGCTAGCAAGCGAGCGAGCGGGCCGGCACCGTTGCGGGCGCCGCTTGTTGCTAGCCTCACAGTGGCCGCTGGTGTTGTTGTGGCGGTCGAACGGGTCGTGAGGAGCGGCAAGCCTTGGATTTGAGGGGAAGAGGGAGCAGGTTCGAGTTGGCTCTGAGGGGAGAGGCGAGGCGAGGCGAGGCGAGGCGAAGAGAGGAGAGGAGAGGGAGAAAGTGAGTTAGAGTTAGTGCGAGGGAGGGAAACGGCCGGACTTGCGGGCTTGCATCCTGGCCCACTACGAGCGACGCCCTCTTTTCTCGTTTTATTATTGCGCGTTCATTTTAGTCGGCGGCAAGGGTGGTGGCGCCGAGCAAAGTCGGGACTCTTGCCTAGCCTTGCTTGCAGCGCTCTCGCAACTCTAGTTGCGCTGAACTTCCCATGAAAACACCGAGAGAGGGCGAGGAGAACAAGCGGTCAGCCCGCAAGCCAAGCGAGCGTCTGCAGCGGCCAGGAAGAGGGACAAGTTGATGCGTAGTAAGCGGGGATCGATTTGTAGCACGACCAGCCCGCCAAGACAAAGATCCTGTGGTTGCTCTTGAGGACTGCAGCCGCTTAGCCAGCGGACGAGCAAGCCAGCCAGCCAGCCAGCCATCTTGGGAGAGCGAGCGCGAGAGGAGGAAGGAGGAAAGTTAAGCAACAGTTCCAGTGGCCAGTACGCCAGTCTTGGCCTCAAATTTGCCGCAAGCCAACCGCTCGTAATCGCAAACGAAGGCTAACTCCGCACTCCCGTCCCGTATAGGTGGCCATCTTCTTCGAATTTTGGGGAGTTGGAGGAGAGAGGAGTCGAGTTGAGTAGAGCTGAGCTGAGTTTAGAGTGGAGGAACCAAGTTGGCGCTCGCATTTCTCGGCAACGCGTCAAGCATGATAGCTAGCTCGTGAAAGCCTCAAGTGAGCTCATCGGGAGAGTTTGGTGAAATGTCCTTGCCAATGCTGAATGAATTAAGTTTAGAGCAAAATCTAGCGATCAATGAGTATAATTTTAAACGTTTTCTTGGCGCGTATATTGATGAAGAAGTGGAGATGAAAAGTCTTCCAATTCAAGCAGAGAGCAAGTTTAGTTTTGAAAGGGAAAAGCTCAGGGGAATAGGAAGTTGAGGTAAAAGAACGACTTGTTTCCAACGACTTGGCCAACTTGTGTATAATGCTATCGAAATTTAAAGCCTCAACAATGCCGGAAACTCGATCCTCTCTGAGTCGCGCAAGCCAAGCAAGTGATAACGAAGATGAATTGGATAACGACACTAACAACAACAACAATAACAACAATTTCAATAACAACCAAACAAGCAAAAAGAACCAAGAAGAGCTGCTGGACATTGTTGAGAGATCTAGGAAACAGAAACTGCCAAAAGAGAACGCAGACTCGCTAACAAGTTTCATCAAATGGTCTTTTAGTCATATCGATCCATCATTTAAAAGGCTCAACAGCTCCCACTCAAACAGCAAACCAGCCAAGGGCGAACCAAACTCAAATCTCGAGCATGCGAACGAGGATGTGCATGAGGAAGAGGATGATTGGCACCGGTTAGCTCGCCAACACTCAAACAACAACAGCCACGGATTTCAGGCGCCCGAACAGACGATGCGCCGACACGCCAAACACTCGACAAATTCAGGAGGCGGAAGCGGTGCCGCCAATCTGGCCCTCGCAAAGGCCAACGAGAAGCACGTCAGCCTCGGCTCCCTGCTGTCGGAGGCCGAACGTGGAACGAAAAGAGCAAGGACTCATGCTTACTCGCCAATCGAGGGCAAGTTTTCGCAAGCCAGCAATCCAAGCGGCGGCTCTGGGGCGAAAAAGTCCTCCAACTACTTGGGCAATGTGGTTGAGAGGCTCCATCAACAGCAGCAGCAACAACAACAACAACAACAACAGCAACAACAGCAACAACAGCTCCAGCAACAGCCAGAGCCCCAGTTAGAGATTGATCCTGAGGTGGCAAACAGCGCCGGCCTCTCCTTCCACCTGCAACAGTTTCTCCAGCAACAAACATCGCTGGAGGATCTCTGCTCCTCCGTGGGCTTGGACGACGGCAACCAGCTGGTGCTGGCGGCCGCCATCCATCGAGCTCTGGTGGACTCGGTGGGTTCGAACCAGATAGGCGGACCGGCGGACGCAAAATCGGTCGCCTCCTCGACTGGCTCGAGCAGCGGCGGAAGTAGTAATACGAACACCAACAACAACCTAAGTGGTAGCAGCAGCAGTAGCACAAATCTCAATCAAGTTTCAGCCCTCAACTCATCAGGTGCCAATCGTCATCTTGTAGACTCCATGAATAGGCAGCGTAGAGCCTACAATACTCGCGCCTCCTTACATGCAATCGCGTCCGCCACCAGCAACCGCCAGAGTGCAGCCATAAACATGAGCAACCGAGTTCAGCAGCAGCGGCACGCACAGGCTGCAGCCGCCCTATCTGCTCTGGCAAGCGCAAGTGCACACTCGCACCCGCACCAAGCCCTATCGAACGCAACGCCCATTGTTGACTTCGAATGCGAAACTTGCGGCTCATCCTTCGATGACAGGCATCGCTTGATGCAGCACCAATCAATACATCTTGAACTCAAGAAGGATTGGTTCCAGGAGACACCCGTGGATGAGGTTATGAAAATTTTCAATCGAAGGCGAGGCGAGTTTCTATGCAACACTTGTAATTTACGCTTTGAGGCCACCTTCGATTATGACAAACATAATCATTCTGTTCATGGGCAGAGGCCATATTGTTGCCAATTTTGCGGCAACGGAACGAGAACTTTCCGATTTTGGCGCCAATATCTAAATCATCTATACGATCATAGATATATATTCAGCTGCACGATAGATGATTGCGATTTCACTGTTAATAGGCGCGATTCGCTCAGATTTCATATATTCAGATTCCATCTAAATTGCCAACTTCCCCAAAATCAACACCAACAATCAATAAGACCGAGCCATAATTTATTACTTGGCTCAGCAAATCGTGACTCGAAATGGGCTAGAATCGAGGATGAGGAGGATAATGATAACCATATGACCGTAGGCGAATGATTGATGATCCACATTTTACATGAAGACGATTATAATTCGTAATATTTCCAAGGTTCTGGTATAACTTATTCTATGGCGACGAATTTCATATTCTAAAGGCCGCTTATTCTTAATTTATTGTAACCTGTTGAATTTCGAGTATATTGTGCTTTGGAGACACCTGATAACAACAGACAGATAGGCACCCATCTTAGCTCAAGCCAAAATAGGATCCACCTCCAAACGCTAGATGCCTTTTAAGCTTAAGTCTTATTCCATCTAACAAAACCCCCCTTATTAGTTTAAGTATTAGCCTTTATCGCAATAATGACGCACACACCAATCATAATCATTTAAATCTACTCAAATTTTGGACGAACGTCAACTGCAAATCAGAGGGTCGAGCCTGGAACTTTCTTGGTTTCTAGTAATACTATTCGTTTATTTTACCTCAGATAATTGATTTCCAACACTGCCACCGGCAACAATGTTGTAAATACTCTAGAAAACAACGACCATATCTCCAGCTGTTTTTGTTTAAGTTTATGTTATATTGTTGATAGCCGACATGAGTTGTATATCAGTCAAATGATTCCATGTCAAAATCTGCCACAATTAAAACAGAATTAACGAGTTGTTGATTCCTTATATTCGCTCTTTGCCTCTTCGGCTGAAACAAAAACACCATGGCATTCATCCAATCCAGTAGCTGAGTACTGATCCAACTGAGTCAGGCAACCCTTGTTTGCTTGCCTCGATCCGGAGATCAGAGACTGTAGTTGGTACTCTTGACGAAAATCTTTGGCGGGATCAACTCTTCTCAAACGAAGATACCATCAGATATTTGCCGGAGTACCGTAGTGAGCGAATTCTCTGACTGATCTCCAGTCAGAGAATTTGCTCTGAGGGATCTTTGCCGTCATCAATGATCGATCTAGGCATTTAGCATTTTTCGTAGGAAATGCGTGATCTTCAATGAAAAGTACGAGGTACAGGTGACAGTTCCAAACGGTATCAAATCGATCGGGAAATCAAGTCGATAAACACTCCGCTATGAGCGCATTTGAAAAAAAGAGTAGGAAGAAAAGCGAATCCCGTATGCGTATGTTTGTTCGCGCAAATCGACACTTGCAGATTTTCCCCAACCAAGCATGGTTCAAATCAATTTTATGCCATCCATTAACTGAAACAAATTCATTTAATTTCTAATGCATTTAAATCATTTTGTTGTCCAAGATGACATCAGAGGTTAAGTCCAAAAACACAAATAATGAAGTGACTGATGCTGACCAACAGCAGCGAATCTCTGATGCCACTGCCCCCGATACGATTGATGAATGTTTATATCAATCATCAAGCCATACGCTCCCACCTAGAAGCGAACAAAACTCATCAAACAGTAAAGCAAAGAAGAAAAACGATGCTAGAAGAAAAGGCACCAGTCATAAGAGATCATCCACTGAACCAGATCAAAGTGAGAAAGAAAGTTTGTCGCTGAATCCACAAGTCAAGGTGAATTCCCCAAATGAGCCAGGCAATACAATCAATCTTCAACAAAGCCCACCCATAGAGCAGCATACTGAAGCAATAGATGGCAATAGCAGGACTCCTAGCAATACTGGTAGTAACCGTCGAAGACAATCCGGAATCAATCGCGAAAAAGGACGAGAACTGAAGGAACTCAAAGAGCAGCTGAAATCGCAGGCTCTCCAGATACAGGATCTTAACGACAGACTCAAGCTACAAGCGAGTAGAACAAGAGAGGTGGAGGCGGCACTCTTAAGTGCGACTAGAACATGTAATCAGTTAGACAAACTCTTGCATCAAGAGCTTGCTAGTCGATCTAGACTAGAGGCTGAAAACGAGAGTTTAACACAGTCTATCTCCAGGCTGAAGGCCCAGATAAGCTCCCACGAGAAAGACAAGTTCAACTCAGATGAGTTATTGCGAGTTCTCAATGCTACACTAATGGAGAGGGAGACTGAGGTCTCTATACTTAAACTTAAATTGACGCGCTTGCAAACGAATTCCTCGGTTGGCTCAAGCTCAAATCTATCATCGTCGAAACAGAATCCATGCCAAGTTTACGCATCGACGGGCAGGTCTAACTCTGAGTTCAATCGCAACTCTTATATACGCTCTTCCTTGATAGCAGAGGCGAGTGCCAGGGCATCGACATCTCAGTTACGTAGCATTGATAGAGATGCTTCTGTTTGGGCAACAGTACCCGAAGAACTAACACCTAGTAAACGACCTCAAATGCTTGAGAGGAGCTACCAATACATGTATGCTGATGGCCGTCAACTTGAAGCCAATAAGTCATCAACACCACTGTCGCGTGACCGTCGTTACAAAACTTTACCTCGCTCCATGAAAAGTTCCTCGCACGACTTTACGGAGATCAAAAATGACTCAAAACACGAGGTTACAGACGTTAGCACAGATAATCAGACTCACCCTTCAGTGAATGGATCTAAGTGTCAAATTACTAATCTCGATGATAGTAGCAGCCCGAACCGAAGTAATAGCACCAAGGTCACTAACGCACTAAACTCTGACCTAGGCCTAGATCAGAGATCCCGTGACAGTCTTAAGATTTCTCTTCAAAAGACCGGTGACGAAAGCATCGTTGGTGGTTCAGTGGAGAAGCTGATGGTGGTGTCAACAAATGCTACCACTGCAGTGGATTCGTCTCACTACTCAACCATCGGAAAAAGCAGCTTGGGTTCAAAGAACAATATCAGCTCAGGCGCCTACGGATGCCCACCAAGCATGCCTCACAAAGCTCCGACCACTCCGATCAGATTTTCTGATGGACTAAAGAGGATGTTCGGGAAATTTCGCCGATCAGACTCCACGACCAACTCAAATAGTCGTACAGACATGGATAAGATCACTCCAAAGACCAGCCCATTTAAGAGGGGGGCCAACAGATCTACTCTCGTCGGCTCACCTCAAGAGTTTCGTGCGTATGCAACTCCAATGAGTCAAGCGATGAACTTCCAAACGGACAAACCTTTTGACGAGTGGGACACAGACATGTTAGTCGATTGGATGACAACCATTGGTCTCAGCATGTACACAGCCCATTGCAGACGTTGGGTCAAGTGCGGCGCTCACATAATGAATGCAACTCCGGCTGAAGTTGATCGGGGTTTGGGCATTACGAATCATTTGCATCGAAAAAAACTACGCTTAGCCATATCAGAGTTGAATGGCGACTGCGACAAAGTAACCAAATCAGCTGCTAGACTCGATTATCTTTGGGTTGCTCGCTGGTTAGATGACATTGGTCTTCCTCAGTATAAAGAGTCATTTATCAACGCGAGGGTTGATGGGCGCGTACTCAACTATCTTACTGTAGAGGATCTTGTCAGTCTAGGAGTGAAAAGCCTGCTGCACCATGCATCCATAAGATGCGGCATTCGAGTTTTAAGATCTATCAACTTTGATCTCCAGCAGCTAAAACGAAGAGCCACTGCCGAAGAAATTGAACAGATGAGCTCAATGCGCCAACGGATGGACCAAGTCATGAAAGAGACCAACAATTGCTTACTGAAGCAGTCACTCAATGCCAATACTGATAGTGAGACTGAAGTGCCTTTATGGACATGCCACAGGTTGATGGAGTGGTTGAGACTGATCGATTTCGCAGAGTTTGCGCCCAACCTACGAGGAAGTGGCGCCCATGGAGGCCTGCTAATATACGAAGATGGCTTTAACATCGACACCATGTGCTCTCTTTTGAGTATACCGATAAGTCGCACCTTGCTCCGACGACATTTATCAACATTCTTCAACGATTTGATCGGTAAAAATTTAGCTCAGAGGAAGCGCGAATATAGCTTGAATTCCAATCACCAATTAAATCCCTTATCGGAGATCAAAACTCCCAAGAAGTCCCCCTTATGGTTCAGTAAGCTCAAAAGCTCAAGAGTGTCTCAAGATGGAATGGACGAATACCTTTGTCCCATGTATCCCGTTGAGACTCAGATTTTAAAAACCAAGAGCCGCACCAGCGATTCTACGGATACGGCACAATTATCTAGAATACCCGAGAGTATCAACGTCTAAATTGGGTTAGTTGGCGAGAATGTATTCAGATAATACACCTGCACCTAAGTAGAGCTCGTTGGAGCAGAACGAATCTGACGAGCGTGGACACGAGTGCTATAGCAATGTGTGACCTTCTTGGTAAACCACCCCTCTGACAGCCTTATTCGAGCAATCATCTCACTTATGAGTGTTCGATTTGCTGGTAGAGATGGGATACTTTGATTTGGTATACTCCGATATGCGACGTAGAATGTGTTGGGCACGAGCCTCTATCTATGATCAGTCGCGAATTGTATACCAAAGAGTTCTCCTTGCAGCAAAACAACTAACCCCATCTGAGCCCAATGATTGCAGGTTAGACGCATAACTGTTGGCTCATCATCCGCCACTGCGAGTTGAGCGAACTATCCAAAAGTAAACGCAGGTTATCGTTACAGGAACAATTATTTCCGTGCAAAAATTGCCCGGCGGACGGATATATCTTTAAACTGGATTCAAGACTCTGCTGACACCCGCTAACCGCATGCAGTCTTTCCATCTACTCCGTCAGACTTTGAGTCGAGTTAAAAGCCCAGACCTCCCTCGCATACGCTCCCTTACGATTCATTGTCAAGATTCTAGACAACGATTCTTGAGCTAGATGCAAAATAAAGAGCAGTCTCAACTAAGGGTAACCTCTGTAAATCTCTGAGGTTGGTGGCCCTCAGGAAAAACTTGCGACATGTGCATCTAAAATCGAAATCCTGTGTAATGTCTATCTAGGTAGGTTTATTATCTAATCGACGAGCGTTCCAAACCAACTAGGTTTCATTTACGCTCGTTCTGATTGAATTTTCTTGCTCCCTTCCGGTCACAGTCCCTTATTTTATGTCCAACTCTATGACAGTACAAACATCCTCTGTAGGGAGGCGTGCGACCCATTATAGCCATTCCGTCGAAAATTTTATCAATTAAATCTTCAGAATTTGGTGCGACTCCTCTTGCACGTAAGGCTTTCTGGACATTTACTATGTGCATGTATGCCTTCGTAAATGAACTACAATGTTCGTTATTAGTATCAGCGAATGGGTATGTCACGATTTGGAAATAAGTGAGATACATACTTAATGATATATGTTGACATGGGATCGTCGAGACGACACGCAAGATTAAAAGTCAACTCAAAAGGGTCTTGCACCGATGGGCGATTTTTGAGGTTAGTTATGGTTGTGAATAAATCGAGTAGCTTTGTTCGATGATAAACTTACCCTCTATTGCCATCATACAATGGTTCCAGCTTTTCTGGCATCTGGAAATATGACCATATTTTCTTATGGTTACCACGTAGAAGTCGAAATCAAAGGTTCCATAATAGATGAAGAAGCCCTTCAGCAATTGCGTGAGGGTCGATGGGTTGGGTTTCATTGATATCGTGGTTAAATCATCATTGAACCAAACATTCCATCCATTGATACCATAGATGGGTCGCTTGAGGTCAGGTCCTGGATCTTGGAGAACCGGTAGAATGGGAGGCTCAGTGTTTTGAAGGTAGTGGATCACCATTAGAGTCCATGCATATGAAGATAAAGTGCCTTGAGATGCATCCGCGATCCAACAACACTGTGTGATTGATGCCAGTTATTAGATAAGCTCAGTTAAAGGGCGAATAACCAAATTGTCTGAAGAGCGGAACCTACCTTTGCATAACGCTTGATTAAATGAAAAAGTTGAGCTACTCTTTTGTCTATAAGCGAGTAGGCCTTAAGTAACTTTGAATTGTATATAGCACAGTGATTATACATGGAAAGATCTACGTCGAATGTTTCGTACTTAAATTTTAGTATCGGCACACGAGCAGTTAGAATCGACTCGATTGAAGATACTTTTGTCGCTCGGGCCAAAACTTGCTGGATGTCTTCCAGTATCTTAACACAATCCACGCCTCTTCCTGTGAAATTGTTGTTGAGCGTCACACAGATATCAAGGTCAGAGTCTATACTCCCCATATTGTTGACGGTCGAACCGAAGCGCTCAAGTTTACAATCAAGGTCAGTTGATGAGTTGATCAGGGACGTGAGTTCACTCACAACTCTAGAGTATTGTTCAGTCCATGCGGGAGTTATACAGCTCTGCTGATGGACTTTGATGAAATGGGGGTCTAGGTTAGTTATGTCCGAGGTATCAAGAGAGGCATCATATGATTCTGCCTCTAGCCTCAGATTGAGTAATTTTCCCTCTGGACACGTTGATCTTGTGTGATTCACTTGATGACGCTTACAGAGCCAACAAAACCTGGTGGCACCTATATCTAAAGGCATCATCTGGCTCTCATTGTATGAATTGGCGATAGCAGAGGGTAGATACTGTACACCTCCAAGTTGATATTGGGCTAAATCAAAGAGGCTGTTGATGGTATCAACATCTTTCGCAAAGAGGCCCTGTTGAACCATTTCGTCAATTGCGTTGAATTCACTTTTACCTATTGTCGCAATCCTCATCTTGATATATTGTCTCAATCTTTGATTACTCACAAACAGACTAATGAAAAGAGACGGATTTGAATATATCTGTGTCTTGGGTTTCAGTCTTGTGTCTAGGGGAATTGAAGTTAGATAGCAATAGCCGTACCTGAAGCAATCTTGTATATATCTAAAAGTTCGGATAGTTGCAATGCACCTTGTGATGTTCTGGCCAGGCCTGACAGGATTCTCTATAGCCTTTGTTTGGCAATGCCACCTTTTGGACTGGGTTGAGAGATTGCTGAGATTTCTTATAGATATCACCCTGGTCGGAACTCTGAATTCTCTCGACATGTATAGGAGGAACTGGATAAAGAGCTTGTGGATTGGAGTATCATTCATTGATTTCCAATTCAAGCTCTTTATAGTTTCATCGTCAATACCTAAATGGCTACCCTCTTCTCCATCCGATTCGTTGTCCTCAACATCGGCGTCATTTTCCTCTGAGGTATCAGGCTTCTCGGTGTCTTCTATCGATGATTTATCGATTTCTTGTGCAGTATCCAGATGATTGGATACGTTAATCTTGAGATTATCTAGTTGCTCAATCATTTTGTCAGTTTGATTCTGATCCTGTTTACCATTGCTCGACAGTCCAGCTGGCTTTTGTAAAATCTCGTGGAGACATGGCAAAATTGGAGGTTTGGTTCGTTGAAGAAAATAAATCACTAGAATAAGGTAGACATCGGCTGGGTAAGTTCCGTATTCTGGATCGTCAATCTTACAAATTTTCGCCCAAATTTGTACTAGAGTGCCAAGAGCATATGCACGATCGTCAAGTAGCATGTAGTGTCTCAACAATGAGCTCAATTCATAGCTAATAGTGTCGTAGCAAATCACCTCTAGAACGGTTTTATCAGGCTCGTGACATAGAGTCAAAGTTGGCGTCCTGCCAGTAAGGTCCTTCAGAGTGCTTGTTACAACATAGGAATTTGCCGGATATTCGCGATACTCATTATTGAATATCTTGTACAAGTTGTAGAGGGTTTCTATGGCATTTGGTATGAGATCATAGTGAAGGGTGTGGTGATTTATCTGATAGCCTGGTCCTGCATCGGGATCGATTAATTTTTGATGAATAGAATCTCTAGCGCGAGGGTCGAGCTTGAACAATTTGCTATTCGGGTGAATGAGTTCTAGGTATATATTTGAGGATTTAAGCGAGGTTCCTGTTACCAACGGACCGAAGGGTCGAGTTGTGCACTCAGGATTGAGTTGTTGAAGAATGTAATTAAATTCTTCGATTATACCTACCCTGAGAGCAATCATCTGCTCGGTCAAGGCCTTAGATTTTATCCATCTAGTTAAAAATTCGCATATGGCATTCATTTGGAGGCTTGTATCGCCAGGCAGTTGTTCAATTATTGCATTTTCTAAGTTACGAAACTTGGCCTTGTGAATACTAGTTTCTAAATGGGTCTCGATGGGTCTACTACCTCGAGCAAAATCTTTCTTGCCACAAAGTAAGCAGATCAAACGGTTTCCTTGTAGCGTGACAAATATATCTTGAGTTAAGGCGTCATAGTTTGCTGTGTCATCAACACCTCTTTCGATCATGAGGTCTTCAGAAGGTATGTTGTTTGAGCTTTGTTTGTAGGAGCTCATCGTATCTCGATGATTGTGGTTTCCAGAGACAGTTAGAGTATTTCTTAAGGTGTTTCTATAGGAATAGCCCTTCTTCAGGACCTCAGGTCTGAATGAAAGTGTTGGACGCGCACGACAACTCTTTGGGTTGAGCCCTGTGCTTGTCTTCGACGTTTTGTCTTTAGGTCTGTATGATGATTGGGCGATTCCCTCATTAAACAAACAAACTGTATCTTTGTTCCGCCGATGAAACAAAAAACCGCGATCAGTCATTATCTGTGACAATGCTGCTTTCAATGCTAGAGGTCGAGCGTAGATAGATCCATGCGACGAGTTTGCGAGGTCGTTCAATATGATATGAAAGCTCAGTGAAATACACTTGTAACAAGATATCACAATGGGGATGAATAGTAGTCGATGCGGAATCTCTCGTGATATTGCGTTGATATTGAGATGTAGATGAAAGAGGCTTCCTGGAGTTCTGAATACGATTTGGTTGAAATTTATTGATTAAAAGGCACCATTTGTCGATCACAATGTCTATGGACAAACCAAGTGTCAGATGCTGAAACTAAAGACTAATTTCGGGTATGGTCTTTGCTCATTTAAGGCTTCATTGTGTCCATATCCTTATTTATTTTAGTCGTTTAGTACATACTCTACTTGTGACTAAAATTGCTCTGCTTTTTCGCCGATCATGCTGAGTGAGGAGACTCGCTCGCTGAGTTTGTATTTGTTGTAAAAAGACTCGTTTATCTATACTCAAATTAGCCATGTCTGATGGCCATGCGAATTAAACATAGAACCTCTGTATTGAAAGCCAGTCAAAAATTTAAAAATATTACTCGTATCCTGGAGCAGACAAACCAAACCATCCTCAGACACACACTCAAAAAGGAGCGTCTAACCTTCAAGGTTACTGCTACTGAGACTACCAGCTAGACCCTTATAGACCTGCCCTATTTCGGGAAATTATGGTGAAGGATAAACCAAATTCGATCAGGACATACGATGAGGATGGTTTCAGGAAGAGAGCAGCTTGCCTATGTGTACGGAACGAGCTTGAGGACGAGATACTTCTGGTGACGTCGAGTGGGGATAGGGACAGGTGGATAGTGCCTGGTGGCGGCCTAGAGCCGAATGAGGACTCGAGCGCGGCAGCCCTCCGGGAAGTTATGGAGGAGGCTGGCGTTATCGGGCATCTGGCCCGCTGTCTAGGCTCATTTGAGCACCCTGAAAGAAGACATAGGACCTCTGTTTATGTTCTCAATGTAACAGAGGAGCTCAAAGAATGGGAAGATTGCGGTAGCAGACAGAGGAAATGGTTCAAACTTGACGACGCAATAGCAGAGCTATCAGTCCATAAACCTGTACAATGTAAATACGTTAGATTATTGTCCAAGAACGAAAATCAGAGGGCATCAACAAATTCTCCCCCAGCACCAGAAAATGCTCAAAATCAGCCCAAAGCCAGTGTTTCTGGCCTCCTTATGTCTGCACGTAACAATATCAAAACCAACAGCATTGTCGAGGACGAATTGGGCACAAGATAGAATTGTGATAGATATAATAAATTGTGAGTAACACCCAAGCCGATTGCGATGACTGGAAATATGAACGTGTACGAGTTCTGTTTATTCGGATCAGGGAGTTACGTAACGTTGCTCTAGATTCGATACAATCGTTGGTGGCCCTGACAAGGACCGTTGGTATCTCGTAGGGGATGACTTATTTACATTTGGGGAAACTAGATTAGCTAGTGAACTGAGCTCGGATGGTCAGCGAGATTAACCGCCAAAACCGTAGAGGGTTCGTCCTTGTCTCTTGAGAGCATAGACCACATCCATCGCGGTGACGGTCTTCCTCTTGGCGTGCTCAGTGTAGGTGACAGCATCGCGAATGACATTTTCCAAGAATACTTTCAGAACACCTCGGGTTTCTTCGTAGATCAAGCCAGAGATACGCTTGACACCACCACGACGCGCGAGACGACGGATAGCTGGTTTGGTGATTCCTTGGATGTTGTCACGGAGTACCTTTCTGTGACGCTTGGCTCCTCCTTTTCCCAATCCTTTTCCTCCTTTACCACGTCCAGACATGATGTTCGATTATTAGTGGATGATCCTTTTGGAGGCGAATTATCGGTTGATGATGTCGAGTCGTTGGCGCGCAAAAGTGCAGTGATGTCGAAGGCAGCCTGATTTTGGTTTTATACATTCGGCGAACGACGCACAGAAGACTCTGAGTCCCCGCGTCGTCGTACTGACCTGGTCCGCGCCTGCCCGGCCAGCAAATGGCGGCATCGTTCCAATCGCGCCATCCACTGCTTGCGCATGGAATTCATAATATTGTACGTGTTCGCTCAGGACTGTCGACAATCCATCTCGGATTCTAAGCTTTGATAGCCAAACATAGCGGGGCAACGAAGTAACTCAACTTTAACTTACCACCACAACCTCTAGACTTTTCATCCATAAGTCTCCAGATCAGATAAGAGCGTAGGATTGACTACAGTTAGCGAGCAAACTTGCACAAAGAGAGATGCAAGAGAGACTTGTCGCCGATATCGTCTGCGCCGGGCTTGAAGATAACGGCAGTAGAAACGCACCATCTTCACCGCCGAGCTCTGCTAAAATCAATCACGTTGTCGATCAGAATTTGCAAGCAGATACACTGGCGACGACGAAGTGCTCCTCTCATTCGCCCCCTGATAACCTCACAGCATCCTTCGAACTATCAGCGCCTACATCGACCAACTTTCTATCGAACCAGAATTCCACCCCATGTAGCGATTCGCTCCTTTCACTAACTGCCAAATTGAACAACTATAAATACCTCGATGACTATGAATATTATAGGGGAGAAAGGTTAAAAAAAAATGCACTTGGAAGATTTAGCATCATTATGCAATCCCTCAAGGCCAAGTACAAAAACTGCGCCCATTTGGCCCTAGACAACGACGATAGCGATGATGATGTTCTAGAGGAGCCCGGTTCTGAGTTCTCTAATTTTAATCAAATTCTCAAGAGACATAGGAGGCGTTTTAAGCAAAGCCCTAGTCTTCATCATCGTCACTGATTGTTATAACCTCAGGTGGTGGGTTTCTAGCTGACGTTGGTTGTTCCTTTTTCATTATAGGACTCCAAGAACCATCTAGATGGAGTGTCACTTCTGTTACACTGGACTCCGAGTTTTCTAGAATCTCCATGAAAAATCCGTCTATCATCAAGTCACGATAATAGGCTGGCTTGTAACAAACTGGGCAAATCCATGAGGCCTTCTTCTCATTCATTTGTAGATAAAATAGTGCATCAAAGCATGGTATGTGCTGGCAGGTATTTGCTTTGCACGGGAAAGTCATACGCATTTTACCTAGTGGGCAAACGAGAGAGGACTGAAGATTCATCGTTGCAACTTCTGTATCTGAATCCAATATCAACTTTTTAGTCTGTGCAGGATCGCTCAGACCTCGATCCTTGATCCGTCTTAATAGAACATCTGCCCCGAGTCTCTCTGCCATTATGACATTGATCACATAGGATCGGCTTGGTTCTATCGGATCTACGTACCACTTGACGTTGATAATATTCTGTACAAAGGGACACATTTTACATTGTTTGGTGATATCTACATGTTGTCCAGGCCTCTTGGGAGGTATGTTTGGTTTGTTTGGGTTGCTGATAGCGGCAGGCAATGCAATATTGGCTCCATTCACTGCTATCACAACATCGGGCGGAAAATTGTCGTCTTGCTCACTTGTTGTATCTAAATGGCAAAATCTAAGTATAACTTGTTTGGCGTTTTGGGACATAGCTAGCATATCCGCCTGATCTATGGTAAATCTGAATTCTACTTGAGACTCGTTGGCACGACCTAGAACTCCATCTGACAATAGACCGGCGGGCCGTATGAGTTCGTCAACGAGGTCGTAAAATGGAAGTGGCCTAAGGTGGATGTCAGGGGTTTCGTAGATTACCCTATCCTCAGTCTGCGAGAAATTCGTGTAGCACATTGGGTCGAACCCATTGTTAGTTCCCATGTTTGCAGAGGCATTGATTGGTGGAGTATTGGTAGTTGATGTTGCGCTGTTCGCTGGGGTATTTAACCGGCTGCTCCACCGGCGAGTTCTAGTTTGTATTGCATTCATCTTGTGGAGACTCCTTCTGTGGTGGATAGTTAGTCGATATTAATTTTCACATAAACGTTTGTCCCCCCCTAAATAATGTTACCCAGAGGTAATTCTCTCTCCGTGATAGGATCACAGAAAAGAATAATTATTTCTACAATCTGCAGTTTCCAGCTGCAAACTAGCACCAGTGAGCGGTCGACACTGCGCATAGCTTGCCTATCCTCAGTCCATCGCACCTTTTTGCGTTCGGCAAGAATGGATGTCGATTGCCCAACTCCTGGGAGTCTCTCTGGGTCGTCAATTTGGGAAGTGACAGATGAACAAATCCCCCAACGAGGGACGAATCGTTGTTCAACACGGACCCATAAATAAGAGAGACCTGGATAATGAAGGCTCGTGGTGACAAAGTGAGAAAAATGGTACATATCAGATCCAGGAAATCCAAGTCTCGAGGGCACAAAGAAATCATGCCTTCGCGCTCAGTTCAGAATACCTCTCGGAATCGGGGCTGTTGGGAAAAGACGGTTTCTCTTAAAATAACCAATTGCTCGGTTTGCACCGAAATTTATTCTTTCCGTAGAGTCGTCGTATGCCAGCTGGAAATTTATTGCCAGGACCGGATGAAATGGCCGATTTGCCAAGATTCTGTCTGCTCAAGCGATGTACTTATAGGTCTCTTTGGAAGTCTGATCGCGTTGTAGGTACTCTTTCTCTATCAGTATATCAATACACTTTTTTATCACTGGCACACTTGGTTTGAACCTGGATGACAGCTGATTCAAAACTTCAACCATCAGATTCTGGTGATTTAAAGTCTTTCGGGTTTTCATGATTCTCACTATTGATGCCTGAATGAGTATTTTCCTATCCTCCTCAATGTTCTTATGCGTCTTTTCTTGCTCTTGCCTAATCTCTGCTTTTAAGGGAACATTTATGTTAACCCGTAATTTTTTGTTTTTGTATCCGAGAAACAAGGATATCACTGTTTCCGGTTTCAAGCGATCCTCCGAATTATCTTTACACTCGCCGTTCTTGGACCGATCTGTGTCATCATACAATAGCTTCGCTTTAATCAGGAGCTCCAGCACTTGTTTCAATATGTCCATCTCTATCTGTGTTTGTGAGGCTAGCTCTTGCACTGT
>Ga0209372_1000255_pt1 | contig 34592 bp, 23 predicted proteins | sample AgamicAtPe_FD_187170 | JGI IMG/M metagenome (GOLD analysis project Ga0209372, IMG submission 187170) | Agave microbial communities from Guanajuato, Mexico - At.P.e (SPAdes) (version 2) | ecosystem: Host-associated > Plants > Phyllosphere > Phylloplane/Leaf | place: Guanajuato, Mexico | collected... | reverse complement strand
GAGCTGGCGCCCTGTTACGTGCTCGCCGCCTCCGCACCGCCCGCGCCTCTCCTCCTCCTCCTCCCACAACTCGGCCATCTGTTGGCGCCGCCGCCGCCGCCGCCGCCGCAGCAGCAGCAGCAGCAGCAGCCAACAGAAGGCGCCGCTCTTCCTCTGGCTAATATTAGAATTCAGGTAATTGGAGCGGCCGGCCTCTGGGGTTGCGTGGCGGGCCGCAGGTGGCGCGCGCTGCGCTGCGCTCACTGGCTGGCTGGCCGGCCGGCCGCTGGGCGCGCGCGGCAGCCTTGACAGTGAAAGCTCGACATTGAACGGGCTGCTCTCTGGCTGCGAGTTCACGGCTGCCCACTTGCGAGCGGCGAGCCAGCGGCAGCCAGTTGTTGCGCCGAGCGAGCGTCTGTCTGCCCGTCCGTCCGTCCGCCCGTCTGTCCCAGGGCGGCCGCAGAGGAGAGGAGAGGAGGGCGCAAACTGGAATTGCACGCGAGAGGAGCGGATCTCGGCGGGCAGGCAGGCAGCCAGGCAGCCAGTCGGCCCGCCAGAGTCTGCGGCGCAATCATAGCAAGGCAGCCAGCCAGCTCGGCGGGCGGACGAGACACGCCGGCCGACTTGTTTGGCGAGTTGCGGGCGCAGTTGTTGCATTGTGCGCCGGCTCTTGTCGAATGTGATGTGATATAACAGGAGAGCTGGCGAGCGGGTGCGCAGCAGCGGGGTGCGCGCGTCCGCGCATACGCTACTCGGCGCTGCGGCAACTCGCCGCCTCTGCGGAGGAGAAGCAACACGCACATGGGGCTGCGAACTGCGCGCGGCGGCGGCGGCGAACTCTGGCGTCGGCGCGCCTGGTTCGCCGCCGCTGCCAATGCTGCGAACCAGCGAGGCAGCTAGAAAGGGGATCAGCGGGCATAATTCGACTCTGCTCTCGCTGCTCGGCTCCGCTGCTGCTGCTGCTGCGGTGGCGGCGGCGGCGGCGTTTTATTCCTCTTAGTAAGCGAGTTGCTCGTAAGCGATCAACATCTTGTGTGCGCGCAACTCGCAGCCAGCAAGCGAGCAAGTTGGCCGCAGCGAGAGCGAAAGAAGCAACAGTGCGCCTCTGCGGCCGAGCGGGTGAATGTAGCGGCCGAGCGAGGCTGCAAAACGGAAAGATAGTCGCGCGTCAGAGTGAGCGGAGAGCGAGTTTGCCGTTCGCAGCCTGTGCACACTTCAAACCGGAGAGCCAGCCAGCCAGCCATTCAGCCGGGCAAGGAGCGCAGTCCAAATCTGGCCACATCAGTGGGCGGCTGACACAGGCGAGAGCGAGAGTTAGTTGGATTGCAGACTCACCAAGAGAGAGACTTGCTAGGCCCTTCAAGGCTAAGAGAAAGAGTGGGGCCACTTTCAGTCTTGCACGAGAAGCGCGCCCGAGAGCAACATGCCCAAGGGATTCCTCATCCACAGAAAGCTGATGGCCAAGCTGGAGCCCTGGCGACCGGACTCGCCGCCGCTTACGCCAGAGCAGCTGACCCTCTGCAGCGCCGCCGCCGCCCAGCTAGCGGCCGGCGCCCAGCAAACAACCTCCACCTGCCCGGCCGCCAGCCCCACCTCTGGGCTCCGAGCGGCGCGTCCGCAGCAGCAGCAGCAGCCGGCGGCGGCGGCACTGGCAGTGGCAGTGGCAGAGGCGCCCCACTTGCCGGGCGCCGAGCAGGTGGGCGCCGCCGGCAAGCTGGCCCCGCCGAGCAGGCAGAGCAGCCAGGAGCGGCAAGCGACAACACCCCAGCCAATTCTCAAGCAGCGCAAGCAGCAGCACCAACTCGTTGGCCTCACGCCCACGCAACAACCCATTGACCGGCCGGGCCGCCAACTGGTGGGCGCCAGCTTGAACCTCCTCGCGGGCCACCAACTCGACGCTACGCAAACAACAACAACCACAACTCCTACCATCGACCAAAACCCGCTAGCCGGCCTCACGAACCAGCAGCAGGAGCTCCAGCAGCAGCAGCGGCGGCCCCACGGACCCAGCGCCGAGCAAGCGGACCAACCATTGAATCTATGCATAACAAGCAGCAGCAACGATAAGCAAACTCTCGCCACCAACCTAACATCAAACATCAACCACTACAAGATTGCAACCCTCCATCTGAAACCATTGAACACGGCGCCCCTTTCACTGGCGGCCCGAAACACAAGCCCGCAGCCGCAAGCAACGCCCATGCCAACTGGCCCAACCAGCGACCAAGAGCAACCAATTGCCCTGTCGGCGCTCATTCCTAGCTCGCCCGTGTTTGGCCAGTCAACAAGCATTGAACCGTTAGAGAAGCATATTATCACTCAAGCTATAAGCCTTCAAACAAGACACCAGCCACAACACCAACAACTAGAAGCCTGCAACAACGCAATAACAACCCAAGAGCATCTCTTGCAACCTCTCTCCTTGTCAACAACGCCCACATCGCACCACCACTTTGTTCTGGGCCCAAACTCCTCATGTACTCAAAGCCCCTCATCTACAACAACAACACCACTAAGCTCGCTTGGATGTGGCTCGCTAACGACCGGTATTATACATAATCCTATTCTTCATGATACAACTTCCTGCTCGTCTTCCACAAGCAACTTAACAACCACCCATCTGAGTGCCTGCTCAAGGGGCGGCTCAAACAATGCTGGCAGCGCCTGTAATCATGTGGATCAGAGCAACAATGATCCATTGAAATGCTCAGTTTGCGGCAAGAAATTCAGTTTACAAAGATTACTTAACAGGCACATGAAGTGTCACTCTGATGTTAAACGATATTCGTGCGCCTATTGCGGCAAGGGATTCAATGATACCTTCGATTTGAAGCGCCACATCAGGACACATAGTGGCGTTAGGCCCTATAAATGCGCCCACTGTGAAAAATCGTTCACCCAACGATGCTCTCTAGAGTCGCACTCTCTTAAAGTCCATGGAATCGCGCACAGATATGCTTATAAGGAGCGCAGACCAAAGGTAAGATCAGAAGTCAAACATCCGCGCGCACCCACCAAATGGAGACCATCGATTGCTGGATTAGCTTTGCCAATGTTGACGATAGCTTTCTCTTATCAACAAACCGTGCGTTGCCGCTGCGCAAGCGTTGGCAAACCGACAATGAAATGTTTACGCAATCCAGCTGATGATTGGTCAATGTAACTGATTGCCCATCAGTGCCAACTTTCTCTAGACTTTCGAGTCCACTTATCACTCTCTCGCCCTCTCTCTCGTCGCATGTTCAACACAATGAGCAAACCAAACTAACATGGATCCTCTCGTCCCACCATCACATCCTGTCGCCAACGTCGGTTTTCATCCTGTAACTACGATCTCTATCTCATAGGTTTACGTCTGTGAAGAATGTGGCAATACTACTTCGTCCCCTGAGGTTCATTTTAACCACCTGCGAGATTATCACCAATATTCTATTAGCTCGCAAACTCTAGCCAAGTTTTACGATAAGAGGCGCTTCAAATTCTCAACTTGAAACCACCCATCCAATGAAAAACCTTTTTGCAAGGACGCTAAAGGCCTATTAATATTATTACTATTGCTATTAATAACAATATGTCCGTCTCCGTCTATCCACTGAAACATGGAAGTGTAAAAGATAAGAGCAAGTTGATTGATGACTCAAACGGTCACAATTGGAACAAATGAGCAACATTAAAATATTTCATATTTGTCTAAAACATTGTGGTTACTTCAATCATTGATATGGTTTATGGTTAAAGTGCGGAAGGTGATGCTTATTCACGTGACTTTCTTTGTCTTCCTCCTTTTTCGACTCACGCTATTCAGTCCCGAATCGTTGCTGTCTGACTGATTGCACGAGGAGAGACTGCACGAGCTGGAGGAAGAGGAGGAGGAGGAGCCGCTCGAGCTATCTGACGTGATGCCAATCGGCGAGTTTAAGTCTATACTCTTAGCCAGTTCGGCCAGGTCAGGCCTATGCAATCGCAACTGGGATAGCCATTTCTTTGATAGTTTCGGCCTACTGCGCACGGTTTTGTGCCAAACAATTGGAAAGTTTGTAGTACTAACAAAGTTTTGTGTTATTGCAACAGTTTCTGTCATGTTTAGAACAACATGCCACCAACCAGATGGCACAAACACTGTTTCTCCCGGCCTTTGGAGCACTTCGATGGGCCTGTACTCTTCGGGCCAAGATGGATGCTGAGTATGAGGATAAACCAATTTGAACCACTGGACTGCCTCAGAACTTTGCTTGCCACCGACGATTGGACTTAGTTTAACCATGTCTCTCGGTGTGTGGGTTGGAAACATACACCAACGTTTGTATCCAACAATTAAAGAGTTCCAAGCGCTTGTTCCGAGTGGGTCAATATGGATGCCAGTGCCTGATCTTGCACTTCCTATCACAATCCATCTGTATGGTGGACGTCTCTCATTGCCAACGTACCTAAATAGATCCTCCTTGAAATAGTCGGGCAAAGAGTAATCGTTGAGGAGGTGTTTTTTCCTATGGTGCTACAGACGGATGTTGTTTATGAGTGAGTCTTGCGTGGTTAAGAAAAAGATTTCTAGCTAATACTGAGATAGACTGATGATCTCATTAGCCACTCACCTCACCAAAGTTACCATCGAATATATAGAGAGGACTGTCATCATAATTGGTCCTCATATAGTATACGAAATATTTGAACTTCATTTTGACGTTATAACCATAGTCATCTTCGCCACACTTAAATCTCTCATTTCTATACCTTTTCATCAGCCCGTCAATCGTCCATTTCTCTTTCGCAGGCCATGAATCGATAACATTTGTGAGAATTGCGGGTTTTAGTGGCCTCTCAAATTCTTCAATAAATTTTTGAGGTGAGGTAAGATTCACGCTGACCCTGGGCAGAGTATCTCTCTTGGCCACAGCGTCTAAGCTCAAATCGAAGTTGTTGTGAAAGTTCGATGCGGTCCACTCATCTAAATGATTCAATACTACTAATTCTAGATAATGAATACACAGAATTAAACGTTAGAAGTTGATCGAAAGAGCGGATCTAATTCTAAAACATCAACCCTCAACTCACCGGGCCGAGCTTTCAACTTTGCCTTAGATATTCTCTTCTCGGCGCGCCTCGAGCTTACGGTTTCTGTCATGACACTTGATTTAGGCAGTCTGGTAAGTTTCCGATAATAAAGTGAACCTCTACTGGATAGATTTCTTCAGTCTAATGGGTTGATTGGTTAAGCGAATATAATTGAGAGTATAACTGAATTACAGCAACACCTCGTGAGGTTTGTTTGCGCCATTGTACATTACAGTATACAGTATGTTCTCACAATAAAAATAAGTTTGGCAATGGCGGTTTTGGCGCGCGGTTAGCATGGAACACGTTGCGCCCGCACTCGTTGCTCGACTTCAGTATCGGAAGTTCCGAAGTTCGCACTCTAAGGTCATCGTAGAATATCTGATAAGTCCACTCTGAGACGGAAATCCTGAGATTTTCCACAAAAACAGCCTCTCACCAACGACAGACAGACAGCAATGACCAAGCGATGGTCTATCGACGAACTGGGAGACGAGAGTCACTTTGATTGTTGAACCCAAACTCTTCGACCCCCATTTTAACCCCTGTGCGGGCCCAGCGAACTGGTTGAGCAAACATCTGAGAGGGTAAACCAGAAAACTGCCAGGTTCCCGGGTAAACTTTCTGATGCGAGAGTCCAGGATCGAAGGAAGAACTCTCCCTCGCCTCCAACCCAAATGAATCTATCTTAGGGGCGATACAACAGAAGTGTTTATAGAGCAGAATGCCAACAGTTGCCTCTCAACCGTCATTGAGGACCACTCAGGCGGTCGGCGCATTTTTATTGCATCAGTTTGCCAGAGAGCGCTTCCAAGAGGCTGGAATAAATGATGATCTCATCCAACAGGCTGAAAGTATGGAGAGTCTGGACCACTTAACGGCCAGTTTCTTGCAGGATGAAGAAAACTCCAAATCGATGAACTCAAGTGGCGCGTCTGACTTGAGCGAAGCACCAACACTTGTCAATGACACGGCAAACTGCTGTCTAAATACCACCGGTCAAGACCACAATAGAGGTGGAGATGAATCAAACGGGCCAGAGCGCTACCACTCCATATTGAGCTCAACGTTAGCTACAAACGACAACACCATGTATCATAGCATGAATGCTGAACATGGTGCACAAGCTTCCTTGAGCCACGCTGAAAGATTACCCAAAATGGCTTTATATGGTAGAGAGCTTAGATTGATTGCTGAGGCATTCGAGAAGACACGAGAGAGACGGACAGTCAAAGAACGTGCTGATCAGGTAGGTACAAGTTAAACTGAAGCTTCAATCTTGGAGCGCGACTTGAATCTAATTGAAAGTTTTTCTTGCCACTGAACTTCAGGTTCAATTGAACGACATCAACAAGGACACTTTTCTTCAGCTGCTGGCCGAACTCTTCAAAGACGGAATAACCCGCGAAAGGATCGTAGTTTTATTCTTCTTCTGTACGGATGTTGCTGTCAGGGCAGCATCCTTCGGACAGGAGCTTGTGGTAAGATTGATGCGGTGGTCATTCTCGTACATTATTAATACTGTTTGCAAAATAGTCCACGAGCTCGGTGGTTGGGAAACCATTATGTTCCGTCAACTTGGAAATATTCTACTTAACTGTTTCGCAATCATTGGAGTTTTTGCAGTTGTTAGCTTCTATTTCTTGAAATTCTCCACACTAAGATCGTCATGAAGGATCCGTCTAGTTTCCGCCTCTATGAGCATGTGTCGCTAATTTGACAGCTGAGTAATGAGACAGTGAAAATAACTCACGTTTTAGGATGGTCCAACACTGACGGAAGTCTTAAGATCAAATTTCGTTTCCTGCCAGTTATCTGTCTAGTTCAATAGCATCGAGGCTTAAATACTTCAAGACCGTAAATAAATAAACTGCCCATCTTTCGTTTCATCAACCTCCAGCTTGTCTGTGATTCCCTCCAGCTTGGTTATGAAAGATCAAAATAAGTTGCAGACAACAGAAGTATTTAGTTGTTTAGGTGATTTGTGTAACACAAAAGTCCCCTCTCGGTGGGATTTAGATTTTGATGTAGCCGTTATGTCTACCCAAAGCTAGAATACGACGAGCTCTCAACACTCAAAATGTTGCAGGTGCTAACAGTAGTTGAGAATAAATCACCAAACAACGTTTCGTAGCGAAAATGGATATGGCATCGCCTCATATACCGGTGTGTTGCTGCTGGTGTGTAGCTTGGGCTGAACCTTGATAATCTTTCTTATGTAAGGTAGTCTCTTTGAATATAAACCATGTAGAGCCTAACCAGAGAACTACGCACGTGAAACCGCATATAATCGACACTGTTAAAGAGGTCCATCGTCCAGGATTGGATGGCTGGCAATTCGCTGTTTGATCTTGACACACGGTTAGGGAGTCTTTAAAATAATGTGGGTGCGTGTAATGTTTCAGGTCTGAGACGTTTAAGGCCCAAGTGCAGGTTATACAGATCCATAAAATAGTAAAAAGTAAGGTCAGACACAGATCCACCATGGGTGGAAGAGGGTCGGTTTCATATTTAGCCGTAAAAAAACAATAATAAGCTGCTGAACCTAGCGCGTATAATATGCTTAGGGCGCATACCAGTACATAGAGCATCGATGTCGATGAGAAGTCAATCGGGAAGGTATCTGTGACGACATCGGTGTCATCGGTACAATTGAATGGTGATGAAACCTCTGTATTGCGAAGATCGAAGGGATAGTCGATCTTGTACTCGACCGTGAACGGAGTAGATTCCGGACAATCAATGTGCAACGTGGAGATTGTTACAAAACCGGCTGTCGTCGACCAAGCCAGACCGCCGAACAACACCTGCAGAATCCTGATAAATCCCCTTGGTTCTTTGATGAGAACTCTAATGTTTAGGTGGTCCATTTTAGCGCCACTAGTTTCGCTCTAATGCTCGCGCAATGATAGTTTGGTCGTTTCTAAATATTTTGAATTCTTGAGAGTAGCATGGCGAGAAGTGTCTTGACGAATGAGGGCACACTTTTCTATCAATGATTTGAAGAAGAAACGAACTAGTCATGGGTATAGCGTACAAAGTTTTGATGCCGCTAGGTGAGCTTCGCTGAACGCGGATCGCCTTCAGCGACTCTCTGTGTATGTTGAGTTTGGCGCTTGCGGAATCACCATCTCAGTTTACGGTCGACCGAGGATTGATCGGAACTCCGGTGATTCAACATTGAGTGTTGAGAATGAATCATGGCGGAAATCCGGGTTGAGTCCGTGGAGGGATTGGCCCAGTCAGGTCGCATAGAATTAATAAGAGGTTGCCAAATTGGTGATGCCAATCCAGCTAATTGGATTGCAACTTGAGACAAGCAACTCTACAATGGCCCTCGAGGAGTGAATTCAATGACAAGGATCCTCTCTCTCTTTTTCTCTGGTCATTCTGTTGGCCAGTGTGCCTGGATTTGCCGGTAACTTCTTCCAGTTGCCCCGAAATTTCGAATCGATAATACCTGGACTGCACCTAGAGGCTTGGGCTATGAGAAATTTTACTTGAGGAATTTAAAACAAAACCTTTCGGTCAAGGGCAATAGTTTCAGCAATTTAAGCTCGTAGATAGGTTTCATCTATTGCCGAAAAGTTTACGAGTTGAGTCATTTGCCTGACTCGTGCACGTTGCTGTGAGAACCCTTTTATGGGGCGCTATACAAAAAAGGGGGATGCGCTGGTAGCCTGCTTGCTCAACAAGCGGTTGTTCTCGCCCACATCTACAAATGCGGATCATGCAACGACTCGATACTCCTCTAACATTCTTACACAATTTGCCTCGAGAACTTTAAATAACTTTAAACCATGATTAACGAAGCGGACATCGTCGAGGACAAACAGTTTCGCCTGGTTCCTGAAGATGGACATGCTCTTTTGTTGATGGAAGCGAACCCAACGGAGCGCACCTTCAGTGACTATCCAAACTTGGTCACTTGCTTAGACAGTAAGTAGCAACTTAGATGCCTAATAAGCTAATGATACTGGTTTAAAGTGTTAGACTTAAGACCTAACCCTGGTCATCGATATTCGTTTGTAGATATAAGCGAGTTGTATGAGCAATCGCGGCTTGTAGCCGGTCAGAAAAAGGACGATTACGATATACATCAACTATGGAATTGGATCGATGAGTTTCATCGCATGGAGTTGTTTATATATGACAAGGGTATTGCCCGCTACAAGAGGGCCACCCGCACCGAGCTGAAACAACTCTTCATCGAGCAGATCAAGAAACTTGGGAAGCCCGAGGATGGTGAGCAAAACGGAACCATAGACAATGATGACGACGAGACAGAGGATTGGGATTAAAGTGAAGGAATCAGCATCATGTCTTTTGTTTATTTTTAAACAAGCATCAAACTTCATCACCCTTCAACTTGGGTGGCTCTGTTCGTGAGTTGGTCCTTGACGAGTCTAGTTTGGAGGATCTAGATAAACTTTTAGACTGTAGCATCACATGGCGATGAATTCTGTTGGAAATTCTCTAGGTTTGTTCGGCTAAAAGTGTGAGCTAGAGCCGATCATGGATTGTGGCAACTTCGGTGGCAAGGATTTCCTTCGTTTGCTTATTATTGCCTGCGTCAGAGTTGGCGGCTGACGAGCTTGTTTCAAAACTTGCTGGAAGATTTCGTTTATGTTTTCGTTTGTGGCCGCTGATGCCCGAACAAAACCATTATTCCAGTCGATGACCACTAAGGCCTCGATTTCGTCACTATTAACCAAATGTTTCTCGGCAGGTAGATCGTGTTTGTTGGCCACAATGACCATCGGTGGATGTCGAGTTCGTCTGGTTTTCAGGGCAGCCTCGGCTGCCGAAATTGATGAGCGCCGCGAGTTGTCAGCTGAAGAGCAACTAGAAGAGGAACTTAGGGACGAGCTTACCGATTGGCATTGTGAGTAGGTCTTTGTCTGTTGTCTTGCTGTATTATGGACACTTTGCTGGTTACTATTAAATAAAGAGGCCAATGACCAATGGCGTTGATCAGATCTACTTGACTCAGTGTTAGTCTGCGAGTTGCAGACACTTGAAATTGAACTCCGCGAGCTGATAGCCCCAATTGTACAACCAGATGAGGTGCAATCGTTGGACGATAACGAGCAACTGGCTTCTAAATAGGATCTCTCGCGTTCCTCCAGAATAGTGAGTCTGAGTTGCTCCAAGTCCTCGAAAGATTTTGGATCATCAACACTGTAGACGAGGATAAAGGCATCGCCGCTGTTTATTGCCAACTTTCTCATCGCCGGAAACTGGTAGGTCCCTACAATTTACCAATTCATGCGGGATGGGTGATTTGTGTTGGATGAGTTGAATTCATGTGGTTAGCAAGGGAACGGAGTGCGTGTTAATTGTATTATGGACCCATCGATCAGCGTGAGCAAGGGTCGAGTTTGAAACCAATGGATCGCCCTGAGAGATAGTTGTGGACTAGAGATGACCGCTGTTGGGCCCCAATAGTGAGCTAGAATTGTGAGTGAGCTGCATGATAAAACTAATGGTGCTAGATCCAGCAATGTGCCAGTTGTTGTCAGCCGGGACCAAGCGGTCAAGGCTAAGTATTATTATTATTATTATTATCATCATTGTTGCCACAATTCGAGTCAATTTAGCTCGCGATTTTATGACGGAGCTGCAGATTATCACCAAAACCGGTGCATTGTTGCGGGCTCCCGCCAATATCTAGGTTAATGGAGAATTAGAGACAGTCGTTGTAAAACTTCCTCGCCTAGCTCGTTGCCGGCTACTTCTTTGCGTAGATATCAGGCAGGCAAAGTGTGGGCCCTAGATGATTGCGCTAAAAGGGGCCCCATTCTTTGAGTGGTCGGTTGAGAGAGTTGGATGGGCGAAATCATGCAAACTCAACCAGACTCACAGGCTATCAGTCCATCGCTTGCACGGGAACCTACGCCCACGCTCCCTTTGGCCAGCTGAAATCTAATTTCCTCGCAGCCAACTTGCCACATTAGTGGGATGACCTAGGCTCGTGGGGCCCAACTCCCATAAGAATCGTGGGCGGTTTCAAACGATGGGGCTTGTTTGCTATCTGGATGTCACTATGTTTTCGGGCAGTTCAGGAGCATGCGTGCAAGTGCTGATGCTGATGCTGATGCTGATGCTGAATACAGCCTATGCTAATAAGCCCGAATTCACGCCAACAACTGCACTGATGCCTGGCGCCATTCGGACGCCAAGACGGGCTTGCCAAGCCGGCACTCTAACTGGCTAACGTGGGACTCTTAATCAAGCCTTTCGCTCGTTTCGCCTGAGCAGAGCAAGCAGGCTTGCTGGTAGCTTAAGGCGTGTTAGCTATTTGTTTGGAGGCCCAGTGCCAGCGTTTAGGGTCGATGTTTGCTAAAGGTCAGCTAAAGGAGAAGGAGCGAAAGCGTAGGCGCAATATGAGTTCAGTGCCCAATTTTGCCCCTCAGCGTCGACAACAAAAAGCAAAGTTCACTCACCAGCCTAACGCCATTGCATGGGAGGCCAATCCGAGCGGCTTACAGGCCGGCTAGCCCGCTCGATGTTCCGAAAGCGAGCCCACCCGAGAGGCGCTTGGGCCCGCTTTGTAATTTCGTCAACCAACCGCAAACTAGCCAAGTAGGTGGTGTGTTTGCAACAGCCACTTCCAGGTTGGCAAATTGCGAGCCAGTGGTCGGGTCAGGTCAGACTATTCAAGCGATCGCAGCGTGTCCAGCTGAAGGCTAGCTTCTGGCCAACTGATTGCCGGCGAGAGACTGGTGTTGCCTTTCAGATCGATTAGTCTGCCTGGCCAATGCATTCGATCTCATGCCTTTAATTCTAAGTGCGTCCTCTTAATTTCCAAGCCAGAGCCTAGTTTAAGTGGCAAACAATTGATTTCGGCCGATCGCAGCAGGAGCCCCACCATCAATCACTTGCTTGAATTCCTATCGTCTTTAGCCGAGAGCCCTTTCGTGGGCCAGTTTAAGCGGCCAGCTGACTGATTATAGCGACATCCGCGATCAGACTAACATTCAACGCAAGTCACTCGCCTATCCTGCTGCTTACACTTAATCTTGAGCCCCCAGTATCCAATTTAATGTTACGTTTCCTCTCCATCCTATTTGGTTTCGCCGCTCGAGGACTTGGAACGAGCTCGCTTGGATAGGGGATAAGCGGGGGCCATATGTCTGGCCAGTGACCCGCTGCCGCCACGTCCCAATTCTGTGGGTCGTGCTCTGGCCGGCAACGTCCAATCAGGCTGGCCCCTCCTCTCCTTCTCTCTCCCTTGCCCAAAGTAGGCACATACGCATCGTTTGCGGCCTTAAGTCGGCCACAACTCAGCACGGAGAGGCCCAACTCCTGCTGCCCCCTTCTGCTACCTCCTACGGATCATCGCACTCCCTACGCTAATCAAGCCAATGGATCTGGCCGCCGACAAAAAGGTCAGGAAGCAATCTAAAAATCGCCAGCCTGAAAGGGATTCTTTACCTTGTCTTAAATCGCCCTAAGCTGAACGACGAAGCCTGCAAGCGAGCCAGCTAAGCTCCCCTGTAGGCTTCCCCAGAAGTGTATCCACCTGGAGAGGGTAGCGTTAGATTAGCTAGCAAAGGTAAACAGAGCAAAGCCATGCGCCCGCTCACTGAAGCACGTCTCGGCGGACTGTCGTCCTATTCGGGCCTCTGGTTGCGCGGGCAAGCAATGATCGAGACTTTCAAATCAAACTCCAACCTCCCATCCTCGCTTGCACCAGTGCAGCAAAAAGGTATACTGTGTAAACAACGCCTGGCTAAAACAGCACACTCTATCCGCGGAGCCGACCACCGTACATTGGTGAGCTCCATTTGCTGAATCGATTGGCTGCGAGAACTGGTCCACTGGAAGCTAGGTCGAGCGTGCCAAATGAAAGCCGATGTGTTGTACATAGCTAGGTGGTCGAGTGATAGGTTTAAGGCCAAAACAAAATCTCACTGATGGACCTTTGTAGCCCCTTGCGCCCCATTTGTTGCGCCCGTCTCAGCTCAAAAACTAGACACAACTAGTGAAAGTGTTTTGGCTTCTTGTTTAAATAGGCTCATGCTTTTATACGCGCGCATGCAAACACGTCGGGAATGCGAGAGAGCCCATTGGAGGCTCAACAAAGCCTCAGGCAATATAGAGGGCGAAAGCGAAACGAGCAGATTTCACACTACACTAGCTAGGGTGCAAAATTTGCCGACCCCGAGAGATTTCCGGGCGCGAATAGGCGATCCCTTGCGCTTTCAGAGTGGCCGAGATGGAGTCGCACTATTAAAGTCAAAAATATTCAGATTTCTCTCCAAACGGAGAGCCCCCCTTTCGTTCTAGGTGACATAAACAACTGGCGATGGAGCAGAGTAGGCAACGATCCAAGCGTGATGGATGCAACTTCTTCACTTGGCCCAGCTTGTCGGCGGTTTGGCGAGCCGATGGACTGGCTGGCCGAAAATGTTGACAGCTCGAGCAGCCCCCTCCCCTCCTCTCCCCATGACTCCTGGTGCGAAACCAATTCCCACTTGGCGACTCTTGCCTGCTCCAGGAGCTGAGCAAAATTTCACGGGCTTGGCCTTGGAAGTTTGCAAATTTTATTTTGCACGCAATTCAAGACCAACAATATTATGAATTACAAATGGAGCGCCAACGGTCGGCAGATGAGAGGCTACGTGGAGCAAATTCAGGCCAAGGTTTGTTCAAAACGAGAGGCGATGAGTGAGAAGCGGCCTGTTTTTGGGGGGGGCGAAAAGGCTTCCAAGTCATCGTTTTTGCCATCGGCATCAATTGGGCCACAAAACGGTCTACCCTAGAAAGCGTTTGCAAGCAAGCCGAGTGGAATTGTTTGCGCTCGTTGCCCTTGGAATAAGGCCAAGCAGATTTGGACTCGCGCGGACACAAACAAACGGCAAAGAATTCGCACATTTCAAGGGCTGACTTGTGATTTTGATTTAAGACCATAATAAGTGAATGAGCCCATCGAGTTTGGGTAATGATTGCTTACCATAACCCTGGCCGAGCCTCAAATAGGGGCGCTCCCTTCGCCGCTTCCGTCGACAGGAGCACCAAGTTCATGATCCTCGCGCGCGATCAGTATCAGCGCGAGGGCCGTCCAACTCGACCGCGGGAAGCCAACCGTGAGTCTCGAGTGATCTGTTTGTGCCCCAGGGCATTGGTGGCAGTTTTGCGCCCAGCTCTCAGAGCCCCCAAGCAATTGCCTTGCAAGCGTTTCTGCGTTGACGAACACTTAGCGGCCGGTTGTCGGTCAGCGTTGCTTGGGGAGCTTTTAGCTTCATGGCAGGGAAACTGTGGCGATACTAGCGCCACAAAAACGACAATGCAGCCTCTAATAATGGCATTTTGGTTTCAGGGGGCGCAGAGCCAGTTGGTTGTTTGTTGTCGGCTGACAAAGGAGTTCGCACCCGCAGAAGCCTTTGTTGAACTCATAATCAAGGTGCCATTGAGACTGGAGCGTCCAGTGGCCAGTTTGACTGACGCCACCGGCTCATGCGTGGCCTCCGAGATCGATGGGCAAATTAAGCCGGTGGCCTTGCGAGGAGGCCACGCAAAAGGAGTAGGGGGCCATTGGGGCCACATGAATAACAAGGCCAAGGTGACCATAATCTAGTAGAGGAGGCGTCGGTTTGGAATACGAATGTGGTGGTTTCCTTTCATCTAGTGCGCCAATAGGGACGACAGGTCTAGAGGTAACCAAGTTAAGAGGGAGAACAGTCTATTGGCAGGAATTTTGCTAAGGCAGTTTAGCATGACAAATGCGCCGGTGTTACGACTGCTCAAGGTTGTAAGCGACCATCAATGCAAATAGACTGGCTGCAAGACTTATAAATGCAGTCAGGCAAAATCGGGTTCGAGAGCGGCCTGTATTGTGTCTGCGGAGTTTGGACCTCTCTATCCCAAAGCGGGCCATAATTTAAAGGTCGCTAGCCGAAGGATTACGCGGCTCGTCCCTCGCACGGCCCAACAATCTGGATTTTGGGCGGTTTTGGAGATTATTTGGCCCAACAGACTCACAAGCTTTTGCCCATTGGATTAAGTCCCAAGGACAAACTGATCTAACGCGACCGTAACGAATTCAATCGGATTTAAATTGGCTCGGATTTGTTGATTCTGCTCGCAACAACCGGGAGGCCATTTTTCAAGTTTCTGAGCCCGAATTTCCACAAAATTTTCTGAGAACATCCATTGAAATTTTGCCCTTTGTGCCGATCCAATTGGCCCCACAAGCCACAAACCACGACCTACAGTGGCTAGGGTTGGGGCTGCTCGGCTCACACCTTCCAACGGTAGCTTTGAATTCAACGACGAAAGCATTATAATAATTGACCAGCTCTCCATCTATCGCGACTCCTCTATAAGTTTCAGGCGCCTAGCTACATTGAATGAATTCAACAACAATCCACCGACTGATGGGGGGGGGGCAATGAGGGCAAGAGGAGAGGGGGCAGGTCGACAAAAGCTGCAGATCTCGCTCAAAGTTGGTCGTTTAAGAATGGGGACCAAGCTGGGCAGTTTAAACGGCATTACCGGCGACCCTTCACTTTGAAACACGCGGCTAACAATGCAAACCCACTGCACCACGAATCATCAGCCGTTCAATTTGTGCTCGAATCACGTAGACCATAGAATGGCAGCGCCATTGCCATGCGAGATCCGGCGCCGATAAAGAGGCTCCCGGGCAGCCGCCTGTTGGCCGAGAGCCCGCGTCTCTCTCGTTACGTAGACAGGTCCTCTTTGTTGTGGCTCCATCCCAACTGGAGCTTGCCGATTTATGGCGCCTTCAGATGCAAGCTTCTCGTTGCTTGCGACACAGTGTGCGCGTTAACCAAGTTGCAGTAGATTCTCGGATAGAAGGCAACACTCGCGCTAGATCCAGAGGCGACGGGCAAATTTCGCTCTAAGGTTGCACTTGAACTTGAATCGCGTTAGCTCACGTAACTTGCCACCTCTGGTTTGAGCGGTGAATGTGCTGATCAGATTAGCACGAAGTAGGCCAGACTCTTTCCGGCGGGCAGTTCCGCCGAGTTTGTCACCATTGCTACCGCGCCATTGCGTGCCCTTTGCAGCCGAACAATGGTCGAGCGATAACCTGGCCGGCGAACGCCGACGGCCAGCGCATGGGCGCAGGGAAATGAGCCGATAGGGCTGCCGGGTAGATAGGGTTTGTTGAAAAGTTTCAGCTTTCAAAATGAGACTCTAGAGAGATTGCGTTGGCCATGCTAGCCATCATCAGGGCGGTCACGGCTCCCCCAGCGAAGTTGGCCCACCAACTCGCTAGACATCATTTAATCATCAATCATTCCCCTCGCCCGCCCTCCCCTCAGCTCGGCGACGGTCTTTCTCTACACTGAATCTCCTCTTGGTGCCGGAGAGGAGGCGACACTCTGCGAGTTCAGCGGTCACCCTGGCTGGCCAAGCCCTAACGCTAGAACGTTATAATAGAATCTCATCTCACAATTGCAACTCAGCTCATCGGGGATCTCAGCGCTGGAGCGTTGAGGGCTGAAAATAATCACACTAGCTCTCCTTGACGACAAGCGCAAGCGAGCACTTTTGCAATGCAGAACGAACCGAGCGGAAAGATAAGGGAAAGAGAGGTGGAAATTGCGTTAAGAAGCTCAGGGGTGACTTACCTGAAGTGTCTGAGATGCTTATGTTGATCGTGTTTTTCATGTGCGGAAACTCAATGAAGTAAGTGTCCTCCACTGTGGGCATGTGGCGCCAGTCGAAGGAGTTGTACATAAATCGCTGAATTATTGATGTCTTTCCCGAGCCACTTGTGCCCATGACTACTATTTTGAAACCACTCTCAGGTATCAGGGGGTCGTATTGAGGCTGCTCATTTTCAAGGTTGCAGCCAATGGAGGCTCGCTGTCGTTTAGCGTCGATTGGCCTGCCAGAGCTGTGATTGGCTCCAGTGAATAGGGAACGTGGATGCGACAATCGGCTTACCAAATGGTGAGCGCCCTGATTTGCGCCACTCGAAAGCAGGTTTATAATTGAATGTCTCTTTTCCATTTGGTCCGAGTCTCGATCGCTTGCCCAGCTCGAGTGATGGATCGTTCCGGGTTGGGCGTCACCTGAGCTTCGCTTGCTCGCCCGCTGAACGTGGAACATGTTGTTGGCTGGTTGCAATCTCGCTGAGGCTCTCTTGGCTGTGAATCGATCCAATGGGTTGCTCCCGATACGAAGCCTAACTTCTCCCTTCTGCCGCTGGCTTCGCTTTCTCTCGAAGAGGGTTGAGCTCGTGTGGAGCGACATCTTCCTTGAGTCCCGCCCAGCCGGACTAGATTCAGTATGGCTGTCGCCGTTTTGCTCAAACGGCTCCCTGCTGAACAACTTGCGGCTAAGGCTAGCGTTCTCAGTGGCCAACTTAACCAACTGCGCCTGCTGACTGCAACAGGGGCCCCCACAACCGCTAAACTCGTTTGTAGGCGTACTTAAGGCGGACGGCGACGAGGCAGACGTGGTGAGTCTAGCCTGCACCTCCCCAAGGGAGGAAATCTCGCCGCTGTCCACTGACAGCAGGCCTGAGTTTTGTGTCTTGCGTTTATTATCGTTACCTAACTCGCACGTGGACCTTACTAACCCGAGCATTTCCTCCTCTTCGTCGTCGTCGCTCGCTGTTGTACCATCACGATTAAGCAGCAGTGGCAGCATGTAGGTAGAATGGCGTCTTTGAGTTTGCTTAGTGGCTGCAGCAAAGTCAAGTAGCTCCTTTGAAACTGAGCTCGTTGGATCACTAGGTTTGCGTGGCGACATGGAGATGAACGTGCGACTTGCAAGCTCATATGGTGAAAGGTGTGCATTGTTAAGGCTCCTCCGAACCGCCTTTCCAGTGGCCCAATCTGGCGACAGTTGAAGCTGCTGGCATTTGCTAATCAAGGCAGATAAGTCAAACAGCGACCGCTTTCGACTCGGCGTATTTTCAGCAAGGATCTCACTAGACTCTTGGGGATTTGATTTTGGCAAGCTGTCGACCCGCCGTTCGTCTTGCTTACTGGAGACGAGCGAGTCGTCTCGCTGACCGATGGCTGTCTGCAAGCTTTCAAGCGTCGTTGATTTAAATAACCTACGCTCTTGCTCCATCTGTCCAAACTCGAGAGAGTTGCGAGCACTCTTATCATCAGAGTGACAACTTGGCCCGACACCTTTGTCTGCCATGTCGACTGTCCGCTCGGAACTCTCAGGTTTGTTTGTCTTGGATTTTGGCTCCAACAACTCACTATTGTCGCGTGTGAGCTCATACTTGGTGGGCTCGAGTCGGCCACTTTGGCCACAATTGCAACACCCATCACCACTGGTGGCCCCTCGGTCTCCTTGAGTCGCGCTATCCCCAGTCTTTCGAACCAGCTTGCACCGTCCAGTGAACGCAAGCTTGTCCTTATGAATCAATGCACGAATTAGGTCGTTTGTGGGCGTTGGTCCGTCTCGCTGCTCCTCCCCGTCAACCCCGAAGTCTTCCGCTGCCGCCACCCTCGACTCTCTAGGTCTTGCTTCCTTCCGGAGGCCCCCCTTGCAGCTGCCCTCGGACACCAACACTGAGCTAGGCTCGGCTTGGTTGGCGGTCTTATTTTCGCCTCTCAGCTCGGACGAAATGATGTAATCTTGTCGTTTGTCACAAGAGCAAAAGCAAGCAGAAGTGGCGGCGCCAGCGGAAGAGCACGAGCAAGGAGAATGGAACGTCCTATTCTCCACGCTCCAAGTCGCAAGTCGATTTGTCATATCCTCAGAGCCCAAGCCACGTTCGGCCCTTGACGATTTCCGGCGAGAATCAGTAACTGTGCCAAGTTGTTGTTGTTGTTGTTGTTGGTGTTGCTGCTGCTGCTGCTGCTGCTGATGGAGCTGGTTTTGCGTTGTATCTGCGAGAGGATCTGACGATCGCGTTGATGGGTTTGTTGCAAGCTGGCCATCCAATTGAATGTCCCGCGCGCCCATCTCTTGATTCACGCCATCCAAGTCTGCCCTGCTCGCCGACCCAAAATCCCCAACTAACCCATCCAGATCCTGCTCATCCAGCGTGTTCGTCGCAAAAGCTGGTGTTTTAAGCAACACAGTCGGTGATGGTTTAGTTTGCCTTTGGCCCTCTCTAAGCCTCCTCTGTCTCATCTGCTTGGACTCGGCGCTTTCAACTATCTGCATGAGGCCCCACTCGTTTTGTTCACGCTTCGCCCGATCCACCATGTCCGACTCTTGTTTAGATGAATGATTATTATCATTAGTTTCCATTGTTCTTGAATCGGCCGCAATAATTTCCGCTTGATTACTTTGGAAGCTTGCAGTTAGTTTGCAAGCTATTCGTCCGCTTTCGTTTGGCCCCTCGTCCCAAAGTTTGGGCTGTTTGAAAGAACAAGCATCATCTTTATTGTTATCGCCACCAACATGATCCCTCTCGTCTCTCATATCTCATAATCGTCCACACACTAATGTCCCAAAACTGGACACACTCTGATCAAAATCGCTGAGCCCAATTGGTGCCACTTGCCATTGGTGCGTCCAGCTGCTCGACAAACTACCGACTGATTGTTAACTATTAACTGGTGACTAGAGTTCCGGAATGTTCATGCTGCACTTGGTCGCTTGAGTTAAGACGGCGCAAGCGCCAGCGCTAGCGGAATTTAAGCTGCCGAGGGAGCATAGCGCACTTTGCGACCCCACAGCGCAATGCAGAGCTCAAGCCACTGCTGCTGCCTATGACTCCAAACCTAGCTTTAGGATGGAGCTAGCTCCATCCTAGACTCCAGATGCATCGGTCCGCAGCGGGCGATCTGTCAGAGGAAAGTATTCCTCTGTTCATGATGCCATATACTGAGTTTGCCCAAACTGCCCAATATGTTTTCTCGATCAAGTGACCCTCTGGGACCTCTGGCCCAGTCTGCAGGCTGAAAATTGAACTAAACGTTTTCATTTGGCTCACTCTCTTGGTCAAGTTTGAAATTGTCCCTTATCTCTCTTTGTGGACGACAGACTGCTTGCGCGAGTGAAAAATTGGGCGACACTAACGGGCTCTTCGGGAGTTTGAACTGTAAACTCAGTGGCAATCTCTCTATCAGTTAGGTGGGTTTAATGATCGCCAATTGACAACGATAAATGCCAAGCAGTTGACGATATGATTGTACTGCCTGCTGCTAACGAGGTCGACTTGTCTATGCTTGAGGTCCACATTAGTCGATCGAGCTTATATGGAAGACGTGAAACTTTTTGGAGCGTTAGTGCACACTTCCGTCATGATCCCAACATGATGAGGACCATGTTGGGATGCAGAGCAACTCGAATGCTTGACTAGTCAACTAATTTACATGCTCGCACAATGTTTAGTTCGAGGAGGTATGTACCCACGACTAGAATAAATACAACTGTCCCCGTCTAAGTGGATTCGATGCAAACAACACATGCAATTCATGGCTCTACGAGGATAGTTGTGTAAATTTGAGTATTTAATCTGGTTTCAGAATTGCTTCACGTAACACAAGTCGTAGAGTCGGAAGCGATCTCCTGAAATTATCACAGGCTATATAGCGGATCGGTATAAGAATCCTCGTCGCATCGTGGCTGTTGCTCCAAGTGCAACCATATAAAGATAGGTCAAATAAGTGTTCAAAGTTATTCCTAACGCTGAGCTAACTACCTGCATCTCACCTGCTCGACACAGTTTATAATAGGTTGAGATCTTATCAACACCAACCCGGGTCGACTTTCTAACCGTGCCTAGAGTGATCAGGTTGTTCAATTCTATTTGCATCTGATGAGCTCTTTGGCCGTAAAAATGAATTGTCATCTGGACGCACTCGCCATTAGCAACAGGCTTTGTAGCCTTCAACTCAGGTACTATTATCCAATCAGCTGCGCCTAAAAGCGAGCGCATCTGTTCTACGAACCTAGATACAGTGAACGAGGGAGTTCGTTTGATAACGACATTGCTCTTTACATGAATGTCTGGAAATATGTTTGCACAGGCGAGCTTGACTGTCGGCCTCTTGTTGTCAAATACAATGAGAGAACGGCCCATGATGGAATAGTTTCCAACTAGTGGCAAATTGGCATCACTAAACACACGCCTGTTATTGGGACCTACAGTTAGGAGACCATGACGCATGCCGAGATCTCCCATAGCGCAAGCAAGTTGCTCATCGCGATTGCAAAAGTTCGGATAAGTTTCGAGATCATCCTGAACCAGGTATGGATTCCACTTGAAACCTGATGCGATGCATCGCACTTCATCAGCAGCGATGAATGCATCCTCTCCAACTTGATTGACAAATATGGCCCAGTTATGAGACTCGCTGGTTTGCAGCTCGTGAACACCATCAGCTTGCATTCGCAAATCAACTTGGATATAGGTGTCGCTCAGACTTCCGTCCTTATGCTCGAGTTGGATGAACCTTACGTAACCAGCTATCTTGGATCGGGGCTCATCGAATGATGCGATTCCAATAACTTCACGCGACTCTCGTCTATCGTAATCGAGCTCAATGTTACCACAAACCCAACGAAAGTTGTTCACTGCAGCTCTCAACACCATCGAGCGCCCGATGATTGAATTAGGAGCAAATAAGGGGGCGTTCGCATCTGTATAAAATTTTTTAACACTCTGTAGTCCCTCGAAAGTACCATGTTTCCTACTGAGATCACCGACCTTTACACGATCCACTGTAGCCAGCGTGCCATAGTGGGCAGATGGTGGCAAACGAAGCGAGTTTTCGGTATCGAAGGGATCGTATATGTCGTATAGTGAATCGTTCGAGCATGGAAACTCGCGGTCGTTCATGGTCCATACGTGATGGATGGCAAAGTTTTCAACGTTTCCGTTGAATCCGCCCAAATCAACTTTGATCTTGGTAGCTCGTGCCTCAGATTCTTGTTCAAACATGACTGTTCCTTGGATTGCAGAAGGTATACTTGGCCCGGAGTCCCACGATTTTATCACAGCTTTAAGTGGATGGATTAGCTTTATAGAGGAGCAGGCAAGTCTATTACCACGCTGAGTCGGAGAATTATCGTCATATATAACAACTGATCGTCCAATGATCATGTTCATCTTTGATAGAGGTAAGAAGTTGTCAACATAATAATAACGTGTTCGATTTAGGGGTGATAGTGGTAGGGTCAGTTTAAAGCCTGACTTGGCGCTGAGATCTCCTAATCTACATCTCAATGGCTCATTCGCTAAGCTAGTGTGACACTGACGATTATAGGCATCGTTCGATATGCCGACGGATGCTTGAATTGGATCAAATACTTCACCACTACTTTGACAGCGTTCACTCCAATTATAAAAATCTGCCATAGCTGGTTTGAGATGAACCATCCAGTTGTGATCCGTGCTGTCTTTAGAGCCATTTGGATTGAAAAGTTCAACCAGCACTCCAGTTTCAGAGTGAGGATCGGTCTCCAATTGTTGAAACGAGATCCGACCAACAACAGGGTAATGGAAGGTCGCCACAGCTAAATTGATCGGCGCATCCAGATGATTGAGTGTTGCACACACCCAGGGCTCGCCATTGTTCTTGTGGATGAGGATTGACCGACCAACAACTGAGTTGAGCCCCTGTAATTGAATGCTCAAATCGGTATATTCGCCCATGTAGTGGTCCTCATATTCTGAGTCGATGACAGACAGTTGGCCATGCTTAGCGCTCAGATTACCCACAGGATACATATCAACAGTTGAGTACATGGTCTCAGCGTTTTCATGCATCTTGAACGGGTTGAAAATTCCACCTAGTTCGTTGCAAAGTTTCGAGTTATCAGTACTCGATCTCGCTGCTAGGGGCAATTCGCGGATAGTTTGATGCTTGATGTTACCTTCAAGACCAAACAGATCGTAGGTTATGGAAGTTGGTTCAGTTTGGTGTCGTTGAAACATCCTAACCGAACCGCGAACTCCGTCCATATTGAAAGATGCCTCGATAGTTCTAGAGTTGACAGATTTTATCTGAGCACAGCTCAGTATGCTGAGACTTTTCTCATTGGAGTTGGTCTTGAGAGATCCAGTAAGCTCATAAATCACAAGGAACAGGGATCTCGAACCCTCTAGAACTGACAGGGGCAGATTCAAGTCTGTGAAAATTGTTCTAGTGCTCTTTCCTTGACCTGCAACCCTAATTTGTCCATGCTTTCCGGTCAAGTCACCCATCCGACAGCTGTCATGGTTGGTTTTGGCACATTTTGAGTCCTCTGTGTTGTTAGGATCAAGGAGCAGTTGTAAATACTTGCACTCTTCCTCGTGCCTTCTATTATCGAGAATGTCACTTGCTAAAATTTTCCATTGATGCTGAGTGGTCACCTTCGACTTCACATGATATAAGTTGGGCATAATTATGGTGACTTCGTCTTCGTTGCCTCTAAATTCAACCGTACCCGCTATTTGAGACTCAAAAGTTGCTCTAGCTGACTTTACGTTACGGATATCAATTATATTAGCACATAGAATAGATTTCCCATATAATTTTACAATATCCTTACTGAGACTAGGATCGTTCGGATTAACTACAGATTGTTGTGGATGAGGTTCAGGTAATGTATTTTCGTCTAACGTGGATAGATTTCCGGCAGCAAAGAGAGATTCTGACTTAGGCAATGTGATTGGAGCATTTGCTTTTGTTTTGTTCGAGATAGAAGGCTTTGGTCTTGGTGCGAATGTTGGTCTATCTCTTTGGACAGTGTTGGTGGCAGTGACTTGATTCAACTGCGGTCGAATCAGGCTGTTAGATGATGATGCTTTTCCACTTTCGCCTCTTGATTCTTCGGAGTGAATCCCAGACAACTTTAACCGTATCGACTTTCCCCAGATCAATGAGCTCAGATTGGGTGCTGAGAAGTGATTCAGTACATTGCTTAGCGGAACAACCCACCGATTTGGTCTGTTAAGCGCTATCTGTTTGCTACCGGGTAAGTTCTTGCGTAAATCATCTAGCATAACCGAACCAAGATCGTCATTTGAACATGAATAGATAGCATTATGTAAGAGAGTGCTGCTATATATGTCCCAATCAAAGTATATTGCTTGAGAATTGATGGTGATGTCAGAAATATATGCAAGCTTCACTTCCTCTATGATTGATTCAACCACCAGAACCTTTGCATCTGCGAGTCCCTCGACATTGAACGTGATGTTACCCCTAAGTCCTTTTGCGTTAAAGTGACTGATGAATTGAGGGTTGCTGGTTGACACAATGATTGCAGCCCAAAATGGTAACCAGACAACCAGTTGCTCGACGCATCGCTTGATGTCCATGGCGACTATGATCTGGAGGGTTGCTGACACTGCTGGCCATTCAATGGACTGCTTGCCTCATATATTGCATTCTCGCGGTCTATCCGATATCTCGCATTCCGATGGCGGCTTCGCATCGGTCAAACTGAGTCAATCAAAATATTCGAAAGTTGACCGTCAAAAGAAGATCGCCGGTGGATGTCTGGACTTGCTCAAAATTTATTGCGTTCTGTCTGCTCTTTCACAGGGAGACGAAGAAAATCTCTGTGCGACGTATACATGACGATGACGTACCAAAACGACTAAAATAAATAAAAGAGCGAAATTAGTCGACAACAATTTTCTTGTTATTGTTTGATTGTGGATGATGATTCTTCATTCCTATGAGACATATACCGATATCGACACCAACGAGTGAGTACCAAACTCTGTATTCATAGTATTGGAGCCACACTATGCTCCTAGCGCACACCTAAGGATATCAGGCTCGTTAACATTAGATATATTCATCTTAGCCGTTGGTTACGCAGAGACCATCAGACATTTGATCATTCAGTCTAAAATCAGTCAAATCGACAGAAAATGGATGGTGAGGACAGAATCAACGTCAAGGTTGTTATTATAGGCGAGGCCGGGGTTGGAAAAACTAGTCTTATGTCTAAATTTGTATCAAATACGTTCAGCGATCAACTGCAACCTACGATCGGGTGTGATATCAATAATAAGTCAATGGTCGTGGAGGGGCAAAAAATCGATGTTAAACTATGGGACACAGCCGGTTGTGAAAGATTTCAGACAATGCTACCGCTATATTATCGTGGATGTCACGGTGCGATCCTCGTTTATGATGTGACAAGAAGGGAAACATTCAACAAACTTAGAGACTGGCTGATAGAGTTAGAGAATAACCTTAACAATGATAACGCTGTTGTCATGATCGTTGGCAATAAGATCGACAAGGTGAGTACTCGTTGGTGGTACTGGAATGTAGCCTAAATTTAATGCAGGTGAGTAACAACGTTACAATTTGCAGGTTGGTCGGCAAGTCACAAAGGAGGAGGGTAATAGCTATGCTAAGCAGCGCTCCGCATTATTTATTGAAACTAGTGCCAAAACTAGTGAAGGAGTGGCTATGGCATTTGAGGAACTCTTGATCAAGATAACGCAAACACCGGGCCTACTAGACAAAGGTTCCACAGGGATTTACCTGAGGGATGTAGGATCACGATCAAACGCGTGCAGCTGTACTTCTAACATGTTGTCATCCGTCTGGAACACAATCGCTGGATCAGGTTGAGATAGGGTTAATTCTACAGTTGTTGGGACTAAAATCTTCTGTTATCCACGAATTTTTTCATTATCCTCACATGTGGGTCTAGGGACTCTTTGCTCAGAGTTTTGAGGTTAGGTACTTTAGATAGGTCGAACTGATCGATTTCGTCAATATCGAGAGGCACACAAACATTACCGGTCTTGGGATGTATGCAAAAAGGCAGCTTGAGAAGATGGTTAAAACCTTTGGTAACATTTGCATCAAGCCTAGGAAAACAATGTTGCAACTTGACCTCCTCTATGAACCAATTGCGACGTTTTCCTCTATGCCCACCGCTCACATTCTTCATTATGGACCAACAGTCTGCCGAGGAGAAGCGATGAATTTTGCATTTCTCGCTAAGTCTCTGCTGCAAAGCTTTGTCGTCACACAAATCAATGACATTCTGCACCAGATGCTCATTACCCAGAAAATCTTGCTTATCTACCATGAGATCATCAAAGTCCTGATCGATGACTTCCAGAGCTTTACTAATCATTGGATGTAGGCCTTGATTTGTATTCAGGGTCACGCGCTTAACCATGGATTGACCGCCAATGACAACTGAGAAGTAATCAGCTATAGCCCTTCTGGCATCAGCGCCTAGTTCCCGTGCATCTCTATCGCAGACCCAACAATGAAATCCTCGTCGACCAGAAAAAACAAACAATATATCTCGGAATCCGAACTCTCGAGTCAATATAGTGTACAGAATCTTGGCGCCTATCTTCATGAATGGCCAACATTTCATGCAAATATTAGATTCCTTACAGCAGTTTCTGACGTCATCATAGTCGGAGATATCAATATCAAACACCAACTCATGCTGCTGGGGCTTGAAATCTTTGGGATAAGATCTAGCCAGTCGAGGACTTAGATTGTAGACTGCTCCGATGTCTATTTTGATTGGAACCCTTCTCGTCAAGCTTTCTAAGAATTCGATCGGGCCATCGAAAGCTAGGTACCGCATGTAAATGTCGCCGGGCAATGTGAAAGAGAATTCCCTGAATTTGAAGACATTGATCCCACCTACGAACGGAAATTTGTTAGTAGATGCAACACGTGCTTCGCTTAGCTACCATACCACTCTCACTCACCATCTTTATAGTTTAGCCAATTGTATATGAGCTGGTACGGAAAGCATTTCTCATAATATGTGCTGAGCTGTCCATTGAACTCCGCAGCCATGCCGGAGATGAATCCGAGAATGATTAGTCAGGAGGGTTGAGATCACAAGCGGGACAGTCACCAATCTAATGGATTTCCGCGATGGACAATAGTAGCGCCAAAACGTTTATTGTCTGCGTCAAAGCCTATGCATCTTGGTCATGTAGTGATGAACTCTTGGTTTCCACGCGGGGACTGCTCTTCTACCGCAACTCGGTCGATAGCCAACGCGCGCCAAATCCATTCGAAATAGCACATCCTAGAGCATGCGCACGTAAACATTGATCATATCCTCATGCTCGACGAACCTGGCTTCTTCGACGGCTCTCTGACCGCTTTAAAGTTCTCTAGTCCAGATTTTGTCCTGACCGCTTCATCACTTATTCCACCCCAACCGGTCATCAGAGTTAGCAGCAACCTGGCTTGTGAAATGTCTCGTGAAATTCATCAACCAGCCCGCTAGACCTCATCTGACAGATCAACTTAACCCAAGAATCTATGCCTACGAGCGACGTCTCGCAGCAGTCATCAAGCTCTGGTGCGATGGAAATCTCAGCTCAACGAATCTACTGGTCGGTTACCATAACTGGCCGCATCAGTTTAGCGCAATTCATTCCAATTATAAAGATAGGTCAGCTCTTGGATTCAGGGAATCATGTTGTTGTGTTTTTGGGTGATCTACATAGTCAGATTTTGGGCGATAAGAGTCCGGCGCTGCAAGCGAAGCGCAACTTTTATCGAACGGCTCTAAGGATGATGATCGATTCTGTCACAAAAAACACAGAACACTTGGAAATCGTGGACGGATCTGAGAAGGAGTTGAATTCCAGGTTTATGCTGGACTTCTATTTACTCGCCGGATCCACGCCAATTGATAAGGCCACAAACGCGGCCTTAAATGCGATCAGGCCAACTAAGCATCCTCTCTTGGGTAGTCTAGTTTATCCTATCGTACGTAGTGTTGACGAAAAGCACATGGAAGTAGATGGCCAGTTGGTCTCTGAGGTGGAGAGAGATGTGATGGAATTCGCCGATAGTCAATCAGTTAAGATGAATCTTCAAGCTAAATCACGCATCTTCTACACACCACTCCCAGGATTATCGGCCAATAAGACTACGACCCTAACGGAAGAGGACGATCAGATCGATGTTCTAGATGAACCAAAGCAGGTTAAAAAGAAGATGGGCAAGGCTTACTGCGAGCCAGGCAATATCAAGGAGAATGGAGTACTTCCTATTCTCAGGCACATTGTCTTTCCAATCTACAAAAGATTCGATGTTCCTCGACCTGAAGCTTATGGCGGAGATGTCACTTATTCGTGCGTGAGTGAAGTCGAGAATGATTTCGAGCAGCAGAAACTACATCCGGGAGATCTCAAGAGGGGTGTAGAGAATAAGGTGAACGACCTCTTGAGAAATCTTATTAACCATTACCAATCATCGAAAGAATTTCAAGAGATCGCCTCACTTGCCTTTCCTATCAAGAAAGAGAAGAAACCCGCCAAAATTGTGCCAACTAGAGCCGATTTGCCGATAGAAAACCTAGCCTTAAATGCCAATTCCAGCGATTTAGACCCGGAGACCAAGTTAAAACTCATAACGAGGGGCCTTCAAGAAGTTTTGCAAATCGAAAATCTAGAGTTAATACTGAAAGACCGGACCCTGCGAATCTACTGGGGAACAGCAACAACAGGCCGGCCACATGTCGCCTATTTCGTGCCTATGGCCAAGATTGCCGATTTCTTGAGGGCAGGTTGTGAGGTGACTATATTGTTAGCTGACTTGCATGGTTATTTAGATAGCCAAAAAGCTCCGTGGGATCTGTTGGATGCTCGTACCAAATACTATCAACGGATCGTCATTTCGATGCTCAAATCTATCGATGTTCCGATAGAGAAACTCAAGTTTGTGCGGGGAACTGAATTTGAATTGGGTGCCGATTTCAGTAACGATCTGTTCAGGCTAATATCCCAGACGACCCTGCACGATGCAAGAAAGGCTGGGGCCGAAGTCGTCAAGCAGATGTCTGACCCTCTGATTGGGAGTCTACTATATCCACTCCTACAGGCTCTTGATGAAGAATACCTAGACTGCGATGCTCAGTTCGGGGGTGTTGACCAGAGAAAGATCTTCATCTACGCAGAAAAATATTTGCCTCAAATAGGTTACACCAAGAGAATACATCTCATGAACCCAATGGTGCCGGGTCTATCCGGTGGCAAGATGAGCTCCTCCGAGGTTGAGTCAAAAATCGACCTGCTTGACGACGAGAAGACCATAATCGAGAAATTGGATAACGCAGCATGCGATAAGAATAATCGAGTTGAGAACGGAGTTCTAGCTTTCATTGAACATGTGATCTGGCCTTTAGTGGGTGAATTTTCTGTCGAATCTCAGACTTACAAACAGCATGATAAACTAGTCGAAGATTTCAGCACCGGTGCCCTCACCGAGAAACAACTCAAATCCGCCACAGCCTTCTATATCAACAAACTTCTTAAACCCATTAGAGAAGAGTTCAAGCAAGAGGAGCTGAGGACTCTTGCCCAGAGTGCATATCCTGTGCTCTAGGTTAACAAATACTTGACTGATCGCCTATCTAACAATAGCGTGGCGATGCTTGATTAAAAATCGGTTACCCGACCTTTCCGTTCCCAGTCTCCAAATCTGGTTGGTTCGGGACCAACTGGACCTCCAACTTCACCTGTCTTAGGGTTCTTGCCGTCAGGAAATGGCGGATAAGGAGTCTGTATGGGCTTGTCGGGCGGTTTGGCCGCCTTCACACTTCGCTCTTTGATGCCCACAGAGGTGTTGGGGTAGTAGCGTGAAAGGGGATCGGGTTCGGAGCCTGAGTTCCTGCTGTCGGATCTGAATCTTAGAGTCAGGGCATCTAACCACCTTCTGTGCAGCAAATTCTCTGACCCTCGGCGAATGAAGCAACTGTACTTGACGATGAGCATTCTTTTGGTGGATGCTTATATCAGACGAATACGTGAAGGTATCGAGAGCTGATATGCTAGTATGTGTTTTGCAATAGATCAAGGGCGCTCTCTTCAATCGGTTTGGTTGAATAAATAGCGTGAGAGTTCATAGAACTTGGTACGGTCCGACATGTAGACCCTGTAGTCCTCGAATATCCTCGGGTCCAATTAGATAATGCAGGACCTATTTAGAATCAGCAAAAATAGTATGTACTCACAAAAATTGAAAATATACAGAGAGTAATTGATATTTGTTCCTTTATCTATTTTTGTCGTGGGAACATACTCTGTATTCACGGACTGGCACAGATATTGTGCACAATCTGTGATACAAATGAAGTCTTCAGTGTGTGTTGTGAGAGTCGGACGAACTATCCAAAAGCAGATTATTTGTTCTTGATTTCTCGGGTTCGATGTTCGGGATATAATTACAGAAATAGTTACCAGACTAAAATGAACAGACAATAGTTATCATTCGCCTCAAGGATTTGCTGTAACATTGACGAGCTTAAGGTGACTTTAGCAAAAATTACCCTATTTGATACGCAGTAGTTGACCGTGTTTCAGTTCCCTTATAAACTAACACCGACTTATATTATACCACAACATTGTATTCAATATGAGTTGTACAACCTATACGAATAGTAGCCACCTGATTAGCGCAGTTAAAGAGAGTAATGAGGCTTTCCACAAGAGACTCAAGGATCTCTATCCATGCGTTGACGATGTGTCCAAACTGCCACAAACTTGGTCGGCAGAATCCAAAGCCCCACCACTAGGTCTCACCTACGACAGACTCGGCTGTTATTTCCGAGGCAATGGTCGCCGTGAGGATGACGAAAAGTTTGCTGCTGCTGTCAGAACTGACAATTATATACCCCCATCCTGCCTTTTATATTACTTTGAAATCAAATTTATATCTAAAGGCCGAGAGGGGTTCATGGGCGTTGGGTTGTCTTCAGCACAAGTTCCGCTAACAAAACTTCCCGGCTGGACCCGCGAGTCTTACGGTTATCATGCTGACGATGGTAATACTTTCACAGGAGATAGCACCAAAGGCCATTCGTTCGGACCAACATTCACTACAGGAGACGTGATCGGTTGCGGATACAACCTAGTCGAGGGAAAGTTATTCTTCACTAAGAACGGATTAAATCTTGGCAAAGCATTTGACGATATGCCGAGCAATATTTTACTCTACCCAACGATTGGACTAAAGACTCCAGGCGAAGAAGTTCAAGCTAACTTCGGTCAGGAGGATTTTGTCTACGACATTCAACAAGATCTAAGATCTCTTAAGAAGAACATGACTTTGACTATCTCGAACTACCCCATCACTGACTTCAATAACTGGCAAACCACCTTACACAAGCTAGTTCAATCGTGGTTGTTACAAAATAGTTATCCAAACACGGCAGATGCATTCACTAGGTCAACCAAAATAGAATGTAAAGAGAATCTACAACGAATTCAACAGCGCAATCAGATCCAACAACTAGTGTTGAGTGGTCATATAAGCGAGGCTATTCGGCTCACAAATAGACTCTGCCCTAACCTATTACAAAACAATCCAAATCTGTTGTTTGCCCTGAAATGTAGACAGTTTATTGAATTGATTAGTGGAGCTGAGAGCGATTATCAGCCAACCATGAGTTATGATAATCAAGAGATTGCAAGCAATGGCCATCAATTCAACGGTGATCTCGCCAAGTTGCCATCTCGAGAATCGAGAAATAACGGTTGCAATGGAACACTAGACAGCAACGATGGTGAGACGTCTGTCGATAATCAGCAGTCAACCTCCTCAAATTCATTACAAGAATTGATGGATATAGATCCACCAACAAGTACGACAGCTAACTCAAATGACAACGACAGATCCAACTCCCTGGACGACAAGGTCTTGGTGCAGAATCAATTGCAGAGTAGCGACAAGATCAGTACCAACGGAAATGATCGAATGAATTCAAGCGTAGATGAAGCTGAAGAAGACGATCGAAAGTTTTCGAGGTTGCTCCGGTTCGGACGTGAATTGAACGAGCACCTACAGCAGTTGGATAAGTTATACGGTAAGAATGAGACGAACGAAAAAATGCTCCAGGATGCCATAAGTTTGATTGCTTACACAAATCCGATGCAATCATGCTATGGAAAACTTTTAGATCCCAGTGAGAGAGAACCGATTTCCCAACTCTTGAACACTTCCATTGTGAAAGCTGAGATGGGTGATTCATACAGACCTCCCTTAGAGGAGGTCATGAATCATTTAAGGAAGTTAGTAAGAATGAACGATTCTCATGGACGGTGGTTAGTTGATCAACTGTATTGATTTTATGCAAACACTAGCCGATCTACCCGAAGTTTCGCTCACGTCGAATACAATAAAGCCTAGGGTGAAATAGTTTTTGGTAGGGTGCCTCTCTTGTATCCCTATCCCACTTTTGGTCATTAGAGTCAATCAGAGCTCTTGTTCTACAAAGTTCTTGTTACTCAGGAGAGAGCAGAATAAAGTTCGTTCCCATCGGTGAAACATCCTGCAAATAAATATACTCAATATAGATGACTGACGCGAAGCGAGGCGGGGATAAGAACTTTCCCCGATCCGAGATTATATCTGCCCTTGGCTTCTCGGACTGGAGTTTGATTCTGAGTTGCGTCTCTTTTTCGCAACTTTATTGTATCTAGCGCGGGTGAAACTGCGGGTATCCGGCTAGCACGGACATAAATTATCAGACAAACATCTGAATAACAGTACATGCGATTTCTTTGTTAGCGCATCGGACTTGCAATCTGACATTCACCGAGTCAGGGTGCTCGCTAAGGTTCACTTTCAATAAGAGCTCTGTTTTACCCTCAAACATCGAGCCTAACATAATCTCGTGCGTCTTTTTGCCTGGAACAACATTATTTGTTTTTTCGTGGACTTCCATCCCGAGCATTCCGATTATATCTTTCACAACCAAGTCCAATTTCCTTGCCGGCAATGTAAACCTCTCCTCTAATTCATCTTGCTCACTCAATTCATGGTTCCAAACGTGTTTGAAGTTTTTGTTGAGAGGCATCATGAAGTCTGATAAATCGACCAGAAGGTCCTCGAGTGGAAAAGTGTCTTCGCCAAGCTCCTCGCTGTCAGGTTCACATGTATCTGGATCAATAGTACGATAGTTATATTTGAGAACAACTTGTGTGAAGTAGGCTACAGTACAAGGGCTATCATCGACAAACTGGACGCAGACGTATATAGGGGCGGAAGTTCCGTAGGCTAGTTTGGGGCACTCGGTGCTGGCAAGTATGCAGAATTCTGCCGGGGCGCACATCTCAATGTTGACATTCTCGAGACTCATGTTGTTGACAGTGTTGGTGCAATCGAATTGAAATACAAGGTGATTATTGTATAGATGCTTGATGCACTGGACGCCAAATTCGGAGACTGAGTCAGTTAGTGGAATAGGCTTCGATGATTTGATGACATCACCTAAGTCGATGTCATCGAATACGTTCATCGGGGGCTTTGGGCAACTGTCAGCCGGCTTGATAGAGGGTATCTCATCCATCTCGGTGGCAGCACCGATATCTTCTTCGCGAGACACCTCATCTAGAGGGCTCGATATGATGTTTTTGTCGTCAGCAGCGGCCACGCTGGTCATGCTAAATGGCTCATCGCAATCCCCCTGCAGGTAAGCCATCAGTTTTAGCTCTAGATCTGCGAAGGAAACTTTGGAACTCGTATTGTTTATGAACTTGGAATGTAAGGAAGCGTCCTGAACACTAAGAATATTCTTATAAAATACAGCACGTTCCATAACTTCATAGTCTTCATGAAGACTAAATCTATCCAGGGCTGTTCTTATGGTCTCACTCAACTCAGGCATTGTTCCAAACTTTGCAAGGGCCGTAGTTGCTGCACATGCCACTGGTGATGCGTCGAGTAGGAGCCTATTAGCAATGAACCTGATGTAAGATGAAGCCTTCTTTGTTTTCGGTCCTTCTCTACCGAGAAGATTCAGAACCTCTACGGCAAGACTAGCATGTTCGCAATCCTCGATGAATTCACAAAGTTGTTCTAAGCCTTTGGTTTTTGTCTCCTCGTTGTCCTCTATCATCTTGATGATTGTTTCAACGATAGCCTTCTTATACTTGTAACCTCCCTCTTCGCGTAGCATATTAGACAAAAAGTCCAGCATCGCGGGATGCTTAGACGGATATTTTTGGCAGAGCTGCCTGACAGAGCCAACAACGATAACTTTGAATTCGTCGTCGATCTCGGATAGAAATTCACCGATCTGCTTTAGGAATTTTTCTACCGACCTTTCAGTGCCAGTTTTCAAGAGTGTCGTGATGGCTAGTATTGCTATGCTCCTATTGCAATCAGATTGCGATATCAGGTTCTCTAAGTCGAGATTGCATTCTCTGACGTCCTCGGGAGAGGTGACCGCTAATCTGTTAAGTGACCTAACGGCTGCATATCTGAGGGCTGGTTTCGAGGATGCGAGGAAGTTTCTCAGATGAGCGACCGCAGATCGACGATCTTGAGATTTTAGGCTAATCAGTGCGTTAGCGGCCTCATATTCGACCATTTCAGATCTATGCACGAGATGATTCTTGACATAGTCGCAATATGCTTGCCCCTCTTCGCCACTGTTGTCATTGACAAAGTTGGATATGATTCGGATCAAGAGACAGGTGGCAAGTGGTGATCTCAATCCTTGCTGAATACAGTTGCTGATTAATCGTGAGACAGCGAGTCTATCGTTCCTACAAGAGCTGTAACGCAAGCCCAAGGCGTGATACTGGACCATGGGCGAGTCTGAGTTTAACGCTTCTTGAATCTCGTTGGTACATCGCTTTACAATATCACTGTTGAATTGTGCGATACGAACTAGAGATGATATGGCGGCCGATGCGACCACAG